>Ga0182737_1000301_pt1 | contig 80150 bp, 75 predicted proteins | sample eDN5th30CBELigOP_FD_128878 | JGI IMG/M metagenome (GOLD analysis project Ga0182737, IMG submission 128878) | Enriched Organic Plus compost microbial communities from Emeryville, California, USA - eDNA 5th pass 30_C BE-Lig OP (version 2) (version 2) ...
ATCGTCATCAACAACCAGATCGGCTTCACCACGTCCGACCCGCGCGATTCGCGTTCCACGCTGTATTGCACCGACGTGGTCAAGATGATCGAGGCCCCGGTGTTCCACGTCAACGGCGATGACCCCGAAGCCGTGGTGTTCGCCACCAAGCTGGCGCTCGACTACCGCATGGAATTCCGCCACGACGTGGTGCTGGACATCGTCTGCTTCCGCAAGCTGGGCCACAACGAGCAAGACACCCCGTCGCTGACGCAGCCGCTGATGTACAAGAGCATCGGCCACCACCCCGGCACCCGCAAGCTGTACGCCGACAAGCTCACCGCGCAGGGCGTGCTGGCCGAGGGCGAAGCCGACCAGATGGTGAAAGACTATCGCCAGCTCATGGAAGACGGCCAGCGCACCATCGAGCCGGTGCTGACCGACTACAAGAGCAAGTACGCCATCGACTGGTCGTCGTTCCTGGGTGCCAAATGGACCGACCAGGCCGATACCGCGGTGCCGCTGGCCGAGCTCAAGCGCATCGGCGAACGCATCACCACCGTGCCCGACGGCTTTACCGTGCACCCGCTGGTGAACAAGCTGCTGAACGACCGCCGCGCCATGGCCAAGGGCGAAATGAACCTGGACTGGGGCATGGGCGAGCACCTGGCCTTCGCCACGCTGGTGGCCTCGGGCTATGCGGTGCGCATCACCGGCCAGGATTCGGGCCGCGGCACGTTCACGCACCGCCATGCCGTGCTGCACGACCAGAACCGCGAGCGCTGGAACGACGGCACTTACGTGCCGCTGCAGAATGTCTCCGACGGCCAGGCGCCGTTCACCGTGATCGACTCGGTGCTGTCCGAAGAAGCCGTGCTGGGCTTCGAGTACGGCTATTCCAGCGCCGAGCCCAACACCCTGACCATCTGGGAAGCGCAGTTCGGCGACTTCGTCAACGGCGCCCAGGTCGTCATCGACCAGTTCATCAGCTCGGGCGAGGCCAAGTGGGGCCGCCAGTCGGGCCTGACGCTGATGCTGCCGCACGGCTACGAAGGGCAGGGCCCGGAACACTCGTCGGGCCGCATCGAGCGCTTCCTGCAGCTGTGCGCCGACAACAATATCCAGGTGGTGCAGCCCACCACGGCGTCGCAGATTTTCCACCTGCTGCGCCGCCAGATGATCCGCCCGTTCCGCAAGCCGCTGGTGATCTTCACGCCCAAGTCGCTGCTGCGCAACAAGGATGCCGGTTCGCCCCTGACCGAACTGGCCGGCGGCAGCTTCCGCCCGGTGATCGGCGAGCTCGACGACGCCATCGACGCGGGCGCGGTCAAGCGCGTGCTGGCGTGCTCGGGCAAGGTCTACTACGACCTGGTCAACGCCCGCCGCGAGCGCGAGGCCAAGCACGTGGCCATCGTGCGCGTCGAGCAGCTGTACCCGTTCGCCCACAAGGCGTTCGAGACCGAGCTGCGCAAGTACGGCAAGGCTACCGAAATCATCTGGGTGCAAGACGAGCCGCAGAACCAGGGTCCGTGGTTCTATGTCCAGCATCACTTGTACGAGAACATGGCCGAAGGCCAGAAGCTTGGCTACGCCGGTCGTCCGGCCTCGGCGTCGCCCGCGGTGGGCTACCTGGCCAAGCACCAGGAACAGCAGAAGGCCCTGCTGGAGCAGGCTTTCGCCGCCAAGTACAAAGGCTTCATGCTGACCAAATAAGGCCTCTCGCCGACATCGAACCCCTATTCAACGGAACTCATTACCATGGCTATCACCGACGTCGTTGTCCCCCAATTGTCTGAATCCGTGTCGGAAGCGACGCTGCTCACCTGGAAGAAGCAGAAAGGCGCTGCGGTCGAGGCAGACGAAATCCTGATCGAAATCGAAACCGACAAGGTCGTGCTGGAAGTGCCGGCGCCCGCTTCGGGTGTGCTGGCCGATATCGTCCAGGGCGATGGCAGCACGGTCACTTCGGGGCAACTGATCGCCAAGATCGACACCGCTGCCAAGGCGGCCGCCGCGCCGGCCGCGGCGCCGGCCGAAGCGCCCAAGGCCGAGAAGGCCGCTGAAAAGGCGGCCGCCGCGCCCGCGCCGGCTGCGTCCGGCTCGGCCGGGGTGGCTTCGCCGGCCGCCTCGAAGATCCTGGCCGAGAAGGGCGTGGACGCGGCCAGCGTGGCCGGCACGGGCCGCGACGGCCGCGTGACCAAGGGCGACGCCCTGGCCGCCGGCGCCGCGCCGGCCAAGCCGGCCGCCGCCGCCCCGGCGCCCGCTGCGCTGTCGCTGGACGGCCGTCCCGAACAGCGCGTGCCCATGAGCCGCCTGCGTGCCCGCATCGCCGAGCGCCTGCTGCAGTCGCAACAGGAAAACGCCATCCTGACCACGTTCAACGAGGTCAACATGCAGGCCGTGATCGACCTGCGCAACAAGTACAAAGAGAAGTTCGAGAAAGAGCACGGCATCAAGCTGGGCTTCATGTCCTTCTTCGTGAAGGCGGCGGTCGCGGCGCTGAAGAAGTTCCCGCTGATCAATGCCTCGATCGACGGCAAGGACATCATCTACCACGGCTACTTCGATATCGGCATCGCGGTGGGCAGCCCGCGCGGCCTGGTGGTGCCGATCCTGCGCAACGCCGACCAGCTGTCGATCGCCGAGATCGAAAAGACCATCGCCGATTTCGGCAAGCGCGCGGCCGACGGCAAGCTGGGCATCGAGGAAATGACCGGCGGCACGTTCTCCATCTCGAACGGCGGCGTGTTCGGCTCGATGCTGTCCACGCCCATCATCAACCCGCCGCAGTCGGCCATTCTGGGCGTGCACGCCACGAAGGACCGTCCGGTGGTCGAGAACGGCCAGATCGTCATCCGCCCGATGAACTATCTGGCGCTGTCGTACGACCATCGCATCATCGACGGCCGCGAAGCGGTGCTGGGGCTGGTGGCCATGAAGGACGCGCTGGAAGATCCGCAGCGTCTGTTGCTGGACCTGTAATCGGCTGCGGGCACACGAGCCATGCGTTTTTCTGTCGCGACAGGCCGGAACTTGCCGGCCGGTGCGCGGCAGGCCCTGGCGGCCGGTCTGGCCGCCTGCGCGGCCAGACTGCCCTTCGCCTACCTCGTCAGGCGGGGCGGCCGGGCAAACTCGCTTCGCTACGCTACGCTCAGACATGCCCGGCCGACTACCCCCCGCCTTCCTTCGGTAGCGCTCGGCGGCCTTTACGGGCCCGCCCCGCAGGGGCCCGCAGGCCCCGACCCGGCGCTAACGCCTATTCAATTTCCAAATTTCCGAGATCATCATGTCCAAACAATTTGACGTCGTCGTCATCGGTGCCGGCCCCGGCGGGTACATCGCCGCCATCCGTGCCGCGCAACTGGGTATGTCGGTGGCCTGCATCGACGCGTGGCAGAACGGGCAGGGCGGCCCCGCGCCCGGCGGCACGTGCACCAACGTGGGCTGCATCCCGTCCAAGGCGCTGCTGCAGTCGTCCGAGCACTACGAGCAGGCCAACCACCACTTCGCCGAGCACGGCATCGAAGTCAAGGGCGTCAGCCTGAAGCTGGACACGCTGATCGGCCGCAAGAACTCGGTGGTCAAGCAGAACAACGACGGCATCCTGTACCTGTTCAAGAAGAACAAGATCACGTTCTTCCACGGCAAGGGCGCCTTCGCCGGCAAGGCCGATGGCGGCTACGCGATCAAGGTCACCGGCACCGCCGAGGAAGACCTGGTGGCCACGCACGTGGTGGTGGCCACCGGCTCGTCGGCGCGCGAACTGCCGGGCCTGCCGTTCGACGAAAAAGTGGTGCTGTCCAATGACGGCGCGCTGAACATCGACGCCGTGCCGAAGAAGCTGGGCGTGATCGGCGCCGGCGTGATCGGCCTGGAAATGGGCAGCGTGTGGCGCCGCCTGGGCGCCGAGGTCACCATCCTGGAAGCCATGCCGGAATTCCTGGCCGCGGCCGACCAGCAAGTGGCCAAGGAAGCGCTCAAGGCCTTCGCCAAGCAGGGCCTGAACATCCAGATGGGCGTCAAGATCGGCGAGATCAAGGCCACGGCCAAGCAGGTTACCGTGCCGTATACCGACGCCAAGGGCGGCGAGCAGAAGCTGGTGGTCGACAAGCTGATCGTCTCCATCGGTCGCGTGCCTTACACCGGCGGCCTGAACGCCGAGGGCGTGGGCCTGAAGCTGGACGAGCGCGGCTTCGTCGAGGTCGACGGCGACTGCAAGACCAACCTGCCCAATGTGTGGGCGGTGGGCGATGTGGTGCGCGGCCCGATGCTGGCGCACAAGGCCGAAGAAGAGGGCGTGGCGGTGGCCGAGCGCATCGCGGGCCAGCATGGCCATGTCAATTTCGATACGGTGCCGTGGGTCATCTACACCTCGCCCGAGATCGCCTGGGTGGGCAAGACCGAGCAGCAGCTGAAGAAGGAAGGCCGCGAGTACAAGGCCGGCAGCTTCCCGTTCATGGCTAACGGCCGCGCCCGCGCGCTGGGCGACACCACCGGCTTCGCCAAGGTGATCGCCGACGCCAAGACCGACGAAGTGCTGGGCGTGCATATCGTGGGGCCGATGGCGTCCGAACTGATTTCGGAAGCCGTCACCATCATGGAATTCCGCGGCGCGGCCGAAGACATCGCCCGCATCTGCCACGCGCACCCGACGCTGTCGGAAGCCGTGAAGGAAGCGGCGCTGGCGGTGGACAAGCGCACGCTGAATTTCTGACGCCGCGGGCGCTGGTGCCGGACAGCCGCGAGGTGTCCGGCACCGGGCGTTATCCCGGCGGCCGCATCGGCCGCCCCGTTTGCGACACAAGGCGGTGCGTCCGCCTTTTTTCTTTCAGGTTTGCCGCTGCGACATGAACGTCCGCGAATACTACGAACAAGCCCTGGCGGAACGGGGTTACCGGCCCGACGCGGCGCAGAAGCAGGCCATCGACCGCCTGCAGGCCTACTACGACGACTGGGTGCGCTTCAAGGCCATGCGCTCGAATGCGCTGAAGAAGCTGCTGAACCGGCCCGACGTGCCGCGCGGCGTGTACCTGTGGGGCGGGGTGGGGCGCGGCAAGAGCTTCCTGATGGACGCCTTCTATGCCACCGTGCCGGTGGTGCGCAAGACCCGCCTGCATTTCCACGAATTCATCCGCGGGGTGCACCGCGAGCTGGAAAGCGTCAAGGGCATGCAAGATCCGCTGGACGAAGTGGCGCGCCGCGTGGCCAAGCGCTACCGGCTGATCTGCTTCGACGAATTCCACGTGTCGGACGTGGCCGACGCCATGATCCTGTACCGGCTGCTGCTCAAGCTGTTCGAGTACGGCACCTCGTTCGTGATGACGTCGAATTACGAGCCGTCCACGCTGTATCCCGACGGCCTGCATCGCGACCGCATCCTGCCGGCCATCGAGCTGATCCAGCAGCGCATGGACATCCTGAATGTGGATGCCGGCATCGACTACCGGCGGCGTTCGCTGGAACAGGTGCAGTGCTATCACGCGCCGCTGGACGAGCACGCCCGGGCCGCCTTGCAGGACGCGTTCGACCGGCTGGCCGATACCCCGCCGCAAGACCCGGTGCTGCATATCGAGCATCGCGAGATCCGCGCGCTGGCGCTGGCGGGCTCGGTGGCGTGGTTCGATTTCGCCACGCTGTGCGGCGGGCCGCGCTCGCAGAACGACTACCTGGAACTGGCCAACCGCTTCCATGCGGTGATCCTGTCGGACGTGCCGCGCATGGGGCCGCGCCAGGCATCCGAGGCGCGGCGTTTCACCTGGCTGATCGATGTGTTCTACGACCACAAGATCAAGCTGATCATGTCGGCCGAATGCCCGCCCGAAGAACTCTACACCGAGGGCGCGCTGGCCAATGAATTCCATCGCACGGTGTCGCGCATCCTGGAAATGCAGTCGCGCGAATACCTGGAGGCCGAGCGGCGCCTGACAGTAGGTCTGTAGAACGGGCAGCGGCGGGGCGCCACGGCGATGGCTATAGCGATTGATAATAATATTGGTTATCAATTACTATCGCATCTTTACCGTCTCCGCCCCCCGCCTGCCGTGAAGACTTCTCCGCCGTGCGGGCCTGCCGCGTCCGCGCCGGTGCCCGTCGATGTGCTGTACCGCGATCACCAGCCCTGGCTGTTCCGCTGGCTGCGAGGCCGGCTGGGCAGCCCGCTGCGGGCCGAGGACCTGGCGCAGGATGTGTTCGTGCGGGTCATCGCGGGCCGCAAGCAGGTGCAGGCCGCCCAGGCGCGGCCCTTCCTGCGCACCATTGCGCACGGCCTGCTGCTGGACCACTACCGCCGGGCCGGCCTGGAACAGGCCTACCTGGACTACCTGGCCGCGCTGCCCGAGCCGCGGCAGCCCTCGGCCGAGGTCCGCGCCATCGTGCTGCAGCAGATCGCCGCGCTGGACCGCATGCTGGCGGGGCTGCCCGACAACGTGCGGCGCGCCTTCCTGATGGCCCAGGTCGATGGGCTGCCCTATGCCGAGATCGCCGAGCGCCTGCAGGTATCGCTCAGTTCGGTGCAACAGTACATGACCCGTGCCCTCACGGCCTGCTATGCCTGCCTGCAGGACTGACCCGCCGCTGGACGACCCGGTCGCGCGCGAAGCCATCGCATGGTGGGTGCGCCTGCAGGCCGGCGAAGGCGGGCCGGCGGCGGCCGAGGCCTGTATGCGCTGGCGCGCCGCCGATGCGCGCCACGAAAGCGCCTGGGCCCGGCTGGAAGGCTTGGCCCAGGCGATGCGCGGTATTCCCTCGGACTTCGCGCACGCCCACCTGGCCGGCCCGCCGCCGGCGCGCCAGCGGCGCGCCGTGCTCAAGGGCCTGGCCGCCGTGCTGGTGCTGGGCGGCACGGGCGCGGCCGTGCGCGAATGGACGCCGTGGCAGCGGTTGTTGTCGGACTACAGCACGCGGGTGGGCGAGCGCCGCCGGGTACTGTTGCCGGGCGATGTCCGGATGGACCTGGCCAGCGATACCGCGGTGTCGGCCGACATGGGCGGCGGCAGGCGCCAGCTGACGCTGTGGCGGGGCCAGATGGCGATCCGGGTACAAAGTACGCAAGGGATGGCGCCGCTGGTGGCGTGGGCCGCCGGCGACCGGGTCGAGGCGCTGCACGCCCGTTTCGCCCTGCAGCGCGAGGCCGCCGGCATGCGGGTGGATGTCTACGAAGGCACCCTGCGCGTGGTGGATGGCGACGGCGGCGGGCGCCTGCTCAGCGCCGGCACAGCGCTGTATCGCCGGCGCGGCGCCTGGCGCGAAGGCCCCGCCGAGGCGGGCGGCGGCGCCTGGACCGACGGCCTGCTGGTGGCCAATGGCGACCGCCTGGATGCCGTGCTGGCCCAGTTGGCCCGCTATCGCCCGGGCAGGTTGTCCGCCAGCGCCGAGGTGGCTGCCTTGCCGGTATCCGGGGTCTTTCCCCTGGACGACACCGACCGCGCACTGGCCATGCTGCGGCAGACGCTGCCGATCGCCATCGTGCGCTGGGGCGCGTGGTGGGTGCGGGTCGAAGGGCTCGCGTCCGGCGCCGGCTCGGCGTGAATTAATTTGTTTCAATTTATTGGCCGGCGCGGCTGCAGGTCGGGCGCGCCCGTGCGGATTAGCTCCTGCACAACCATTCATTCTTGCAGGAGTCCCGCCTTGTCCTTCCTTGCCTCTGTATTTCCCGCGCGCCATCGCTATCCGGGCGCGTTGTCGGCCCTGGTGCTGGCGCTGGCCGGCGCCGGCCCGCTCGCGCTGCCGGGCGTGGCGGCGGCCCAGCCGGCCAGCACGGCCACGCGCAGCTATTCGGTGCCGGCCGGCCCGCTGGGCCAGGTGCTGACCGCGTATGCGCGGCAGGCGGGCGTGCTGATCTCGTTCGACACGCGCCTGGTGGCCGGGCGCAGCGCGCCGGGCCTGCAGGGCAACTATGCGGTGGCCGAGGGCTTCAACGCCATCCTGAGGGGCTCGGGGCTGGAAGCGCGGCCCGGGCAGGGCGGCTGGGTGCTGCGCCCCGCGCCGGCCATGAGCGGCGACACGGTCAGCCTGGCGCCTGTCGTGGTCAGCGGCGAGACCGAAACCGGCACGGGCCAGACCTACGGCGTGGTGTCGCGGGTGGCGGCCACCGGCACCAAGACCGACACGCCGCTGCTGGAAACCCCGCAATCGATTTCGGTGATCACGCAGGACCAGATCGCGCAGCAGGGCGCCAATACCTTGAACCAGGTACTGCGCTATACCCCGGGCGTCGCCGTGGAAACCCGCGGCGCCACCGCCACGCGGCTGGACCAGTTCACCATCCGCGGCTTCTCGGCCACGACCTACCTGGACGGCCTGCGCGTATTCGGCGGCCGCGATGCGCTGCCGCAGGTCGATGCCTACCGCCTCGAGCGGGTGGACGTGCTGAAAGGCCCGTCCTCGGTGGTGTACGGCCAAGGCGGCCCGGGCGGGGTGGTCAACCAGATCAGCAAGCGGCCGGTCGACGGCCAGCTCAACGAGGTGGGTGTCGAGTTCGGCACCGATTCGCTGCTGCGCGGCATGGTCGACGTGGGCGGCCGCCTGGACGAAGAGGGCAAGCTGCTCTATCGCCTGGTGGGTTCGGGCTACAAGGCCGACGGCCAGCTCGACTACACCAAGGAACGCCGCTATTACATCTCGCCGTCGTTCACGTGGCAGCCCTCGTCCGATACGCGGCTGACGGTGCTGACGCACTTCCAGCGCGACCCGGACATGGGCGCCTACGGTTCGCTGCCGGCCATGGGCACGGTGTACGAGCTGCCCGACGGCAGCCGTTTTTCGCGCAGTTTCTATGACGGCGACAAGGGGTTCGAGCGCAGCGACCGCAAGCACTATTCGCTGGGCTACGACTTCGAGCACCGCTTCAACGACACGTTCAAGGCGCGCCAGAATCTCCGCTACACGCACGCCGATGCCCAATACCGCAGCATCTACAACAGCGCCTGGGCCGACCCGGGCGTGTACCGCTACCTGATGCGCGGCATGATCGGCACCGACGTCGAATTCGACGCGCTGACGCTGGACAACAACCTGCAGGCCGATTTCAAGACCGGGCCCTTCGCCCACAAGGTGCTGCTGGGCTTCGACTACCAGCACATCAAGACCGACACCCAGTCGGCGTCGCGCTGGGGAACCGCGGACTTCAACCTGGACACCTGGAACCCCAACTACGACGCGGGCTACCAGCTGCCGCCGTTCACCAGCGACCAGACCCAGAAGCAATACCAGGCCGGCCTGTACCTGCAGGACCAGATCAAGCTGGGCCGCTTGTCGGTGCTGCTGGGCGGGCGCTATGACTGGGCGCGCACCACGACCGACACCACCAACCTGACCAACGGCGTGCGCACCCACGCGCCGCAGCGCGCCCAGGCCTTCACCGCGCGGGCCGGGCTGCTGTATCTGTTCGACAACGGCGTGGCGCCGTACTTCAGCTATTCGGAATCGTTCGAGCCGCAGAACGGCACGGGCTGGAACAACCAGCCGTTCGATCCGGTGGAAGGCGAGCAGTACGAGATCGGCGTGAAATACGAGCCGCCCGGCTCGCGCACCTTGCTGACCGCCGCGTTGTTCGGCCTGCGCCGCAAGAACCTGACCACCACCGATCCGGACCCCTCGCACCTCTGCGGCGCGGGCCGCTGCAACATCCAGGCGGGCGAGGTGCGCACGCGCGGCCTCGAGCTCGAGGCCAAGACCGAGCCCATGGAAGGCCTGAGCCTGGTCGCCTCGTACAGCTGGCTGCACAACGTCTACACGAAGGACAACCCCAACGTCGCGGGCGTCAGCATGAAGGGCACCCAGCCGGTCGCGGTGCCCAAGCACATGGCCTCGGCATGGGTACGCTACGAATTGCAGCAGGGCCCGCTGGCCGGGCTGGGCGTGGGCGGCGGCGTGCGCTACCTGGGCGACACGTGGGGCGACTCGGCCAACACCTTCCGGGTGCCGGGCGCCACCTTGTTCGACCTGGGGCTGGACTACGACCTGGGCCGCCAGCAGCCCGCGCTGAAGGGCTGGCAGGTCAGCCTGAATGTGGCCAACCTGTTCGACAAGCGCTATGTGGCCTCGTGCATCGACGCCAATTGGTGCTGGTACGGCTACGACCGCACCGTGAAGGCCGCCGTGCGGTACCGCTGGTAGGCCGGCCGCGACGCCAGCCCGGCCCGCGACGGCGGGGCTGGCATTCGAATTGTTAATGATTATAATTCTCAAATAAATTTGTTCAGCAGGATACGCAGTGAAACCTGATCCCGGCGCCGGCCTGGCGCGTTACCGATGGGCGGTGGCCTCGCGCGTGGCCGCGGCGATGTTCGGCGGCTATGCGCTGGCCTCGGCCACGGCCGCCTGCCTGGCCGTGTGGCTGCCGATGGCGCGCGTCGACGCCGTGGTGACGGCGATGCTGCTGGCATTCGTGGTGTATGCCATCGGCGTCACCTGGGTGTTCGCCACCCGCACCGCCTGGCGTGCCTGGGGCGGCATGCTGGGCCCGGCGGTCGTGCTGGCGGTCCTGTTCTGGGCCGGACGCCCGGCGGGGCTGGCATGACGTCGGCCAAGGCGCCGCAAGCGCAGGGCGAGGGCCTGCGCCAGGCCATGTCGTGGCTGCACACCTGGGCCGGCCTGGTGCTGGGATGGGTGCTGTTCGCCATGTTCCTGACCGGCACGCTGGCGTTCTTCCGGCCCGAGATCACGCATTGGATGCAGCCCGAGACGCCGGCCCGCCAGGCGCCGATGCCGGCCGCGCAGGCGGCCGACCTGGCCCAGCGCTATCTGGCCCGGCACGCGCCCGACGCGGCCCGCTGGTTCGTCGACCTGCCGACGCCGCGCGAGCCGGAGCTGGGCCTGTTGTACCAGGTGCCCAAGCCCGCGCCGGGGCAGCGCGGCTTCAAGCGCGTCAAGCTCGATCCCGCCACCGGGCAGGAAGTGCACGCGCGCCAGACGCGCGGCGGCGACTTCCTGTACCGCTTTCACTTCGAGCTGGAAATGGGTTTTCCATGGGGCCGCTGGCTGGCCAGCATCGCGGGCATGTTCATGCTGGTGGCCATCATCAGCGGCATCATCACGCACAAGAAGATCTTCAAGGACTTCTTCACCTTCCGGCCCGCCAAGGGCGGCCAGCGCGCCTGGATGGACGGGCACAACGTGCTGTCGGTGCTGGGCCTGCCGTTCCACCTGATGATCACCTTCAGCGGGCTGGTGATCTTCATGGCGATGCTGCTGCCGGCCGGCATCTCGGCCGCCTACGACAACCCGCGCGCCTTCACCAACGACATGTTCCCGACGTTCGCGCAGACGAAAGCGGGGCCGCAAGCGGCGCCGCTGCTGCCGCTGGGCCGGTTCGTGGCCGAGGCCCAGGCGCAGTGGCAGGGCGGCCATGCCGGGCGCATCGTGGTGTCGCATCCGGGCAAGGCGGGCGCCGTGGTGTCGGTCGGGCGCGAGGCGAGCGAGCGGGTGTCGTACGGCCGCCTGGCTCCCAGCCTGCAATTCGACGGCGTGAGCGGCGCCCTGCTGGCCCGCCACGACGCCGACAGCGCGGCCATGGTGACGGCGGGCACGGTGATCGGCCTGCACCTGGGGCTGTTCGCCGAACCGCTGCTGCGCTGGCTGTATTTCGCGGTCAGCCTGGCGGGCACCGCCATGGTGGGCACCGGGCTGGCGCTCTGGGTGGCCAAGCGGCGCCAGAAGGCCGGCGCGGCCGCGCAACAGGCTTTCTCGCTGCGCCTGGTCGACGCGCTGAACGCCGGCAGCATTGCCGGGCTGTGCGTGGCGCTGGCGGTGTACTTCTGGGCCAACCGGCTGCTGCCGGCCGAACTGGACGGGCGCTCGGCCTGGGAAACCCGCGCGTTCTTCATCGCCTGGGGCCTGGCTTTCCTGTATGCATTCGCGCGCCGCGCGCGCATGTGGCCCGACCTGCTGGCGCTGGCAGCCGGCCTGTCGCTGATGCTGCCCGTGCTGAACGCCGCCACCACGGCGCGCCACCTGGGCGTGTCGCTGCCGGCGGGCGACTGGGTGATGGCCGGTTTCGACCTGGCCGCATTGGCTTCGGGCGGGCTGCTGGCCTGGATGGCGCACAAGGCGCGCAAGCCGCGCGCGCAACCGGCCGCGCGCCCCGCACGGGCCCGGGCCGCCCTGGAACCGAGGTGAACCCCCCATGAGCATTGCCGCCTTCTGCCTAGCCTATGCCGGTTTCGCGGCCTTGTGCCTGGGCATGGACCGCCACTACGAAATGGTGTTCGATCGTGCATTGCCGCGCCGCCACCGCCTTCCGCTGCGGGCGTTCGGCTGGGTCGCGCTGGCCCTGTCGCTGTGCGCGTCGGCCGCCGTGTGGGGCTGGAGCTACGGCACGGTGGAATGGATCGGCATCCTCAGCCTGGCCGGGCTGTTGTTGATCTGGTTCGTCACCTACCGGCCGCGGACGGCGCTGGCCGCCGGCGCGCTGTGCGCGGCGGCGGCGCCGGTGCTGGCCTGGATGTAGGCCAGCACCGGCGCAATAGCCGCGCCGGCGCAAGCCTGCCGGCCCCGGGCGCGCGCACCGACGCGCTACACTGCGGTCTTCCCCGCAACCGCTTTCCGCTACCGTCCATGAGTACCCGCGTCCTTACCGGCATCACCACGTCCGGCACCCCCCATCTTGGCAACTACGCCGGCGCCATCCGCCCGGCCATCGCGGCCAGCACCCAGCCGGGCACCGACGCGTTCTATTTCATGGCCGATTACCATGCGCTGATCAAGTGCGACGATCCGGCGCGCGTGGCGCGCTCGCGCCTGGAAATCGCCGCCACCTGGCTGGCCGGCGGGCTGGACCCCGAACGCGTCACCTTCTACCGGCAGTCCGACGTGCCCGAGATCCCCGAGCTCTGCTGGCTGCTGACCTGCGTCACCGCCAAGGGCCTGATGAACCGCGCGCATGCGTACAAGGCCTCGGTGGACCAGAACGTCGCCAAGGGCGTCGAGCCGGACGACGGTATCAACATGGGGCTGTTCTCGTATCCCATCCTGATGGCGGCCGATATTCTGATGTTCAACGCGCACAAGGTGCCGGTCGGCCGCGACCAGATCCAGCACCTGGAAATGGCGCGCGACATCGCGCAGCGCTTCAACCACTTGTACGGCCGCGACTATTTCGTGCTGCCCGAAGTCGTCATCGAAGAAGAGGTCGCGACGCTGCCGGGCCTGGACGGCCGCAAGATGTCCAAGAGCTACAACAACACCATTCCGCTGTTCGAGGGCGGCGCGGCCGCGCTGCGCGCCGCGGTGATGCGCATCGTGACCGATTCGCGCCAGCCCGGCGAACCCAAGGACGCCGAGTCGTCGCACCTGTACACCATCTACCGTGCGTTCGCAGCGCCCGCCGAATCCGCCGCCTTCCGCGCCCAACTGGAAGCGGGCATGGGCTGGGGCGAGGCCAAGCAGGCCCTGTGCGACCGCCTGGAACGCGACCTGGCGCCCATGCGCGAGCGCTACCAGGATTTGATGGCGCACCCCGAGCGCATCGAGGACATCCTGCAGGCCGGCGCGCAGAAGGCCCGCAAGCTGGCCACGCCCTTCATGCAGGAACTGCGCCAGGCCGTGGGCCTGCGCGCCTCGAAAGCCGCGCCGGCGGCCGGCAAGGCGGCCGCGAAGAAGGCGGGCAAGGCCGCGCGCTTCGTTAGCTTCCGCGACGACGACGGCACGTTCCGTTTCCGCCTGCTGGGGGCCGATGGCCAGGAACTGCTGCGTTCGCGCGGCTTCGACAACCCCAAAGAGGCCGGCGCGTCGATGCAGCGCCTGCAGGCCGCGGCCGAACTCGACAGCCTGCGCCCCGAAGGCCTGGCCTACGTGGCGGTGCTCGACGGCGAGCCGGTGGCCCAGGGGCCGGCGGCGGCCGACGACGCGCAGCGCGACGCGCTGCTGTCGCAGGCCCGCCAGGCGCTGGCCTCGCTGGCCGGCTGAAGCCCGGCCGTTGCTTTACCGGGCGCCGGCCGCCACGATGCGGCCGTCCTGCACCTGGAAGCGCGGCACGTTGCCCTGGCCGGCGATTTCCAGGGTGTCGCCCTCGGTGTAGCCGGTCACGTTCGGGCAGTCCAGCCATTCCGGGTTGATGAACGGGAAATACTTCAGGGTGCCGCTGCCCTGGCTGGCGAATTCGAACGTGGTGTTGGCGACCACTTCCGGGTCCCACTGGCTGGCGTCGAACACCATCGAGCATTGCGCGCCGATGCGGTAGACGATGCTGGCGCCCATGCTGGCAAAGCCCAGCGCGCCCACGTGCAGGCTGGCGCCGTTGCGCAGTTCGATCACGCGCGAACCCAGGCGCTGCAGGGTGATCGTCTTGAACGAGACAGACACGCCATCCAGGACCAGGTGGGCATACTGGCCCAGCGTGACTTCGCCGTATGTCGCCGTGGGGCTGACATTCTGGCTGTCGAGAGTCTGCGACGCGTTGGCGGCGAGCGCAAGGGTAGTGCTTCGCATGGCGAAAGGGTCTCCGGCGGCGGGGGCGCAGTCTGGGAGCATGACGTGACCGACGCGTGCGCCTATCGCCAGAACCACGGTTTCATCCATAAGCGGATGCCCTGTACCAGGGATATCCGTTTTTATTGTTTTGATACAAACAGATATTTTCCCTTAATTTTGCCGAATTGGCTCGTGTTTTTCGAAGTACGGCGCCTAGGGATAACCCCGCCACGCGGGCCCGCATGCCGGTCACGGCAACTTGCTACAGGGGCCGGCCGGCATGCGCGGCAGCAGCGCCGTGGCCATGCTTCGGCCGCCATCGAAGCATGCGGCGCCGGCATGGCGTAGAGTCGACCCCACGACAGGAGCAATGCATGCCTTACCAGCCCGGTTTTGCCGCCACGGCCTTTCTGCTGGCCGACCATGCCCGCGCCGCCATGCTGGCCGCGCTGCTCGATGGCCGCGCGTTGCCGGCCGGCGAACTGGCGCGCGCCGCGGGCGTCACTGCCCAGACCGCCAGCGCGCACCTGGGCAAGTTGCTGGAAGGCGGCCTGCTGGCAGTCGAGAGCGAAGGCCGCCACCGCTACTACCGGCTGGCCGGGGCGCACATCGCACGCATGCTCGAGAGCCTGTCGGTGGTCCAGCCCGAGCCCCCCGCGTCGCGCCGCCGGGCGCTCAGCCCGCAAGCGCGTGAATTCCGCTTCTGCCGCCGCTGCTACGACCACCTGGCCGGGCAATTGGGCGTGGCCGTCGCCCAGGCCCTGCAAGACCGCGGCTACTTGCTGGCGGCGCCCGATAAGCAGTTCGACATCACGCCGGCGGGCGCCGCCTGGTTCGCCGGCCTCGGGCTGGACGTCGATGCCATCGCGCCCACGCGCCGCGGCCTGGCACGCCAGTGCCTGGATTGCACCGAGCGGCGCCATCACCTGGCGGGCCCGCTGGGCGTCGCCATGCTGGCGGCCATGTGCGAACAGGCATGGCTGCGCAAGGACCCGCGGTCGCGGGCGATCCGCGTCACCCCGCGTGGCTGGGCATGGCTGGGCGAAGAACTGGGCATCGAGCCGCCATCGCTGCCTCTGGCGGCCTGAAGGCGCCGGCCGGCCGTCCCGGGCACTGAAAGTTCTACGGGACGGGGCAATTTTTACGCGCCGGCGCAGCGCCGGGTCAGCGTGGCGGGTCGCCCTGCAGTTCCGGCGTGTTGCCCGGGCTGTCGTGCACCTCCAGGCGGTCGTCCACGCGCTGCACGCCGTGCATGGCGGCTACGGCGGCGACCAGCGCGTCGCGTTCGGCCGCCAGGATATGGCCGGACAGGGTAATGTCGCCCGCGGTGGCGGTGACCGTGATGGCGCCGGGATGGCTTACCAGGCGGCCCAGCTGGGCGCGCACGCGCTCGACCAGCTGGCGGTCGCTCGAGGGCGGTTCGTCCAGGCCCAGGCCGCTGCGGGCGCCCGCCGTCCAGCCGCGTGCGTGGTCGGCGACGTACTTGCCTTCGGCAAGCAGGCAGTCGGTGGCGTCGTTGCGCAGCGCGGTCAGTTTGTCGCACAGCAGGGCGCGGCGGCGGCGCCCCATCTGCGGGTCGAAGTAATACATGGCCGTGGCGCCCAGCGCCAGGGTGGCGATGCGATTCAGGATAGTCACGTGCGTCCTCCGCGAGTCAGGCCTTCAAGGGCCGTGCCCGCCGCAACGGGGCGGGCCGGACAGGCGGACTGCGCAAGCGATGTGCCCGGGCACTGGCGTGCCCGGCCAGCCGGGGGCAGGAAGTCAGCGCTTCAGCCGCGCAAACGCATCGGCCATGGCGCTGTTGCGCGGTTCGGCACGGCCGGCGTTGGCCTGGGGGCGGCGGCCGGCCGGGCGGGCCGCGCCGCGGGGCGCATCGCCGCCGCTGCCGCGGCGGGCGGGCTGGGCCGTATCGTTCAGCCGCATGGTCAGCGCCACGCGCTTGCGCGCGGCGTCCACTTCCAGCACCTTTACCGTCACCGTCTGGCCCACGCGCACCACGTCGCGCGGATCTTTCACGAACTTCTCGGCCAGCGCCGAAATGTGCACCAGGCCGTCCTGGTGCACGCCGATGTCGACGAACGCCCCGAAGTTGGCCACGTTGGTCACCACGCCTTCCAGCACCATGCCCGGGTAAAGGTCGTTCAGCGTCTCGACGCCGTCCTTGAATTGCGCGGTCTTGAACTCGGGGCGCGGGTCGCGGCCGGGCTTTTCCAGTTCGGCGAAGATGTCGCGCACCGTGGGCAGGCCGAAGCGCTCGTCGGTAAAGTCGGCCGGCGACACGCCCTTCAGGGCATCGCGCTGGCCGATGATCTGTTGCACATCGGCCTTGATCTTGGCCACGATGCGCTCGACCACCGGATACGCCTCGGGGTGCACCGCCGATGCGTCCAGCGGGTTGGCGCCGTCGGGAATGCGCAGGAAGCCGGCGGCCTGTTCGAACGCCTTGTCGCCGAAGCGCGGCACCTTGCGCAGCTGGTCGCGCGTGGGAAAGGCGCCGTGCTCGTCGCGCCAGGCGACGATGTTCTTGGCCAGCAGCGAATTCAGGCCCGACACGCGCGCCAGCAGCGCGGCCGATGCGGTGTTGACGTCCACGCCCACGGCGTTCACGCAGTCTTCCACCACGGCGTCCAGCGAACGCGCCAGTTCGCGCTGGTTGACGTCGTGCTGGTATTGCCCCACGCCGATGGCCTTGGGGTCGATCTTCACCAGCTCGGCCAGCGGATCCTGCAGGCGGCGGGCGATGGATACGGCGCCGCGCAGCGTCACGTCCAGGTCGGGGAATTCCTGCGCCGCGGTCTCGGACGCGGAATACACCGACGCGCCGGCCTCGGACACCACCACCCGGGTCAGTTGCAGGGCGGGGAACTGGCTCATCATCTCGGCTACCAGCTTTTCGCTTTCGCGCGAGGCCGTGCCGTTGCCGATGGCGATCAGTTCGACCTGGTGACGCGAGGCCAGCGCCGCCAGCGTGGCGATGGTGCCTTCGCGGTCGCGGCGCGGCTCGAAGGGGTAGACCGTGGCCGTGTCCACCACCTTGCCGGTGCGGTCGATGACCGCCACCTTGCAGCCGGTGCGGATGCCCGGGTCCAGGCCCAGCACGGCCTTGGGGCCGGCCGGCGCGGCCAGCAGCAGGTCTTTCAGGTTGGCGGCGAATACGCGGATGGCCTCGGCCTCGCCGCTTTCGCGCAGGCGGCCGAACAGTTCGCTCTCGAAGGCCGTCAGCAGCTTCACGCGCCAGGTCCAGCGGCAGACTTCGCCCAGCCAGCGTTCGCGCGGCGCGGCATCCAGCGCGAACAGGCCGTTGCCCAGCTTCAGGAAGCCCGCGATGCGCGCCACGCACGGGTGCGGGGTCTGGGCTTCGAGTTCGGCTTCCAGCCCCAGGCGCAGTTCCAGCACGCCCTGCTGGCGGCCGCGCAGCAGCGCCAGGATGCGGTGCGAGGGCAGGGTGCGCAGCGGCTCGTTGAAATCGAACCAGTCGCGGAAATTGGCGCCTTCGGTTTCCTTGCCCTCGGCCACCCTGGAATACAGCAGGCCGGTGGACCACAGGTGCTCGCGCATGTCGGCCAGCAGGTCGGCGTTTTCGGCGTAGCGCTCGGCCAGGATGTCGCGCGCGCCGTCCAGCGCCGCCTTGGCATCGTTGATGGATGCCTCGGGGTTCAGGTATTGCGCGGCCAGGGCGGCCGGATCGCAGGCCGGATCGGCCAGGATGGCGTCGGCCAGGGGTTCCAGCCCGGCTTCGCGGGCGATCTGCGCGCGCGTGCGGCGCTTGGGCTTGTAGGGGGCGTACAGGTCTTCCAGCCGCTGCTTGGTGTCGGCCGCGGCGATGTCCCCCTGCAATTCGGGCGTCAGCTTGCCTTGCTGCGAGATCGATTCCAGGATCGCGCCGCGCCGCTCTTCGAGTTCGCGCAGATAGCCCAGGCGCACTTCCAGGTTGCGCAGCACAGTGTCGTCGAGCCCGCCGGTGGCTTCCTTGCGATAGCGGGCGATGAAGGGCACGGTGGCGCCGTCGTCGAGCAGTTCGACAGCGGCGGCAACTTGCGAAGGGCGGCTGCTCAGCTCGGTGGCGAGCTGGGCGATGATGCGGGCGTGGTCCACGCCGGGCGCGGTGCTCGTGGTGGCGGAAGTGTCAGGCATCTCGATACGGCTGCAAAGGGACAACAAGGGGCGGATTTTGCCACAAGGCAGGCCGGGCCCGCCCGGCGCAGGGCTATTTTAGGCACGGCGGGCAGGGCGGCCGGGGTATCATTTGGGCCATCCCACCGCCTGCCCCGATTGATGCTGGACCTGGACATTTCCGAGTTTTTCGCCGCCGACGGCCCGCTGGCCGCCGCCCTGCCGGGCTATGTGCCGCGCCCCGCGCAGGTCGAGCTGGCGCAGGCCATCGGCAGCGCCATCACGGACCGCGCCACGCTGGTGGCCGAGGCCGGCACCGGGATCGGCAAGACGTGGGCCTACCTGGTGCCGGCCATCGTCGCCGGGGGCAAGGTGGTCGTCTCGACCGGCACGCGCACCCTGCAAGACCAGTTGTTCACGCGCGACCTGCCGCGCGTGCGCGCGGCGCTGGCCGCGCCCGTGACCGCCGCGCTGCTCAAGGGCCGTGCCAACTACGTCTGCCACTATCACCTCGATCGCCTGCAAGGCGACGAGCGCGCGCTGAAGTCGCGCACCGAGATCTCGCAGCTGCGGCAGATCCAGGTGTTCGCCGGCATCTCCAAGACCGGCGACCGCGCCGACCTGGGCAAGATCCCCGAAGACGCCGACATCTGGCAGCGGGTCACCTCCACGCGCGAGAACTGCCTGGGGCAGGAATGCCCGCGCATCCGCGACTGCTTCGTGGTCAAGGCGCGCCGCCACGCGCAGGATGCCGACGTGGTGGTGGTCAACCACGCCCTGTTCATGGCCGACCTGGTCCTGCGCGAAGAAGGCGTCACCGACCTGCTGCCGCAGGCCGATACGGTAATCTTCGACGAGGCCCACCAGTTGCCCGATACCGCCACGCGCTTCCTGGGCAGCAGCGTGTCCACGCACCAGTTGCTGGATTTCGGCCGGGCGCTCGAGGCGGCCGGCCTGGCCTACGCGCGCGAAGCCGCCAAATGGGCCGATGTCAGCCGGCAGGTCGAGACCGCGGCGCGCGAGCTGCGCCTGGTGTGTGCGCCGCTGGACCAATTGCCCGGCCGCAAGGCCACCTTCGAGGCCATGCCCGACGCGGCGCAATTCGATGCCGCGCTGGCGGCGCTGCGCGAGGCCGTCGATGCCGCCACGCGCGCGCTGGGCGCCGTGGCCGAAAAACACCCCGACCTGGCCGCCGCCGCGCGCGGCGGCGCCGAGATTTCGCTGCGGCTGGCGCGCTGGGCGCTGCCCGCGCGCGACGGTGGCGCCGACCCCGGCGCCGACGAGGGCTGGGGCCGCGATACCCATGCGCCGGCCCCGGCCGCCAACGACGGCCCCGCCTTGTCCCAGGCCTTGCTGCAGGGCGCCGCGGCGGCGGCCGACTACGGCGGGCCGGCCGTGCGCTGGGTCGAGCATGGTCTGCATCACGTGCGGCTGCATTCGGCGCCGCTGTCGGTGGCACAGGCGTTCTCGCGTTTTCGCAAGCCGGGCCAGGCCTGGATCCTGACGTCGGCCACCTTGTCGGTGCAGGGCGATTTCGGCCACTACACGCGCCAGCTCGGCCTGGACGACGCCCGCACGGGGCGCTGGGAGTCGCCGTTCGACTATACCGGCCAGGGCTTGCTGTTCGTGCCGCGCGACATGCCCGAGCCCCAATCGCCGCGTTTCGCCGAACGGTTCGTGCAGACGCTGCTGCCGCTGCTCGAGGCCAGCCCGGGCGGCACGCTGGTGCTTTGCACGACACTGCGGGCCGTCGATCGCGTGGCCGCCTTGCTGGCCGAAGCCTTCGAAGACCACGGCCACGGCTGGCCGCTGCTCAAGCAGGGCGAGGCCGCGCGGCGCGACCTGCTCGAACGCTTCTGCCAGCTGGATCACCCCGTGCTGGTGGGCAGTGCCAGCTTCTGGGAAGGCATCGATCTACCGGGCGACGTGCTGACGCTGGTGGCGATCGACAAGCTGCCCTTCGCTCCGCCCGACGATCCCGTCATCGAGGCGCGCCTGCGCGCCTGCCGCGTGCGCGGCGGCAATCCGTTCGCCGAATACCAGCTGCCCGAGGCCGCCATTTCGCTGAAGCAGGGCGCCGGCCGGCTGATCCGCACCGAGCGCGACTGGGGCGTGCTGATGGTGGGCGACGCGCGCCTGGTCGAAAAACCGTACGGCAAGCGGCTGTGGCGCGGCTTGCCGCCGTTTTCGCGCACCCGCGACCTGAACGAGGTGCTGGCGTTCTATGCGCGGCGCCAGCAGGCGGCCGCCTGAAAATGCAATGTGCCGCCCTGGGGGCGGCACATCGGCGGTCAAGCGGGGGCGGGCGCCTTGCCTACTTCCACGAGAACGGGTTCCACCAGCTCTTGTCGGTCAGCAGGCTCTGCTCGGTCACGGTGCCGTCCGGATAGTTGGTCTTCAGCACCCGCTCGGCGTCGTTCTTCAGGTCGGTCAGGCCCAGCTTGTCGTACGAGGCCACCATGATCACCAGCGCCTCTTCGGCCGCCGGCACGCCTTCGAAATCGGTGATGACGGTCTGCGCGCGATTGGCCGCGGCCACGTAGGCGCCGCGTTCGTAGTAATAGCGCGCCACGTAAACTTCGTTCATGGCGATGGCGTTGACCAGCCAGGTCACGCGCTTTTCCGCGTCGGGCGTGTACTTGCTGCCGGGATAGCGCTTGATCAGTTCGTTGAACGCATCGTAAGAAGCGCGCAGCCCCTTGGGGTCGCGCTCGGCCGGGTCCTGGCCGGTCAGGTTGCTCATGAAGGCGCTGGCGGGGGTGAAGTTGATCAGCCCCTTCAGGTACAGCATGTAGTCGGTACCCGGATGATTGGGGTACATCTGCTGGAAGCGGTCGATGGCGGCCAGGGCCTGCTCGTTTTCGCCGTCTTTCCAGTTGACGTAGGCCAGGTCGATCAGGGCCTGCTGCGCATACACCCCGAACGGATAGCGGCTTTCGATGGCCGTCAGGCGCTCGCGCGCCTCGTTCCAGGCGCCGGCCGCGGTTTCGGCCTTGGCGTCGGCGTACAGTTGTTCCGCGCTCCATCCGGCCGTCTTGTCATATTTTGTGTCAGTTCCGCTGCAACCCGCGACGGCCAGGGCGACGGACAGCGCGGCGGCTGCGCGCAGGAGCGAGCCGCGACGAGCCGGGCGGTTCGGGGGAGCAGCGGTGCGGAAAATCACGGGATTCGATTCCTTGGTGTTAGGATGGCACGCTGAATTATATGACCTTGCTTCATGTCCCATACAGACGCCCCCGCCGCGGCCGGCGCCGGCCTTGCGGCGGATGACGAACCCCAGTTCATCACCGTGCCGGCCGGCACCCGCGCCGACCGGCTCGACAAAGTCCTGGCGGCCCTGCTCGACGGCCATTCGCGCAGCCGCCTGCAGGGCTGGATCGAGGCAGGCTGGGTACGGGTCAACGGCGCCCCGGCCAAGGTGCGGCAGGTGGTGGGGCCGGGCGACGTCCTGGCGGTATGGGAACAGCCCGCGCCGGAAAGCCTGGCTTTCGCGCCGGAACCGGTCGATTTCGCCGTCGTCGACGCCAGCCCCGACTGGATCGTGGTCGACAAGCCGGCCGGGCTGGTTACCCACCCCGGGGCGGGCAACTGGCACGGCACGCTGCTCAATGGCCTGCTGCACCGGTACCCCGAGCTGGCCCGCGTGGCCCGCGCGGGCATCGTGCACCGGCTCGACAAGGACACCTCGGGCCTGATGGTCGTGGCCCGCAACGAGCTGGCCCAGACTCACCTGGTCCGGCAGTTGCAGGCGCGCAGCATGGGTCGCGAATACCTGGCGCTGGCCCACGGCTGGCTGGCGGCGGCCGGCACGGTCGATCGCCCCATCGGCCGCGATGCGCGCGTGCCCGTGCGCATGAGCGTCGAGCGTCCCATCGCGCCCAAGCCCGCCGTGACGCATTACGCGCCGGCGCGGCGGGGCCGGGCGCCCGCCGGCGAACCCGTCACCGAAGTGATCTGCCGGCTGGAAACCGGCCGCACGCACCAGATCCGCGTGCACCTGGCCAGCCTGGGCCATCCGCTGCTGGCCGATACGCTGTACGGCGGCCGCCCGGCCGCCGGCGCCATGCGCCAGATGCTGCATGCGCGCGCCCTGTATTTCGACGATCCCGGCGGCCGCGGCCAGGCCGCCTTCCGCGCGGCGCCTCCCGAAGACATGCGCCAGGCACAGGAAGCGATGCAATGGAACGATTGATCCACGGCCTGCCCGTCATCACCGGGCCGCAATGGCCCGGCGTGCGGTACTTCTGCACCACGCGCGCCGGCGGCGCCGGCGTGGCCCCGCACGACACGCTGAACCTGGGCCTGCGGGCCGACGACCAACCCGACACCGTGCGGGAAAATCGCCGCCGCGTGCGCGCCGCGGTGCCGTCCGACCCGCTGTGGCTGCGCCAGGTGCATGGGGCCGAGGTCGTCGACGCGGACGGCGAGCTGCCCGCGGAACCCGCGGCCGACGCCAGCGTCACGGCAACGACGGGCCGGGTGCTGGCGATCATGGTGGCCGACTGCCTGCCCGTCGTGATCACCGACCTGGACGGCAGCGTCGTCGGCGCGGCCCATGCGGGCTGGCGCGGGCTGGCCGGCGGGGTGCTGGAACATACCTTGCGGCGGCTGCGCGCCAAGGCGCCCGGCGCGCGGGGGTGGCGCGCCTGGGTCGGTCCCGGTATCGGGCCCGCCGCCTTCGAGGTCGGCGCCGACGTGCGCGACGCCTTCGCCGCCGACGGCGCCGAGGCGCTGGCCCGGTTCACGCCGCGCCCGGGGCTGCCCGGCAAGTGGCTGGCCGATTTGCCCGCCCTGGCCCTGCTGCGCCTGCGGCGCGCCGGCGTCGACGATGCCCACGCCTGCGGGTTGTGCACGGTGTCCGATCCGGCGCGCTTCTTTTCGTACCGGCGCGATGGCGTCACGGGCCGCATGGCCTTGCTGGCGTGGCGGCAATAGGGCGGTCGCCGCGTTGCCGCATTGGCCCATGGGCCCCTGGGACGGGCGGTTTTCCTATCCTTGTATACCCGCATTGACAGCCCCTATACCGCCATGCACCATCGGGCTGTCGCGCAGTCATCAACGCAGGGTGCGGGGCTTGCGGTTGCCGTCCCCGCACCTGACCATAATATGGTGTCGAAGTGAACGCCCCTCTTTCCGCTGCATGGCCCGTTCCGGTTAGCGTGGCGCCGGACGCCCTGGCAGACATCCAGGCCGAGTTCTCGCGCGAATGGCTGCGCGTGTGCGACGAAGCCCGGCGCGGCACCCTGGCGCCGCCCCCCGACCGGCGGTTCCGCGGCGCGGCCTGGGCCGCCAGCAGCCAGCACCTGCTGCTGGCGCACGCCTACCTGCTGTCGGCCCGCGCGCTGTCGCGCATGGTCGATGCGGCACAGGTCGGCGAACCCCTGCGCAACCGGCTGCGCTTTTCCATCATGCAGTGGGTCGACGCGCTGTCGCCGTCGAATTTCCTGGCGTTCAACCCGGATGCCCAGCAATCCATCGTCGAGACCGCCGGGCGGGCGCTCAGCGACGGCCTGGCCAACCTGGTCAACGATCTGCGCAGGGGCCGCATCAGCCAGACCGACGACAGCCAGTTCGAGATCGGCCGCAATGTCGCCACCACGCCGGGGCAGGTGGTGTTCCAGAATGCGCTGTTCCAGCTCATCCAGTACACGCCGCAAACCGATACCGTGCACGAGCGCCCGCTGGTGATCGTGCCGCCGAACATCAACAAGTTCTACATCCTGGACCTGCAGCCGGCCAATTCGCTCGTGCGCTACGCCATCGAGCAGGGCCACACGGTGTTCATGGTGTCGTGGCGCAACCCGCTGGCCTGCGATACCGACGGCGTCGACAGCGCCACCTGGGACCAGTACCTGGACGACGCCGTGCTCAAGGCGCTGGCCGTGGCCAGCGACATCACCGGCCAGCCGCAAGTCAACGCCCTGGGGTTCTGCGTGGGCGGCACGATGCTGGCCTCGGCCCTGGCCCTGGCGCAGGCGCGCGGGCAGCGCCCGGTCGCCGCGCTGACACTGCTGACCGCCTTGCTCGATTTCCACGATACCGGCGTATTGCAGGTGTTCGTGGACGAAACGCACGCGCTGCTGCGCGACCAGCAATTGGGCAAGGGCGGCCTGATGGCCGGCCGCGAGCTGGCCACCACCTTCTCGTTCCTGCGGCCCAACGAACTGGTCTGGAACTACGTGGTGGGCAACTACCTGAAAGGGCAGACCCCGCCGGCCTTCGACCTGCTGTTCTGGAACGGCGACAGCACCAATCTGCCGGGCCCGTTCTTCGCCTGGTATTTCCGCAATACCTATCTGGAAAACAACCTCAAGGTGCCCGGGCGCGTGCAGGCGGGCGGCGCGGCACTGGACCTGACGCGCCTGGACATGCCGGCTTATCTGTACGGCTCGCGCGAAGACCACATCGTGCCCTGGACGTCGGCCTATGCGTCCACGCAATTGCTGCGCGGCCCGCAGCGTTTCGTGCTGGGCGCCTCCGGGCACATCGCCGGCGTCATCAATCCGCCGGCGGCGAACAAGCGCAGCTACTGGGCCAGCGACGATCCCGCCTTGCCGGGCGACCCGGGCGCCTGGCTGGCGCGGGCCACCGAACGCGCCGGCAGCTGGTGGCCCGACTGGTCGGGCTGGCTGGCGCCGCACGCCGGCGCGCGCCGCCAGGCGCCCGCCCAGCCGGGCAATGCCCGCTACCGGCCGCTGGAACCGGCTCCAGGCAGTTATGTGAAAGTCCGGGCCACGTAGCCGCCCCGCGCGGCGCGCCCGGTTTGCAGCACGCAGTCATTGCAGTACGCAGTCATTTAGGCGCCCAGCGCGCAGGAGGAAGGCACATGAGCGGGAAACTGGCATACGTTACGGGCGGCATGGGCGGCATCGGCACGGCGATCTGCCGCCGGCTGGCCAAGGACGGGTTCCGCGTGGTGGCCGGCTGCGGCCCCAGCCGCAATTACCAGCAATGGCTCGACGAACAGGCGGCCCAGGGCTATACCTTCTATGCGTCGGTCGGCAATGTGTCCGACTGGGATTCCACCGTGGCCGCCTTCGAGCGCGTGGTCGCCGACCTGGGGCCGGTCGACGTGCTGGTCAACAATGCCGGCATCACCCGCGACGGCCTGTTCCGCAAGATGTCGGCCGACGACTGGCGCGCCGTGATCGACACCAACCTGAACAGCCTGTTCAACGTGACCAAGCAGGTCATCGACGGCATGGTCGAGCGCCAGTGGGGCCGCATCGTCAACATCAGCTCGGTCAACGGGCAGAAGGGCCAGTTCGGGCAGACCAACTATTCCACCGCCAAGGCCGGCATCCATGGCTTTACCATGGCGCTGGCGCAGGAAGTGGCCAGCAAGGGGATAACCGTCAACACCGTGTCGCCCGGCTACATCGGCACCGACATGGTTCGCGCCATCCGGCCCGACGTGCTGGAAAAGATCGTGGCCACGATTCCGGTGCGCCGGCTGGGCACCCCCGAGGAAATCGCCTCGATCACGTCGTGGCTGTCTTCCGACGAGGCCGGCTTCGCCACCGGCGCCGATTTCTCGCTCAACGGCGGCCTGCACATGGGCTGATGACGAACCCGCCGGAAAGCGTGCAGGCTTTCCGGCTTACACTTGGAATACTTCAAAGCTAAAGAGATCTCCCGATCTCGGGGACAACCATGACGCAAGCACAAACTGGCGCCAGCCTGCGCCTGATCAAAAAGTACCCCAACCGCCGCCTGTACGACACCCAGACGAGCACCTACATCACCTTGGCCGATGTCAAGCAACTGGTGCTGGCCAACGAAGAGTTCCAGGTGGTCGATGCCAAGAGCGGCGACGACCTGACGCGCAGCATCCTGCTGCAGATCATTCTTGAAGAAGAGAGCGGCGGCATGCCGATGTTCTCGTCGAACATGCTGTCGCAGATCATCCGCTTCTATGGTCATGCCATGCAGGGCATCATGGGGTCGTACCTGGAAAAGAACATCCAGGCGTTCATGGAAATCCAGCAACGCATGGCCGAGCAGTCCAAGGGCCTGTACGGCAGCCAGTTCGGGCCCGAGGCCTGGGCGCAGTTCATGAACGTGCAGACGCCCATGCTGCAGAACATGATGAACAACTACATCGACCAGAGCAAGAATCTGTTCGTGCAGATGCAGGACCAGATGCAGGACCAGACCCGCGCCATGTTCTCGTCGTTTCCCTTCACGCAGGGCGGCGGCTCGCAAGGCAGCGGCGGCAGCCGCAAATAGCCCTGCGCAGGCCGCGGGTATTCCGGGGGAAATCCCCGGCGTGAAGTTAGTGCGGCTTGCGATATGTCAGGAGCTTGTCAGGTCGTTCACGATACAGTAATGAAAACGGTTCTTGTTTAAGCAGAACCGTTTTCTTTTTCCGTATCGAGAGGCTCCGCATATGTTGAATAAAGTCTTGGCGCTGGCCGCAGGCCTGGCGCTGTCGGGCACCGCCCTGGCCGTCGAATACCCCATCGGCGAACCGGCGCAGAAGGGCGGCATGGAAATCGGCGCGGTCTACCTGCAGCCGATCGAAATGGACCCTCCCGGCATGATGCGTCCCGCCAAGGACTCCGACGTGCACCTCGAGGCCGATATCCACGCCACCGCCGACAACAAGACCGGCTTCCCCGAAGGGGAATGGGTGCCTTACCTGGTGGTCAAGTACGAAATCCAGAAATCCGGCAGCCAGAACGTGCAAAAGGGCACCTTCATGCCCATGGTCGCCAACGATGGCCCGCACTACGGCGACAACGTCAAGCTCGACGGCCCCGGCAAGTACAAGCTGAAGTACACCATCCTGCCGCCCACGGCCGACAAGATGAGCCACTTCGGCCGCCACACCGACAAGGAAACCGGCGTGGGCCCGTGGTTCGAGCCCTTCGAGCTGGACTACGAATTCGTCTACGCCGGCACCGGCAAGAAGGGCGGGTATTGATCGTGCGTAGCCGTCACGCGTGGCTGGCCGGGCTGGCGCTGTGCGTCGGCCTGTCCGCCGCCTTGCCCGGCGTGGCGCGGGCCGAACTGCCCACGTTCAAGCTGACCTTCAAGCCCGACGGCACGTTCGAGCCCGCCCGCCTGGAAGTGCCGGCCGGCCGCTTCAAGATCGAACTGGTCAACGAAAGCAACGAGCCCGTCGAATTCGAGAGCATCCCCCTGCGCAAGGAAAAAGTCATGGGGCCCGGCGTCAGCTCGTTCGTGGTGATCACGATTTCACGACCCGGCGAATATCCCTTCTTCGACGACTTCCACCAGGACGTGCGCGGCACGCTGGTGGTGGTTCCCAAAGACTGATCCGGCGGTATTCATGGAACAGGTTCTTTTCATCGTCTGGCGCGAAAGTGTGGAAGCCCTGCTGATCGTGGGCATCCTGTATTCCTGGCTGCGCGCGGCGCCCGAAGGGCGGCGCGGGCTGCCCTACCTGTGGGGCGGCGTGGCCGCCGGCCTGGCGCTGGCCGTGGCGCTGGCGCTGGTATTGCTGGGCGTATCGTCCTGGCTCAGCGACGAAGGGCAGGAATGGTTCCAGGCCGTCATGTCGCTGGTGGCCTGCGCGCTGGTGGTGCAGATGGTCGTGTGGATGAAAAAGCACGGCCGCACCCTCAAGACCGAACTCGAGTCGGGGGCCAGCACCTCGCTGGCGCACGACAGCTGGTGGGGCCTGCTGGTGCTGGTGATGATCGCCGTGGCGCGCGAAGGCAGCGAGACGGTGGTGTTCCTGTACGGCACCGTCGCGGCCGGCCAGAACGACAACGCCGCCATGCTGGCGCTGGCCGGCGTGGCCGGCTTTGCCATCGCGCTGCTGACCTTCTGGCTGCTGCAGCTGGGCGGCAAGCTGATCACCTGGCGCCGGTTCTTCCGCCTGACCGAAATCCTGTTGCTGCTGCTGGCCGGCGCGCTGCTGATGGGCGGCCTGGACCGTCTCATTTCGCTGGACGTGCTGCCCACGCTGGTGGACCCCGTCTGGGACAGCTCCGCGCTGCTCGACGACAGCACCGGCCTGGGCAAGGTGCTGGCCGATTTCGCCGGCTATCGCGCCTATCCCGCGCTGATGTCGGTGCTGTTGTGGCTGGGCTACTGGATCGTGGTGTGGGCCCTGCTGCGCCGGGCAGGCCGGCCACCCGCGAGGGTGGCCGCACCGGCATGACCGCTTGCGCGACTGTTTGCGTGACCGGCCGGCATCCCTGCCGGCCATTGCTATTTGAAGGTTGATTCATGGCAGCCCTGCTTGGGCGCTCCGCCGCCCGCTTCGCCGACTTGCTGCGCGATCACGCGCCCCTGCTGCGCAAGCTGCAATGGGGCATCGTCGGCGTCTACGCCTTCCTGCTGATCGTGCCGGCGCTGCTGCCCCTGCCCGACAACGCGGCCTCGGTGTTCAACAACCTGACCATCGTGGCGCAGTTCGCGTTCTGGGGAGTCTGGTGGCCCTTCGTGCTGGTTTCCATTCCCTTGCTGGGCCGCGCCTGGTGCGGCTGGCTGTGTCCCGAAGGCATGCTGACCGAATGGGCCAGCGAGCGGGGGCAGGGCCGTTCCATTCCCAAATGGATGCGCTGGGGCGGCTGGCCGTTCGTGGCGTTCGCCCTGACCACCATCTATGGCCAGCTGGTCAGTGTGTACCAGTATCCGCTGGCGGTACTGGCGGTGCTGGGCGGCTCGACGATGGCGGCCATGGTGGTGGGCTGGCGCTACGGCCGCAGCAAGCGCGTGTGGTGCAAGTACCTGTGCCCCGTCAACGGCGTGTTCAACCTGCTGGCCAAGCTGGCGCCGTGGCATTTCAAGGTCAACGAAGACGCCTGGCGGCACCCGGTCATCCGCATCGAACCGGTCAATTGCGCGCCGCTGGTGCCGCTGCGCCACATGAAGGGCGCCGGCGACTGCCACGTATGCGGCCGTTGCAGCGGCTACCGCGGCGCCATCGCACTGACGCCGCGCTCGCCCGAAGAAGAAATCGTGCGCGTGGCCACGGGCGACGGCTGGCAGACCGCGCTGATCTGTTTCGGGCTGATGGGCATCGCCATCGGCGCCTTCCTCTGGAGCGCCAGCCCCTGGTTCGTCACGGTGAAGCAATGGGCCGCCACCTGGCTGGTCGAGCGCGACATCCTGTGGCCGCTGATGGACAACGCCCCGTGGTTCATCCTGACGCACTATCCGGAAATGAACGACAGCTTCTCGTGGCTGGATGGCGCCGGCATCTTGCTGTTCGTGGTGGGCAGCACGGTCTGCGTGGGCGGCACCGCCTTCGCCGGCCTGTGGCTGGCCGACCGCGTGGCGCCCGGCGGCCTGCCGGGGGGGCGCCTGGCGGGCCTGCACAAGCTGGCGCAGGCGCTGATTCCGGCGGCCGGCATCGGCGTGTTCCTGGGGCTGTCGGCCACGACTGTCACGTTGCTCAGCCACGAAGGCGTCAACACGGGCTGGGCCGATCCGGTGCGCTTCACCTTGCTGACACTGGCCGTGGCCTGGTCGTTGCGCCTGGGCTGGCGCCTGCTGGCCCAGCGCGCCGTCGTCTGGCCGCGCAAGCTGGCTGCCTGGCTGGCGCTGGCCGCGGGCCTGGCGCCTTTCTGCACCGCGTGGGTGCTGTTCTTCGCGGTCTGGTAGGGCGCGCGGCCCAGGGGCGCGCGCTATGATCGGTGCCGTTACCGGCCTCGATTTCCGCCCCGCCATGTCCACTTACGCGTTCCGCCTGCTCAACGTCTTCGCGCCCTCGACCTTCGGGGGCAACCCCTTGTGCGTGTTCGAAGACGCGCGGGGGCTGGACGAACAGACCATGCTGGACCTGGCCAGGCAATTCAACTTGTCGGAAACGACGTTCGTGCTGCCCAGCGAGCGCGCCGATGCCCGCGTGCGTATTTACACTCCCGGCTATGAAATGCGCTTCGCCGGCCATCCCACGCTGGGCACCGCCCACGTCGTGCGCGAACTCGCGGGCACGGGCGACCGCCTGGCGCTGGAATTCGCCGCGGGCGTGGTGCCCGTGCAGGCGCAGGGCGATACCTGGACGTTCACCGCGCCCGCCGCCGGCGCGCCCAAGACTGCCCGGCCGGCCCTGCCGGCCGCCGAGATCGCCGCGCAGCTGGGGCTGGGCGTCGACGATCTGCTCGAGGAGCCCATGTGGGTCGATACCGGCGCCGACCAGTTGCTGGTGCCCTTGAAAACGCCCGAGGCGGTCGGCCGCGCCCAGCCCGACAGCGGCCGGCTGCAGCATTGGCAGCCCAGCAGCCTGGGGCGCAAGACGGCCTATGTGTTCGCTTTCGATCCCGCACCGGGGCCGGACGGTCGCCAGGCCGTGCGGGCGCGCTATTTCTTCACCAAGGACGGGGGCGGGGTTGCCGAAGACCCGGGCACCGGATCGGCATGCGCCAACCTGGGCGGCTGGCTGATCGCGCGGAACCGGCCACGGCCGGCGCGCGTGTTGGTGGAACAAGGCGACCAGGTGGGTCGCCCCTGCCGCCTGTACCTGGATGTCGCGGCCGATGGCGCGATCCGGGTGGGCGGCGCTGTGATCGAGCTGGGCCGCGGCACGGTGCGCATTCCGCGGCCCGCAGCCTAGTCCTTATTGCGCCTTGGCCTTGGCGGGGTCGACCTTGATGTCGTTCTGCACCTGCTTCACGCCTTCCACGTCGCGGGCCACGCGGGCAGCCTGCTCGGTTTCGGCTTCGGTGCCTACGGTGCCCGTCAGGGTCACTGTGCCGGCGTTGGTCTCGACGGCGATGTCCAGCGCGCTGAGCGTCTCGTCGGCCACGAAGGCGGCCTTGACCTTGGTGGTGATGACGGCGTCCGAGGCGTATTCGCCCATCGATTGCTTGGGCGCGTCGTCTCCCGCGGCAGAGGCCGCGGTGCCGAACACGACGCTGGCGCCCACGGCGGTGGCGACGATCAGTTTGCGCATTTTCATAGCATTCTCCTTCTGCATGGCGGTCGCGTAGTGGCTGAGGGGGCCACGCCCGCGCGATTGCGGTGCGTGGCCTGCGACCTATTTCTTCCTGAACGCACCGCTCAGGATCGACAGCAGCGCCAGGATCAGGAATACGAAGAACAGGATCTTGGCGATGCCGGCGGCGCCGGCGGCGATACCGCCAAAGCCCAGTACCGCGGCGATGATGGCGATGACGAAGAAAACAGCGGCGTAGTACAGCATCTCGGTTCTCCTCGGATCAGAAGGGGATCAGCGGTTGGCGTCGAAGAAGGCGCGCACTTCCTTTTCCGCTTCTTCCTTGGTCTTGCCGTAGCGTTCCTGGATCAGCCCGGCCAGGCGTTCGGCGTTGCCTTCGGTGCGGGTCAGTTCGTCGTCGGTCAGGTCGCCCCAGGCGGCCTTGGCCTTGCCAGTCAGTTGTTTCCACTTGCCTGCAACGATGTCGTTGTTCATGGTGGTCCTCCTGGTTGATGAGCCTGTTACCACCCTACGAGGGGGGATGTCGGGTGTCAAACCTGGCTGTAGGCAAATGTAAGCAAGGGGGAGCCGGGCACCTGTGACGGCAGGATGGGGTGCCGGGGGTCGCAAGCGGAGTTACAGTTGAGTAAAGATTTGAGGCGCTTTGACGGGGCGTGGTAACGGGGAGCTTTACCACCCGCGAACGCGGCCCGTTCAATGGCCGGGCGCGGCCTCGGCGACGCGGTGGGCCAGGTGGGCCAGGGCGTCTTCCACCTGGTCTACCAGGACCAGGCACAGGTCGCCCGCGGACAGGCGCGACAGCGCGGTGTCGATGGCCAGGAATTCGCCCTGGATTTCCTGGACGTGGCGGGTGCGGCGCGCGTCGGACAGGCCCGCGCGCAGCAGCGCCAGCACCTCGCCGTCGGCGCGGCCGCGCTGGCATTGGTCTTCGTACAGCACCACGTCGTCGAACGCGTTGCCCAGGATTTCGGTTTGCCGGCGCAGGTCTTCGTCGCGCCGGTCGCCGGCGCCGCTGATGACCACGCTGCGGCGCCGGGCGGGCAGGGCGTCGACGGCTTGCACCAGCGCCTGGATGGCGTCCGGGTTGTGGCCGTAGTCGGCGATGACGGTGGCGCCGCGGTAGTCGAACAGGTTGAAGCGGCCCGGCACGGTGCGCGCGTCGCTGACGAAGGTGCGCAGCGCCTGGCGTATCGTGTGCCAGTCCAGCCCCAGCGACCAGGCGGCCGCCACGGCGGCCATGGCGTTGTCGACCTGGAACGGGATGGCGCCGCCGTGGGTCAGCGGGATGTCGGCCAGCGCCAGCGCGATTTCGGTGCTGCCCTGCGCGGCCACGATGGCCGCGCCGTCGCGGTACACCACCCGGTGGCCTTGCGCGCGATGCGTGCCGATCAGCGGATGGGCGGGGTCGCTGGAAAAGTACACCACCGAGCCGGGGCAGGCGCTGGCCATCTCGGCCACGATGGGGTCGGTGGCATTGAGCACGGCCGTGCCGCCGGCGTGCACATACTGCACGATGACGCGCTTGACGACGGCCAGGTCTTCCACGGTGCTGATGTAGCCCAGGCCCAGGTGGTCGCCCATGCCCAGGTTGGTGACGATGGCCACGTCGCAGCGGTCGAACGCCAGCCCTTCGCGCAGGATGCCGCCGCGCGCCGTCTCGAACACGGCCGCGTCCACGCCGGGGTGCGCCAGGATGCGGCGCGCGCTGCGCGGCCCGCTGCAGTCGCCGGTGTCGATGCACTGCGCGCCGATGTACACGCCGTCCGAGTTCGTCATGCCCACCCGATGGCCGGCGGCGGCCAGCAAGTGCGCGGTCAGGCGTACCGTGGTGGTCTTGCCGTTGGTGCCGGCTACCGCCACTACCGGAATGCGGCCGTCGTCGCCCTCGGCGAACATGCTGGCGATGATGGCTTCGCCTACCGCGCGGCCCTTGCCGAACGACGGGCTCAGGTGCATGCGCAGGCCCGGTGCGGCATTGACTTCGACCACGCCGCCGCGCTGGTCTTCCATCGGCAGGTGCACGGTCTCGGCCACCACGTCCACGCCGCAGATATCCAGGCCCACCATGCGCGCCGCGGTGACGGCGCGCGCTGCCAGTTCGGGGTGGACTTCATCGGTGACGTCGGTGGCCGACCCGCCCGTGCTCAGGTTGGCGTTGTGGCGCAACACCACCAGCGCGCCCGCGGGCGGTACGGAATCGGCGTCGTAGCCTTGCTTTTTCAAGGTGGCCAGCGCGATGTCGTCGAAGCGGATCTTGGTCAGCGACGTGGCGTGCCCATCGCCGCGCAGCGGGTCGGCATTGACCTGCTCGACCAGCTGGCGAATGGTGTGGCGGCCGTCGCCGGTGATTTGCGGCGGGTCGCGCCGCGCGGCGGCGACCAGGTTGTCTCCCACCACCAGCAGGCGGAAATCGTGGCCGGGAATGTAGCGCTCGACGATGACGTCGGAACTGATCTCGGCCGCCGCCTCGTAGGCCGCCACGATCTGCTCGCGGGTCTCGACGTTGACCGCCACGCCGCGCCCCTGGCTGCCGTCGCGCGGCTTGACGACCACCGGCCCGCCCAGTTCGCGGGCCGCGTTCCAGGCGTCTTGCGCGTCCGACACCGAGCGGCCCAGCGGCACGGGCACGCCCGCCGCGTCCAGCAGCATCTTGGTCAGGTCCTTGTCTTGCGCGATGGATTCGGCAATGGCGCTGGTCGCGTCGGTCTCGGCCGCCTGGATGCGGCGCTGGCGGCTGCCCCAGCCGAACTGCACCATGCTGCCCTGGGTCAGGCGGCGAAACGGGATATTGCGCGCCACCGCCGCATTGACGATGGAACCGGTGCTGGGGCCCAGCCGCAGGTCTTCGTCCAGTTCGTGCAGCCGCGCCAGTGCCTGGGCGATGTCGAACGGCGTGTCGGCCAGCGCCGCGTCCAGCAGCTGCGTGGCCAGTTCCACGGCCAGCCGGCCGACCGCTTCTTCGCTGTATTCGACCACGACCTGGAACACGCCGGGCTCGATGGTCGCGGCGGTGCGGCCGAACGTGACCGGGCAGCCGGCGTGGGCCTGCAGCGCCAGCGCGGCGTATTGCAGCATGTGCGCGATCGACAGCGCGCCGTCGTGGCCGTCGGGCCGCAAGCGGCCGATCTGCGGAAAGCGCGCGCGCAGCCGGCCCTCGAGATCGGGCAGGGATTCGTCGATGGCGCATTCGACATCGCTGCAGGTGACGATGGCTTCGATGGCGGTGTTGCGGCTCCATAGATTGGGGCCGCGCAACGCTCGGATACGGGAGACTTCCATGGGGCAGGGTTCCTGTGATGCCCGCGGCCGCCCAGTGGCGCGCGCGGGCGGCGTTGTCGTTTTATTGTTGGATCCAGTGGCGTACGCGATCGATGGTGGGACCCGAATAGGCCTCGTCGGATTGCAGCAGCACGAAGTCGCCGGCGCGGATGTGATCCAGCGCCAGGTCGATGGCGCGGGCATGGTCGGGCTCGTCGTGCACGGCGACCGCGCGCGCGCCTTGCGCCAGGCCTTCGCGCAACAGGGCGCGGGCCTGGCCGGCCGGGCGCCGGCTGGGCACCGTGGCATCGTCGTACAGCACCACGCGATCGAACGCGCCGGCCAGCAGGCGGCCTTGCTCGACCAGATCTTCGTCGCGCCGGTCGGCGCCCGCCGCATAGACCGCGCAACGGCGGCTGGCGGGAAAGCGCCCGGCCGCTTCCAGCAGCGCGCGCAGTCCGCAGGCATTGTGTACGTCGTCGACCACTACCGTGGCACCGCCGCGCTCGAACAGCGTGAATTGCCACGGCGCATCGGCCTGGTCCACGTCGAAAGCCTCGATGCCCGCGCGGATGATGGGCGCGGCGATGCCCAGCGCCCAGGCCGTGCCTACCGCGGCCAGCACGTTCTCGACCTGGAAGCCGACCCGGCCGCCATGCGTCAGGGGAACGGCGCGCATGTCGGCCAGCGCGGTTTCGTTGGCGCCTTCGGCCAGCACGATCTGGTCGTCGCGCAGGAACACCGCGCGCTTGCCTTGCGCCAGGTGTTCGGCAATGGCGGGCAGGGCCGGATCGGTGCCGAAGAACAGCACGTCGCCGTCGCACAGGGACGCCATGCCGGCTACGCGGGGGTCGCGCGCGTTGAGCACGGCCACCCCGCCAGGCAGGACCACGTCGACCTGGGTGCGCACGACGTTGACCAGGCGGTCGGCGTCCTGGATATCGAAGTCGCCCAGGTGGTCGCCTTCGTCGATGTTGGTGACCACGCCTACCTGGCAGCGGTCGTAGGCCAGGCCCTGGCCCAGGATGACCGCGCTGTCGTTCTCGATGACGGCGGCCTCGACGTCGCGGTTCATCAGCAGGCGCCGGCCGCTGGCCCAGTCGGCGCGGTCGCCCCCCTGCACCAGGCGCTGGCCCACGTACAGGCCCTCGCTGCAGGCCAGGCCGGTGCGCCGGCCCGACAGCGCCAGCAGGCGCGCCACCAGGCGCGCGACCACCGTCTTGCCGTTCGTGCCGGCGATGCCCACGACGGGAATGCGGCCATCGTCGCCGGCGGGAAACAGGTGGTCGACGATGGCGCGCCCCACCGGGCGCGGTTCGCCATCGGCCGGTTTCAGGTGCATCAGCAGGCCCGGGCCCGCGTTCACTTCCACGATGGCGCCACGCTGTTCGCCCAGCGGCCGCGAGATGTCCTCGGCCACCAGGTCGACGCCGGCCACGTCCAGGCCCACGACGCGGGCGGCCAGCACCACCGTGGCGGCCGTCTCGGGATGCACGCGGTCGGTGACGTCGAAGGCCACATTGCCGCTGCGCTGGATCAGCACGCGGCGCCCCTGCGCCGGCACGCTGTCGGCCGTCAGCTGCTGGCGTCCCAGTTCCAGGCGGGCGGCCGAATCCAGCCGCACGATGTTCAGGGGATGGTTCTCGGTGCGGCCGCGGCGCGGGTCGGTGTTGATCTGTCGTTCGATCAGTTCCGACACCGTGTGGCGCCCGTCGCCGGTAATCCAGGCGGGCTCGCCCGCGGCCGCGGCGACCAGGCGGTCGCCCACCACCAGCAGCCGGTGTTCGTTGCCCGGCACGAAACGCTCGACCAGCACGCCGCTGCCTTCGTCCACCGCCACCGCATAGGCCGACAGGACTTCCGCGCGGGTGGCCAGGTTGGTGAAGACGCCGCGGCCGTGGTTGCCGTCGCACGGCTTGACCACCACCGGCAGGCCGATGTCCTGCGCCGCTTCCCAGGCGGCCTCGGGGCTGTCGACTTCCTGCCCCTCGGGCACCGGCACGCCGCAGTCCGACAGCAGGGCCTTGGTCAGGTTCTTGTCGCGCGAGATGCCTTCGGCAATGGCGCTGGTGCGGTCGGTCTCGGCCGTCCAGATGCGCCGCTGGCGCGCGCCATAGCCGAACTGCACCAGATTGCCCTCGAACAGGCGGATGCAGGGGATGTCGCGGTCGTCGGCGGCGTCGACGATGCAGGCCGTGCTGGGCCCCAGGCAGCGGGCGTCGGCCAGGTCGCGCAGGCGCGCCACCGTGCGCGGCACATCGAAGGGGCGGTCCTGGATGGCCGCCAGCACCAGTTCGCGCGCCTCGTCCAGCGCGGCGCGGGTGACCTGTTCCTGCCAGGCGCGCACCACCACCTTGTAGACGCCGCGCCGCGAGGTTTCGCGGGCCTTGCCGAAGCCGCCGGGCAGCCCCGCCAGGGTCTGCAATTCCAGCGTGACGTGTTCCAGGATGTGGCCGGGCCAGGTGCCTTCGCGCAGGCGCTGCAGGAAACCGCCGCGCACGCCGGGGCTGCAGCGGTGCTCGATCAGCCCGGGCAGCCAGGTCGACAGCCGCTCGTAGAGCCCGGGAATGGTGTTCGACGGGTAGTCTTCCAGGGCGCCGATGTCGACCCAGGCTTCCAGCACGGGGCGATAGGTCCAAATGTTCGGGCCGCGCAAAGCCACGACATCGAGAAATTCAATGTCTTTGTCTTTCATGTTTTAGTTGGGATGGGGCGCGTCGGCGGACAGGAAACCCCGCGAGGCGGCGGGGATGTCGGGCAGGATAGCGGGCCGATGCGTAGGGCGGGTCGATTCCTAGGATGGAAAATGGCAAAACCGGCTGCTACTATACGCCGCCTTTTTGCGCCGATAAACTCGCGCTGTTGTAAGGAAGGGACACGTTCGGCCAGGGCCGAAGACCCCGGCCATGCCGGACAGCCATCCATGAATAAAAAGCAGCTTCTTTCCGGCGCATCCGGGCAGGCCCACGCCGCCCGGCACGACGCGATGCAGTCCCGCCTGGCGCCCGGCGAAGCCATCCTGGCCTGGCTGGAAACCGACCTGGACGCACGTCTGGCCTTCCGGCCCGGCCTGGTCGTGCTGACCGACCGGCGCCTGCTGGCGCGTTCGCCGGACGACGGCCAGTGGCACGACTGGGCCTGCGCGCCCGGGCTGCGCCTGAGCCTGCACGACCACGCCGGCGCCGCCGCCCTGGAATTGCACGATGGCCCGGCCCGCCTGGCGGCCTGGCGCTTCACCCTGGCCCGCAATCCCGCCGCCCTGCGCCTGCTGGCCAAGTTCGACGCGCGGCAGGCGGGCCGCCAGGCGGCCCATGCCCCCGCCTGCCCCGATTGCCACTTGCCGCTGCCCGCCGGCCAGGCCGATTGCCCGGCCTGCGCCCAGGCGCCCGCCCAGCCGCCTTCGACCTGGGCGTTGCTGCGCCTGTGGCGCTTTGCCCGGCCTTATCGCGGGCCGCTGCTGGCCGGCTTCGTGCTGACGCTGCTGGCCACCGCGGCCACGCTGGTGCCGCCGTACCTGACGATGCCGCTGATGGACAACGTGCTGATTCCGTTCCAGAACGGCGCGCCCATCGACTACGCACTGGTGCGTTTGTACCTGGGCGGGCTGCTGGCCTCGGCGGCGCTGGCATGGGGCCTGGGCTGGGCCCGCACCTACATCCTGGCCTGGGTCAGCGAACGCATCGGCGCCGACCTGCGCACCACGACCTATGAACACCTGCAGCAGCTGTCGCTGCAGTACTTCGGCGGCAAGCGCACCGGCGACCTGATGTCGCGCATCGGCAGCGAAACCGACCGCATCTGCATCTTCCTGTCGCTGCACCTGCTCGACTTCGCCACCGACGTGCTGATGATCGCCATGACGGCGGCCATCCTGGTGTCGATCAATCCCTGGCTGGCGCTGGTGACACTGGCACCGCTGCCATTCATCGTCTGGATGATCCACGCGGTGCGCGACCGCCTGCGCCATGGTTTCGAGAAGGTCGACCGCATCTGGGCCGAGATCACCAACGTGCTGGCCGACACCATTCCGGGCATTCGCGTGGTCAAGGCCTTCGCGCAGGAAAAGCGCGAAGTGCAGCGTTTCCGGGCAGCCAACAACCGCAACCTGGAAGTGAACGACCGCGTCAACAGCCTGTGGTCGCTGTTCTCGCCGACCGTGACCCTGCTGACCGAAATCGGCCTGCTGGTGGTGTGGGTGTTCGGCATCTGGCAAGTGGCCAACAAGCAGATCACGGTGGGCGTGCTGGCGGCGTTCCTGGCCTACATCGGCCGCTTCTACACCCGGCTCGATTCCATGAGCCGCATCGTCTCGGTCACGCAGAAGGCGGCCGCCGGCGCCAAGCGCATCTTCGATATCCTCGACCACATCTCCAGCGTGCCCGAACCCGAGGCCCCTGCGCGCCTGGAACGCATGGCCGGCCGCATCGAACTGCGCGACGTGGCGTTCCGCTACGGAAACCGCTCGGTCATCCGGGGGCTGGACCTGGCCATCGCCCCGGGCGAAATGATCGGCCTGGTGGGCCACAGCGGCTCGGGCAAGAGCACGCTCATCAACCTGATCTGCCGCTTCTACGACGTATCCGAAGGCGCCATCCTGGTCGACGGGGTCGATATCCGCGCGCTGCGCATCGCCGATTACCGCCGCAATATCGGCCTGGTGCTGCAAGAGCCGTTCCTGTTCTTCGGCACCATTGCCGAGAACATCGCTTATGGCCGCCCGCAGGCCTCGCGCGCCGAGATCGTTGCCGCAGCGCGCGCCGCCCATGCGCACGAGTTCATCCTGCGCCTGCCGCACGGCTACGATTCGCTGGTGGGCGAGCGCGGCCAGGCGTTGTCGGGCGGCGAACGCCAGCGCATCTCGATCGCGCGCGCGCTGCTGATCGACCCGCGCATCCTGATCCTGGACGAGGCCACGTCGTCGGTGGACACCACCACGGAAAAAGAAATCCAGAACGCGCTGGACAACCTCGTGCGCGGGCGCACCACCATCGCCATCGCCCATCGCCTGAGCACCTTGCGCCGGGCCGACCGCCTGGTGGTGCTGGACCATGGCAGCATCGTCGAGCAAGGCCCGCACGAAGCGCTGATGGCCCGGCAGGGCGCGTACTACCGCCTGTACCAGGCGCAGGCCCGCACGGCCGATGCCGACCTGCGCGACGACGACGATGACGAGGACGCCGATGACTGAACCGCGCGAACCCGCCGTGCCGGCGCCGCCCGCCTTCGACCTGCGCGCCAACGCGCAGGGCCAGCTGGTCTATGTGGGGGCCGACGGCCAGGCGCACGAAGGGGTGCAGGTGGTGCGGGCCTTTCCCATCAGCGACCCGGCCCAGGGCATATCCATCGTGGGCGCCGACGGCCGCGAGCTCGCCTGGCTCGACACCCTGGCCGGCCTGCCGCCCGCCACGCGGCAGCAGGTCGAAGAGGCGCTGGCCGGCCGCGAATTCATGCCGGAAATCCAGCATATCGATGGGGTGTCCTCGTTCGCCACGCCTTCGGTATGGGACGTTCGCACCGAGCGCGGCCCCACTTCCTTCACGCTGAAAGGCGAAGAAGACATCCGCCGCCTGGCCGGCCAGACCCTGCTCATCGCCGACAGCCATGGCATCCACTACCTGGTGCGCGACGTGACGGCGCTGGACCGGCACAGCCGCCGCCTGCTCGACAATTTCCTGTAGGCGCCGCGAACCGGCCTAGGCGCGCCGGAACGGCGTGTGCGCTTCCAGTTCGTCCAGGTAGCCGCCCATGGCCTGGGTTTCGCGTTCCAGGAAATCCTCGATCGCGGCGGCGAAGCGCGCATCGGCGATCCAGTGCGCCGACCACGTGGGCGTGGGCAGCAGGCCGCGCGCCATCTTGTGCTCGCCCTGCGCGCCGCCCTCGAAACACGCCAGGCCGCGCCGGATGCAGTAATCGATCGACTGCAGGTAGCAGGTCTCGAAATGCAGGCCCGGCACGAAATCCAGCGCGCCCCAGTAGCGGCCGTACAGCGTGCCGCCGCCCCGCATGTTCAGCGCCGCCGCGATCGGTTCGCCGTCGCGCAGCGCCAGGATCAGCACCAGCGCGTCGGCCTGTTCGCGGCGCAGGCGCTGGAAGAATTCGGCGCTCAGGTACGGCGGATTGCCGTGGGTGAAATAGGTGTGCCGGTAGCACCGGTAGAAAAAGGCCAGCGCCTCGTCGTCGATCTGCGCGCCGTCCAGCCAGCGGTATTGGATGCCGGCGGCCTGTACCTTCTTGCGGTCCTGCCGGATCTTCTTGCGCTTGTCATGGTTCAGCGCGGCCAGAAAGGCGTCCAGGCCGGCGTAGCCGGCATTGCGCCAATGGAATTGCACGCCTTCGCGCACCAGGTAGCCGGCCTGGCGCAGCGCGGCCAGGTCGGGTTCGCCGGGAAACAGGATGTGCAGGGACGACACCTTCAAACCCTGCGCCAGCTCGACCAGCCCGCGCGCCAGTTCCAGGCGGTCCGCCGCGGTGGCGGCCAGCAGGCGCGGCCCGCCCACCGGCGTGAACGGCACCGCCGCCAGCAGCTTGGGGTAATAGCGCAGGCCATGGCGTTCGAAGGCGTCGGCCCAGGCATAGTCGAACACGTATTCGCCGCGCGAATGCGACTTCAGGTACAGCGGCACGGCGCCGGCCAGCCGGCCATCGCGCCGCAGCAGCAGGTAGTAGGGCGCCCAGCCGGTATCCGGCGCGGCGCAGCCGGTATCGTGCAGGGCGGCCAGGAATTCGTGGCGCACGAAAGGCTGCTCGCCGGCCAGCGCGTTCCATTCGCGCGGGTCGATGTGGGACAGCGAGGTTTCGATACCGAGACGGGCAGGGGGGCTCATGGCGCAATGATAAAGTCTGGTTGCACGGGCCGCCCTGGCGGCCCCGTTCCCGCGACCTTACCGCTGTGCGCATGACCGTTTCCGTATCTTCCGACTTTCCCGCCGCGGGCTTGCGCCGCCAGGCGCTGGCCGCGTTGGCCGCGCGCGGCTGGCCCGACAAGCTGGCCGCCGTGCGCGCCATCGACGACGCGGCGCCGCTCGACGCCGATGCCGAACTGGCCGAGCCGGCCGGCCTGCCGGGGCGGCCCGATACGCCGGCGCTGGTGCCGCCGGCGCAAGTCAGGCAGCGGTCGGTCCAGTCGGCCGAAGGCCGCGCCGCGCTGCTGCACGCCCTGGCCCACATCGAATTCAACGCGGTCAACCTGGCGCTGGACGCGGTCTGGCGTTATGCGCGGATGCCGGACGATTTCTACCGCGACTGGCTGCGCGTGGCCCGCGAAGAAGCCTACCATTTCGAGTTGCTCAATACGCACCTGGGCAGCCTGGGCCACGCCTACGGCGATTTTCCCGCGCACAACGGGCTGTGGGAAATGGCCGAGAAAACCCGCGGCGACCTGCTGGCCCGCCTGGCGCTGGTGCCGCGCACGCTGGAAGCCCGCGGGCTGGACGCCTCGCCGCTGATCCGCGACAAGCTGGCGGGCGCCGGCGACCCTGCCGGCGCGGCCATCCTGGACATCATCCTGCGCGACGAGATCGGCCATGTGGCGATCGGCAACCGCTGGTATCGCCATCTGTGCACGCAGCGCGGGCTGGACCCGCTGGCCTGCTATGCCGAACTGGCCGGCCGCTACGGCGCCCCCCGGCTGCGCGGCCCCTTCAATCTGGCGGCGCGCCGCCAGGCCGGCTTCGACGAGGCCGAGCTGCAGGCGCTGCAGCAAAACTAGGGCATCGGCGGTTACAGCGCGATACCACGGTATGGCGGGCCCGGCCGGCATGGCGTCCCGCCTGCCTATAGAATCGACGCCATGAACCTCCGATACGCTTCATCGCTGCTTTGCGCGGCCGGGCTGGCGGGCGCCGCGCAGGCCGCGCCGGCCCCCGCCCAGGTTTCCGCCGCCGACGCCGCGGCCTTTTCCAGCTGCTTGTCGCAACTGCGCGGGCAGGCCCTGCAACAAGGGGTGGCCGCCGGCACCTTCGACGCGCATACTCGCGGCTTGACGCCCGACATGAGCGTCATCGCTTCGCTGGATGCTCAGCCCGAATTCAAGACGCCGATCTGGGATTACCTGGCCGCCCTGGTCGACGACGAGCGCGTCGCCGACGGCCAGCAGGCCCTGCGGCAATGGCATGCCGAACTGGCCCGCGCGCAGGCGCAGTTCGGCGTCGATCCGGCCACGGTCGTGGCGGTGTGGGGGGTGGAAAGCAATTTCGGCAAGAAGCTGGGCGGCCGGCCGCTGCTGACCTCGTTGTCGACCCTGTCGTGCTTCGGGCGCCGGCAAGCGTATTTCCGGGGGGAATTCTTCGCTACCCTGAAGATCATCCAGCAGGAACACGTGCGCCCCGAACGGTTGAACGGATCATGGGCGGGCGCTTTCGGCCAGACCCAGTTCATGCCGTCCACCTACTTGCGCCTGGCGGTGGATTTCGACGGCGACGGGCGCCGTGACCTGGTCGACAGCGTGCCCGACGCGCTGGCTTCCACCGCCAATTTCCTGCAGCGCGCCGGCTGGAAGGCCGGGATGCCCTGGGGCTTCGAAGTCACCTTGCCGGCCGGCCTGGACACCAGCGCCGCGGGCCGCCGCAACAAGCGGCCCATGTCGGCCTGGGCCGCGCAGGGGCTCAAGCGGGCCGACGGCGGCGCGTTGCCGGCGGGCGACCTGCAGGCCGGCCTGCTGCTGCCGGCGGGGCCAACCGGCCCGGCCTTCCTGGTTACCCGCAATTTCGACGCGGTGTATTCCTACAATGCCGCCGAAAGCTATGCGCTGGCCATCGCCCACCTGTCCGACCGGCTGCGCGGGGCGGGCCCGTTCGTGCGCGCCTGGCCTACCGACGATCCCGGCCTGTCGCGCGCCGAGCGCCGCGAGTTGCAATCGTTGCTGATCGCGCGGGGCTTCGATATCGGCGAGCCCGACGGCCTGATCGGCGCGCGTACCCGCGAGGCCCTGCAAACCATGCAGCGCCAGGCCGGCCTGCCGGCCGACGGCCGGGCCGGGCTGAAGTCGCTGCAATGGCTGCGCGACAATGCCGGCCAGCCGCCCGCCGCCCTCAATGCGCCGCCGGCGGATTGAACACGTAAGCATCCATCGACAACACGCCATGACTGATGCCGCCGTCCAGTACTTCCACGTCGGCATCGGGGGCGCCGGCGCCGGCCGCGATCAGCAGCGGCAGGTAGTGCTCGGCGGTGGGGTGGGCGCGGCGCGCCTGCGGCGCGGCATCCAGGTAGCCGACCAGCGCATCGCGGTCGCGCGCGCGCACCGCCTGGCGCGCCCATGCGGCAAACGCCCGCACATAGGGCTCGTCGGCGCCGTCGCGCTGGCGGAACTCATACAGATTGTGCGTCAGGCTGCCCGACCCCACGATCAGCACGCCCTCGCGCGACAGCGGCGCCAGCGCGCGGCCCAGGGCCCACGCCTGGGCGGGGTCCAGCGTGGCGGGCAGCGACAGCTGCACCACCGGAATGTCGTGCGCCGGAAACATATGCAGCATCGGCACCCAGGCGCCGTGATCCAGTCCGCGCGCCGGCTCCAGGTCGACACGATGGCCGGCCTCGCCCAGCACGGCAGCTACCCTGGCCGCCAGGACGGGGTCGCCGGGGGCGGGGTATTGCAGGGCATACAGTTCGGCGGGAAAGCCGCCGAAGTCGTGAATCGTCGATGGGCGGGCGGCCGCCGTCACCGCCAGGCCGCGGGTCATCCAGTGCGGCGACACGATCAGCACCGCGCGCGGCGCGGGCAGGCGGCGGCCCAGGGCGGCCAGCAGCGGGCCGGCCTGCCCCGGCTCGGTGGCGAAAGTGGGCGCGCCATGGGACACAAAAAGGGTAGGCTGGGCTTGCATGGCAGAAAATCTCCGATAGCGGCCGGATAGCAGCGTCCGGCGGTCCAGAAGACTTTAATTGCCTTGCGGATCGAGATAAATAGCCCATTTGTGGATACATTGTTCCAGAATGGTGGGTAATATGGACCGATTCGAAGAAATGCGCGTATTCACGGCGGTGGTCGAGGCCGGCAGCTTCGTCAAGGCCGCCGAAGCCCTGCGCATGTCCAAGGCAGGGGTCTCGCGCCATCTCACCGAGCTGGAAACCCGGCTGGGCGCGCGCCTGCTGCAGCGAACCACGCGCAGGCAGTCGCTGACCGAGGAAGGCCAGCTGTTCTACGAGCGCTGCAAGATGCTGCTGGCCGAGGTCGAAGACGCCGAAACCGAAGTCAACAGCCGCAGCGGCGAGGTCGGCGGCCTGTTGCGCGTCAATGCCCCGCTGACCTTCGGCGTACGGCACCTGGCCCCCTTGTGGGGGGTATTCAAGGCGCAGCACCCGAAGCTGATGCTGGACATCACCCTGACCGATCGCCTGGTCGACCTGGTCGACGAAGGCTATGACGTCGCGGTGCGCATCTCGCAGCTGGCCGATTCCACGCTGGTCAGCCGGCGCCTGGCCGCCACGCGCATGGTGCTGTGCGCCACGCCGCGATACCTGCAGCAGCACGGCCGCCCCGAGCACCCCAAAGAGCTCACCATGCATGCATCCGTCGCCTACAGCTATTGGGCCGGCCGCGACGAATGGCGCTTCCATGGTCCGGAAGGCGAGATCAACGTGCGCATCCAGCCGATCATGCGCGCCAACAATGGCGATACCTGCCTGGAGGCCGCGCTGGCGCACCTGGGCATCATCCTGCAGCCCACGTTCCTGGTGGGCGACGCGCTGCGCGCCGGCGCCCTGGTCGAATTGATGCCGGCCTACCGTTGCGCCGAGCTGGGTATCTACGGCGTCTATCCCACCCGGCGCCACGTGCCGCCGCGCGTGCGCGCGCTGCTCGATTTCCTGGCCGCGCATTTTGCCCGGCCGCCCTGGCCGGAATGATCCCGGCGGCATGCGCGACCCGGCGCCGCTCAGGCAGGCGGCCCGCCCGCCGGTCGTGCCGCCTGCAGCAGGTATTGCATCATCTGCTGCGCATAGGCGGGCAGCTCGTCCGCGTGGCGCACGCACAGCAGCAGGTTGCGGCGCGCCCAGGGCGCATCCAGCGCCACTGCCTTGATCCCCGCGGCGCGCGCGCAGCGCCGGGCTGCGGCGCGGGGCACGATGCCTACGCCGATGCCCAGGCCCGCCAGCCGGCAGATGGCATCGAAGCTGCGCAGCCGCACCCGGTAGTTCAGCGGGGTGCCGGCGCGCCTGGCGTGCTGGGCAATGTGGTCCTGCAGGGCGCTGCCTTCGGCCAGGCCGATGATGTCGCAGGCCGCGATGTCGGCCAGGCCGACCGACTCGGCCCCGGCCAGCGCATGGCCGCGCGCCACCACCAGCACCAGCGGGTCGTGGCGAAACGGATAGGTCTGCAGGCCCTGCGGGTCGGCCGAATCGGCCAGGATGCCGATATCGGCGGCGCCCGCGCGCATGGCTTCGGCAATGTCGTCGCTGAGCCGCTCTTCGACATCGACCGACACACGCGGATATTGCGCCAGGAAGCCGCCCAGCACTTCGGGCAGGTATTCGCTCAGGGCCGCCGTATTGCACAGCAGCCTGACATGGCCGCGCATGCCGTGGCCGTACTGGTCCAGCTCGCCGCGCATGCGCTCGACCTGCCTGAGCACGGTGCGGGCGTGGTGCAGCAGGGTGCGCCCGGCGGGCGTGGCCCGCACGCCATGCCGTTCGCGCACCAGCAGGGGCACCCCCAGCGCCGATTCCATGCCGCGTATGCGCTCGCTGGCCGAGGCCAGCGTCATGTGCGCGCGCTGCGCGCCGCCGGTGATGGTGCCGGCTTCGTGCACGTACATGAACAGGCGCAGGTCGGTCAGGTCGAAACGCATGCGCCGATGCTAGCACGCCAGAATCAGGAATAGCCTGAGGCTGGATACGGAAGATACGCATTGGCTGTTGCGTGCCATACGGCAAAAATGCGGGCATTGCATAAACATCCGGCGCGGCCGCGCCGGCTGGCGCCCTCAGGCTGAACCGAATGCCCATCCCGTTCGATCTACCGGATTTCCTGTCCGGCCCCGCAATCGGCCCGCTGGCCGCCGTGGCCGCCGTATTCCTGCTGGCCGGCATGGTGAAAGGCGTGGTGGGGCTGGGGCTGCCGACCATTTCCATGGCCTTGCTGGCCCTGTTCATGCCGCCGGTCCAGGCAGCGGCCCTGCTGGTGGTGCCCTCGCTGGTTACCAACCTGTGGCAGGCCCGGCCGCTGCGCAGCCTGGCGCCCCTGTGGCGGCGCATCGGCGCCATGCAACTGGGGGTTTGCGTGGGCACCCTGGCCGGCGCCGCCGCATTCGGCGCGCCGGCGGGCGACTGGGGCGCGGTGGCGCTGGGCGTCGCCTTGCTGGCCTACGCCGGCTGGGGCCTGTTCGGCACGCCGCCCGCGTCGTCGCCGCGCGCCGAGCCCTGGATGGGGCCGTGCGTCGGCGCGCTGACCGGCCTGGTCACCGCCCTGACGGGAGTCTTCGTGGTGCCGGCGGTGCCGTACCTGCAATCGCTGGGGCTCGGCAAAGATGCGCTGATCCAGGCGATGGGCATCTCGTTCACCGTGTCCACCCTGGCCCTGGCGGCCGGCCTGTGGCTCAATGGCAGTTATGGCGCGGAGGCGGCGGGGGCGTCGTTCGCGATGCTGGCGCCGGCCCTGCTGGGCATGGCCGCCGGCCAGCGGCTGCGCCAGGCGCTGTCGCCGCGCGTGTTCCGCCTGTGCTTCATGGCCAGCCTGGCCGCGCTGGGCGCCTACCAGGTCGTCGAGGGGCTGCTGTCCTAGCGCTGGAATCCGTACGAACGCATGATCTGGCCTACCTTGGGGCCCTTCAGGTAGAACAGGAACGAGCGCGCCGCCAGGTTTTCCTTGCCGGGCTCCAGCAGCACCGCATCCTGCCGGATGGGGTCGTACAGCGACGTGGGCACGATCCACGCCGAGCCGCGCTCGACGCGGTTGTCGCGGTACACGTGCGACAGCGTGACGAATCCCAGGTCGCTGTAGCCGCCCGACAGAAAACGCCGCGTGTCCGACACGTCGTGGCGCTCGACCAGCTTGTCGTCGACCGAGCCGCGCAAGCCCAGGCGGTCCAGCACCTGCATGGCGGGGCGGCCGTAGGGCAGCAGGTCGGGGCTGGCCACCGACAGGCGCTCGAAGCGGTTGTGTTTCAGCACGTTGCCATGCGGATCGACATAGCCTTCACGGGGCGACCACAGCGCCAGCACCTGAGTGGCGTAGGTATAGCGCGTGCCCGGCACGGCCTGGCGGGCCGCTTCCAGGCGGGCGGGCAGCACGTCGTTGCCGGCCAGCAGCACGTCGTAGCGCGCGCCGTTCTTGATCTGCGCGTACAACTGGCTGGTAGGAGCGGTCGACAGCACCACGACATTGCCGGTTTTTTGCTGGAAATCCTCGGCAATGGCGCGGATCGGCGCGGCGGCATTGCTGGCCACCGCCACCTGCACCTGGCCCCCATGGGCCATCGCGCTGGTTGCACAGGCCAGCATCGCCAGAACAAGAAACCGGGTGCGTGCGTTCATTTCAGCCCCTGGCGCCGCTCGCGGGCGCGCGATATCCGTATCGAGGCGTGTGATTTGATCATATTCGCGGCCGCGCGCCCACTTTTTGCACGCCAGCCACGGCACACCTACATTCCTCGGCGTTGATTTCCCTGATTCGTTGGTTTGACGGCGATTTCATGGCGAATCCGCCGATCTGGCACCTTGATGATGGTTGAGCGGCATGAATAACCAATCTCAACATACCGTAAGCACGTGAAATCTCTGAGCATTTCACATGACCGGTTTGCCATAATCGCCGTGCCTGTGAGTATTTATTTGTAGTTCGCCAATTTCGCCGACAATTAGAGACCATGATAACGGACGTCAACATTGAGCCAGTAAGTATCGGACAATTAAACGGTTGGCGCGTGACGACTCCGTACGGAAGTGCGCTCGTTGCACAGCAGGGGGGGCAATTACTCAGCTATACGCCCGCTAATGGACAGCCTTTGGTATGGCTGTCTGAACAGGCAAATTTGACACCGGGGATACCCGTGCGTGGTGGTGTGCCCATATGCTGGCCCTGGTTTGGCGTCTATGCACGCAATCCACAAGTCGTACGCGACAGCGTTGCTGCTCCCTCCGATGCCGCCTCACATGGTTGGGTGCGCCAAGTACCCTGGCACCTACTCGCCCAGCATATAGAAGTAAGTGCCGCCGAATTGGAGTTCGGTTTCGACGCCTCACCTGGTTGCGCGCCAGGATGGCGACATGACATCCAGTTAAGCTTGCGCATGCGGTTCGATCAGGCTGTTACCCTCGTGTTATCAGCTCGCAATTGCGGCCAGCAAGCATGTTGCACCTCACTTGCTCTGCATACGTACTTGGCGGTGTCCGATAGCCGGGCCATTGAAATCCACGGGCTAGAAGGATGTGAATATCTGGATATGGCACACGACTGGCGTCGTTGCCAGCAGAGCCGGCCGATTACGATCGAGAGTGAAACCGACCGACTTTATCCGGATACACAGAAGCCCGTAGTCGTACATGACCCAGGCTGGAAACGCCAAGTCTGGATAAATTCAACCGAATCGCGGTCCACTGTGGTCTGGAACCCTTGGATTGACAAAGCCAAGCGCCTGGCAGACATGGCTGATGATGGATGGAAACGTATGGTTTGCGTCGAAACCGTGCGCGTGCTGGACGATGTGTTGACTGTGCTGCCAGGCGAAACTACCAGCATATCGGTGTCTATTGGGTTGGCCGATAATTAGTCGAGCCCAAGGAGGCCGCGGGTAGCGCTGCTTTATCCTCCTCTTCCAGCGTCGTTCAGGCAAGCAGGGCCTTGAGGGGATCGGCCGGGTAACGACAGGCATCGGAAAGCTCCGGCAGATTGAATGAGGCTTGGCTCGCGGCGGCGGGCCTATCCCGCGCGCTTTCGGTTCAGTGCATGGTCCGCCATGCCAGCAAGGCCGCGACAACCAGGCAGACCAGCGCAAACGCGCGCCGCAGGGCGGCCTGCGGCACGCGTTGGGCAAAGCCGCGGCTGACGCCCATGCCCGCGACGGCGGCGCCGATGAAGGCCCATTGCGGCGCGGACAGGGCCAGGCCATGCGCGGCGGCCGACGCGACGGTGGCGGCCGAAACCAGCGCGATGATCATCAGCGAGGTCGAGACGATGCTGTGCATGCGCGCGTCGGTGAAATAGCTGAACGCGGGCACGATGATGAAGCCGCCGCCCACCCCCAGCATGCCGGTGCACAGGCCGGACACCGCGCCGATGGCGCCCAGCGTGGCGGCGGCGCGGCCGGTCCAGATGAACTTCCCGGTTTCGGGCGACAGGCGGCAGGGCTTGGTGGCCGGCATCGCCACGTCCGCCGGCCCGCCGCCGCCCGGCGAACGCATCATGCGCGCCGCCACGATCACCATGATGGCCGCGAAGCCCAGGCTTAACCAGGCAGAAGGCAGTTGGCGCGCCAGCTGCAGGCCGGCCGGCGCCGTCAGCCCGCCGGCCACCGCCATCAACATGGCCGCCTTGTAGCGCACCAGGCCCTGGCGCAGCCCCTGCGCCGCGCCGACCGCCGCGGCCGCGCCCACCGCGATCAGCGCCACCGGCGCGGCGTCGGCCAACGGCATGTGCAGCCCGAACATCAACGCGGGCACGGCAAGAATCCCGCCACCCGCACCCGTCAGGCCCAGCAGCATGCCGATCGCCAGTCCCAGGATCGAGGCCGTCATCATATAAATTACTTTTAGAAATAAACATATTATTTAATATAATTAAGACGGGCGCAAGCCGCCCGCACGGGCAGCCGGCCGGTGCGGCCGGCGCCGGTAGCGATGCACCCAACAAGCCCAGCCGCTGGCGCCAACGCCCGAACGTTATGCCGGTGTACTGCTGGAAATGCCGCTGAAACGTCTTGGGACTCATGGCCAGCGATGCCGCCCATCCGTCCACGGCGTAGGGGTGGCCCGGATCGGCGCTCAGTGCTTCGCACACCCGGGCCCGGCGCGCATGCGCCGGCCACGCCAGATGGAAAGGCAAGGCTTGCTGGATCTTCAGTTCTTCCAGCAACAGCGCGGCCATCAGGCGGCCGTGCGGGTTGCCGTCTATGTCCCGTCCCGACGCCGCCTCGCGGTGTTGTGGCGGCGCGTAGACGATCGGTTCGCCAGGCTGCGGTGGCATGCATGTTGTGCCGCAGCCGGCGCCACCGGCAGGATATGATCCGTGCAATGGCATTCATGTCGTTGCGCCCGGTGGTGTCGGCCGGTCGCCCGCGCCGGACGAGATGGAGAGAACAACAAGATGATTTTGACCCGGGCCCAGGCCAACGCGGTGCGGCAGGCCATACGAGCGGTAAATGTCGTGCAGGGCCGGCTGCGGGTGCTCATGGGCGACTCGATCGTCATGGAGTTGCCCGACGGGACCATCCTGGTCAGCGGCAGCGGCGGCACCAGCGAGTGCTACGACAACCCGCGGGCCTTCGCCGAGGCCTACGGGCTCGGCGACGACGGCGATCATTCCCGGGAACCGCTGCACTGACGGCGCGGCCGGGCCGGCCGGTCGAGGGCGGGCAAGGCAAGCGCCGTCACATTCGTTGCATGAGCGTCGCCGTGGACATGCCATGGCCGGCACAGAACACGACCAGGCCGATTTCTCCGTCCATCGCCTCCAGCGCGGCCAACGTCTTGGCGATCAGGCCGGCGCCTGTCGCACCCAACGGATGGCCGTGAGCGATGGCGCCACCCCACAGATTGAATCGATCCTGGCCGACGCCGAATTCGCGCGACCACGCCAGCGGTACGCTGGCAAAGGCCTCGTTGATCTCGATCCAGTCGATGTCTTCCAGCTGCAGGCCGGCGCGGCGCAACGCTTCCCGGGTGGACGCGACGACCCCGTCCAGCTGCATCCTGGGGTCCGAGCCGATGGCGACCCGCGCCAGGAACCGGGCCTTGGGCCGCAAGCCATCCGAACGCGCCCGGTCGGCGTCCGCCACCAGCACGGCCGCCGCGCCGTCCGTCATCTGGCTGGAATTGGCGGCGGTGACAACGCCGTTTTCGGGGTCGAAAAGCGGGCTCAGGGCGGCCACGCGCGCGGGGTCGAGCCGATGGCGGATGCCTTCATCGTGAAGCACCCGCGTGTCCGCGCTGCCTGGCGCGCTTACCATGATGGGCACGATCTCGGTATTCTTGCCCGCCGTCGCGGCGGCGCTGGCGCGCCTGTGGCTTTGCATCGCGTAGGCGTCCAGTTCCGGGCGGCCCATCCTCCAATGGCGCGCCAGAAGCTCGGCGCTGACGCCCTGGTGCGGCATCTCGTAGCGTGCGAGCAGGTCGGGGTTCAGGCCGCGCCAGTCCAAGAATGCCGGCCCCAGCGTGACGTCAAGAAACATCGGAACGCGGCTCATGTGCTCGACGCCCGCGCCGATGACGTAGCCGGCGTCCCCGGCGGCAACCGCTTGCGCCGCAAAGTGCACCGCGGTCTGGCCCGAGCTGCACATGCGGTTCAAGGTAACGCCGGGGGTCCGGATCGGCAGGCCGGCCAGCAATGCGGCCTGGCGCGCCACGTTGCCGCCTTGCTCGCCGGCCTGACTGACACAGCCCACGATGACGTCGTCGACCAGGTCCGGCGCGACGCCGCCGCGCGACAGCAGCGCCGTCAAGACCTGGGCCAGCAAGGCATCCGGCCGCAAGCCGGAAAACACGCCGCCTCGTTTTCCAAACGGGCTTCGCACTGCTTCGATAATGCTCGGACTGCGCATTCCCTGTCTCCCGTACCGAGTGCAGGCGCGCGTGCGCGCCGCAATCGTATCTTTGGATTGGCCGCTATTTCTGCAGATTGAGTTCGCGCACGAGATCGCCCCATTTCTTGTTCTCTTTGGCGATGAATGCCGTGAACTCGGCGGTATCCATGGGCGACACCTCGGACCCCGTGCCGACGATCTTCTGGCGGGTGTCCGGCATGGACAGGACATCGGCGGTCGCCTTGGCCAGCGTGTCGAGGACGGGCTGTGGCGTACCCGCGGGGGCCAGCAGGCCATACCAGACGGTGGCCTCATAATCCGCGCGTTCCAGCAGCTCGGCAAGCGTGGGCACGTCCGGCAGCTTGGCGGATCGTTCCCGCGAGCCGACTGCCAGGGCCTTGAGCCGCCCTTCCTTGACCTGCTGGGCCGCCGCCGGCAATACCGGGAAGTAGAACGACACCTCGCCGCTGATGACGTCGGTCAAGGCCTGCGACCCCGTGCGATAAGGAACGTCCCGGATCTGGATGTTTTCCAGTTTCGCCAGCATGGCCGCTTCCAGATGGCTGGGCGAACCCTTGCCCGACGTTGCGTAGTTCAACGCGTCGGGGTGCCGCCTGGCTTCCTTCAGCAGCCCGTCCCAGCTGGAAAAGGGGGTCTTGGTCCCGGACACCAGCAGCATCGGCAGGGTCGCGACCCGCATGATCGGCGCGAAATCCTTTGTCGCGTCGTATTTGGGCTTCGCGTCCATATGAGGGCTGACAGTCAGCGTCGTGGGCGCGAACAGCAACGTGTATCCGTCCGGCGCGGCGGACGCGGCGGCGACGGTGCCCAGTTCGCCGCCCGCGCCGGGCATGTTGTCGATCACGATCGACTGCTTGAGTTTGGCGGCAAGCCGGTCTCCCAGGATGCGGGCGATCGTGTCCGCTCCGCTGCCGGCGCCGTACGCCACGATGATCTTCACCGGGCGCTCGGGATATTCCGCGGCCGCCGCTTGCGGGCCCGCGAGAATCGCCAGCCCCAGCACTGCACTATTACCCAGCCATTTTGCGTATTTCATGGTTTGTCTCCTTGCCTTCGGCGTAGGCATCAGCAGTCGTGGTGTCGTGTTATCCGCTGATGGTCTCTTGCGATCAACTGCGCTGTTCTGCCTTCCCGGCGCAGATGATGGTTCCCTTGCTGCGCAATCGGTGCAGCGTTTCCTGGGGGATGCCCCAGCTGGCGGCAAGCACCTGTTCCGTGTGCTCCCCCAGCCCCGGAGCCGCGCGATGCCTGTCCTGCTGGTCGGCCATTTTCAAGGGGTTGGCGATGTTCGGCGTCTGGCCGTCTCCCTGGGCGGGCAGCGTATGGATCAACCGGTTGTGTACGACCTGGGGGTCGTTGACCAGGTCCGGATAGCTGTTCACCGGCGCGCACAGGATGTCCATCTTCCTGAGCCTGGCTATCCAGTCGCGGGAGCTTCTTGACTGGAACACCGGTGCGAGCACCGCCTTGAGCGCGTCGCGATGCTTCTGCCGTGCCTGCGACGAGGCATAGTCGGGATGATGGGCCAATTCCGCCAGCTCCAACCCCTGGCAGAATGCCTGCCATTGATGGTCGAACACCGTAAAAGTGATGCTGCCGTCCTGCGTGGCGATGGCCCCCGACGGGGCGATCAGAGGATGATCGTTTCCCAGCCTTTCCGGGGCCACGCCCGTTTTCAGGAACTCCATCAAGGGCGGAGCCTGGAAGGCCACCAGCGAATCCAGCAGCGACGTCTGGACATGCTGCCCGGCGCCATTCCTTGCCCTGGACATCAGCGCCAGTAGTACGCCTGAAAAGGCATTCATGCCCGCCAGCATGTCGGACACCACATTGCCCAACCGCAGCGGCAGCCCGCCACGTTCCCCGTTGATGCTCATGAGGCCGGCATAGGCCTGCATGATGGAATCCCCGGCGGGAAGATCCGTGTTGGGGCCGGAGGAACCGAATCCCGTTACCGAGCAGTAAACCAGCCCGGGGTTCTCGTTGCGCAGCGTGGCGTAGTCAAGGCCGAACTTGTCCATCACGCCGGGCCTGAAGCTTTCGATGATGACGTCCGCCTTCGCCGCCGCGGCCCGCACCAGGTCCCGGATCTCGGCGTCTCGCAGGTCCAGGCATACGCCGCGCTTGTTGCGGTTGACGCTCAGAAAGACGCCCCCACCCGTTCCCATCGTGCGGGACCAGTCGCCGCGGGGCGGTTCGATCTTGACGACATCGGCGCCGTGGTCGCCCAGAAATTGCCCGCAATAAGGTCCTGCGACGCCCTGGCCAAAATCCAGTACTTGCAGCGCGGTGAGGGCAGGCATGGTCAGAAATTTCCCTTGCGCATCATGAAGGCGCCATGGAAGACGCAGGGTATGACGCCATCCTGGTTGACGACCTCGATTTTTACGCTGAGCACGCCGCGATCCGGGGCCGAGACGTCCTTCAGGCCTTCAACCGTGATGCGGGTATGCAGGGTGTCGCCCGCCTTGACCGGCGCCGAGAACTTGAACCGGTCCAGGCCCAGGGCGGCCAGGGTGTACTTGCCCAGAATATCTTCCAGCATGCCGGCCGCAATCGAGGCGGTCATCAACCCGGGGGCCACCCGGGTCTTGAACAGGCTGTGCGCTTTGGAAAACTCTTCGTCGATGAACATCGGCAACTTCAGGCCGGCGAAGCACGTGTAATTGACAATGTCCGCCTCGGTGATCGTGCGCGCGTAACTTTCAAACACCTCGCCGACCGAATATTCCTCGTATGTCTTCTGGGCCATGCCTCGCTCCTGTTCGATGGAATGTACGTATATACGTATAATGTATGTATATAAGTACAGAATAGGCGTGCATGTCGGCGGCTGTCAACCACGGACGTCGTTCAGAGCATCGAACCGAGGATGTTGCTTGGCAGGCTGCCGGCCAGGCCCTTCATGGTGGCGGCCTCTTGCTTGAGCACTTCAATGTGCGCTGCGCTGGCGGACACCATGCGTTCCGTGGGGCCTGCCAGCCCCAGCCCGAACAGCAGCGACCCGTCTTTGCCGGTGACGGCGGCGGCGATGGCGCTCGAGCCGACCACGCGCTCGTCGATCGACTGGGAAACACCCGTTTCGCGTATGGTCTGCAATTGGCGCAGCAGCTCGGCTTTGTCCAGAATCGTCCTGGGAGTGTATGCCTGCAGGACTCGTTCTTTGAGATAGCGCTTTTGTTTGGCCGGGTCCATATAGGCAAGCAGCAACTTGCCCATGGCGGTGCTGTACAGCTCGTCGCGCTTGCCTACCGGCGCGGTATAGCGCACGGGGTGGGTGCTTTCTTCCTTGGCGAAGTAGAGCAAGGTCTGATCGTCATGCGCCAGCTGGCCCGCCAGGGCCGTTTCCCCCGACGCTTCCATCAAGCGGCGCAACGATGGCGCGACCAGTTCCGGCAGGTGCATATTGGCCAGGATCTGGGTCGCCAGCACGAACATTTCCTGGCCGATATGGTAGGCGCCATCCTGGCGCACCAGATAGCCGCCGTCGGTCAAGCCATTCAACAGGCCCACCAGGCTGGTCTTGGGCGCGCCGAGTTCCTGGGCGATCGATGCCAGGGTCATGCCCCGGTCGCGCGTGGCAAGCGCGCGGAAGATATCGAGAATGCGGCGTACCGACTGTGGGCCCGAGGTTGCCATGTGCTGATACATCAAGCGGGAAGTGGGCCGATTGTACTGTGCGGCCGGGTCCGTCACCTTGCCCACGCCACTCGCGGGCGCGCCTATTGCCCCGACGATGGTATCGCTTCTTTCGAGACTGCCGACAGTTCCGTGGGGCGTCTCATTTCGAACATATCTGCGACGCCCGAGTAGAAGCCGCGGTATCCGCAGCGAGCAATAGCCTGTGCTGCGACCGTATCGAACAGTCCATCCTGAAGAAATTGACGATTGATGTGAACGCCGACGATCTGCCCCATGACCATGAACCAATTGGTGGGATCGCCCGAAGCATCATGGATTTCCTCGACCGAGATCGACTGGCATTCGAACGAGGCGGGAGCCAATGCCACGCGGGGCGGCTTGACCAGGCGGCAGGATGCCGCGGCCAGACCCGCGAGCTCCATTTCATTGACCTCCGGAGATACCGAAATGGAGCTGGTGTTCATCGCGTCTGCCAGCGATTTGGTCGCCAGGTTGGCGACGAACTCGCCGGTCGCCTTCACATTGCGCACGCTGTCTTTCAACCCCTTGCTCGCGAAATACAGAATGGGCGGCGATTCGCATACGAGGTTGAAAAAACTGTATGGAGCGAGGTTTACGTTTCCCGCGACATCGACCGTCGATATCCAGCCTATCGGCCTGGGCGCAACAATGGCTTTCAGCGGACAATGAGGCAGTCGGTGGCCGTCGCGCGGTTCGTAAAAGTGCATGCCATGCATGGGTCAATTCCTTCTTGAGAACGATGCCCTGTTGTCAATCGTCCAGCTGGATATTCGCCGCGCGTGCGATGCCGGCCCATTTCTTGACATCCGATTTCAGGAAGTCGGTGAACTCGCTGGGCGGCAGGTACATCACTTCCGTGCCATAGTTGGCCAGTCGTGTACTCAGCTTCTCATTGGCCAGAATTTTCCGCAGCGCATCGGCCATCTTTTTCGTGATGTCCGGGTCCATTCCAGCGGGTCCGAAGAGGCCGATCCAGGGCATGGCCTCGAAGCCGGGAAGGCCCGCTTCGGACAGTGTCGGCAGGTCGGGCACCAATTTCGAGCGCTTGCCCAGTGCCACGCCAATCGGCTTGATTCTTCCCGCCTGGATGTAAGGAACCGAACTGCCCACGGGGTCGAACATCATATCCACTCGCCCGGCAAGAACATCCTGCATTGCGGCGGTCGATCCGTTCTTGTAGGGGACGTGCAGCAACTGTATGCCCGCTGAATGTGCCAGCAATTCTCCTTCCATGTGATTGGAGATTCCGACGCCAGCGGAACCATAGGTCAGTTTCCCGGGATTGGCTTTTGCATAGGCCAGCAGTTCCGCCAAGTTATCCACCGGGACATCCTTGCCGACGACGAGCACGTGGGGAACCGCGGCGATAAGCGCCACTGGAGTGAAGTCTTTGATCGGATCGTACTTGAGGTTCTTGCGAACCGAGGGGTTGATGGTGTGTGACGATACGGCGAACAGAAAGGTCTGCCCATCGGGCTGTGCATGTTGAACGAACTGGGTGGCGATCAGCGAGCCGCCTCCGGGCTTGTTGGAAATAATGATGGGCTGTCCCAGCTCGGCAGACAGTTCGTCGGCAATCATTCGGGCGAGAGCATCGGTCGGGCTACCCCCCGCGAGCGGTGCGACCAGGGTGATCGGCCGGGTTGGCCAATCGGTTGGCTGGGCAAACGTAGAACAGCTGACAGCGAAGCACAGGCTTGCAATGGCTAGTTTGAGGTATTTCATGCGTTGTCTCTCTCTTTTTTGTAGTTCCACCCATGTACGTACATTCTATGGCCGAGTTTTCCAAGGCATAAATTAGGGTTTGTACCAGCGCGGGCGGATACGTGGGCCCGGAATCTCGCGATCGGAAAACCGAGCGGGACGACGCGTGTGCGTTATTGCCGCGTGGCAACAGTGGTATGGGAAAATATCTCAAGGGAAGTCATGGAACACGCCATACGGGGCGGATTTCTCCATTCCAAATATCGCGACACGCCGACGAGAACCTATGAGCAAACAGGATGCTGCCGCACGGCATGCGGCAACCGCAGGCCCATACCGAAAGACGAGAAACCGGGCGCCGCTGTATGCCGTGCTGGCGCAAAGGCTGACTGATGCCATTGCGCGTGGCGATTACCCAATAGGGTCGCTGCTGCCGACCGAGCTGGAGCTCAGCGAGTCCTTTGGAATGAGCCGCCAGACCGTGCGCGAGGCATTGCGCCAGATGACGGCAATTGGCTTGGTGGTGCGCCAGCCAGGGGTCGGAACGCGGGTGCAGCGCGCGCATGCGCCAATCCGCTATATCCATTCGGTCGACTCTTTCCACGATCTCGAGGACTACGCCAAGTCCCTGCATCTGAAGATCGAATTCACGAAAATGGTGGAAGTGTCTGGAGAACTGGCTGAATTCGTGGGGTGCAGGGAATCAAGCCGATGGTTGTACATACGCGGCGTGCGCATGCTGGAAGGGAGCGACCAAGCCGTCGCATTTAGCGAAACCTATCTGAAGCCTGATTTCCCCAATATCCGCAAGCACTTGGCAAACCTTTCCGGTACGGCGCTCCATGTCATGCTGGAACGTGAGTATGGCGAGGTCATCCAGGAAATTCGGCAGCGCATCGTCTCGATCGCTCTTAGCGATGAGGTTGCCCACGTGCTGAATGCGGAACCCGGCTCACCGGGATTGGAAATTCGTCGACGGTTCTATGGCCCGGGCAATCGGCTCGTGATCAGTGGCCACGTCATACATGCAGGTTCCCAGTTCAGCTACGAGTCGCGTTTTATCCGCGAGGCGCTGCAAGAATCGTGAAGAGTGTCCCTGCAACCCCGAAATGATGGAGGCAGCCGCCGTGTCGGACGGCAGCGGGACATGAGCTGATCACTCCTCGTTCCTGCGGAGAAAGTTCGGCTGGGGCAGGCATCGGGAAAGCCGTTGACATGCCATGACTTCGTTCTTATCATGTACGTACATGGGTAGAAAATACGTACATGGGAGAACCCCACGCCCAGAGTCCGTGGCATGCCGCGGGTTTTGCCAGGAGAGAGACAGTCATGGTTCATCAGCCGTCGCACGCCTATAACATTGCCGACCTGCGTCAGGCCGCGCAGCGCGCGTTGCCCAAGGGGCTATATGAGTTTGTGGCGCGCGGCACGGAAGATGAAATAGCGCTGCATCGCAACCGTGCCGCATTCGAAGCCATCTCTTTCCGTCCACGAGTACTGAGGGACGTGTCCCGACGCTCCCTCGAGGCCAAGTTCTTCGGTCAGGCCAGTTCGATGCCGGTGGCCATTGCACCGACCGGCGCCGCAGGCCTGTTGTGGTTCGACGGCGAAATCGCGATCGCCCGGGCGGCTGCGCAGGCTGGGATTCCTTTTACGCTTTCGACAGCGTCGATCATTTCGATGGAGCGCGTGGCACACGAGGCCGGGGGACGGCTTTGGTTTCAGCTATATATGCTGCCGCAACTTGGCATGTCGTTGCAGCTGGTCGAGCGGGCGCGCCAGGCGGGTTATGAAGCGCTTGTGGTGACCGTCGATACCGCTACTACGCCAAACCGGGAATACAACCGACGCAATGGCTTCGTATTGCCTATGCGTGCCACCCGTCAGAACATGGTCGATGTACTGGCACGTCCTGGGTGGTTCTTCCGGGTATTCGCCCGCTACATGTTGCGCTCCGGCATCCCCATGCTGGAGAACTATCCCGATGAGTTACGCGCGAAACTGACGGCCCGGCCCGGCGAGCAGCGAGGCCTACCCAAGAGCGATACGCTGAACTGGAGCGATCTGCGCGAATTGCGCCGGGCATGGACCGGCCCGTTGATGATCAAGGGAATCCTGCATCCCGAAGATGCCGCATTGGCTGCCGACTGCGGCGTAGACGCCGTCATCGTGTCGAATCATGGCGGGCGCAACCTGGATAGCGCGTTGCCGCCTATTGAAGCGCTGCCCGCGGTACTCGACCGTGTCGGCCACCGTGTCGATGTCATGGTCGACAGCGGCTTCGAGCGCGGCAGCGATGTGGTAAAGGCGCTGGCTTTAGGAGCCCGCGGCGTGTTTGTCGGGCGTGCGCCCTTGTGGGGAGTCGCATTTGCTGGCCAAGCTGGAGCCGCGCGGGCCCTCGAGATATTGCGCGAGGAGATCGGCCGAGTGATGGCACTGACGGGGCAGCTTGATGTTGCTTCTATCGATGCTTCCATCTTGCATGTGGCTATGGGCTTTGGGCAATCCTCAATACCGCCTGCATCGGTGCCGCAGCCCGTTTCGGCGCAAGCGGCCTGACGGGATCCTCGCCATCGCTTCGCAACCCGGACTCTTTCTTTCAACGAACTTGAGCGGTACCTAGAGGAGACGCCGTGATGACGATCGAATTCGAACCCATCGGGAATACATTTGTTGCCGAGGTCCATGGCATGGACCTGAGCGAGGGAATCAGCCCCGCCCAGGTCGATATGATCGAGACGGGATTGGCCACGCATGGAGTCCTGATCTTCCGTAATCAGGCAATCAATGATGACCATCAGCAAGCATTTATCGAGAAGTTCGGCCCGCCGGTAGTGACGAAACTGAAAGAAATCGCCAGCGGCCATCCGCATTTTTACGATATCGCCACGGTTGATGCGGAAGGGAACCCGATTCCCGAGGACAGCGTGCGCGGGCTTTACTTGCTGGCCAATCTGCTCTGGCATACCGATGGGTCGCAGAATCAGCCTCCCATCCGCTTGACCGCGTTGCACGCCAGAGTATTGCCTCCCGAGCCGCCGCCAACCGAGTACTCGAACATGCGCTGGGCCTGGGATACGTTGCCGCCGGCCCAGCAAAAGACGTTGGAAGGGCTGATGGTGGAGCATAGTGTCTATTGGTCGCGCCAGAAGATGGGCATGTCCATGCAGGACTTTAGCGCCGAGACATTGGCCGAGCGTAAGCCGGTGCAGCATCCCCTGGTGCGCACGCATCCGCGAAATGGCAGAAAGTCGCTCTACTTGGCCTCGCATGCCTCGCACATTATCGGTTGGCCCATCGAGAAAGGGCGCGCGTTGCTCGATGAACTGACTGAGCACGCTACGCAATCATGCAATGTGTATGCCCATGATTGGGGACAGAATGATCTGGTGATGTGGGACGATACATGGACCATGCACCGGGCGACCCCATACCAGGGAAAGCACCCCAGGCAAATGCGATGGTGCGGCGTACGCGAGCTCGAACCGGTCTGATGATCCGACTCCCGGGAGCATACTGTGATGAAAGAATGGTTGTCTGTGGCGGCGTTGGCTTGTTCGTGGCTGGCCGGCGTGGTGCCCGTTTACTCGGCAGAGTTGTATCCCAGCCGGCCCATACATCTGATCGTTCCGTTCGCACCTGGCCAGGTCACCGACTGGCTGGGGCGGTTCCTGGCCGAGGCGATGACGCAAGAGCTGGGGCAGCCTGTCATTGTCGAAAACCGGCCCGGGCTCAGCGGTGTGATCGGAACCGCCCATGCCGCCCGGCAAGCGCCGGACGGCTATACATTGACGATCAGCTCGAATGGCACACATTCGGCGGCGCCCAGTTTATACAAGAATGTGTCATACGAGCCTATCGACGATTTCACTCACGTATCCGGGCTTATGAGCTTGCCGTGGATGCTGATGGTGCGTAGTGATTTCCCTGCGCGCAATTTTGGCGAGTTCCTGGCGTACGCGCGCACCCATCCCGGCGAGCTTACCGTGGGGTACGGATCGTCGAGCTCGCGGCTGTGTGTCCATCTGCTGCGTACGCTGGGGCGGCTGGATATCGTGGACGTACCGTACAAATCGCTGGGGCAGACCGTCTTGGATGTGCGGTCTGGCCAGCTGAAGTTCACGTTCCTGGACATCGGCTCGGCCATGGCACAGCAGCAAGGCGGCGCCTTGCGGGGCCTTGCCGTGACTGCGGCCGCGCGTTCTTCGGTCGTGCCCGATGTGCCGGCTGCATCCGAATCCTTGCCGGACTATCGCATGGTGTCCTGGTTGGGCCTGGCCGCGCCAAGGGGAACAGACCCGGAGATCGTGGCGAAATTGCGCAAGACGCTAGAAAAGATTCTGTCGGCACCCGACACAAAGCGGCGTATCGCTGTCTATGGAGGCGAGATCATGAACATGAACGGCGAAAGGATTGTCGAGCTGATTCGCGAGGAAAACAAGGTGTGGGCCCGGTTCGCCGTTGAAACCGGTATAGAGAAGGAGTAATCCAGTGAAGATCGGGCGCTATGCGGGGCAGGATGGGGCGGAGCGATTGGGGGTGGTGATCGAAAGTTCCGACGGACTGAAGGTGCTGGATCTGATCGCCGCCATGCAGGCGCACGGCAAACTTGGCGATACGATCCGGACCATGGACGAGTTCATCGATCACGGTGAAGCGAGTCTAGCCGCCGGTTATGCCGCGATGGAGTGGGCTGTGCGCCAGGGCGAAGCCGCATGGTGGCGAACCGAGCCGGAAACGGCATGGATGGTGCCCGTCAAGGTGCGCAATTGCATTGCCGGTGGACGAAATTTCGCGGCACATCGCGAAGAAACACTGGAGTACTGGACCAAGCAGGGCGCCAAGCTTCACACCGAGATTCCGATGGGATTTGTCAAGCTGGCCAGTTCCATGGTGCCTACCCGCACGACAGTGCAGCGGCCCCCGGACGTTGCATGGTTCGATTTCGAAGTCGAGGCCACGGCCGTCATCGGAAAGCCCGTGCAGAATGTCGATGAACGAACCGGGCTCGATGCGATTTTTGGCTATACGATTCTGAACGACTTGTCCGCGCGCGAAATGCAGCGCAAGGAAATGGCCAATCAATCCATACTGCTGGGAAAGAACTATCCCGGCCTCGGCCCGCTCGGGCCCTGGATACTGACAGCGGATGAAGTGCCGGACCCTGCTGTTCTGGAACTGAAGCTCTCGGTCAACGGGCAACAGCGCCAGCATGCGTATTGTTCCGACCTGATCTTCAGTTTTGGCGCCCTGGCGGCCCATTGGTCGCGCCTCGGTCTGGCCAGGGGCGACCTGTTCACGACTGGTTCGCCCGAAGGGGTGGCGATCGGCAGGCCCGATCCGATGGCGTTTTACCTGCAGCCCGGCGATGTCGTGCGCGCCGAGGTCACGCAGATAGGGGTGCTGGAAACCCGCATCAGCGCATAGCGCGGGGCGTCTGCTACCTCGCGGTGTAGGCCTGCCATGCGACAATCGCATCGCACGCCTTCCGCTTCCCGCCTCCATGCCCGACTCCACCTCGCCCGCGTCTTCCGCTTCCGTTCGCGTCGCCATCATCGGCGGCGGTCCCGCCGGCTTGATGGCGGCCGAAGCCCTGGCGGGTCTGGGCATACCGGCCGACCTCTATGACGGCATGCCGTCGGTGGGGCGCAAGTTTCTGCTGGCCGGTCGCGGCGGCCTGAACCTGACCCACAGCGAGCCGGCCGAACGTTTTCAGCAGCGCTATGGCGAGCGCAGCGCCGCCGTGGCCGCCTGGCTGCGCCGCCTGGATGCCCAGGCCGTGCGCGACTGGGCGCAGGGGCTGGGCATCGACACTTTCGTCGGTTCGTCGGGCCGGGTCTTTCCCCGCGAAATGAAGGCCGCGCCGCTGTTGCGCGCCTGGCTGTCGCGCCTGCGCGCCGCGGGCGTGCGCTTTCACATGCGGCATCGCTGGAACGGCTGGATTGCCGGCGAGCCAGCCAGCCCGCAAGCGCTGCATTTCGACACGCCGCAAGGTTCGTTGGCCGTGCGGGCCGATGCCGCCATCCTGGCATTGGGCGGCGCCAGCTGGGCCCGCCTGGGCTCGGACGGCGCATGGGCCGCCGGCTTGCAAGCCCATGGCGTGGATGTCGCGCCGCTGCGGCCGGCCAATTGCGGTTTCGAAGCCAGCTGGAGCGCGCATCTGCGCGAGCGCTGCGCCGGCATGCCGGTCAAGTCGGTCGCCATGGCGCTGGACAATGATGGCGCCCCTGGCACCTGGCGGCGCGGAGAATTCGTGTTGGCCGAATCGGGTATCGAGGGCAGCCTGGTCTACGCCTTGTCGGCGGGGCTGCGCGATGCCATCGATACCCATGGCGCGGCGCTCGCGTGGGTCGACCTGCAGCCGGACCTGCCGGCCGAACGCGTCCTGGCGCAAGTGTCGCATTCGCGCGGAGCGCGTTCGATGGCCAGCCATCTGCAGAGCCGGCTGGGGCTCAAGGGCGCCAAGGCCGCGTTGCTGCGCGAATGCGCGGGCCCGCAGGCCTGGCACGACATGGCGTTGCTGGCCCGCCGCATCAAGGCGCTGCCGTTGCGCTTGCTGCGCGCCCGCCCGATCGATGAAGCGATCAGCAGCGCCGGCGGCATTCGCCTGGAAGCCACCGATGACGCGCTGATGCTCAAGGCCGCACCCGGTATTTTCTGCGCCGGTGAAATGCTGGACTGGGAAGCGCCGACCGGCGGCTACCTGCTGACGGCATGCCTGGCCAGCGGCGTGGTGGCGGCCGAGGGCGTGCGGGGGTTCCTGGCATCCTGAGCGCCGGCCATTCCTGCACAGAGCCAGCCTAGCGCTTGGCATGCTGCCCGGCGCGCGCCTATCTATTCCCATATGCTGAAAATTCCAATAGACCCGTAGGGGATAACCCCGGCCCGAATCTGCGTTCAAAATATGTATACCGTGTCCAGAATCTGGTATGTTGAGTACGGTATTTAACGAAGCGCCAGGGCCTGCTTCTGGGTTGCCCGTGGCGGTGTCCATCGCAGGGTGTCGGGGCTTATGAGCGATTTCCTGGAAAAAATCCCACGCATCGACCTGCTTGGCGAGCAGGTCTACCGCCAACTGCGGTCCTATCTCTGGTCTGGCAACGTGCGGTGGGGCGAATCCCTGCGCGAAAGTGTCCTGGCCGCGCGTCTGGGCGTGTCGCGCACCCCCGTGCGGGAAGCGCTTACCCGGCTGGCTGGCGAGGGGTTCCTGGAAAGTCGCGGGCGCAGCTTTGCCGTGCCCTTGCTGACGGAAGACGACATCGAAGAGATCTGTCACTTGCGTGTCCTGCTGGAAACAGACGCAGTGCGGATGGCAGCGACCGCCGTCAAGCAGCAGCCCTCGCGCATCAAGCGCGTGCACGAAGCCACGGAACACGCCAAGCGGGCCGTGCGAGAGGGCGACGACGAAGGCTTTATCTCGGCCAATCGCGATTTCCGCGCCGCCTGGCTGGCTTTGGTGCAGAACCGGCGGCTGGTCGCCGCCGTGGAACTCTACGCCGGCCTGGTACGTTCGCTGCAAATTCTCAGCCTGGGCGATCGCAAGCGGCAAGTCGTCGTGCTGGGCTCCATGGAAGCGATCTGCCAGCACATGAAGTCCGGCGATGCGGAAAAAGCATCCCAGACCATGTTGCATTACCTCTCTATTGCCAGAATAGCCATGCTGCAAAGCCTTCCGGCCGCACTCGAAAATCAGGTTTCCTAGGCGGCATCCCTGTTCCGCAGGAGGTCAAGCAATGTCCCTCGCACTCAAGAAGGCAGTAGTCTTTCTCGGCACGGCGTTGTTGACTGTCGGGGCTGCCGCGCAAACCTACCCGGACAAGCCCATTCGCCTCGTCCAGCAGTTCGCACCCGGCGGAGGCAGCGATTCCGTTGCCCGCCCGCTGGCCCCGGTGCTGGAGAAAATCCTCGGCCAGACCATCGTCGTCGAGAACAAGCCGGGCGCCAACGGCGTGGTGGCCAACCAGAGTGTCGCCAATGCCGCCGCCGATGGCTATACCCTGCTTTTCGCGGCGGCCGGGCCCATGGTCGCCGCGCCGCATCTCTATGACCTGCGCATCGATCCGCAGCAGAGTTTCGTACCTGTGGCGCTGGTGGTCAAGACGCCCTATGCCATCCTGGCGCATCGTTCGACCCATGTCGAGTCGCTGGAGGAATTGCTGGACCTGGCGCGGGCGAAGCCAGGCACCGTCACCTACGGGACATCGGGCGTCGCGGGAGCGCCGCATCTGGCTGGCGAAATGCTGAGCGCCATGACGGGCATCCGGTTCCTGCCGGTGGCCTACAAGGGCATGGGGCCGGCCATGAATGCCGTGCTGGGCGGCGAAGTGAACTTCGCGTTTGCCGACATTGCCTATGCCGCGCCGCACATCGATTCCGACCGCGTCAAGATCCTGGCGGTCACCGGCGCCAAGCGCTCGGCCGCATTGCCTGATGTGCCCACGGTCAAGGAACTGGGCATCGCCAACTATGAGTCGGGCACCTGGTACGGCATTTTTGCTCCCAGGGGCACGCCCCAGGATGCTATCGACAAGATGAACGCCGCGGTCAACCAGGCGCTGGCCGGCGAGCTGCGCCAGCGCTTCATCGAGCAGGGCATGGAACCGGCATCCGACATGAATGCCCGGCAGTTCGCCGAGTTCGTGAAAACGGATTATCGGCGCCTGGGTGAAATCATCGAGCAGGCCAATATCAAGATCGCGCCGTAACCCGGCCAATCACAAGGGCTTCACTCCAGATTACCGCAGCGAGGAACCATGAACGCCGAGATGTTCGCGTATGAAGCTGACATCATCGTGGTGGGGGGCGGGGCATGCGGCCTGATGGCGGCATACCGGGCTGGCCGCCAGGGCTTGGATGTCGTTCTGCTGGAAAAGGACTCGCGCCATGGCTGCAACGCCGAGATCGCCAGCGGCTCGATTCCGGCCGCACCCACCGCGCACCAGCGGCGCGTCGGCGTATCGGACTCCGTCGCGCAAATGATCGGCGACATCCTGCGCAAGAGCGGCAACCAAGCCGATCCCGATGTCGTGCGCGTGCTCTGCGAACGCTCGCCGGAGCTGATCCGGGTGTTCGAGCAGGACCTGGGCGTGCCCATGGAACTCAATACCGACGCGGGCCGCTACGGGTTTTCGGCGCTGCGGCTGCATAATGGGCCGGGCCGCACGGGCAGGCCGCTGATCCAGGCGCTCAGGAATGCGCTGGGCCAGATGGCCAACGTGACCTACGCTGATCGCACCCCTGGCGCCGGGCTGATCGTCGATGATGCCGGTGCCGTGGTCGGCGTATTGGCGGGCCCCCGCGCCGAACAACGCCTGGGCGCCGGGCGCGTGATCCTGGCGTGCGACGGCTTCGGATCGAATCACGAGATGATCGCCCGCTATATACCCGAAATGCGCGGCGTGGATTCGATCGGCGTGCAGGGCAATACCGGCGATGCTATCCGCTGGGGCATGGAACTGGGAGCAGCCGTTGCCCACATGAGCGGCTACCAGGCGCACGGCCTGGTGTGCGCCGGCTACGGCACGCGCCTGGTGCCCGAAATCCCCCAGTTGGGGGCTGTCATCGTGAACCGGCAGGGCGAGCGCTTCGCCCGCGAAGACCAGGGCTATTCCGAATTTGCCCGCGCCGTGCTGGCGCAACCAGGCCAGCGGGCCGTGGCGATTTTCGACCAGCGCATGGTCGACGTCGTGGCGAGGCTGGACCACTGGAAGGACACCCTGTCTTCCGGCGCCATCAAGCAGGCCTCCACGCTTGAAGCGCTGGCCGGGCTGTTCAAGCTTGCGCAGCCTGCCGTGGCGCATAGCCTGGCCCAGTGCAGGGGAGACGAGCCCGACCCTTTCGGGCGCGCCCGCCTGCCGGTACCCGCCCAGGGCCCGTTCTATGGCGCCGTCATTACCGGCGCCATGGTGCATACCCAGGGCGGCCTGGTGGTCGATCGCCACGCGCGTGTACGCCGCCCAGATGGCTCGACGATCCCGAACCTCTATGCCGGCGGCGGCTCGGCGGCGGGCCTGTCGGGCGATCGCCCCGAGGGCTACCTGTCGGGCAACGGCCTGCTCAGCGCCTACGGGCTCGGGCTGATCGCGGGCGACCATGCCGCAGCCTCGCTGCTTGCCGCTTGACGCCGGAGCCTCGCATGCCATCCTCCCGCACCGAATCTTCGCATCCCGATCGCGACCGCCTGGCCAGTGAGCGGGGTTTGCATCGCTTGTTTTCCTGGGCGGTCACCGTATCGCCGAACCAGATTCCGGTCGATGCCAGGCGGCGGGCCACGCAAATCCTGTTCGACGATATTTCCGCCATGGTAGGCGCCTGGCGCGAACCGGAATTCCGGCGGCTGTTCCCCATCTTGATGCAGTCGAGTCGCGGCAGCGTATCCACTGTGTTTTGCCAGCCGGGAACGAAGGCGGACCCCGAGACGGCCGCGGTGGTGAACGCCGCTGCCGCCAATTGGCTGGAACTGGACGAAGGCTACCGAACGACGCCATGCCATGCCGGCCTGTATGTATTGCCAGCCCTGCTGGCCAGCGCCGAGGCGGACGGCACATCGACGGACACCCTGGTCGCCACGCTGGCCGTCGCCTACGAGCTCATCACCCGAGTGGCGCGGGCCTTTCCGCAGCAGCCCGCCGTCATGCAATCGCATGGCCGTTTCGCCGCCCTGGGCGCGGCGATGGCCGTGGCGCTGCACCGTCGCATGACGGCGCAACAGCTGATGGATGTGGCCAGCGCGGCCGTCACCTTGATCACGCCCTCGCCACGCAATCACCTGGCCCTGGGCGCGTTGGTTCGCAATGTGTGGGCTGCGGCGGGGGCGCGCTCGGGCATGAATATCGCCGACTGGGTCGTTGCCGATATCGCCGGTTGTCCGGGAAGCATTTACGACGTCTATTGCACCGTGCTGCGCGGCGGCTGCCAGCCCGCGGCGTTGACCGAAGACCTGGGCGAGTCCTGGGCGGTGACACAGGGCTATACCAAGATGTACGCCTGCTGCCAGCACCTGCACGCCGCCGTCGAGGCGGCCCTGGATATCCGCGCGCTGGTATGGGAAAAGGGCGTGGGCAATGTGGCGGCCATTCATGTGCTGACGCACGATCTGGCGCTGCCGCTGCAGAACGCCCGGCCGCACAATACATTGTCGGCCAAGTTTTCCATGGCGCATGCCATCGCGGCGGCATTGCTCGCCGGCCAAGGAGGGGCCAGCGCCTTTCACAGCGGCACGGTCCGCGACCCGGCCACCCAGGCCTTGCGCGAGCGTGTGACCATGGCCCCGTGGCCAGGGGCCATTCCGCCGGCGCCCAATGATCGTCCGGCCCGGGTAGAGATCCGGTTCACCGACGGTTCGTTGTTGGTTGGCGAATGTCTGTCGGCCCGTGGCGGTGCTGACCGGCCTTTCGCGCCTGAAGAACTCATGGACAAGATGCGTCAATTGACGGGCGATACCTTCCCGATGCTGGCCGAGGTGGCCGCGCGGGCGATCGAAGGGCACAGCCCGCTTCTGTCCCGCCCCTGGTCCGAAACAGTGCGGGTCATGCAGGCGCAGGCACTTACGGAGGCGTCATGAAAATACTGTTCCAAAGCCTGATAGAAATGGGCCGCACGCCGGCCTATTTTTCGGGCATGCAGGCCCGTGCCGCCACGATCTTGCGGCCCGGCGTGCAGGTGGACTTCGTCGGCATGCCTGCCGGGATCTACGGCGGCCACGCGCCTTCAGAACTGCTGAAGTATCCCTACGTGGCCGCCATGACGGAGCAGTTCATCCTGGATAACGCACTGCGTGCCCAGGCCGAGGGGTACGACGTGTTCGCCATCGGCTCCGTCCAGGATCCCGCGCTCGAGCAGGCGCGCGCCCTGGTGGATATCCCCGTGGTGGGTTATGGCGAATCGGCCATGCATCTCGCCTGCTGCCTGTCCACCCGCTTCGCGGTGCTGGTGTTCGAGAAGGGCTTCGACCAGATGATGGACTTGCGCATCCAGCGCCTGGGGCTGGCCGGGCGCGCGTTGCCCACGGTCTTGATAGAGGCGGACTTCGATCAGGTCAGCCGTGGCCTGGCGCAAGGCGAACTGATCGTGGATGCGTTCACCCGGGCCGCGCGCCGGGCCATCGAAGGCGGGGCCGAAGCCATCATCCCGGGCCAGCTGTACCTGAGCGAGGCCATTGCGCGCGCGGGCGTGACGCGCATCGACGAGGCGCCTGTCGTGGACGGCTTGAGCGCCAACCTGAAGATGGCGGAAATCATGGCCGACCTGAAGGCCCTGGGCATCGGCGTGACCCGGCGAGGCTATCTGCATGCGCGCCCTCCCGCCGGCGTCGTCGAACACGTACAGCGCCTTCAGCAGCGGGGCGAAATCGCGGCGGCCCTTGCCGGGCGCGCGCAAGGCTGACCGCATCGGCCGGATTCACTCCGCCTGCCATGAGGCTAGGCGGTAGCGGACGGACTTCGAGTGCAAAAAAGGGGAAGCAATATGGTCACATTCAAATCCGCCTGGCGACTGCTCGCCGGCCTGGCGCTGGTGGCCGGGACGACCGCCCACGCCGCCTATCCCGACAAGCCGATCACGCTGGTCGTGCCTTTTCCCGCCGGCGGCGGCACCGACGCCACCGCGCGGCTGATCGCGGGCGCCATCGGCCCCCTCCTGGGGGCGGGCGTGGTGGTAGAGAACCGCGCCGGCGCCGCCGGGTCGATCGGCGCCCAGGCCGTGGCCGACGCCAAGCCCGACGGCTACACGCTGTTCTTCACCACGACGGGCGCATTGGTGATCAACCCCCACCTGTACAAGAACTTGCGCTACAGCACCAGCGACTTCACGCCCATCGCCCCGGTGGGCGAGTCGGCGAATGTGCTGGTGGTGAATCCGGCCGTGCCCGCCCGTTCGGTGAAGGAACTGATCGCGCTGGCGAAGGCCAGCCCCGGCAAGTACACCTACGGATCGTCCGGCGTCGGCAGTTCCAGCCACCTGGCCGGGGTCATGCTGGAGTCGCTCACGGATATCCGGTTGACCCACGTTCCCTACAAGGGGTCGGCGCCGGCCGTGACAGACCTGATCGGCGGGCGCATCGACATGATGATCGACAATATCCCCAGCCATGTCGAATTCGCCAAGGCCGGAAAAGTACGGCCGCTGGGCGTCTCGGGCACCAAGACATCGCCCCTGTTCCCGGGCGTGCCCACTATCGCGCAGGCCGGCGTGCCCAATTATGACGTGACGATCTGGTACGGCATCCTGGGGCCGTCGGGCATGCCCGACGACGTCGTGCAGAAGGTCGCCGGGGCGGTGCGCCAGGTGCTGCAGGAACCCGCGCTGCGCACCAAGCTGGTAGAGATCGGTTCGGATCCCATGATCATGACCCCCAAGGAATTCGCCGGCTTTATCGACCGGGAAAACAAGAAGTGGGGCGATATCGTCGAGCAATCGGGCGCCCGGCTGGACTGAACTGCCAGGCGGACGCGGCACCCTTGCGTCCAGTGCCCATGCAAGGCGGTGCCCCTTGCCGTGGCAACGAGCCACCCTGTGACTTGGCGCTATACCATCAGCATGGTGGGCGCCGATGCCCGGGCCAGAATGCGCATGTGGAGCTGGTCGCGGCCGGCTACCGATACCGACGAATCAGTGGGTGGAGGACGGCGATGTGCCTGCAGTGATCAGTGTGCCGTCCACGGTGTCGGCCGTCCAGCTAGGGTCTGCATGATGTGCTTGGCGTAGAACTTTGAGCCCTCAAGCGTGAAATGTCCAAAATCCCAGTGGAACGGCTCACCGTCGCGCGCCGCTACACAGGTGAGTTCGTCGCAGGCCACTGCATAGGGGTCCAGGAAGACGGCACCGGCTTGTTGTGCGATGTCGCGTAGCACAGCATTGGTCAGGTGTGCGTCGCGCGCCGGCAGCCGGTTCATTGCCCTGCCGGCCAAGGCCAGCGTGTAGGGCACCGGTCGGTGGTAGGTTGGGGTCTGACCGAATAGAACCACGCGCTTGCCTGTCGTCTGAATCGCGGCCACGGTGGCGGCGACGCGCGATTTGAATTCGGCGGGGCCTAGGCGGTTGAAATAGGGCGCCCAGAAAGCCGACAACACCACAGTGGACGCGCGGGCGCGCGGCAAGATTTCGGACAGGAATCGGTCGTAGAACGCATTGCAGCGTTCATTTGCGGTGCGGATCGGCCGGCACGAAGTGGCCGTGTATTGGCGCACGGCTTCATCGCTGTCCAGCGCGCGCAGGCCCGGAAACAGATGGGCGGCGAAGCTGTCGCCGTAGATCAGGACGCCGCCTGGTTTGTCGGCCGTCAGGCACGCAGTAGGATCATAGTCGTCGGCGCCCTGGTCGTAATCAAGAAAGCACGTGCCGCGGTCGTAGATGCCGAAGTACTTGTGCTTGTCGAGCATGGCAGCGTAGCGCTGGGCCTCGGGCGACAGGCGCTGCGGCAGGCCTGCCGTCAGGGTGCCGAGCGCGGCAAGTGCCACAGTGATCGTGACGGCAGTGCCGCCAGTCGTGAATACCGTGCGCCGGCGACCTAGTGCGCGTGCCCCGCGGAATGGTTGCTCGATCCACCGCCAGGACGCATAGGCGACGGCAAACGATGCCGCCACCAGCGCGCATGACGCCGCGAAGCCCAGATCGGCGGGCATCCGATACCGCGTGAAGACGATCAGCGGCCAGTGCCAGAGGTAGAGCGAGTAGGACAGCAGTCCGATGAATACCAGCGGCCTCAGGCGCAGCAGGCCGCCGACCACAGTCGCCTGGGGCGCGGCATGGATCAGCAGCGCTGCGCCGGCGGTGGGGGCCAGGGCGGCCCAGCCGGGGAAGCGGGTTTCCGCGGTGTAGGTAAAGACTGGCACCAGGATCAGTAGCAGGCCGACAGCTGCCAGCAACTCCGCCGCGGCGCGGCGCTGCAGCGCCGGCACGACGCCGACGGCAAGCAGGGCGCCCAGGCCGAGTTCCCAGGCGCGAAACGGCAGCAGGTAGAAGGCGGCGCCGGCATGGTGGCGCGTGCCCCACGCCGACAGCGCAAACGAGGCCAGGACGGCAGCGGCCAGTGCCGCGGGCAAGAAACGGCGGGCATACCGGTGCAGCGCCAGCAGCACCAGCGGGAACACGACATAGAACTGCTCTTCGATACCCAGCGACCAGGTGTGCAGCAGTGGCTTCAGATCTGACGGCCCGGCGAAATAGCCGGCCTCTCGCCAGAACACAAAGTTGGACACCGACAGCGCCGCGCCGGCCAGCGAGTCGCTGAAGGCGTCGAAATCGACAGGCATGAACCAGATGGCGGCGGCCACCGTGGAGGCGGCCAGCACCGCAAACAGCGCCGGGAAGATGCGGCGGATGCGGCGCTCGTAAAAGCGCGCCACAGAGAATCTGCCGGCGCCCATCTCGTCGTGGATCAGCCGCGTGATCAGGTAGCCGGATATGACGAAGAAGACGTCCACGCCGACATAGCCGCCCGAGAAGCCGGCTAGGCCGGCATGGAACAGGACGACCGGGACAACGGCCAGCGCGCGCAGGCCATCGATATCGGGCCGGTAGTTCATTCGTGTCGTGTGCAGGATTTTAGAGGTTTCAGATTGTAAATCCATGTCCGCTGCGTGGCAGACTTTTCTTTTTCAGGGAATGCGGTGGATATCGACCCGAACACCTTGAGCGCGGACGCCAAAGCACTGCTGGCCGCAATCCAGGCCATGCAGCAGGAGCAACACCAGCGCGATAGCGAGGCCTTGCAGCAAGAAATTCTGGCGCTGACTGCGACCGTGAAGACCGCGTTTCCAGATGGTGATATCGACGGCCACCGGCGATATCACGAACTGTTGATCGAGGAGGCAATGGAACGAAAGCGAATGCGAGCAGCAATTCTCACGCACGTGCTCAAGTCAAGCACATGGGCCGCCATCGTGGGCGTAGGCGGGCGGCTGATTCTCGGGCTGATGAAGAAATCGGGGTTGTGATGATCAACGAACTGACACGGCTGCTGCGCGGCGATGAAGGCGAAGTCCTGCATGCCTATCAGGATCACCTGGGTTACTGGACCATCGGCGTCGGCCGGCTCATCGACAAGCGCAAAGGCAGCGGCATCAGCACGGCGGAATCGGCCCTGCTACTGGGCAACGACATTGCCGAGAAAGAGGCCGAGTTGGACCGCTGGCTGCCGTGGTGGCGCCAGTTGCCCGATGCGCGGCGCGCCGTCCTGCTGCCATGGCGTTCCAGCTGGGCGTCGACGGCCTGCTGGGCTTCAAGAACACCCTGGCCATGGTCAAGGTCGGGGATTTCGACGGCGCCGCGCGCGGCATGCTGGCTAGCCTCTGGGCGCGCCAGACGCCGGAGCGCGCGCCGCATGTCCGAGCATATGCGGAGCAACGCCTGGCATTACAAGGAAGGCATATGAAACTGAAACTTGTTGAAGACTGGCGCCGCGGCTGGTGTTGGATATCGGTGAACTGCATTGCGGCTGTGGCTGCCATTCAGGGGACCTGGATGTTGATGCCCGACGATCTGAAGGCGGGAATCCCGGCAGGGTGGGTGAGCGGCGTGTCGATGGCCGTACTGGTGCTGGGCACCATCGGTCGATTCATCAAGCAGGAGGGCGGCGATGCTGACAAGCCTGCTGAATAGCTTCGGCGGCTACATCGTTGCCGCGGTGGTGGCGATGGTGGCCGTGGCTGGCGCCTATCTGCGTGGCCGCCTCAGCGGCAAGGCAGCCGAGCGCGTGGAGAGGGACGCCAAGATCAACGAACAGGTCGCTCAGGCGCGCCAGGAAGTACAGGAGGTGCGCGCAATGAAGTGGCTGCTGCGAGTGATGATGCTGTCGCTGCTGAGCTGGCAGATCAGTGGGTGCGCAAGCCGGCGGGCAAGGGTGGGGGTTGAATACTGCGACCATGCCCGACCGATCTGGTTGGACTCTGCCGAGCAGGTGAAGGCCACGCCTGCGCCGGTGCGCCGGCAGGTGCGAGATCTCAATCGTACTTGGCAGCGACTGTGCGGTCAGAAGTAGGGAGGCAACTATCTGTCAGATTCAGTTACGTTATGATGTCAGTGTAGGGGGCTGGGTAATGCTGTCCAGACATCAATATGGGAAATAGGGGTTAAAAGCCGTGCTCAGAAGAATACTGTCGAAATTCCGTAGACTCGGGCCGAAGGTGCCACAACGTTCCAAGGACGAATTGCACGCCTATTGGCGCACGGCCAACGACGCCGCTAATGCTCCCGAGTTATACCTGGGTGCGAAGGAATCGCAGAAAAAGCGCAGCTCATTCCTTGTGGAGCTGGCCTCGTCGCAAGTTGGCCATGACGCCAGCATTCTTGAGCTTGGCTGCAATGTGGGGCGTAATCTTCATTACCTGCACCAGGCCGGCTTTACCAATCTGCACGCCATCGAGATCAACGCGGATGCCTTGCAATTGCTTCGAAAATCATTCCCGGACAGCGCTGCGACCGCGAAAATTCACTGCGGCACCATCGAGGACAACATTCGTTCCTTCGGCGACGGGCAGATCGATCTGATCTTTACGATGGCCGTGCTCGAGCATATCCACAACGACAGCGATTTTGTTTTCAAAGATATGGTGCGCGTTGGCAAGAAGATCATGACAGTAGAAGACGAGCGTTCGCACTCAGAGCGCCACTTCCCCCGCAATTACCGTACGATTTTCGAGAGCCTGGGGATGGTGCAAGCCAGCGAAATTCCTCTTACTCAGGACAAGCACGGGTTGAGTACTAGTTTCGTTGCGCGAGTTTTCCGGCGAGCTACCTGCTGAGACCTACAAAATTTCCGGCCGATGTTGGGCAGAAATAAAGAGAAACCCCACGGCCGGCATGTAAGCGCGATTGAGCGCCGCGGGGCTGGGTCCCTTAAGCGTGTTCCGGTTCCTTCGATTCCTGCACGCGCAATTCCAGGCTTCTTCCCATGGTGGCCAGGGCGTCTGCGATGGTATCGATCTTCGTGGCGTGCCCCAGGTTCACGATGCGGCTGACGTCTTGCTTGCGGGTGTGCAGCCGCCTGGCCAGCTCGCTCGGCGTGATCCCCTGCGCGACCATTTCGTTCAACAGCAGCACTTTGGCCGACACGCTTGCCGGCAGGCTGACCAGTACTTCGTCGGCCTGGGCCGCCGATGGCGCGGGCACCTTGCGGCGATCTTCGAAGTAGAAGTCCATGGCGGTCAGCAGCGCGTCTGCGGCCATGGTTTCGGCTTCTTCTCGGGTGGCGGCGCCGGTCAGCGCCTCGGGGATGTCGCGGAACGACACCATGAAGCCGGAGGTGTCCGGCTCGATCTTCGCGGGATAGCGCAACATAGCAATGCTCCATTCGGAGGTACGGTAGCGCGAGCGGGAAGCCCCTGTCGGGGCTTCCTTTTCTACTTCAATCCCAACTGCTTCAGGATCGCTTGCCTCAGTCCTTCGCCAATCTCTTGGCCTGGGTGCCGGGGCAGGGTGGTTTGCTTGCCGTTCAGGTAGACCTTCGTGTGGTTGGAACCCTCTTTGAAAGTCGCCCCTTGGGCAGCGAGCCACCTCTTGAACTCGCTCTGTTTCACCGCACCCCCTTTGTTCGTTGACGATGGATGTATAGTAAACAAAAATGTTTACTTCGTCAAGTTCTTTCCGGCCGTCGCGCAGAAAAATCAGCCAGGTCTGATCGGCGTTTCGCTCGGTGCTTGCGCACGCCGGCACGCCTCGGCGAATACCGCCAGCACCGCGGCCTTGGCCGGTCGTTCCACAGCGTTGACACAGGCCGCGACGGCACCCGACAGCATGCCGGCCGTGGCCAGCATCGCCTGGCGCTCGTGTACCAGCAGGCCATAATCGGGGGCCCGCTTTTCCCACTGTTCAAGTTCTGTCATGGGCGGCAGTGTGCCCGGCGCGGCAGGCGCCGTCTATTCGTAATTACCGAGGTTCGACGGCGTCCGGTGGGCTGGCTGGTTCAGCCCGGTACACCGACCAAAACCAGTGGCTGTGCTTGTGGTGCCGTGCCTTCATGCGGCGCATGTACAACCGGACCCAGCCTATATGGCCGGCTTCGATGAGGACTTCGTAGGGCCGATCCTCAGCGATAGCGGCCGGCGGTAAGCTGTCGTGGGCCGCGGATACGAATTGGCCCGGCACGCTGGTCAGGATTCCGTTGTCTGCTTCCATCATCAACCCCAGGTGATGTGCCAGCCCTGGTAGTAGCGTGCCCCGTCGATCTCTTCGAAACCGCGCACCATCATTGCACGGTCGCTGCGAAAACCCATCAGGACTACATCCATCAGGTGCGGAATAGGCGGTGGTCTGTCGGCTCCGCCATGGGCCATGCGATCAGAAAAAAGGACGGACCGGTTATCCCGTCCGTCCTTCCGATGCTTGCTAATATGGGCGCAGGGGTTGACCAGAATGTCCAACTCGGACCACACGCCCAGCAGGATTTGCGAGAAGTCGCCCAGGATGACCGGCTCGCCGTTGCTGCTGACTTCCAGGCCGCGCGTCACATACAAGGCGCGATCCGCCATGGTGCTGCCTTCCAGCAGGTAGCCTGGCAGGCCCGCTTCCTTCAGCGTCGAAGCCAGCTTCGTCTTAGCCGTGCCCGTGGTCAGCCACGCGCCGCCGAAGATTTCTTGATCTTCGAGTTGCTGCACCATCGCCAGGACCGAAGGCCAGTCCAGGCTTGCCAGCGTGCCGGTCTGCGCGCTCGTGAAATTCGTCACGCCCAGCGGCTCGTTGTCGGTGCCGGTGCCGGCGATGATGGCGCGGTCGATCTGCTTGGCGATCAGGAAAGCCAGGTCATCGCGCACAAGCTGTTCGATTTCGGGGCTGGACTGTTGGATCAGTTGGCGGGACATTTCGGTTTTGCCGCCGACGTGCTTCGGTTCCAAGCCCACCGAGTCGAAGGCCATTTCACCTTCGGGCACTGCGCCCCCTTCAGCCACCCAGCCGGTTTCCAGGCCGCTGCCGTACTTCGGGATGGACAGGTTGCCACGCAGTCCGGTCAGCACACGCACGCCCAGGCGGCGGGCGATCAGCGCCTCACGCAGCGGGCCGATGTACAAATCAGCACGGTGGACGGTCGGTACGATCTCCGGGGCCGTGGTCGTGGTGTTGGCGCGTTGCTCCAGCAGGGACAGGGGCACGAAGGCACCTTGCGCCTTGCGGCCGGTGCGGCGCTCGGTCTCTTGCGAGTATTCGGCTGCCGCACCGTTCAGGCTGCAGCCTTCCATCTGGCTGCGCAGCACGTCCAGCAGGGACACGCGCTTTTCCAGGGCTTCCAGGCCGTCGCCACCGCTAACAGGTTCGCCGGCAGCGCGGCGTTCCATGTCGTCAACGAACTGTTGGCGCTGTTCCTGGCTTTCCAGGTCGGTGATCTCGGCCTTCAGCTTGTCGAAGGCGGTTTGCTTCTCGGCGGTCATGTCGCCGGTCAGCAGGGTACGGGCTTCAGCGACCTTGGCGGCGCGGGTCTCGCGGATTTCGTGAATAGCGGGCATATCGGTTCCTATAGGAAAAATACTGTATTTACATACAGTAAATAGCATGTCTATGGAACCGCAGCAATAGCTCTAAGTGCCTGATTTATATGGCAGGATTGCTTTGGACGGATATGGACGAAGATTATATTTTGGTCGTTGTTTTTCGGTCGGTTTGTCCAGTAGTGGAAACGCCGTATTACCCGCAGCGATAGCGAAGGGTAATGCGGATGCTACTACTCTCTTTGACCTAACCTTGACCTACTCCTACCACCTTTGAAGTACCTTGATTCATCCTTGATTTACCTTGAGTAACCTTGATGTCTAACTTGCGCTGCTGAATAGCATTTTTGCTTGGGATACGCGGTTATGAATTGATGCCCACCATGCAGACGTAAGGCTAGTGTGAGGGCGGTGACGAAGGCGGTAGATGCCAAAGGCCTCTGCCTTCTCCTGATGGCGTGCAACCGGGATCAGATACTTGTGCGGACACGTATCGACCTGCCAAGCTTGGAGCAGATTCTCGGCAATGGTGCTGCTGACCGCTTCCATTTCCCGTTCAACCTCTGTTGGTCCACTGATGGGGAAAAGGATTTCGGCATCATCTTCTTTGCTCTCGAAGATGCACACTGAATACTCCAGCAGACCAAGCTCGAACAACGTTTGCATCCGTTTGAAAAATACGTGGCCAGGTTTTTTCCCTTCCTTTTCTTCTTCCTTGCTGACTTCAACACGATGGATGCTTGTTACCTCGGTGTCCCAGCTCACCCATGTGCTTCCATTGTCGAACCCCATGAACAAGTACGGCCCGGACTCGGCGTAGATGCTTTTGCTGTATTGGCTGTAATAGACTTTGCGAGACAGGCCCCCATCGGCGGCCAGATTTTGCGAGTAGTACAGCTCCACAAAAAGTCTCAGGAGCATCACGTCTTGCACCTGCCTGATGCGGTGTAATGCCGGCATTTCACCTGCCGCTGACATGATGATGCTCTTGGGAAGCCAAATGCGCTCTGTACCGATTTTCAGTTTGTAGCGCGGCTTTTTTGTCTTGCTGGTATTCGTAGCCAGCCCTGCATCGATCAGTTGACCAATGGCGGGCTGGGCGCGAGTCCAGGATATGCCAGCATAGGTTTGCACGGCGTTCGATGACCACGCCGTTGTGACGTTGTCACGCCCGGTTCCACAGGCGAGAACGAGAAAGGAGCAGGCAGGATTTATACCCAGGCTACAGGCCTGCCGCCATTCGTCCAAGCCGACAGCGAAGAACCCCTCATTCATGGTCATTTTTCCCATTTTCAGAAAGAAACGATGTTTTACACGGCTTTAGGTGATTGCGGGGCGAAGGAGGCCTTGCAGCGCGTCTTTGGCCTTGGCGTAGCCCTCCCTGTGGTCAGCGGCGCCGCGCATGGCCTCGGCGGCGAAGTGCTGCGCCACGATCAACATGGCCTTGTGCGGAATATTCACGCTGCCACGCTGGCCCGCCTCGATACCTGCTGCCTTGTTCACCAGCTTGTTGACGTTCTGGTGCACGAAGCGCTCATTGGCAGAGCCGGCGGTCAGCGCATGAATCTCATCGTGGAGCGCGTGATAGGTGGGGAGGTAGTCCGTCTGGTGCATGTCCTGCGCCTGGCGGGCTTCGGCAAAGGCTTTGACCAGCTTGACCTTGAGGTCGCGCACGCGCTTGGTGTTGCGGGAGTAGGTCAGCAGCAGATAGGCCTGGTCTTCGTTGAGCAGGGCGTAGCGTTCCGGCTGGCCGCGCCCTTTGATTTCTCCGATTTGAAATCGGAGTATTCCCAGCTCGCGGAAATCATCGGCGTATGCCGTCAGGGTTTTGACCGAGCTCTCGTGCTGGATGCCCAGATGCTGCGCCAGCAGGCGGGAGTCGATGCGCGGTTCACTCTTGTCCAGCACCAGGGCCAGGGGTTCGGGCTTATCCGTGATTTTGTGTGCGGGGCATATCATGAGGACTGACGATCATGGATATGCCGATGAAGAAGAGACGCACAGCAGCCGCTCAGGCGGCGGCCCGTGGGCCGCTGCCTGAAG
>Ga0182737_1000304_pt1 | contig 79523 bp, 73 predicted proteins | sample eDN5th30CBELigOP_FD_128878 | JGI IMG/M metagenome (GOLD analysis project Ga0182737, IMG submission 128878) | Enriched Organic Plus compost microbial communities from Emeryville, California, USA - eDNA 5th pass 30_C BE-Lig OP (version 2) (version 2) ...
ACTCCGCCATCGTCAGCGCCGAGAGCGCGACGCGCAGTCGCGTCCCGGGCGGCTCGTCCATCTGGCCGAAGACGAGCGCCGTCTTGTCGAAGACGCCGGCCTCCTCCATCTCGACGATGAGGTCGTTGCCCTCACGCGTGCGCTCGCCGACGCCGGCGAACACTGACACACCGCCGTGGTTCGCCGCGACGCGGTAGATCATCTCCTGGATGAGGACCGTCTTGCCAACGCCCGCGCCGCCGAAGAGGCCGATCTTGCCGCCCTGGACGTACGGGGTGAGCAGGTCGATGACCTTGATGCCGGTCTCGAAGAGCTGCGTCTTCGACTCGAGCTGGTCGAAGGCCGGGGGCTTGCGGTGGATGGGCCAGCGCTCGGCGATCTCCAGCTGCTCGCCCGGCTCGCCGTTGAGCAGGTCGCCCGTGACGTTCCACACCTTGCCCTTGGTGACGTCGCCGACCGGCACCGAGATCGCGGCACCCGTGTCGCGGACCTCCTGGCCGCGGACGAGGCCGTCCGTCGGCTTGAGCGCGATCGCCCGGACCAGGTCGTCGCCGAGGTGCTGGGCGACCTCGAGCGTCAGCGTCGTCGTCTCGTCGCCGATCGTGATGTCGGTGTGCAGCGCGTTGTAGACCTCGGGGATCGCGTCGTGCGGGAACTCGATGTCGACGACGGGGCCCGTGACGCGGGCGACGCGGCCGACGCCGGCCGGGGTCTCAGCAGCGGCGGGCTTCTTGCGAGCGGTGGTCGTTGCCATGGGGCTTTCCTTCTTCTGGGGTCTCAGTCGACGAGCGCGTCGGCGCCGCCGACGATCTCGGAGATCTGCTGGGTGATCTCGGCCTGGCGCGCGTTGTTCGCGAGGCGGGTGTAGTCGCGGATGAGCTTGTCCGCGTTGTCCGAGGCGGACTTCATCGCCTTCTGCGTCGCCGCGTGCTTCGAGGCCGCGGACTGCAGGAGGGCGTTGAAGATGCGGGTCTCGATGTAGACCGGGAGGAGCGCGTCGAGCACGGTGTCCGCGTCCGGCTCGAACTCGTAGAGCGGGAGCGCGGCGTGCGCCTCCGGCTCCTCCGCGCCCTCGACGATCTCGAGCGGCAGGATGCGGACCACCTCGGGCGTCTGCGTGAGCATCGACACGAAGCGGTTGTAGACGATGTGGACCTCGTCGACGCCACCCTCGGCGGTGTCCTGCACGAACTTCGCGACGACCGCCTCGCCGATCGCCTGCGCGGTCTCGAAGGTCGGGTTGTCGGTGTCGCCGATCCAGGACTCGATGAACGGGCGCTTGCGGAAGTTGTAGTACCCGACGGCCCGCCGGCCGACGAGGTAGTACACGACCTCCTTGCCCTGCTCCCGCAGGAGCGTCGCGAGCTCCTCCGACTCGCGGAGCACGTTCGCGTTGAACGCGCCCGCGAGGCCCCGGTCCGAGGCGAACACGACGACGGCCGCGCGGGTCGGATGCTCCGGCTCGGTCGTGAGCACGTGCTTCGCGTTCGAGTAGGTCGCGACGGCCGAGACGGCGCGCGTCACCGCGCGGGCGTACGGCACCGACGCGGACACCCGCTGCTGCGCCTTCTGGATGCGGCTGGCCGCGATGAGCTCCATGGCACGGGTGATCTTCTTGGTCGTCTGGGCAGAGCGGATCTTCTGCCGGTAGACCCGAAGCTGGGCTCCCATGTCGTTCTCTTCCTGATCGGTTCTTCGAGGCTGGTCTCGAGACGCGCTTCGCGCTCCTCAACCAGCGGCTTCCATGAAGGCGCGGCTAGCGCTTGGCCTTGACGATCTTCTCCTGGTTGATGTCCTCGGGCGCGTCCGCCTCGAACACCTCGTTCAGCGGCGCCTCGGCGCTCGCCTGGAACTCCAGCAGGAACCTGTCGACCTCCTCGGCGAGCCTCGCCTCGGTGTCCTTGTCGAGCACGTTCGTCTCGCCGATGGTCTTCAGGATGTCCGTGTTCCGGCGCAGGTGCTCGAGGAGCTCCCGCTCGAAGCGCAGCACGTCCTCGACCGCGACCGTGTCGAGCTTGCCGTTCGTGCCGGCCCAGATCGAGACGACCTGGTCCTCGACCGGGTACGGGGTGTACTGCGGCTGGCGGAGCAGCTCGGTGAGGCGCGCGCCGCGCTCGAGCTGCCGACGCGAAGCCGCGTCCAGGTCGGAGGCGAACATCGCGAAGGCCTGCAGCGAGCGGTACTGCGCGAGCTCGAGCTTCAGCGTGCCGGAGACGCCCTTGATGGACTTCACCTGCGCCGAGCCGCCGACTCGGGAGACCGAGATGCCGACGTCGACCGCGGGACGCTGGTTCGCGTTGAACAGGTCCGACTGCAGGAAGATCTGGCCGTCGGTGATCGAGATGACGTTCGTCGGGATGTACGCCGAGACGTCGTTCGCCTTCGTCTCGATGATCGGCAGGCCCGTCATCGAGCCGGCGCCGAGCTCGTCCGAGAGCTTCGCGCAACGCTCGAGCAGCCGCGAGTGCAGGTAGAACACGTCGCCCGGGTAGGCCTCGCGTCCCGGCGGGCGGCGCAGCAGCAGCGAGACGGCGCGGTAGGCCTCGGCCTGCTTCGACAGGTCGTCGAAGATGATCAGGACGTGCTTGCCGCCGTACATCCAGTGCTGGCCGATCGCCGAGCCGGTGTAGGGGGCGAGGTACTTGAAGCCGGCCGGGTCGGAGGCGGGCGCCGCGACGATGGTCGTGTACTCCATCGCGCCGGCGTCCTCGAGCGCGCCCTTGACGGCCGCGATCGTCGAGCCCTTCTGGCCGATCGCGACGTAGATGCAGCGGACCTGCTTCTCCGCGTCGCCGGACTCCCAGTTGGACTTCTGGTTGATGATGGTGTCGATCGCGATCGCGGTCTTGCCGGTCTGCCGGTCGCCGATGATGAGCTGGCGCTGGCCGCGGCCGACGGGGATCATCGCGTCGATCGCCTTGATGCCGGTCTGCATCGGCTCGTGGACCGACTTGCGCTGCATGACGCCGGGCGCCTGCAGCTCGAGCGCGCGGCGGCCCTCCGCCTTGATCTCGCCGAGGCCGTCGATCGGGTTGCCGAGCGGGTCGACGACGCGGCCGAGGAAGCCGTCGCCGACGGGCGCGGAGAGCACCTCGCCGGTGCGGGTGACCTCCTGGCCCTCCTCGATGCCGGTGAACTCGCCGAGGACGATGACGCCGATCTCGTTCTCGTCGAGGTTGAGCGCGAGGCCGAGTGTGCCGTCCGCGAAGCGGAGCAGCTCGTTCGCCATGACGCCGGGCAGGCCCTCGACGTGCGCGATGCCGTCGGCGGCGTCGATGACGGTGCCGACCTCGGTCGCGGCCGCCGCCGCGGGCTGGTAGCCCGCCGCGAAGTCCTTGAGCGCGTCCCGGATCTCGTCCGGGCTGATGGTGATGTCTGCCATGGGGTTGCCTGTCCTGTCAGGTGGTGTGTGTGCCGGTCAGCCGGCGAGCTGGAGTCGGAGGTCGGCGAGGCGGCTCGCGACGGTGCCGTCGATGACGGTGTCCCCGACGCGGACCCGGACGCCGCCGAGGACGGCCGGGTCGGTGATGACCTGGATGCGCGGCTCCTTGCCGAAGCGCTCGGCGATGTCCGCCGTGAGCGCCCGCTGCTGCTCGGCGCTGAGCGGCGCCGCGACGGTGACGGTCGCGACGACGCCGCCGGCGACATCCGCGACGATCTGCGCGGCGCGGCGCAGCAGCGCCCCGATCCGGCGTCCGCGCGGGCTCTGCACCAGGTGCCGCACGATGGCGACGGTCGCCGGGCTGCCCTGCCTCGCGAGGAGCCGGGTGACGACCGCGGCCTTCGCCTCGGAGGACGCGAGCTTCGAGCCCAGCGCGAGCTCGAGCTCCGCGTCGCTCGACACGGCCCGCTCGACGGCGAACAGCTCGGCGACGATGTCGGCCCGCTGCTCGGCCTGCGCGATCGCGCGGATCCCGATCTCCTCGACGCCGTCGACGAGCTGGGCCGCGTTCGACCAGCGCGAGGTCGCGAGGCCGCCGAGCAGCTCCTTCGCGCTCGCGCCGAGCGAGGCGAACGCCTTGGCGACGAGCCCCTCCCGGTCCTTCGCGCCGAGCGTCGGGTCGGACAGCAGCGCGCGCAGCTGCGCGGAGCCGTCGATCGCCCGCGCGGCGGCGAGGAGCTCCTCGCCGGTGGCGAGCGTGACGCCCTTCGCGGCCGCGAGCGCGGCGACGCCTGCGCCGAGTGCAGTCCGAGACGCGGAGCCCATTACTTGGCCGCCTCCAGATCCTTGAGGAACCGGTCGACGACGCCCGCCGCCTTCTTGTCCTCGCGGAGGCTCTCCCCGATCACGCCGCCGGCGAGGTCGAGCGCGAGCGAGCCGACCTCGGCGCGCAGCGAGGCGAGCGCGGCAGCGCGCTCCGACTCGATCTGCGTCTGGGCGTTGGCGACGATGCGCGCGGCGTCCGCGGACGCCTGCTCCTTCACCTCGGCCGCGATCTTCTGCGCGTCCGCGCGGGCCTGCTCCCGGATGCGGGCCGCCTCGGCGCGCGCCTCGGCGAGCTGGTCGTTGAACGACGCCCGGGCGGCCTCGGCCTCGGCCTGCGCCTTCGCGGCGCGCTCCATGCTGCCCTCGATCGCGTCGCGGCGGGCGTCGAGCGCCTTGTTGACGTTCGGCAGCACCTTCCAGATGACGACCGCGAGGACCGCGACGAAGGCCACCGAGCCCCAGATGATGTCCGGCCAGGACGGGATGAGGATGCTGTGCTCCCCCTCGCTCCCCTCGGCCGCGGCGAGGACGAATGCGTTCAGCATTCAGACTCCTTAAGACGTTGCGGGCGGGCGGGTTCGACTACGGGAACGGGATGAACGCGACACCGATGGCGATGAAGCAGAGCGCCTCGGTGAGCGCGATGCCGATCCACATCAGCGTCTGCAGCCGGCCGGCGAGCTCCGGCTGGCGCGCCACCGACTCGATGGTCTTGCCGACGACCAGGCCGACGCCGATCGCCGAGCCGATGACCGCGAGGCCGAAGGCGAGCGGTGCGAGGTGTCCAACCAGCATGGTGTTTTTCCTTTCGGGGTGGTGTGTCTCGGCCGGGAGCTCAGTGCTCTTCGGCGAGCGCCATCTGGATGTAGATGGCGGTGAGGATCGTGAAGATGTAGGCCTGCAGCGCCGCGACGAAGATCTCGAGGACGGTGAAGGCGATGCCGAACGCGAGCGTCCCCGCGCCGAGCAGCCCGATCGCGTTGCCCTGCGGCAGGACTGTGAAGAAGAAGAAGTCGGTCGCCAGGAAGCACAGCACGAGCAGCATGTGGCCCGCGACCATGTTCATGGTGAGTCGGAGGGTCAGCGTGACCGGCCGGACGATGAAGGTCGAGAGGCCCTCGAGGACGGCGATGACCGGCTTGATGGCGCCCGGGACGCCCGGCAGGATGAGCGAGTTCTTGAAGAAGCCGCCGACCCCGAACTTGCGGATGCCGGCGTAGATGAACGTCACGTAGGCGACCACCGCCATGATGATCGCCATGCCGATGAGCCCCGTGCTCGGGATCTGCAGGAACGGGATGGTGTTCGTGAGGTTCATCGCGAGCGTCGCGAAGAAGATGGTGACGAGGATCGGCATGAAGCGCTTGCCGTCCTTCTCGCCGAGGGTCTCGATGACGACGCCCTTGCGCACGAAGTCGAAGACGAACTCCCAGGCCGCCTGCGCGCGGGTCGGGATGATCTTCAGCCGGCTCGAGCCGATCCAGAGGATGGCGATGATCACGGCGATCGCGAGGAGCCGGATGATCAGGATCCGGTTGAGCTCGAACGGGGTGCCCGCGAACAGGATCGCGTCCGGGAAGAACTCCTCGATGGAGGGTCCGTGGAACTCTCCGTCTCCCGAGTCAGCGGCGAGCGGGAGCAAGGTGGAGCGGGGCGTGAGGAACAGGGTTCTCTCCTGAATCGGGGCGCGGATGCACGGCGATCTTGGGGGACGTCCCGAACACCCTATCAGCGATCGGAGGCCGATTCCGCACGCTCAGGCGTCGCCCGGATCGTCCGTCCGGACGGGCGTCTCGACGATCGGGATGCGGCTCGTCGCCATGACCGCGATGTCGATCCCGAGGGTGCCGACGACGGCGATCACCGCCGTCACGCCGAAGACGCCGGGCTCGAGCCAGTCCTGGGTGCGCAGCCAGATCATGAGGACGACGAAGAGCACCATCTTGCCGAGGAAGACCCCGACGACGGCGCCCGCGAGCGCGACGAGCGAGGGCGTCCCCCGCCGCCCGGCGACGAGCATGCTGATCGCGGTCAGGCCCATGAAGACGGCGGCGACCGCCGTCGCGATCGCGGCGGAGACGAGGCCCCGCTGGCCGGCGAGGAGCCAGCCGACGGCGCCTCCGGCGACGAGCAGGACGGCGGCGAAGATCCCGCCCCAGACCAGGGTCCTGACCAGCATCGCATTCATTCCAGCTCCGCCTTCCGGCTCTCTCGGCGACTCCGCGTGAACGGGAGGAAGGTGAGGACGACGCACACCACGAGCGCGACGAACAGCACGCCAGCCGCGACGTACCAGGGCACGAACATGAACAGCAGCACGCCGACGGCCGCGACGAAGGTCCACATGTAGAGGATGAGCACGGCGCCGAGATGGGTGTGCCCCATGTCCAGCAGCCGGTGGTGCAGGTGCTTCCGGTCGGCGCTGAACGGCGACTTCCCGGCGGCGAGCCGGCGGGCCACCGCGAGCGCGAAGTCGAGCAGCGGCACGGCGAGCACCGCCAGCGGCAGCAGCAGCGGGATGAACGCCGGCGCGAAGTAGGCGGAGAACACGTCGTCGCGGGCCGCGAAGTCGGAGTCGATCCGGCCGGTGATGGAGATCGTCGAGGCCGCCATCATGAGGCCGACGAGCATCGATCCGGCGTCCCCCATGAACAGCTTCGCGGGGTGGAAATTGAGCGGCAGGAAGCCGAGGCAGGCGCCCACCAGCACGACGGTGGTCAGGCTCGCGAAGTTGAAGTAGTCGGTCTGCGCCTGCGACTGCAGGAGGTAGGCGTAGACGAAGAACACCCCGCCGGCGATCGTCGCGACCCCCGCGACCAGGCCGTCGAGCCCGTCGATGAAGTTGACGGCGTTCATCAGCAGCACGACCGCGACGATCGTCGCGACGAGCGAGATCCAGGGGCTCACGATCGTCTGGCCGCCGATCGGCAGGGTGACGAGCTGGATGCCCTGCCAGGCGAGGACGCCGGCCGCGATGATCTGCGCGGCGAGCTTCAGCGTCCAGTCGAGGTCCCAGATGTCGTCGGCGACCCCGACGAGGACGACGATGACGCCCGCGATCGCCAGCCCGATGATCGCGTTCGGCTCGGCGAAGACGAGGTCGAACGCCGGCAGCAGGGCGGCGATCCCCATGGCGACCGCCATCCCGAGGAACATCGCGATGCCGCCGAGCCGCGGCGTCGGTCGGGTGTGCACGTCGCGCGCCCGGATGCTCGGGTACAGCCGGTAGCGGCGCGAGAGCCGCCAGACCGCGATCGACAGCGCGAAGGTGACGCCGAAGGAGGCGAACAGGACGATCCCGTAGAGGAGGATGCGGGGCATCAGGACGCCTCGAGCCGCTCGGGGCCGACGACCTCGCGGAGCGCCTCGGCGCCGACGGCGCCCGCCCGGACGATGCGCAGCGGGGCGTCCGGCAGGCCGGTCGCGTCGACGATCGTGCTCGCGACCGTGCCGCGCTCGCCCCCGTCGATGACGACCTCGACCGCGTCGCCGAGCGCCGCGAGCGCCGCCGCCGCGGTCGTCGCGGGCGGCTCGCCCGTGCGGTTCGCGCTGGAGACGGCGAGCGGACCGGTGTCCTTGAGCAGCTCGAGGGCGATCGGGTCGTCCGGCATCCGCAGCGCGACCGTCCCGTGCGTCTCGCCGAGGTCCCAGTCCAGCGAGGCCCTGGCGGGCACGATGATCGTCAGCGGCCCGGGCCAGAACCGCGCCGCGAGCGCGCGGACCTCCGGCGCCACCTCCTCGGCGAGCGCGTCGAGGGTCGGCAGGCTCGCGATGAGCACCGGCGGCGGCGAGGCCGGCGTGCGCCCCTTCGCGGCGACGAGCGCGCGGACCGCCTCCGGCTGGAACGCGTCCGCGGCGAGACCGTACACGGTGTCGGTCGGGATGACGACGAGCCCGCCGCGACCGAGCGCCGCACGACCGAGGCGCATGCCGGTCAGCAGCTCCGCGGGGACCGAGCCGTCGTAGATGTCGCCCATCGCCGTGCAAGCCTACCGGCGGCGTCCCCTCGGCCCGCCGTGTCGCGCACGTGTCCTCAGCGGACCGCGGTCGTCGCGCGCGGCCGGCCGAGGAGGTCGGGGTGGGTCGCGACCGCGCGCCAGCCGGAGGCGCGCAGCAGGCCGGCGATCGCCTCGCCCTGGCGCTCGCCGTGCTCGATCACGAGGGCGCCGCCCGGCCGCAGCAGCCGCCGGGCGGTCGCGTCGAGCGCGCGCACCACGTCGAGGCCGTCCTCGCCGCCGTAGAGCGCGAGCTCGGGGTCGTGCAGCCGCACCTCCGGGTCGCGCGGGATCGCGCCCGAGGGGATGTACGGGGGGTTCGAGACGACGACGTCGACAGCCCCGTCGAGCTCGGGCAGCGCGCCGGCGAGGTCGTCGTGCACGAGCGTGAGGTTCTCGGCGCCCGCGCTGCGCGCGTTGAGCTTCGCCCAGACGAAGGCGTCCGGCGAGACCTCGACGGCGAGGACGCGCGCGTGCGGCACCTCGGTCGCGAGCGCGAGCGCGATCGCCCCCGAGCCGGTCCCCAGGTCGACCGCGACCGGCTCGGGGCCGGGGACGGCGAGCAGGGCGTCGATCGCGAGCTGCGCCACCGCCTCCGTCTCGGGCCGCGGCACGAACACGCCCGGGCCGACGGAGAGGGTGAGCTCGCGGAAGTACGCGACGCCGGTGAGGTGCTGGAGCGGGACGCGGCTCGCGCGCCGGTCGACCAGGTCCGAGAACGCGACGGCGTCGGGCTGGTCGATCAGCGCGCCCGCGAGCGCCCGGGCGAGGACCTCGCCGCGGCCGAGCACGAGCACGTGGCCCGCGAGCAGCTCGGCGTCGGCGCGGGGCGAGGGGACGCCGGCGCCGGCGAGCCTGGCGGTCGCGTCGTCGAGGGCTTGTCTCAGCGGAATCATGACATTCGTTTTTCAGGTGTCTCGCGTCGAATTCAGGAGAGGAGCGGGAGGTCTGGGTCGTCGGTTCCTGAGTTCGGGGCGTGGCGCCTGAATTAGGCGAGGTTCGAGAGCCGCTCGGCCTCGTCGGCCTCGATGCAGGACTGGATCACCGGGTCGAGCGCGCCGTCCATCACCTGGTCGAGGTTGTAGGCCTTGTAGCCCGTGCGATGGTCGGCGATGCGATTCTCCGGGAAGTTGTAGGTGCGGATGCGCTCCGAGCGGTCGACCGTGCGGATCTGCGACTTCCGCAGTGCGGCCGACTCGGCGTCCGCCTCCTCCTGCTGCCGCGCGAGGAGCCGGGCGCGCAGCACCCGCATCGCCGCCTCGCGGTTCTGCAGCTGGGACTTCTCGTTCTGCATGGAGACGACGATCCCCGTCGGGACGTGCGTGATCCGCACCGCCGAGTCGGTCGTGTTCACCGACTGGCCGCCCGGCCCCGAGGAGCGGAACACGTCGATCCGGAGGTCGTTCGGGTCGATCTGGATCTCCTCGGGCGCGTCGACCTCTGGGAAGACGAGCACGCCCGCCGCCGAGGTGTGGATGCGGCCCTGGGTCTCGGTGACGGGGACGCGCTGGACGCGGTGGACGCCGCCCTCGTACTTCAGGTGCGCCCACACGCCCTCGGCGGGGTCCGAGGACGAGCCCTTGATCGCCAGCTGGACGTCCTTGATGCCGCCGAGGTCGGTCGGCGTCTGCTCGATGACCTCCGCGCGCCAGCCCTTCGACTCCGCGTAGCGCAGGTACATCCGGAGCAGATCGCCGGCGAAGAGCGCCGACTCCTCGCCGCCCTCCCCCATCTTGATCTCCATGATCACGTCGCGGCTGTCGTTCTCGTCGCGCGGGATGAGCAGGCGGCGCAGCGCCTCGCCCGAGGCCTCGATCCGCGCCTCCAGTCCCGGGATCTCGGCCGCGAGCTCGGCGTCCTCCGCCGCGAGCTCCCGCGCGGCCGCGAGATCCTCGGTCGCCTGCCGCCACTCGGTGTGCGCGGCGACGATGCGGGAGAGCTCGGCGTAGCGCCGGTTCACCCGCTTCGCGCGGACCTGGTCGCCGTGGAGCGCGGGGTCGCCGAGCTGCTCCTGCAGCTCGGCGTGCTCCGCGACGAGCGCGGCGACGTTCTCGAACATCCGCTCAGGCGCCCCTCGACTCGCCGGGACGCGGTTCCTGAGCCTGTCGAAGGCCGCTCAGGGACCGGGTCACAGCTGGAGCGCCGCGTTCGCCGTCGAGCGGAGCTCGGTGGCGACGAGGCGGTCGATCGCGGTGCCCTCGGAGGCGGTCGCGACGATCGTCAGCGAGGCGCCGTCCTCGACCGCGCGGGCGGCGGCGAGCAGGCGCTTCGCCGGCAGCGCGAGCGCCGGGTCCTCCGCCGAGGCGCGGGCCGCGAGCGCGGCATGGGCGCGGGCGACGCCGGTGATCGAGTCGAGCAGCACGACGACGTCGATGCCGAGCTCGACGAGGCGCTTCGCGCGCTCGAGCGCGAGCTCGACGACCGTGACGTGGTCCTCGGCGGCCTGCTCGAGGTCGGCGACGATCACCTCGCCCTTGACGCTGCGGCGGAAGTCGGTGATCTCCTCGGGACGCGGACTGACCAGGATCGCCATGAGGTGGGCGTCCGGGTGGCTCGCGCTCACCTGCTCGGCGATGTCGCCGACGAGCGCCGTCTTGCCGTAGCCGCCGACGACGAGCGCGCGCGAGCCCTTGCCGAGCCCCGACACGACGCCGCTCAGGCCCAGGCCGACCGTCGCGCGCACCGGCGTGCCCGCGGCGAACTCAGCGCGGGCGAGCGACTGCTCCGCCGTCTGGCCGTTGACCGAGTCGATCTTGACGAGCGCGTTGTACTTCTGGCGTCCCGGCTGCTCGCCCTCGCGAGGCTGCCGGATGGCGCCGACGACCGCGTCGCCCTTGCGCAGCCCGTACTTCTTGACCTGGCCGAGCGAGACGTAGACGTCGGTCGGCCCGGCGAGGTAGCCGGTGGTGCGGACGAAGGCGTAGTTGTCGAGCACGTCGAGGATGCCCGCGACCGGGATCAGCACGTCGTCCTCGAGGATCTCCGGCTCGACGTCCTCGCCGAGCTGACCGCGACCGCGGCCGCGGCGGTTGCCCTGCTGCTGCGGCTGCTGGCCGCCGGCGCCCTGCCCGCCCTGGGCCTCGCCGCCGCCGTTGCGGCTGCGGCTGCGGCCGCGGCGCGAACGGCCGGAGCGCGGCTCGCCCTCGGCGGGCTCGCCGTCCGGCGCCTCCCCGTCGGAGGCGTCGCCGTCGGAGGCGTCCCCGTCGGAGGCCTCGCCGCCTTGGGCCTCGCCCTCGGTCGCCTCGCCCTCGATGATCTCGGCCGGCGCCTCGGCGCCCTCGGACGCCGCCTCGGAGCGGTCGCCGTCGGCGGCCTCCTCGGCCGCCGGCTGCGCCTCGGCGGGCGCCTCGGTCGGCGTGAACTCGCTCGGGTCCTTCGCCGTCACGCGGCGCGAGGCGCGCTTGCGCGGGGTCTTGACGTCCGTCTCCCCCGCCGCCGCGCTCGCGAGCTGCGCCGCGAGGGCGTCGATCTCGGCCTGGCGCGAATTGTCGACGTTCGCGTCCTCGGACGTCGTCTGCTCTTCCGTCATTGCTGTGGATTCCTTCCTCCGCGAGATCCCAGGTCCCCTGGTGCGGAGCGTCGATGCCCTGTGCCCTGGCATGGGCGGCCGGCGGAACGCCGGTGGGGCGAGATGGTCGCTGCCCGGGCGGCGGATCAGTCCGCGGCGCCCGAAGGGAGCGGAATCACTGTAGCACCACGCACGTCCACGGCGAGCATGAGCGACTCCCAGTGGCTGCGGGCGCTCTCGGCCACGATCGCCGCCGCCTCGGCGCGCGCCGCCGGATCGGAGGCGAGGACGAGGATGGACGGGCCCGCGCCGGAGACGACCGCGGCGTGCCCGTCGAGGCGCAGCCGCTGCACGAGCTCGTAGGTCTCCGGCATCGCGCTCGCCCGGTAGTCCTGGTGCAGCCGGTCCTCGGTCGCCTCGAACAGCAGCTCGGGACTCTGCACGAGCGCGGCGACGAGGAGGGCGGAGCGGGAGAGATTGAACACCGCGTCCGCGTACGGCACCGACTCGGGCTGGAGCGAGCGAGCGTGCTCGGTGGAGACGGAGAAATCGGGGATGCACACGAGCGGCGAGACGCCGCGGTGCACGATGAGCTGCTTCGCGCGCGGGCGCCCGTCGACCGTCCAGGCGATCGTCAGCCCGCCGAGCAGCGCCGAGGCGACGTTGTCCGGATGGCCCTCCATCTCGGTCGCGAGCACGAGCAGCTCGTCGGCGGTGAGCACCCGCTCGGGCTCGAGCAGCCCCTTCGCGGCGACGAGGCCGGAGACGATCGCGGCGGCCGAGGAGCCGAGGCCGCTGCCGTGCGGGATGACGTTCCGCGCCCGCATCGCCAGGCCCGGCATCGGCACCCCCGCATGTGCGAACGCCCGCGCCGCCGCGCGCACGACGAGGTTCGCCTCGTCCTCGGGGACCGCCCCCGCGCCGATCCCCTCGACGCGCACGGCGCTCGGACCGTCGACCGCGGTCACCTCGATCTCGTCGTACACCGCGAGCGCGAGGCCGAAGGTGTCGAAGCCGGGGCCGAGGTTCGCCGAGGAGGCGGGGACCCGGACCCGGACGGAGCGACCGATCATGCCCACGGGCGGACGAGCCTCACGCGAGACCCAGCACGCCCGCGACCGCGGCCGTGTCGACGGGCGCCACGGTCGGTCGCGCCTCCGAGCCGTCGGGCTGCCGGAGCGCCCACTGCGGGTCCTTCAGCCCGTGCCCGGTGACGGTGCAGGTCACCCGCGCCCCCCTCGGGATCTCCCCCGCCTCGGCGCGCTCCAGCAGGCCCGCGATGGAGATCGCCGAGGCCGGCTCCACGAAGACACCGACCTCGCGGCTGAGGATGCGCTGCGCGGCGAGGATGACGTCGTCCTCGATCGCGCCGAAGTACCCGTCCGAGTCGTCGCGCGCCCGCAGCGCGAGCTCCCACGAGGCGGGGTTGCCGATCCGGATGGCCGTCGCGATCGTCTCGGGCGCCTTGACGACCTCGCCGCGGACGATCGGGGCCGAGCCCGCCGCCTGGAATCCGAACATCCGCGGCAGCCGGGTCGTCGCGCCGCGATCGAGCTCCTCGCGGTAGCCGCGGTGGTAGGCCGTGTAGTTGCCGGCGTTGCCGACCGGGATGAAGTGGAAGTCGGGCGCGTCGCCGAGCACGTCGACGATCTCGAACGCCGCCGTCTTCTGCCCCTCGATCCGGTCGTTGTTCACCGAGTTGACGAGGTGGACCGGGTAGCGCTCGGCGAGCTCGCGCGCGAGGTCGAGGCAGTCGTCGAAATTGCCCTCGACCTGGACGATGCGCGCGCCGTGCGCGACGGCCTGGGAGAGCTTGCCCATCGCCACCTTGCCCTCGGGGATGAGGACGGCGGCGACGATGCCGGCGTGCGCGGCGTAGGCGGCGGCGGAGGCCGAGGTGTTGCCGGTCGAGGCGCACACGACCGCCTTCGCGCCGTGCTCGAGCGCCTTCGAGATCGCCATCGTCATGCCGCGGTCCTTGAACGAGCCCGTCGGGTTCATGCCCTCGAACTTGACCCACACGTCCGCGCCGGTGCGCTCGCTGAGCGCGCGCGCCGGGACGAGCGGCGTGCCGCCCTCGCCGAGCGTGACGACCGGCGTCGCCTCGGAGATGTCGAGGCGGTCGGCGTATTCGCGGAGGACTCCCCGCCACTGGTGGGCCACGGCTACTGCAATCCTTCGACTCGGATGACGCTCGCCACGCGACGGACCGCGGGCGAGTCGGCGAGGGCCGCGACGGTCGCGGCGAGCGCCGCCTCGCGAGCCCGGTGGGTGACGATGACCAGCGTAGCGGTCGGCTCGGCCTCGTCCCCCCGGGCGACCGACTGCTGGGCCTGCTCGATGGACACGCCGTGGTCAGCGATCACGCCCGCGATCCGCGCGAGCACGCCCGGCACGTCGGCGACCTCGAGGACGAGCTGATAGCGCGTCGCCACGGCCTCGAAGGGCAGCACCGGCAGGTCCCCGCTCGTCGACTCCGCGACGCCCGGGCCCCCGGCGAGGTGGCGGCGCGCGGCGGAGACGATGTCGCCGAGCACCGCGGAGGCGGTCTGCACGCCGCCCGCGCCCGCCCCGTAGAACATCAGCGGCCCCGCGAACTCGGCCTCGACGAAGACGGCGTTGTTGCCGCCGTGCACGGCGGCGAGCGGGTGCTCGCGCGGGACGAGGGCGGGGTGCACGCGGGCGACGACGCCCTCCGGGCTCGAGTCGTCGCCGGCCACCCGCTCGGCGATCGCGAGCAGCTTGATGACGTAGCCGCTCGCCTTGGCCGCGGCGACGTCGGCGCCCGTGATCGCCGTGATCCCCTCCCTGTGGACCGCCTCGACCGGCACCCGGGTGTGGAACGCGAGGCCCGCAAGGATCGCGGCCTTCTGCGCCGCGTCGTAGCCCTCGACATCGAGCGTCGGATCCGCCTCGAGGTAGCCGAGCTCGCGCGCGACGCGCATCGCGTCCTCGGCAGACCAGCCCTCCTGGTCCATCTTGTCCAGGATGAAGTTCGTCGAGCCGTTGACGATCCCGAGGATGCGCCGGACGCGGTCGCCGGCGAGGGACTCGCGCAGCGGCCGGATGATCGGGATGGCGGCGGCCACGGCTGCCTCGTAGTGGAGCTGCGCGCCGACCTGCGCGGCCTCCTCGAAGAGCTCGTCGCCGTGCGTGGCGAGCAGCGCCTTGTTCGCCGTGATCACGTCGGCGCCGGCCCCGAGCGCCTTGAGCACGAGCGTGCGCGCGGGCTCGAGCCCGCCGATCAGCTCGACGACGATGTCGGCGCTCGTCACGAGCCCCTCGGCGTCGGTCGTCAGCAGCTCCGCCGGGATCTCCGGGGTGCGCTTCGCGCTCGGGTCGCGGACGGCGACGCCGATCACCTCGAGGCCCGCGCCGACCCGGGACGCGAGCTCCGCGCCGTGCGTCCGCAGCAGGTCGACGACGTTCGCGCCGACGTTCCCGCCGCCGAGGACCGCGATCTTCAGGTTCCGGTAGTCGATCACCCTTCGGCTCGCTCCGCTCGCTCGGGGACCGGATTGCCCGGGTCCCGGTCCAACAGGTCTTCGATGGTCTCGCCGCGCACGATGAGCCGGGACTCGCCGTCGCGCACCGCGACGACCGGCGGGCGCGGGACCCAGTTGTAGTTCGAGGCCATCGCCCAGCCGTAGGCGCCGGTCGCCGGTACCGCGAGCAGGTCGCCCGGGCCGACGTCCATCGGCAGGTACTCGTCGCGCACGACGATGTCCCCGGACTCGCAGTGCATGCCGGCGACGCGGGCGAGGGCGGGGCGGTCCGCCGAGACGCGGCTCGCGATCCGCGCGCTGTACGCCGCGTGGTAGAGCGCGGGGCGGATGTTGTCGCTCATCCCGCCGTCGACGGAGACGTACTTGCGCACGGCATCGCCGACCGCGACGGGCTTGACGGTGCCGACCGTGTAGAGCGTCGTGCCGCCCGGCCCGACGATGCTGCGACCCGGCTCGACCGCGATCGCGGGGACGCCGATGCCGAGGTCGGCCGCGGCGACGGCCAGCGCCTCCGCCATCCCGCGGGCGATCTCGGCGATCGGCATCGGATCGTCGGCGCTCGTGTAGGCGATGCCGAAGCCGCCGCCGAGGTTCAGCTGCGGGACCGGCCCCGTCTCGAGCAGCAGCGCGTGGAGCGCGAGCAGGCGGCGGGCGGCCTCGGCGAAGCCCTCCGTCTCGAAGATCTGCGAGCCGATGTGCGAGTGCAGGCCGAGGAACTCGAGCGCCGGCAGCGAGCGGATCGCCGCGACGATGCCCGGCGCGTCCGCCGCCGTCACCCCGAACTTCTGGTCCTCGTGCGCCGTCGCCAGGTACTCGTGCGTCGAGGCGTGCACGCCGGAGTTGATGCGCAGCCGGACCGGCTGCGTGCGCCGGGCGCGCGTGGCGGCCGCCGCGACCCGCTCGACCTCGATCGCGGAGTCGATGACGATCGCGCCGACGCCGGCCTCGACTGCGCGCTCGATGGTGCGCGGCGACTTGTTGTTCCCGTGGACGCCGATCCGCCCCGCGTCGATGCCGCCGGCGAGCGCGACCGCGAGCTCGCCCTCGCTCGCGACGTCGATGCCGAGGCCCGCCTCGTCGACCCAGCGCACCACCTCGGTGCAGAGGAACGCCTTGCCCGCGTAGTAGACCCTCGCGCTCGTGCCGATCGCGCGCATCGCCTCGTCGAAGGCCGCCTTCGCCGCCGCGGCCCGCGCGCGCACGTCCGCCTCGTCGACGACGTACAGCGGCGTGCCATGCTCGGCCGCGAGCCGGGACGCCGGGACGCCGCCGATCGCAAGCTCGCCGCCCGGCAGCCGGACCGCGTGCCGCGACCACACCCCGGGGGCGAGCGCGTTCGCGTCCTCGGGCTCCTGCAGCCAGTCGGGTGCGAGCGGGTTCGGCACCGATCCAGCGTACCGGGGCCCGCCGCCCTTCCTGCTGCCCCTCGCTCCCCCCTCGCTCCCCCCTCGCGCCGCAACGGTGCACTTGCGACATCCCGGCACGGTTGCCGTCGCTGAGCAGTCGCAAGTGCACCGTTGCGACGGCGCGGCAGGCAGAGGGACGGCGCGGCAGGCGTAGGGACGGCGCGGGCCGGCGGCGGTCAGGCGCGCTTGCGGGCGATGCGGGACTCGAGGCGATCGCGGACGCCGGGCCAGTCGGCGCGGGTGACGGCGTACATCGCGGTGTCGCGCGGCAGCCCCACCTCGCCGACGGCGTTCGACGGCTGCCAGCTGCGCAGCACGCCCTCGAAGGCCGCCCCGACCGCGAGGATCCCGGCCCGGGCGCGCTCGTTCCGCGCGTCCGTCTTGATGTCGAGGCGCTCGACGCCGAGCATGTCGAAGGCGTGCGCCATGAGCAGCAGCTTCGCCGCCGAGTTGATCGCCGTGCCCTGCGCGTCGGGGTGCAGCCAGGTGGAGCCGATCTCGATCGCGAGCAGCCGCCCGTCCGGCCAGTGCCGCGGGTTCAGGAACGCGGTGTGCCCGACGATCCGGCCGCTCACCGCATCGACCTGGGCGAAGGGCCAGTACGCGGCGCGGGCGAGCTCCGCCGCGATGGTCGCGGCGACCGTCTCCGGCGTCGGCACGCCGGCGAGCCGGTGGCCCTCGCGCGGGCCGGAGGCCGCCGCGGCGAGGCCGGCCGCGTGCTCGGACCGCAGCGGCTCGAGACGCACGACCGGGTGCTCGAGGGCCGGCACTTCGACTCGCTGCGCTCGCTCAGCGACCGGCAGGGGAAGCGCCCCCTCAGCGACCGGCAGGGGACGCGCGCCGTCGGCGACCGGCTCGGGACGCGCGCCCTCGGCGGCCGGCATCGCTACATCCGCTCGGGCGCCGAGACGCCGATGAGTCCGAGGCCGTTGCGCAGCACCTGGGCGACAGCGTCGTTGAGCCAGCGCCGGGTGCGGTGCAGGTCGGTGACCTCCTCGCCGCGGAGCGGCACGACGCGCGTCGCGTCGTACCAGCGGTGGTAGAGGCCGGCGAGCTGCTCGAGGTAGCGCGCGATGCGGTGCGGCTCGCGCCACTCGGCGGACTGCGCCGCGATCCGCGGGAACTCGGCGAGCGCGCCGAGCAGTCGCGCCTCCGTGTCGTGCGTCAGCAGGGAGGCGTCGAACGCGGTGCGCTCGACCCCGGCGGCGTCCGCGTTCCGGACCACCGCCGCCGTGCGCGCGTGCGCGTACTGCACGTAGAAGACCGGGTTGTCGTTCGTCCGGCTGGCGAGCAGGTCGAGGTCGATGTCGATGTTCGAGTCGACCGTGCTGCGAACCAGGGCGAAGCGCGCCGCGTCGACGCCGACCGCGTCGACGAGGTCCTCGAGCGTGACGACCGTGCCGGCCCGCTTCGACATCCGGACCGCCTCGCCGCCGCGGACCAGATTGACGAGCTGCCCGATCAGGATCTCCAGGTTGACGCCGGGCTCGTCGCCGAACGCCGCGCACATCGCCATCATCCGCTGCACGTAGCCGTGGTGGTCGGCGCCGAGCATGATGATGCAGCGGTCGAAGCCCCGCTCGCGCTTGTCGAGGTAGTACGCGAGGTCGCCGGAGATGTAGGCGGCGTCGCCGTCCGACTTGATGACGACCCGGTCCTTGTCGTCGCCGAACGCGGTCGTCTCCAGCCAGGTGGCCCCGTCGCGCTCGTAGATGTGGCCGAGCTCGCGCAGCCGCGCGACCGCGCGCTCGACGGCGCCCGAGCGGTGCAGGTCGTTCTCGTGGAAGTAGACGTCGAAGTCGACGCCGAACTCGTGCAGGCTCGACTTGATCTCGGCGAACATGAGGTCGACCCCGATCGCGCGGAAGGCCTCCTGCAGCTCCGTCGCGTCGAGCGCGGCCAGGTCGCCGGGATACGCCTCGACGACCCGCGCCGCGATGTCGTGGATGTACTGGCCGCCGTAGCCGTCCTCCGGCGCGGGCTCGCCGCGATACGAGGACGAGCGAGCGCGCGAAGCGGTCGATCTGCGCGCCGTGGTCGTTGAAGTAGTACTCGCGGGCGACCTCGGCGCCCTGGAACGCGAGCACGCGGGCGAGCGAGTCACCGACCGCCGCCCAGCGCGTGCCGCCGAGATGAATCGGACCGGTCGGGTTGGCCGAGACGAACTCGAGGTTGATGCGCTGGCCGGCATATGCCTCGCCGCGACCGTAGTCCTCGCCCGCCTCGACGATCGTCCTCGCGAGCTCGCCCGCGCTCGCGGCGTCGAGCCGGATGTTGAGGAAGCCGGGTCCGGCGACCTCGGCGGCGGCGATGCCCGGCGCCGCGGCCAGAGCCGCGGCGAGCTCGGCGGCGAGCTCGCGAGGCGGGACGCCGAGGCCCTTCGCGTGCTTCATCGCCGCGTTCGACGCCCAGTCGCCGTGCTCCGGGTTCTTCGGCCGCTCGACCGGGACGTCGGCCGCGGAGACCTCGATCGAGGCGCCGCGAGCGGTCGCGACGGCGGTCAGCGCGGCGGCGACGAGGGCGGCGAGGTCGTCCGGATTCACGACAGGCAAGCCTAGCCCGAGCGTGCTACTGCGAGATCGGCTCGACCACCAGCGGCAGGGCGCCGTACCAGTCGCGGATCGCCTGCTGCTGGCCCGCGTCGCAGGCGACCCCGTAGCCGATGCTGACCTCCCAGTACTCGAAGTCGCTCACCCAGACGGTGTGGTCGAGCGTCCAGCCCGGCAGCAGCGTCAGCGCGAAGCAGTCCGCCATCACCTCGTAGTCGCCCCCGAAGACCGAGTCTGCGACCCCCTCGCTCGCCTCGGGGTGGGTGAACTGCAGCACGTGCGCGAACTCGTGATAGGCGATGCCGGTGCGCAGCCAGTCCGTCATGTACGGCTGGCCGTTGCCCGCGGCGTCGAAGTGGATGACGGTCGGGACGTCCGAGGAGACGCAGCCATAGGCGGGACGGCCGCAGGTGGCGCTCGCGTCGTCGAGGACGGACGTCGCGAAGCCGCCGCCGAGCTCGTCGATCGCCGTCTCGAACGCCGTCCCGCTCGCGTTCTGCGCGACCTCGGCCTCCGCGGCCGATCGCCGTGCATCGAGCGAGGCCCGCGCCTCCTCGGCGCGCGCGATGACGGCCGCCATGGCGTCGCCGTCCCAGCGCGAGGCCCAGGCCTCGGCGGCGAGCGCGGCGTAGTCGGCGAGCGGCACGACGCCGCCGACGACCGTGCCGTTCAGCGCCGCGGCGTCCCCCATGAGCGCGCGCATCGCGGCGCCGAAGGCCTCCTTCTCGTCGACGCGCTCCTGCTGCTCCCGGATCGTCCGGTCCTGGTCCTCGATCTGCCGCTGCTGCTCGTCGATGCGCCGCTCGAGCTCGCCGAGCCGGCGCTGCGCATCGATCGACTGGACGAGGAAGAACGCGAGGCCGGCGAGCGCGGCGAGGAGCAGGACCGCGAGGGTGATCGTCCACGCCCGCGAGCCGCGCGGCGGCGGCAGGGAAGGGCCGAGCGGTGCGGAGACCGGCGCCGGCGGCGGCTCGGGCAGGGCCGTCATGGCCCAACAGTAGCTCAGTCGGCGTCGCCGACGCCGATCGCCTCCGCCTCCTCCAGCTCATCGGCGATCGGGTGGTCGACCCGCTGCAGCACCCGGCCGCGCGAGGAGGCCACGATGACGACCGTCACGAGCAGCGCCGCGGCGCCCGCCCAGAACGGGATCGCGCCGCCGACCCAGCTGCCGGGGATGAGCGTCGCGAGCCACGCGGCGACGGGCGGGGCGATCGCACCGCCGATGAAGCGCACGGCGGAGTAGGCGCCGGAGGCGACCTGGCGCGGCAGGTCGGTCGCCTCCATCACGGATTCGGTGAGGACGGTGTTGACGATGCCGAGTGCGAGTCCGCCGACGACGATGCAGACGATGAGCGCGGGCGCGCTCGTGGTCACGAAGCCGCAGACGAGCAGGATGACGCCGAGCGCGGCGAACGCCCCGAGCAGCACCGAGGTGCGCCGGAACCGGCGGGTGAGGAACGGCGCGCCCCAGATCGAGGTGATCGCGAGCGCGACGCCCCAGCCGAAGAACACCAGGCCGATGCCCATGGGGCCGAACGTCGCCGGATCGAGCCCGGCGAGCACGAACGGGCTCCAGGCGAGCAGGATGAAGAAGCCGAAGTTGTAGAACAGGGCGGCGATCCCGAGGGTGCGCAGGGCGGGCACCCGCGCCAGGCCGACGAACGGCGCGGAGAGCCTCGTCGGCGCCTTCGCGGTCTCGCCCTGCCCGGTCCTCAGCAGCGTGACGATGAGGATGAAGCCGACCGCCATGAGCGCCGCGACGCCGAAGAACGGCCCCTTCCACGACCACTCGCCGAGCAGCCCGCCGAGCAGCGGGCCGATCGCGATGCCGAGGCCGAGCGCCGACTCGTAGAGCACGATCGCCGCGCCCGCCCCGCCCGTCGCCGCGCCGACGATCGCGGCGAGCGCCGTCGAGATGAACAGCGCGTTGCCGAGCCCCCAGCCCGCGCGGAAGCCGATGATCCAGTCGACGCCCTCGGAGAGCGCGCAGAGCAGCGAGAAGACGACGATCACCGCGAGCCCGAGCAGGAGCGTGCGTTTCGTGCCGATCCGGCTCGAGACCCAGCTCGTGAAGAGCATCGCGACGCCGGTGATGATGAGGTAGCTCGTGAAGAGCAGCTCGGTCTCGGTCGGGTTGGCGTGCAGGGCGACCGAGATCGGCTGCAGGATCGGGTCGACGAGCCCGATGCCCATGAACGAGACGACGCAGGCGAACGCGATCGCCCAGACCGTCATGGGCTGGCGCCAGATGCTCGGCGCGGGCGTGCGCGCGCTCATCGGCCCGCCCCGGCGAGCACGGTCGGCGTGCGCTCGGCGACGAGCGCCGCGGCGCGCTCGATCGCGTCCCAGTCGGCCGGCGAGAGATCGGCGAACCGGGGCTCGAGCGTCGCGCGGATGGTGCGGTGCCATTCGGCGAGCGCCTCGCGGCCGGCGTCCGTCACGCCGACGAGGGTCGCACGCGGGTCGTCGCCGTCGACGGCCCGCGTGACGAGTCCGTGCTCGACCATCGACGCGACGAGGCGCGTCATGCCGGGCTGCGTGACGCGGCACTCCGCCGCGAGCACGCCGACCCGCATCGGTCCGGCCTCCGCGAGGGCGGAGAGGGCGCGCCACTGGGCGGCGGGCGTCGCGTTGCCCGCCTCGCGGGCGACCACCCGGCCGATCCGATGGCTCCAGATGATGAGGGACTGCAGCGCGTCGATGCGGCGCGCCTCCGGATTGCTCATGCCTCGATCATATGCCTTTGTTATGTGTTGAGCGGACGGTCCCGGAGCGCCGGTACACTGGATCGTCCCGCCTCTGTAGCTCAGTGGATAGAGCGCCGGCTTCCGGTGCCGTAGGTCGGGGGTTCGAATCCCTCCAGGGGCACGGTCGAGAAGGGTTCCGCGCGCGGGGCCCTTCTCTCGTCCTCAGCCCTCGAGTCGCTCCGAGAGCGTGAGCCAGCGCTCCTCGAGCCCGCGGGTCTCCTCCTCGAGGCCGCGCAGCTCGGCGCTCAGGCGGGCCAGGCCCTCGTAATCGGACTGGTCGTGGGCCGCGATCGCCTCGTGCTGGGCCGCGACCTCGCTCGCGAGCCTCGCCAGCCGGCGTTCCGCGGCGGCGAGCTCCTTCTCCGAGGCACGGCGCTCCGCCCCCCGCAGCCCGCCGCCGTTTTCAGGAGATTCGGGAGTCCGGGGCGCCATATCGGCCTCGACCCCCCGAATCTCCTGAAAACGGCGGGAGAGTCGGAGGTACTCGTCGACGCCGCCCGGGAGGTGCCGGAGCCCGTGATCGAGGATCGCGTACTGCTGGTCGGTCACCCGCTCGACGAAGTAGCGGTCGTGCGAGACGACGAGCAGCGTCCCGGGCCAGGAGTCGAGCACGTCCTCCAGGGCCGCGAGCATGTCCGTGTCGAGGTCGTTGGTCGGCTCGTCGAGGATGAGCACGTTCGGCTCCTCGAGCAGCACGAGGAGCAGCTGGAGCCGCCGGCGCTGCCCGCCGGAGAGGTCGGCGACGCGCGCGGAGAGGTGCTCGCGTGGGAAGCCGAGCCGCTCGAGCAGCTGGGCGGGCGTCACGTCCTTGCCGTCGATGAGGAACGTCGTGCGCGTCCGGGCGAGCACCTCGCGCACGCGGTCCTGCTCGACGGGCGCGAGGGCGCCGTACTCCTGGTCGAGCACGCCGATCCGCACCGTCTTGCCGCGCTTGACGCGGCCGGCGGTCGGCTCGACGGTCCCCGCGATGAGCGCGAGCAGCGTCGACTTCCCCGCCCCGTTCGCCCCGAGCACCCCCGTGCGCTCCCCCGGCGCGATCCGCCACGTCACCCCCTGCAGCACCGCCCGCGCGTCGCTCCCGGAAGGCGTCGGGACCGCGACCGAGACGTCGAGCAGGTCGACGACGTCCTTGCCCAGGCGGGCGGTCGCGAGCGCGCGGAGGCTCACCGGGTCGCGCAGCGGCGGGACGTCGGCGATGAGCGCGTTCGCGGCGTCGATGCGGAATCTCGGCTTGGACGTCCGCGCGGGCGCGCCGCGGCGCAGCCACGCCAGCTCCTTCCGCGCGAGGTTCTGCCGCTTCTGCTCGACGACGGCCGCCTGCCGGTCGCGCTCGACGCGCTGCAGCACGTACGCCGCGTATCCGCCCTCGAAGGGCTCGACCGCCCGGTCGTGCACCTCCCAGGTGAGCGTCGACACCTCGTCGAGGAACCAGCGGTCGTGCGTCACGACCAGGAGGCCGCCCGCGTTCCTCGACCAGCGGACCTTGAGGTGCTCGGCGAGCCAGGCGATGCCCTCGATGTCGAGGTGGTTCGTCGGCTCGTCGAGCGCGAGGATGTCCCATTCCCGGGTGAGCAGCGCGGCGAGCGCGACGCGGCGGCGCTGGCCGCCGGAGAGCGTGCCGACTCGCGCGCCCCAGGCGATGTCGTCCGCGAGGCCGGCGATGACGTCGCGGACGCGCGCGTCACCCGCCCACTCGTGCTCGGGGCGATCGCCGACGATCGCCTCGCCGACGGCCAGCGCCGGGTCGAGCTCGTCCGCCTGCGAGAGCACGCCGACTGTGACGCCGCCGCGGCGCGTGACCCGGCCGGCGTCCGGCTCCTGGCTGCCCGCGAGCAGCCGCAGCAGCGTCGACTTGCCGTCGCCGTTGCGCCCGACGATGCCGATCCGATCGCCCTCGTTCACGCCGACGGTCACGCCGTCGAACACGACGCGGGTCGGGTACTCCAGGCGGAGGGACTCGGCCCCGAGCAGATGTGCCATCAGCACAAGGCTAGGCGGGTCGAGGGGCGCGGGCCGCCGCCCGGGCGACGCGCAGGTCGGCGACGAGCCCGTCGAACGCCGCCGCCCGGGCGCCGGCCTCGCGCAGCCGGAGCAGCGCGGAGGGGTGCGTCGTCACGAGGACGCCGGCGCCATGCGGTCCGCGCGCGTCGAGGATCCGCCCGCGGACCTCGCCGATCTTCACCGTGCGCCCGACGACCGAGCGCGCAGCCGTCGCGCCGAGGCACACCACGACGCGCGGGCGCACGACGGCGAGCTCGGCGTCCAGCCACGGCCGGCAGGCGTCGACGTGCGCGATGCCGGGTCGCTCGTGGATCCGGCGCTTGCCCCTCCGTTCGAAGCGGAAGTGCTTGACCGCGTTCGTCACGTAGAGCTCGCCGGGATCGAGCCCCGCCGCCTCGGTCGCCTCGGCGAGCAGTCGCCCCGCCGGTCCGACGAAGGGCTCGCCCTCCAGATCCTCGCGCTCGCCGGGCTGCTCCCCGACGAGCACGATCCGCGCGGCCGCGGTGCCGGTCGAGAAGACCACCTGCGTCGCGTCCCGCCAGAGCTCGCAGCCGCGGCAGTCCGGGGCGGCCGCCCGGAGCGCGCCAAGCTCTCGGCGCTCGGGCACCCAGCGCCCGGCCCCGGGTCGCGGCTCGCGCGGGTCCACGTGACGCGGCATGCCGACCAGTCCACGCCCGTGGGGCGCGGCGGGCAAGGCGATCCGGTGAGAATCTCCTAGGCTAGGACGACAGGTGCGCCGGGAAGTCTGGTCGGCAGAAGGGTCCCCCATGCGCGCCGTCCGCCTCCTGCGCTCCGAGCGCATCGCCGCCGTCCTGCTCGTCCTCGCCGCCGCGGCCGGCCTGATCGTCGCCAACTCGCCCGCCGGCCACGCGGTCGAGGACGTCATGGCGCTCGAGCTCGGCTGGACGGTCCACGCCTGGATCGAGGACGGCCTGCTCGCACTGTTCTTCCTCGTCGCCGCGATCGAGCTGCGGCACGAGTTCACGAACGGCGAGCTGCGCACCCCGGCGCTCGCCGTCCGGCCCGCGATCGCCGCGGCCGGCGGCGTGCTCGCCCCGATCGCGATCTACCTCGCGTTCACCGCCGGCACCGGCCAGGAGCACGGCTGGCCGATCCCGACCGCGACCGATGTCGCGTTCGCGCTCGGCGTGCTCGCGATCGCGAGCCGCGGGCTCCTGCCGCAGCGGATCCGCGCCTTCCTCCTGGCGCTCGCGATCATCGACGACGTGGTCGGGATCCTCATCATCGCCGTCCTGTTCGGCGCGGACCCGCACCGGCTCCCGACGCTCGCCGCGGTCGCGCTCGGCGTCCTCCTGCCCGCGCGCTGGGGGCACGCGATCCGGCGCGCGCTCGAGCCCGCGGTCAACGGCGCCGTGCTGCCGCTCTTCGCCTTCGCCGCCTGCCTGGTCGCGATCCCGCAGGTCTCCGGCGGCCTCGCCCCGGCGTTCTGGGGCATCGCCGTCGCGCTGCCGCTCGGCAAGCTGCTCGGGATCGCCGGATCCACCTGGATCGCGGACCGGCTCATCACGAGGGAGCCCCGACGCCGGATGCCGCTCCTCGACCTCGTGACGCTCGGCGCGCTCGGCGGGGTCGGCTTCACCGTCTCGCTGCTGCTCGCCTCGCTCGCGTTCAAGGGCGACGCGGAGCTCGGGGCGGAGGCGATCATCGCCGTGCTCGCGGGCTCGATCACCTCGATCGTGCTCGCCGTCGTGCTCATCCAGGTGCAGGTCGCGCGGTACCGGGCGCTCGCGCGGCTGCGAGCGTCGGTGCGCGCCGGGCGCGGAACGCCGGGGCGCGCCGCGCCGATAGCCTGAGACCGTGGCCAGGATCATCGTCGCTCCCGACTCGTTCAAGGGGACGCTCGCGGCGGCGGCCGCGGCATCCGCGATCGCGGAGGGGTGGCGGTCGGTCCGCCCCGACGACGAGCTCGAGCTGCTGCCGCAGGCCGACGGCGGCGAGGGGACGCTCGACGCGATCGCCGCGGCCACCCCCGGCGCGGTCGTGCGCGACGCCGGGCTCGTGACGGGACCGCACGGCGAGCCGGTGCCCGCGCACTGGCTCGAGCTGCCCGACGGGACGGCGGTCGTCGAGCTCGCCATCCCGAGCGGGCTCACGCTCATGCCGGTGCTCGACGCGCGCGGTGCGACGACGCGAGGCCTCGGCGAGGTCATCCGCGCGGCCGTCGAGGCCGGCGCGCGCGAGCTCGTCGTCGCGACGGGCGGCTCCGCCTCCACCGACGGCGGCACCGGCGCGCTCGCGGCGCTCGGGGCGCGGTTCCTCGACGGGAACGGTCGGGAGCTGCCCGACGGCGGCGGCGCGCTCGCCGACCTCGCGTCGATCGAGCTCTCGGGACTCGTCGCCGTGCCGCCCGCTCGCGTGCTCTCCGACGTCACCGCCCCGCTCACGGGTCCGAGCGGGGCGGCGGCCGTCTTCGGCCCGCAGAAGGGGGCATCGGCCGCGGATGTCGAGGCGCTCGACGCGGCGCTCGCGCGACTCGCCGAGGTCGCCGCGTCCGCGCCCGAGGGCTCGCGGATCGACGCGTCGACGCCGGGCGGCGGCTCGGCCGGTGGCACCGGCTACGGCCTCGCGCGCTTCCTCGGCGCGCGGATCGAGCCCGGCGCGGCAGCCATCGCGGACCTCACCGGCCTCACCGGCGCACTGCCGACGGCCGACCTCGTCGTCACCGGCGAGGGCCGCTACGACTCGCAGTCGAGCACCGGCAAGGTCGTCGGCCACGCCATCCAGGCGAGCCGGGCCGCCGGACGCCGGGTGGCGGTCGTCTGCGGCGGGGTCGGTCCGGGCGCCGCGATCGCCGCGGACGACGGCGGCCCCGACGCCCTCCTCGCGCTGGCGGATCTCGCCGGCGGCACGGAGGCCGCCATCGCGGACCCCGCCCGGTGGCTTCGGGATGCCGGCGCGCGTCTCGCCCTCGCGTTCTGATCCCCTGCCCGCCCCGCCTTCGCCCTTCGCCGAGCCGTCACTCACGGCCCCGATCCGGCAGCGGATGGCCGCGTGAGTGACGGCTCGGCGAAGGTGAGGGGGCGCGGGGGCTCAGAACGCGGCGCGGGCGGCCGCGACCGCGGCGGGGAGCTCGGCGAGGAGGCCGTCGACATCCGCCTCCGTCGTCGCCCGGCCGAGCGTGATGCGCAGGGCCGAGCGGGCCTGCGCCTCCGAGCGCCCGATCGCGAGCAGCACGTGCGAGGGCTCGGCGACCCCGGCGCGGCACGCGGAGCCGACCGACACCGAATACCCCGCCTGGTCGAGCACGAAGAGCAGCGTCTCGCCGAGCAGCCCGGGGAACGTCGCGTGCACGTGGCCGGGGAGGCGGCCGACCGCGTCGCCGGTCAGCGCCGCGTCGGGGAACTCGCGGACGATGCCGCGCGCGAGCCGCTCGGACAGCGAGCGCAGCCGCCGGTCCTCCGCCGCGAGGTCGGCGATCGCGAGCTCCGCGGCCGTGGCGAGCGCGACGGCGCCCGCGACGTCCATCGTCCCCGAGCGGGACGACTGCTGCCCGCCGCCGTGCACGAGCGCCGCGGGCTCCGCCCCGCGCCGCACGAACAGCGCGCCCGTCCCGATCGGCGCCCCGAACTTGTGGCCCGAGATCGACATCGCGGTCGCGCCCGAGCGGCGGAACGAGACCGGGACGTGCCCGAACGCCGCGACCGCGTCCCAGTGCAGCGGCGCGCCGAGCTCGGCGGCGAGGTCGGCGACCGCGTCGACGTCCTCGATCGTGCCGATCTCGTTGTTCGCCCAGAGCAGGCTGAGCACCGCGACCGCGCGAGTGCCGCCCGCCTCGATGACGCGGGCGAGCTCCGGCAGGACGACCCGGCCGACGGCGTCGACCGGGACGAGTTCGACGCGCGCGCCGCGTCCGCCGAGCCATTCGACCGCGTCGAGCGTCGCGTGGTGCTCCGCGGGCGAGGTGACGACGCGGTCGCGTCCGTCGCCGGCGTTCCACACCAGCCCCTTGATCGCGATGTTGACGGACTCGGTGCCGCCGGAGGTGAGGACGACCTCGGTCGGGTGCGCGTCGGCGGCCGCCGCGAGCCGCTCGCGGGCGTCCTCGAGCAGCGCCCGCGCCGCCCGGCCGTCGGCGTGGATCGACGAGGGGTTCCCGACCCGTCCGAGCGCCTCGGCGTACGCGGCCGCCGCCTCGGGCCGCACGGGCGCCGAGGCGGCGTAGTCGAGGTACACGCTCACCCGACCATCCTCCCCCGTCCTCGGCGGCGCTTCCTCGGTGCACTTGCGGCTGTTCGGCGACGGCGACCATGCCGGAGGGTCGCAAGTGCACCGTTGCGGCGGGAGGGATGGGCGGAGGGGGATGGGCGGAGGAGGTGAGCAGGCGGGCGGCGCCGGTAGCCTGGAGCGCATGCCGGCGACCGCCACGGAGTACCCGCTCGGGGTGCACCTGACCCCGCACGGGGGGCGGCTCGCGGTGTGGTCGGCGAACGCGACGTCGATGGAGGCCTGCCTGTTCGATCCGGGCGACGCCGACTGGGTCGCCGCGACGATCCCGCTCGAGCGGGCGGGCGACGACCTCTGGGTGGTCGAGCACCGGAACCTCGAGCCCGGGGTCCGCTACACCCTGCGCGCCGACGGGCCGGAAGGCCCCGGCCACGTCTTCGACCCGGGCGTGCACCTGCTCGACCCATACGCGCGCGGCCTCGTCCGCAGCGCCTCGGGCGAGTGGCGGGGATACGTCCAGGAGGAGGACCCCTTCGACTGGGGCGGGGTGGCGAAGCCGCGCACCGGCCTCGACCACACGGTCGTCTACGAGGCGCACGTCAAGGGCCTCACCAAGCTCAACCCGGCGGTGCCGGAGGAGCTCCGCGGCACCTACGCCGGCCTCGCGCACGAGTCGACGATCGCCTACCTCAAGGACCTCGGCGTCACCGCCGTCGAGCTGCTGCCCATCCACCAGTTCGTCAGCGAGCAGCGGCTCATCAAGCAGGGCCTGGTCAACTACTGGGGCTACAACACGCTCAACTTCTTCACGCCGCACGCCCCGTACGCGAGCCGCGCGGCGCAGGTCGGCGGCACCGGCGCGATCCTGCGCGAGTTCAAGGGCATGGTGAGGCTGCTCCACGAGGCGGGCATCGAGGTGCTCCTCGACGTCGTCTACAACCACACCTCCGAGGAGGGGCTCGAGGGCCCGACGACGAGCTTCCGCGGCCTCGACAACCGCGCCTACTACCGGCAGGCCGAGGACGGCGCCTACATCGACACCACCGGCTGCGGGAACGCGATGAACACGAGCGAACGCGCCGTCGGCCGCCTCGTGCTCGACTCGCTGCGCTACTGGGCGGAGGAGGCGCAGATCGACGGCTTCCGCTTCGACCTCGCCGTCACGCTCGGCCGGGACGCGGAGCACGAGTTCGACCCGGAGCACCCGCTGCTGCGGGCGATCACAGAGGATCCGGTGCTCGGCGCCGGCGGCACGAAGCTCATCGCCGAGCCGTGGGACGTCGGCATCGGCGGCTGGCAGGTCGGCCACTTCCCCGAGGGCTGGTCGGAGTGGAACGACGGCTTCCGCGACCGGATGCGCCGCTTCTGGCTCACCGACGTCGGCGCCGCCCGCGCGAACGGGGAGGCGCCCGAGGGCATCGGCCCGCTCGCACGGCGCATCGCCGGCTCCGAGCACGTCTTCGCCAAGGAGCGCGGGCCCCTCGCGAGCGTCAACTTCGTGACCGCGCACGACGGCTTCACGCTCGCCGACGTCACCGCCTACAACGAGAAGCACAACCTCGGCAACGGGGAGGAGAACCGCGACGGCGCGAGCTCGAACCTCAGCTTCAACCACGGCGCGGAGGGCCCGACGAGGGACCGGATCATCCTCGACGCGCGCCGGAAGGCGATGCGCAACCTCCTCGGCACCCTGCTGCTGAGCGCGGGCGTGCCCATGCTGACGGCGGGCGACGAGATGGGCCGCAGCCAGCGCGGCAACAACAACGCCTACAACCAGGACTCGGAGCTCACCTGGCTGCCGTGGGAGCTGCAGGAGTGGCAGCAGGACCTGCTCACGGTCGCGCGCGACCTCACCCGCTTCCGCCGGGAGAACCCGGCGCTGCGTCCGGTCCGCTACGGCGTCTGGGGCGAGGAGGTGCCGAGCGCGACCCAGATGGACTGGTACAACAAGGACGGCGAGCCGATGACGATGGAGGACTGGGACTCGCCCGCCGAGCGCACGCTCCAGTACCTCGCCGCCTCGACGCCGGAGTTCGAGCCCTTCAATCGCACGCTGCTCGTCGTGCACGGGCTCGAGGAGGACGTCGAGGTGGTCCTCCCCGCGCACGCCGGCGTCGAGTCGTACACCCTGCTCTGGGACTCCTCGCTGCAGGTGTTCACCGGCGAGGTCGCCTATCGCCCGGGCATGACCGTCAGCATCGCCGGCACCTCGATCCAGCTCTACCGGGCGAACGGCACGGACGCGTGAACGCGGCACCGGTCGCCTGGACGACGGCGGACGCCGCGCGCTGGCTGACCGTCCCGCGCGACTCGGATGACAAGTACTCGCGCGGCGTCGTCGGCTTCGCGACCGGCTCGCTGCGCTACCCGGGCGCCGCGGTGATCGGCATCGACGCGGCGATCCACGCGGGCGTCGGGATGGTCCGCTACTCGGGCCCGGAGTCGGTCGGCCGGCTGGTGCTCGAGCGCCGGCCGGAGACGGTCCTCGAGTCCGGCCAGGCGGAGGCCTGGGTGCTCGGCTCCGGGATGGACCGCGAGCCCGGTCAGGGGCAGGCGCGATTCACGCTGCCGGAGACGGCGCCGAGCGCGGTGCTCTCGCCGAGGACGGGCACCGCGTTCGTCCTCGACGCGGCGGCGATCGGGGTGTCCCGCACCGACCTCGGGCCGACCATCGTGACGCCCCACGCCGGCGAGCTCGCCCGGCTGCTCGGGACGAGCCGGGAGGACGTGCTCGGCGCGCCGGTGCGCGCCGCGCAGGCGGCCGCGAGCATGCTCGACGCCGTCGTGCTGCTCAAGGGCGCGACGACGCACGTCGTCCTCGGCGATCACGTCGTCCTCGTCCGGGAGGCGACCCCGTGGCTCGCGACGGCGGGGGCCGGCGATGCGCTCGCCGGGGTGCTCGGCGCGCTCATCGCGACGCGGGCGGCACGCGGCCGGATCGACCTCGAGGCGCTGGTAGCGCTCGGGGCGACGGCGGCCCTCGTCCACGGCCGCGCCGCGCGGATCGCCGCCGGCGCCGCGCCGGACGGCTCGGGCGGCGGACCGTTCGCCGTGCTCGAGCTGAACGCCGCCCTCCCCGAGGCGATCCGCCGGATCCTCGCCTCGGTCTGACCCGCCCTCCCGCATCGACTGGTCAGTCGCGCTCGGTGATGTCGTCGATCGTGCCGACGAGCTCCTCGATGATGTCCTCGAGGAACAGCACCCCCGTCGTCCGGCCCGACGTGTCGAAGGCCCTGGCGATGTGGGCGCCCTCGCGCCGCATCGAGGCGAGGGCGTCCTCCAGGTCGGTGCCGTCCCAGATCGTCGCGAGCCGCCGGACCCGCTTGGCCGGAATGGGCAGCTCGAACTCGTCCTCCTCGAGGTCGATGACGTCCTTGAGGTGCACGTAGCCGGTCGGCTCACCCGCCGCGTCGACGAGGATGTAGCGCGAGTAGCCGCGCTTCGCCACCGCCGTCTCGACGTCCGCCGGCGTCCCGTCCTCCGGCAGCGTCACGAGCTTCGCGAGCGGCACCGCGACGTCCTGCACCCGCTTCGTGGTGAACTCGAACGCGGCCTCGAGCGCGCCCGTGCGGTCCTCGAGCACCCCCTCGCGCGTCGAGTGCTCGACGATCGTCGCGACCTGGTCGAGCGTGTAGACGCTCGTCGCCTCGCTCTTCGGCGTGACGCCGAAGAGCCGCACGATCCCGTTCGCCGTCGCGTTCAGCGCGACGATGATCGGCCGCAGCACGGTCGCCACCGCGACGAGCGGCGTCGCGAGGATCATCACCGCGCGGTCGGGGACGGAGAAGGAGACGTTCTTCGGCACCATCTCGCCGATGACGACGTGGAGGAAGGTGACGATGACGAGCGTGACGGCGAACGCGACGCCGGAGACCACGGCGTCCGACCAGCCGAGCGCGTGCAGCGGCACCTCGAGCAGGTGGTGGATGGCCGGCTCGCTGACGAGCAGGATGAGCAGCGAGCAGACGGTGATCCCGAGCTGGCAGGCGGCGAGCATGAGCGTCGCGTGCTCCATCGCCCACAGCGCGGTGCGCGCGGCGCGCGAGCCGGCCTGCGCGCGCGGCTCGATCTGGGAGCGGCGCGCCGAGATGACGGCGAACTCGGCGCCGACGAAGAAGGCGTTGACGATGAGCAGCACCGCGAGCCAGACGAGCCCGAGCCAGTCGTTCACGCGTCCTCACCGCCCCGCGGCAGGTCGATCGGGCCCGTCTCCGCGGACGGCGTGAAGCGGATCCGGTCGATCCGCCGGCCGTCGAGCCGCACCACGCGGAACACGCCGTCCGGCGTGGCGACCTCGTCGCCGGCGACGGGGATCCGCCCGAGCTCCGCCATGATCCAGCCGCCGACCGTCTCGTACGGGCCGTCCTCCGGCACCGTCACGCCGACCCGGTCGAGCAGCTCGTCCGGGCGGAGCATGCCGGGGAAGACGACGCCGCCGCGCGAGCGGACGACGCCCGCCCGCCGCCGGTCGTGCTCGTCGGAGACCTCGCCGACGAGCTCCTCGACGAGGTCCTCGAGCGTCGCGACGCCCGCCGTCCCGCCGTACTCGTCGACGACGACCGCCATCTGGTAGCCCTCCGCGCGCAGCTGGCCGAGCAGCGTGTCGAGCCGCATCGTCTCCGGGACCCGGTGCGCGTCGGTCGCGATCGCCGCCACCGGCACCTCGCGGCGGCGCTCCCGCGGCACCGCGACCGCCTGCTTGACGTGCACGACGCCGACGATCTCGTCCGGCGAGCCGTCCTCGACGGGGAAGCGGGAGTGGCCGGTGCGCCGCGCCCGCTCGATGACGTCCTCCGCCGAGTCGCGCCGGTCGACCGTCTCGAGGCGCGGACGCGGCGTCATCACGTCGGCGGCGGTGTGCTCGGAGAAGCGCAGCGTGCGGGTGAGCAGCGTCGCGGTGTCCGACTCGAGCGCGCCCTCGAGCGCGGAGCGGCGGACGAGCGAGGTGAGCTCCTCCGCGGTGCGCGCCGAGGAGAGCTCCTCGCGCTGCTCGATCCGGAACAGCCGGAGGATGGCGCCGGCCGTGCCGTTGAGCACCCAGACCACCGGGCGGAAGACCGCGGTGAACGCCACCTGGAAGGGGACGACGATGCGCGCGGTCGCGAGCGAGGCGGAGATCGCGAAGTTCTTCGGCGCGAGCTCGCCGATGATCATCGAGAGCAGGGTCGCGAGGACGATCGCGAGGACGCCCGCGATCGGGCGCACCGCCTCCGCGGGCACGCCCCAGGCCGCGAGCGGCGTCGAGAGCCAGGCGCCGAGCGAGGGCTCGAGGGTGAAGCCGGCGAGGAGCGTCGTCAGCGTGATGCCGAGCTGCGCGCTGCTCAGGTGGGTCGAGGTCCGCTTGAGCGCGCCGATGATCCAGCCGAGCCCGCGCTCCCCGCGCGCCTGGCGCGCCTCGAGCTCCGCGCGGTCGAGGTTGACGAGGGAGAACTCGCTCGCGACGAAGAGCCCGGTGCCGAGGGTCAGGACGAGGCCGATGACGAAGAGCGACCACTCAGGCACAGCCGCCCCCGTGCCCCCGGCGAGCGAGGCGAGTCGAACGGGCGGCTGTGCCGGGACTATGGCATTCGTCCATGTTGAGGCGATGCTATCGAACGCGGGCGACGGGAGACCCCGAGGATCCCGCCGCGGCGCTCACCACGACACCGGCAGCGCCTTGCCCTCCTCGTAGCCGGCCGCCGACTGGATGCCGACGACGGCGCGGTCGTGGAACGCGACGAGGTCGCGGGCGCCCGCGTACGTCATGGAGGAGCGCAGGCCGGAGGTGATCATGTCGAGCAGGTCCTCGACGGACGGCCGCAGCGGGTCGAGGTAGATCGTCGAGGCGGAGATGCCCTCGGCGAAGAGCTGCTTGCGCGCGAGCTCGTACGGGTCGAGTCGTCGGAAGCGCTCGTTGACCGCCTTGGCGGACGCCATGCCCCAGGACTCCTTGTAGGCGCGGCCCTGGGCGTCGCGGGCGATCGGGCCGGGGGCCTCGACGGTGCCGGCGAACCAGCTGCCGATCATGACCGAGTGCGCCCCCGCCGCGAGCGCGAGCGCGACGTCGCGCGGGTAGCGGACGCCGCCGTCGGCCCAGACGTGGGCGCCGAGCTCGCGGGCCGCCTCGGCGGTGTCCAGCACGGCGGAGAACTGCGGCCGGCCGACGGCCGTCATCATCCGCGTCGTGCACATCGCGCCCGGGCCGACGCCCACCTTGAGGATCGTCGCGCCGGCGTGGACCAGGTCGCGGACGCCCTCCCCGGTGACGACGTTGCCCGCGACGATCGGCACGCCGAGGCCCAGGCCGGCGACCGTCTCGACGGCGCGGATCGTGCCCTCCTGGTGCCCGTGCGCGGTGTCGACGACGATGACGTCGGCACCGGCCTCGACGATCGCGCGCGCCTTCGCGGCGACGTCCCCGTTGATCCCGACGGCCGCCCCGACCGCGAGCCGGCCCTCGCCGTCGAGCGCGGGCTCGTACAGCGTGCTGCGCAGCGCCCCGCGGCGGGAGATGGTGCCGATGAGCCGCCCGTTGTGGACGACCGGGGCGAACCGCAGGTCCGCCTCGACCATCAGGTCGAAGGCCGCTCGCGCGTCCCGGACCTCGTCGAGGTCGACGCTCGGCAGCTGGGCGGCCTCGGCGCCGAGGAAGTCGGAGAGCGGCGCGTCGGGGAGCGCGGCGGCGAGCGCCTCGGCCGCGATCGCGCCGATGAGCGCGCCCTGCTCGTCCGTCGCGACGACGCCGTAGCCGGGCTCGGCGGGCACCTGCGCGAGCGCGTCCGCGACGGTGTGATGCACCTCGACCTGGACGGCGGTGTCGAAGCCGACGGGCTGCGACTTGACCCAGCGCAGGGCCTCGTCGAGCTCCTGCAGGGGCATGTCCTGCGGCAGGATGCCCAGGGCCCCGCGCCGGGCGAGGGAGGCCGCGAGCCGCGGCCCGGTGACCGAGTTCATGTTCGCGCTGACCACCGGGATCGTCGCGGGCGTGCCGTCGCCCGGCGCGAGCCGCACGTCGAGCCGGCTCGCGACGCCGCTCCTCGAGGGGGCGAGGAACACGTCGCTGTAGGTCAGGTCGTGCGCCGGCTTCCCGTCGAGGAATCTCATGCGCTCCAGGGTAGCTCCGGGCTTCCGAGCGGCAGCCGGGCCCGCTCGCCGAGGCCGGGGCCCACGGCGTGCCCAGCCGACGGCTTGCCCGAAGGACTAAGATCGATCGCGGTGTCCCGGCATCCCGCGGCGCCCACGGATCCACACGTGAAGGCAGGCAGAAGGCCCGTGTCGAACCCCAATCCGCCCGTGACGGAGAACTCCGGCGACCAGAGCGCCGACGATCTCATCATCGCCCAGATGCAGGCGCAGCTCGACGCGCAGGTGCAGAGCGGCGGCCCGGAGGCCCGCAGCGCCTCCGGACTCGCGGCGCTCGACGCGGCGTTCGCGGAGCTCGCCACCGAGGGCGCGACGGAGCCGGCGTCCGCCGGACCGGAGACCGGCACGACGACGCCGGCTGCGCCGGAGGCCGCCCCGCGCGGCGAGAACCCCGAGGCGGCCCCGACCGCCCCCGGCCACGCGGCCGCGGGCGACTCCGCCGCCGCGCCGGAGGCCGGCAAGCCGGCGCCGGCCGAGCCCGCGACGACGACCGGCCAGATCGCCGCGCGCACCACCGCCCGCCCGCCGCAGGCCGCGCCCGTCCCGGCGGACGCGCCGACGACGCCGCTCACCCGCCCGCAGGACCTCCCGGAGGCCGACGCGCCGAAGGTGCAGGTGCTCAAGGGCGTCGCGAAGTCGCTCGCGACGAACATGGACGTCTCGCTCACGGTCCCCACCGCGACGAGCGTCCGCACGGTCCCGGCCAAGCTGCTCATCGACAACCGGATCGTCATCAACAACCACCTCGGCCGCACCCGCGGCGGCAAGGTGTCCTTCACGCACCTCATCGCGTGGGCGATGGTGCGGGCGCTCAAGGAGTTCCCGAGCCAGAACGTCTACTACGACGAGGTCGACGGCAAGCCGGCCGTCGTCACGCCCGCGCACATCAACCTCGGCATCGCCATCGACCTGCCGAAGCCGGACGGATCGCGTTCGCTCGTCGTCCCCGGCATCAAGCGCGCCGAGACCATGGGCTTCGCCGAGTTCGTCGCCGCCTACGAGGACGTCGTCGCCCGCGGGCGCAAGGGGCAGCTGACCGCCGACGACTTCGCGGGCAACACCATCTCGCTGACCAACCCGGGCGGCATCGGCACCGTGCACTCGGTCCCGCGCCTCATGAAGGGCGCCGGCTGCATCATCGGCGCCGGCGCGCTCGAGTACCCCGCCGAGTTCCAGGGCGCGAGCGAGAAGACGCTCGTCGACCTCGGCATCGGCAAGACGATCACGCTCACCTCCACCTACGACCACCGCGTCATCCAGGGCGCCGGCTCGGGCGAGTTCCTCAAGAAGATCCACGAGCTGCTCATCGGCCAGCGCGGCTTCTACGAGGACATCTTCGCGGCGCTGCGCATCCCCTACGACCCGATCCACTGGTCGGAGGACGTCTCGGTCGACGAGGCGACGCAGGTCGACAAGGTCGCGCGCGTCCAGGAGCTCATCAACGCGTTCCGCGTCCGCGGCCACCTGATGGCCGACATCGACCCGCTCGAGTACGTCCAGCGCACCCACCCCGACCTCGACCTGTCGAGCCACGGGCTGACGTTCTGGGACCTCGACCGCGAGTTCGTGACCGGCGGCTTCGGCGGTCGCCGCAGCGCCAAGCTGCGCGACATCCTCGGCATCCTCCGCGACTCGTACTGCCGCACCGTCGGCATCGAGTACATGCACATCGCCGACCCGGAGCAGCGCAAGTGGTTCCAGGAGCACCTCGAGGTCAAGTACCAGAAGCCCTCCCACGACGAGCAGATGCGCATCCTCGGCAAGCTCAACGAGGCCGAGGCGTTCGAGACCTTCCTGCAGACGAAGTTCGTCGGGCAGAAGCGGTTCAGCCTCGAGGGCGGCGAGTCGACGATCGCGCTGCTGGACGAGATCCTGCAGCGCGCCGCGCACAGCGATGACGTCGAGAACGTCGCGATCGGCATGGCCCACCGCGGCCGCCTCAACGTGCTGACGAACATCGCGGGGAAGACCTACGGCCAGATCTTCCGCGAGTTCGAGGGCGACTTCGGACAGACCGGCGGCTCGGGCGACGTCAAGTACCACCTCGGCACGGAGGGGACCTTCGAGGCCCCCGACGGCGCGAAGGTCCCCGTCTACGTCGCGGCGAACCCCAGCCACCTCGAGGTCGTCAACGGCGTGCTCGAGGGCATCGTGCGCGGCAAGCAGGACCGGCACCCGATCGCGACGTACACCTCGCTCCCGATCCTCGTCCACGGCGACGCCGCGCTCGCCGGCCAGGGCATCAACGTCGAGGTGCTGCAGATGTCGCAGCTGCGCGCCTACCGCACCGGCGGCACCATCCACGTCAACATCAACAACCAGGTCGGCTTCACCACCCCCGTCGACGAGGCGCGCACGAGCACCTACTCGACGGATGTCGCCAAGACCATCCAGGCGCCCATCTTCCACGTCAACGGCGACGACCCGGAGGCGGTCGTCCGCGTCGCGCGGCTCGCGTTCGAGTACCGGCAGACCTTCCACCGCGACGTGTTCATCGACCTCGTCTGCTACCGCCGCCGCGGGCACAACGAGGGCGACGACCCGAGCATGACGCAGCCGCTCATGTACTCGCTCATCGAGGCGAAGCGCTCCACCCGCAAGCTGTACACCGAGTCGCTCGTCGGCCGCGGCGACATCACGCAGGAGGAGCACGACCAGGCGGCGAAGGACTTCCAGGACCGGCTCGAGCGGGCCTTCGCCGAGACGCATGCGGCCGAGACCAGCCCGATCCCGATCGTCGCGCCGGTCGCGGCGGAGGAGTCGCCGGCGGTGCCCATCGTGACCGAGGCGATGATCCAGGCGGTCGGCGACGCCCACGCGAACACGCCCGAGGGCTTCACGGTCCACAACAAGCTCGCGCAGAACGTCATCCACAAGCGGGTCGAGATGAGCCGCAACGGCGGCATCGACTGGGGCTACGGCGAGCTGCTCGCGTTCGGCTCGCTGCTCCTCGAGGGCAAGGCGGTCCGGCTCGTCGGGCAGGACTCGCGCCGCGGCACCTTCGCGCAGCGCCACGCGGTGTTCTTCGACCAGTCGAACGGCCAGGAGTGGCTCCCGCTCGTCAACCTCGCCGACGAGCAGGGCCGGTTCTACATCTACGACTCGCTGCTCTCGGAGTACGCGGCGATGGCGTTCGAGTACGGCTACTCGGTCGAGCGCGAGGACGCGCTCGTGCTCTGGGAGGCGCAGTACGGCGACTTCGCCGACGGCGCCCAGACGGTCATCGACACCTACCTGTCCTCCTCGGAGCAGAAGTGGCAGCAGCGCAGCTCCGTGGTGCTGCTGCTCCCCCACGGCTACGAGGGGCAGGGCCCCGACCACTCCTCGGCGCGGATCGAGCGCTACCTGCAGCTGTGCGCCGAGGACAACATGACGGTCGCGCGGCCGTCGACGCCGGCGTCCTACTTCCACCTGCTGCGCCGCCAGGCCTACGCCCGGCCCCGCCGACCGCTCATCGTCTTCACGCCGAAGTCGATGCTCCGGCTCAAGGGCGCGACGAGCGACGTCGCCGAGTTCACGACGGACGGCTTCCGGCCCGTGCTCGACGACCCGAGCGTCGGCAGCGGGGTCAAGCGGGTGCTGCTGCACGCCGGCAAGCTCTACTACGACCTCGCCGCGGAACGGGACAAGCTCGAGAACGCGGGCGACTTCGCCCTGGTGCGCCTCGAGCAGTACTACCCCGAGCCGATCGAGGAGCTGCAGGCGGTGCTCGCGAAGTACCCCGGCGCCGAGCTGGTCTGGGTCCAGGACGAGCCGGAGAACCAGGGCGCCTGGCCGTTCGTCAACCAGGAGCTGGCGAAGCACCTCGACCGGCCGGTCCGGGTGATCTCGCGGCCGTCCTCGGCCGCGACCGCGACGGGCCTGCCGAAGCGCCACTCGGCGGAGCAGACGCTGCTGCTCGACGCGGCGTTCGCGATCTGACGCCTACGACGTCAGGGAGGCGATCCGCACCTGGATCGCCAGCCGCAGCTCCTCGGGCGCCTGCTCCCGGCACGCCCGGCGCACCTTCTCGGTGAGCGTCAGCGCGACGAGGTGCTCCTGGCTGCAGTCCTCGCAGCTCGCCAGGTGCTCCGTGATGTCCTGGAAGTCGGAGTCCGACAGCTCGCGGTGCAGGTACTCCTCGAGCTCGGCCTTCGCCTTCTCGCAGCCGCAGTCGGTCATCGTGACTTCCCTCCCGCCTCGGCGACCGCCTCGGTCCCCACGGCGAAGCCGCGTCCGGCCGCGTAGTCGCGGAGCTTCTCCCGCAGGCCCTTGCGCCCGCGGTGCAGTCGGCTCATCACCGTGCCGACCGGCGTCTTCATGATGTCCGCGATCTCCTGATAGGAGAAGCCCTCGACGTCGGCCAGATACACGGCGAGCCGGAAGTCCTCCGGCAGCGCCTGCAGCGCCTCCTTGACGTCCGAGTCCGGCAGGTGGTCGATCGCCTCGGCCTCGGCGGAGCGGCTCGTCGTCGCCGTGGCGGAGGTCGCGTCCCCGAGCTGCCACTCCTCGAGCTCGTCGATCGAGCCCTGATACGGGTCGCGCTGCCGCTTCCGGTACTGGTTGATGTACGTGTTCGTCTGGATCCGATAGAGCCAGGCCTTGAGGTTGGTGCCCTGCTCGAAGGACTTGAAGGCCTGGAACGCCTTGACGAAGGTCTCCTGGACGAGGTCCGCGGCGTCCGCGGGATTCCGCGTCATGCGCATGGCGGCGGCGTAGAGCTGGTCCATGTACGGCAGGGCCTGCTCCTCGAAGAGGCGCTTCAGCTGGGACGGGTCGGAATCGGGCATCGCGCGCCAGTCTAGGCGCGCGAGGTCACCGACCTCCGGGAACGGGGCGAGGAGAGCGCTCATCACTACGCTTGAACCGATGCCGGACCAGACGTATTCCGCCCCCGTCGCGCACGGACGGCTCAGCGCGCGCCTCTCGCTCCCCGGCAGCAAGTCGCTGACGAACCGCGAGCTCGTCCTCGCGGCGCTCGCCGACGGCGCCGGCGTCCTGCGCCGCCCCCTCCGCGCCCGCGACACGGCGCTGATGGCCGACGCCCTGCGTGCCCTCGGCGCCCGCATCGATGCGGCGGCGGAGGACTGGACCGTGACCCCCCTCCGGTCGGTGGTTGAGGAGGCCGCGCAGCGGCCGTCTCGAAACCCTCGGGTTGAGGAGGCCGCGCAGCGGCCGTCTCGAAACCCTCGGGTTGAGGAGGCCGCGCAGCGGCCGTCTCGAAACCACACCCTCCACGTCGGCCTCGCCGGCACCGTCATGCGCTTCCTCCCCCCGGTCGCCGCGCTGCTCGACGCCGACACCACGTTCGACGGCGACGAGGCCGCCCGTCGCCGACCGATGACCACGATGACGAGCGCCCTCCGCGCGCTCGGCGTCGCGGTCGACGGCGACGCCCTGCCGTTCACCGTCCACGGCACCGGCTCGGTCCGCGGCGGGGAGCTGACGATCGACGCGAGCGCCTCGAGCCAGTTCGTCTCGGGGCTGCTGCTCGCCGCGCCGCGGTTCGCGGAGGGGCTCGTCCTCCGGCACGCCGGCGGGCGGTTGCCGAGCCTGCCGCACATCGAGATGACGATCGCGTGTCTCGCGGCGCGCGGCGTCGCCGTGACGAGCCCCGACGAGGGCGTCTGGATCGTCCCGCCCGCGCCGATCCGGGCACGCGAGGTCACGATCGAGCCGGACCTCTCGAACGCCTCGACGTTCCTCGCCGCGGCGCTCGTCGCCGGCGGCTCGGTCGCGATCGAGGGCTGGCCGGGCGCGACGACGCAGGTCGGGGCGCAGCTGCCGGGGCTGCTCGGGCGCTTCGGCGGCCAGGTCCGGCGGGACGCCGGCGCGCTCGTCGTCGAGGGCACCGGCGCCGTCCGCTCGCCGGGCGAGCTCGACCTCTCGGAGGCCGGGGAGCTCGCCCCCAACCTGGTCGGGCTCGCCGCGCTCGCGGACGCGCCGACGGAGTTCACCGGCATCGGGCACCTGCGCGGCCACGAGACGGACCGGCTGCAGGCGCTCGCGGACGACCTCGGCGGGCTCGGCGGCCGGGTCGAGGTCCGCCCGGACGGGCTGCTCGTCGAGCCGGCGCCGCTCCACGGCGGCACGTGGCGCGCCTATGGGGACCACCGGATGGCGACCACCGGGGCGCTCGTCGGGCTCGCCGTCCCCGGCGTCGAGATCGACGACATCGGCACGACCGACAAGACGCTCCCCGAGTTCGTCGACCTCTGGGAGCGGCTGCTCAGATGAGCCTGCATCGCGAGCCGTCGCTCATCCGCCGATTCCGCGCCGGATCGCGGCGATGATCGACGGCTCGGCGGGGGGAACGCGGGCGAGCGACGCGTTCGACGAGTACGAGGAGTGGTCCGAGGAGGACGTCCGGATCCGGCCGAACCCGCGCGGCTCCCGGGCCCGGTCCAAGCAGCGCCCCACGCACGAGGACGCCGTGCCCGGCCTCGTCGTCGCCGTCGACCGCGGGCGATACCGGGTCCAGTCGGGCGAGCGCCAGGTCACCGCGACCGCCGCTCGCGAGCTCGGTCGCGGCGCCGTCGTCGTCGGCGACCGGGTCGCGCTCGTCGGAGACGTCTCGGGCGGCGGGGGCACCCTCGCCCGGATCGTCCGGGTCGAGCCGAGGTCGACCCTGCTTCGGCGCAGCGCCGACGACTCGCCGACGGGCGAGCGCGACGAGCGGATCATCGTGGCGAACGCCGATCGAATGCTCATCGTCGTCGCCGCGGCCGATCCCGAGCCGCGGCCTCGGCTCGTCGACCGCTACCTCGTCGCGGCGGTCGACGTCGGCATCGAGCCGATCCTCGTCGTCACGAAGACGGACGTCGCCGACCCGACCGCGTTCATCCGTCTCTTCGACGGCCTCGGGCTCCGGGTCGTCCGGAGCGCGAAGGCCGATCCGCCCGTCGAGGAGCTGCGAGCGCTCGTCGAGGGCCACTTCGTGGTCGCGGTCGGGCACTCCGGCGTCGGCAAGTCGACCCTCGTCAACGCGCTCGTCCCGGATGCGGCGCGGGCGACGGGCGACGTGAACGCCGTCACCGGCCGCGGCCGGCACACCAGCTCGTCATCGGTCGCGCTCGCCGTCGGCGACGGCTGGATCGTCGACACCCCGGGCATCCGCTCGTTCGGCCTCGGCCACGTCGACCCGGAGCACGTGCTGCGCGCCTTCGAGGACCTCGCCGCGATCGCCGAGGACCCGGAGGAGGGCTGCCCGCGGGGCTGCACCCACCTCGAGGACGCGCCCGACTGCGCGATCGCGGCGGCGGTCGAGGAGGGCCGGCTCGGCCCGGGCGGCACGGCGCGGCTCGAGTCCCTGCGCCGCCTCCTCCACGCCCTCGCCTGACCGCCCCTCCCCTTCTTCATCGCCGAGCCGTCACTCACCGCGGCATTCCGGCCGGATCCGGGGCGATGAATGACGGCTCGGGGAAGGGGGACGGGAGGGAGCGGCCGGGTAGCGTGGGGGCGTGACCGAGTGGAGCACCGCCGACGACCTCTCGCTCGCGCTGGCGATCGCCGCCGACGCCGACCTGGTCTCGCGACCGCGGTTCCGTGCGACCGACCTCGCGATCGAGTCGAAGCCGGACCGGACGCCGGTGACGGACGCCGACCGCGCCGTCGAGCGGCTGATCCGCGAGCGCATCGCCGCGTCGAGGCCCGGGGACGCGATCCTGGGCGAGGAGTACGGCGGCGAGCGCCGCGACGGCCGGCAGTGGATCGTCGATCCCATCGACGGCACCGCGAACTTCCTCCGCGGCATCCCGGTCTGGGCGACGCTGCTCGCGCTCGCGGTCGACGGCGTCCCGATCGTCGGCGTCGTGAGCGCCCCGGCGCTCGGGCTGCGCTGGTGGGGCGCGAGGGGCCACGGCGCCTGGGTCGACCGGACGGACGGACCGCACGGCGACCCCCCGCGCGCCATCCGGGTGAGCCGGGTCGCCGCCCTCCCCGACGCGTTCTTCAGTCACGGCGCGATCCGCATCTGGGAGGACGAGGGCCGCGGCGGGCAGCTCGCTGCGATCGTCCGCGAGGTGTGGCGGGACCACGGCTACGGCGACTTCTGGCAGCACATGATGGTCGCCGAGGGGCTCGTCGACGCCGCCGCCGAGTTCGACCTCCAGCCGTACGACGTCGCCGCGCTCATCCCGATCGTCGAGGAGGCGGGCGGACGGTTCAGCGACGCGGACGGCACGGCCGGACCGTGGGGCGGCTCCGCGCTGACGACGAACGGCCTGCTCCACGACGCGCTCCTCGATCGGCTCCGCGCATGACGCGCCCGGCCGCGCGCCGCGCCACGGCGCTGGGCATGCTCCCGGCCGTCGCCGCGCTCCTCCTCGCCGGCTGCACGGGCCCCGAGCCGGCCCCGACCGGCACGCCCGATCCGACCGCCGAGACGACGTCCCTCACGGACGTCGTGGCGGGCGACTGCACCGACGAGGCCGAACGAGCCCGGGTGCGGGTGGTCGACTGCGCCGAGCCGCACGACGCGGAGGTGTTCGCGAGCTTCGTGCTGACCGAGCCGGCGTACGACCGCGATGCGATCGGGGCGAGCGCGACCATCGGCTGCGAGGAGGCCTTCGGCGCGTTCGTGGGCCTCGAGTTCGAGGCGAGCGAGCTCGGCCTGCGCTACGTCGCGCCGAGCGAGGCGACCTGGGCGCAGGGCGACCGCGAGGTGCTGTGCGTCGTCTTCGACCCGGCCGGCACGACGGCGGGGACGCTCGAGGGCTCGGTGCGCTGACCAGTTGCCAATACCTATCTCCATAGGTATTGTCGCTTCCGGAATCCCGCCGGCGCCGAAGCCGCCGGGATGACCCGAGGAGCGAACATGAATGACCTCTTGCAGGACCCGTCGATCGAGATGACGGGCAAGGATGTGCCCGCTCTGCTGGAGGCGGCGCCGCATCTGGCGCCGGGGACGCGGGTGAACGTCACGTATCTGGGCAACGAGGATCTGCCGATGCGCACGGCGGCGAGCCGGGCGGTGCTGGAGCAGGGGTTCGTGCCGGTGCCGCACATCTCCGCGCGGCGGCTGCACTCGCAGGACGAGCTCGAGGAGTTCCTCGCGGCGCTGCAGGGCGTCGGGGCGACGAAGCGCGTGTTCGCGGTCGGCGGCGACCCGAACCCGCCGTTCGGTCCCTACGAGGACTCGCTGCAGCTGATCCAGACGGGCCTCTTCCCCAAGTACGGCGTCGAGCATGTGAGCATCGCCGGCTACCCGGAGGGCCACCCGGACATCTCCGACGAGCAGCTGTGGTCGGCGCTGACCGGCAAGCACGCGGCGCTGGCGGAGGCGGGGCTGGACAGCACGATCCTGACCCAGTTCCTGTTCGACGTGGACGCGGCCGTCGCCTGGATCGAGCAGGTGCGCGAGCGCGGCATCGACACGTTCATCCGGATCGGCGTGCCGGGACCGGCGGGCATCAAGCGGCTGCTGTCCTTCGCCGGCCGCTTCGGCATCGGGGCGAACGCGATGATCGTCAAGAAGTACGGCTTCTCGCTGACCAACCTGCTGGGCACCGCGGGGCCGGAGAAGTTCATCGCCGAGCTCGGGCAGCGCCTGACGCCGGCGCACGGCGGGGTCGGCCTGCACTTCTACGCCTTCGGCGGTCTCAAGGCCACGGCCGAGTGGATCGAGCAGGCGCAGCGATGACCGCGCAGCCCAGGGGCGAGTCCCGCCCGGTGCTCGTCGTCCACGGCACCGACCACTCCGGCATCGTCGCCGCGATCACGGGGCTGCTGGCCGAGTTCGCAGCGAACATCGTCTCGCTGGACCAGTACTCCTCCGACCCGGCCGGCGGGCAGTTCTTCCAGCGCACCGAGTTCCACGTCGAGGACTTCGTGGCGGTGCGGCCCCAGCTCGAGGCGGCGCTGGCCGAGACCGTCGGCCAGCGGCTGGGCCTGGACTGGCGGCTGAGCGATCTCGCGGTGCCCAAGCGGGTCGCGATCCTCGCGAGCCTGACCGACCACAACCTGCTGGACCTGCTGTGGCGTCAGCGCCGCGGGGAGATCAACATGACCGTCCCGATGGTCGTCTCCAACCACACGGTCGTCGCCGAGGACGTGCGCGGCTTCGGCGTGCCGTTCTTCCACGTGCCCAGCCAGGGCCCGGACAAGTCCGCCGCGGAGGCGGAGATCCTCTCCCTGCTGAAGGGCAACGTCGACCTGGTCGTCCTCGCCCGCTACATGCAGATCCTCTCCGACGACTTCATCAGCGAGGTCGGCGTGCCGGTGATCAACATCCACCACTCCTTCCTGCCCGCCTTCATCGGCGCGTCCCCGTACCGCAAGGCCAAGCAGCGTGGCGTCAAGCTCGTGGGCGCGACCGCGCACTACGTCACCAAGGACCTGGACGAGGGCCCGATCATCGAGCAGGACGTCGTGCGCGTCGACCACTCGGACACGGTCGAGGAGCTCACCCGCAAGGGCGCCGAGGTCGAACGCCAGGTCCTCACCCGCGCCGTCGCGTGGCACTGCGAGGACCGCGTCATCCGCGCCGGCCACCAGACCATCGTCTTCTAGTCCAGAACCGCAACCCACAGACAAGGAAGTCCTCATGACGAACCTGCAGAAAGTCCTCGACGCGAACGGCGGCGACGCCGTCCAGCTGCTGCGCAACTCGCAGATCGGCTCGTACATCTACCCCGTCGTCCCCGCGGACTTCCACAACTGGATCAAGGAGACGAACGCGTGGCGCGAGACCGCGGTGCTCTACGACCAGTCGCACCACATGGACAACGTGTTCCTCAAGGGCTCGGACGCGATCAAGCTCATCGAGCGCACCGCGATCAACTCGGTCGAGAACTTCCCGGTCGACAAGGCGAAGCAGTACGTCCCGACGACCGCGGCCGGCCACGTGATCGGCGACGGCATCCTGTTCCGCGAGGCGGAGGACGAGTACGTCTACGTCGGTCGCGCGCCGGCCTCGAACTGGCTCATGTACCACGGTGAGACCGGCGGCTACTCGAACCTCGACATCACCGTCGACCGTCGGTCGCCGAGCCGCCCCTACGGCGACCAGGTGAACCGCCGCTACTGGCGCTTCCAGATCCAGGGGCCGGCCGCGTGGTCGGTCATCGAGAAGCTCAACGGCGGCCCCGTCGAGCAGCTCAAGTTCTTCAACATGGCGACGATGACGATCGACGGCACGACCGTCCGCACGCTGCGCCACGGCATGGCCGGCGCGCCGGGCCTGGAGATCTGGGGTCCGTACGGCGAGAACGGCTCGAACCACCACCGCATCCGCGACGCGATCGTCGAGGCCGGCGCCGAGTTCGGCCTGCTGCCGGTCGGCTCCCGCGCCTACCCGGCGAACACGCTCGAGTCGGGCTGGATCCCCTCGCCGCTGCCGGCGATCTACACGGGCGCCGAGGAGCGCGGCTACCGCGAGTGGCTTCCCGCCGACTCCTACGAGGCGACCGGCACGCTCGCCGGCTCCTTCGTCGGCAAGTCGATCGAGGACTACTACCTCACGCCGTGGGAGCTCGGCTACGGCTCGTTCGTGAAGTTCGACCACGACTTCATCGGTCGCGAGGCGCTCGAGCAGATCGACCCCGCGACCCAGCGGAAGAAGGTCACCCTCGAGTGGAACAAGGAGGACCTCGGCAAGATCTGGACCTCGCTGCTCAACGTCGACGGCCCGCGCTACAAGTACTTCGACCTGCCGCTGGCGAACTACGGCTCGGCGAACTACGACTCCGTGATCGACGCCGACGGCAACGTCGTCGGCTTCTCGATGTTCACGGGCTACGCCGCGAACGAGCGCCGCGGGCTCTCGCTCGGCACGGTCAACCCCGACGTGCCGATCGGCGCCGAGCTGAAGATCGTGTGGGGCGAGTCGCCGAACACGTCGAAGGCCGCGGTCGAGCCGCACGAGCAGTTCGAGGTCCGCGCGATCGTCTCGCCGGTCCCGTACTCGACCGTCGCGCGCGAGACCTACGCGTCCGGCTGGCGCACCGGCTACACCCACTGATCCACGCCTTTTTCAGGCCGGTCGCCGGCTATTCAGGAGGGGAGGGGCATTCAGCGGCGGTGACGCCCTGAATACCCCTCGCCCTACCTGAAAAAGGAGTCCCCATGAGTCTGAGGTACGCGCTGCTCGCGCTCCTCACGTCGGGTCCCATGACGGGCTACGACATCTCCCGGCGCTTCCAGTCCTCCGTCGGCCACGTCTGGCACGCGCCGGACTCCCAGATCTACCCCGAGCTGCGCAAGATGGAGGCCGAGGGCCTCGTCATGGCCGAGTCGGTCGACGAGCCCCGCGGCGAGAAGCGCTTCTACGAGCCGACGGAACGCGGCATCGCGGCGCTGCGGGAGTGGATGGACGCGCCGCTGCGGTACGCGCTCGACCGCGACCCCGCGCACCTCAAGGCCGCCTACTTCGAGTGGGCGGACCCGGACGCCGCCCGCCGCGCGCTGCGCGACCACATCGCGCGCTACGAGGACCTGCGCGCGCAGTGGCAGGACCAGATCGACCAGATCGTCGCCGACACCTCCCCCGTGCTCTCCCAGCGGCTCGAGGGCAAGGACCCGGGCGAACGACGCCGGATCGCCGGCTACAAGCGCTTCGCCTACGAGGGCCTGATCGCCCGCGCCGACGCGGAGATCGCCTGGGCGCGCCGCGGCCTCGGCGTCATCGACGAGCTCTCCTGAGCCTCCCGAGCCTTCCCGGGCCTTCGCGTCTCACCCGGCTACGATGGTCGGCGCGGACAGCTGAGCCCAGCACCCCGTGTTCTCACGCTTCGGCGAACGCCAGAAGAAGACAGCAGGCCAGAAGGAAGGGCTCAGCATGAGCATCAACCCGCCGTACCGCGCCGACGTCGTCGGCTCCTACCTCCGCACGGACGCGATCCACGAGGCCCGCGAGGCGCACGAGGCCGGCACGCTCAGCGACGCCGAGCTGCACGCGATCGAGGACCGCGAGATCCTCGACCTCATCGGCAAGCAGCGGGAGAACGGGCTGCGGCTCGTCACCGACGGCGAGTTCCGCCGGGCCTGGTGGCACTTCGACTTCTACGACGGGCTCGAGAACGTCGCCGTCGTCGACTCCGACCACGGCATCCAGTTCCAGGGCGTGCAGACGAAGACGAAGGTGCTGCGCGTGACCGGCCGGATCGCGTTCCCCGCCGACCACCCCTTCCTCGACGCCGCGCGCTTCGTCATCGCGAACGCCGGCGGCGCGACGCCGAAGGTGACCATCCCCTCCCCGACGGTGCTGCACTTCCGCCTGGAGCCGGGCGCGCTCGAGGGCTCGCCCTACGCGACGCCGGAGGAGGTCTTCGACGACCTCGCCGTCGCCTACCAGGACGCCATCAAGGCGTTCCACGCGATCGGCGTGCGCTACCTGCAGTTCGACGACACGGCCTGGGCGTACCTCTGCTCCGACGCCGAGCTCGAGAAGGCGCGGGCGCGCGGCCTCGACACGGACGGGCTCGGCGACAGGTACTCCGCGATGCTGAACAAGGCGCTCGAGGCGAAGCCCGCGGACATGACGATCACGACGCATGTCTGCCGCGGCAACTTCCGCAGCACCTGGATCTCGTCCGGCGGCTACGAGCCGGTCGCGAAGCACCTGCTCGCCGACACGGACTACGACGGCTACTTCCTCGAGTACGACACGGACCGCGCGGGCGGCTTCGAGCCGCTGCGCTTCCTCCCGAAGGGGTCGAAGACGGTGGTGCTCGGGCTCGTCACGAGCAAGTCGGGCGACCTCGAGGCGGTCGAGGACGTCAAGGCCCGCATCGAGGAGGCGGCGCGGTTCGCGCCGCTCGAGCAGCTCGCCCTCTCCCCCCAGTGCGGCTTCGCCTCCACGGAGGAGGGCAACGTCCTCACCGAGGACCAGCAGTGGGCGAAGATCCGCGAGATCGTCGCCATCTCGAAGGACGTCTGGGGCGACTGACCGCCCGCGAGCGCGCCCGTCCCGCCCCGGATTGGGGGTGCGGGGCGGGCGCGTCCCCACGTCCGCCGGCACCGCCCGCTGGGAGAATCGGACGGTGCCCGACGAGGGAATCCCGCACTTCCCCGCCCGTCCCGCCAGGCCCGTATGGTGGTGGTTCGCGCTGCACGGCCTGCTCGCCATCGCGTTCGGCGTGTTCACGCTCCTCACCCCGTTCACGGACGAGCCCGGCTACCTCATCGACGCGCACGCGTTCGCGATCCTGGCCCTGCTCGCCGGCGCCGAGCTCGGCATCCTCGGCTTCCTGTCGCGCGGCACGCGGGGATGGGTCGTCCTCCTCGTCGCGGGCGCGCACGCGGCGGCGGCGAGCGTGCTGTTCTGGGTCCTCGCGGCCCTCGGGCAGGCCCACGCGCTGCTCTGGTCGAGCTTCGGCTTCCTCGTCGTCGAGGGCGCGCTCCTGCTCGTCGGGCTGCTCCGCTCGTCGTCCTACCGGCTCTGGGGGATCCTGCTCGGCGCCTGCCTGATGGCGGCGGCCGCCATCATGCTCACCTCCTGGCTCGCCGACCCGGAGCACTCGTTCGACCTGCCCGATGCGGCGATGGGCGTCGCGGCCCTCCTCTACGGCGTCGCCGTCTTCGTCGCCGCGCTGCAGGCTCGCGGAACGGGCCTCGGCGGGGCGCCGCGCTGAGGCGCGTCAGGGCTCGACGAGCCCGGTGCGGATGGCGAAGCGGGTGAGCTCGAGCCGGTCGCGCATGCCCAGCTTCTGCAGGATGTTCGCCCGGTGCCGGTCGACGGTCTTCACGGAGATGACGAGCTGCTCCGCGATCTCCTTCGCCGAGTTCCCCTCGGCGATGAGCTTGACGACCTGCTCCTCGCGGGCCGTGAGGATCCGCTCGGGCAGCTGGTTCTTCCGCGCGAGCCAGTCCCGGACGAGCGCCGCGATCGCGCCGGGGTACAGGTAGGACTCGCCGCGCATCGTCGCCCGCACGGCCTCGATGAGGTCGCGGTCGGCGACCGACTTGAGGACATAGCCGGAGGCGCCCGCGCTCAGCGCCTCGAAGAAGTACTGCTCGTTGTCGTACATCGACAGCATGAGGACCCGGACGCCGGGCGCGCGCTGCTGGAACTCGCGCGCCGCCTGGATCCCGGTCATCCGCGGCATCGCGATGTCCATGATCGCGAGGTCGATGCCGCCCGCCGCGGCGATGTCGACCGCCTCGGCGCCGTCCGAGGCCTCCGCGACGACCTCGAGGTCGCGCTCCGCGTCGAGGATGAGCCGCAGGCCGCGCCGCACGAGCGCGTGGTCGTCGGCGAGCAGGATGCGCGTGGGCGCGGCGGCCGCGTTCATCGGGACCCGCGGATCGCGTCGGGGATGGCGAGCCGCACGTCAGTGCCGCCGCCGGGGTTCGCGGCGATCGAGAGATCCGCGCCGACGAGCGCCGCGCGCTCCCGCATCCCGCGGATGCCGACCCCCTCCGGATAGTCGCCGCCCTGGCCGTTGTCGCTGACGACGAGGGTGAGGCGCCGGCCGTCGAGCGCCAGCGAGATCCGCACCGAGGTGGCGTGCGCGTGGCGCGCGACGTTCGTCAGCGCCTCCTGGGCGACGCGGTAGACGACGAGCTCGACGTCCCGGCCGATCGCCGGCAGGTCCTTCGGCAGCGAGCGCACCACGTCGACGCCGCTCGTCCGCGTGAACTCGTCGACGAGCTCCTTGAGCGCGCTGCGCAGCCCCAGGTCGGCGAGCACGCCGGGTCGGAGGCGCCGCGCGACCTGCCGGACGTCCTCGAGGCTGGTCCGGACCGCCTGCTGGGCGAGCTCCGTCTCCTCGCGCAGCGACTCGGGCGCGCGGTCCGCGACGCGCCGCAGGCTGAGCAGCGCGACGGTGAGGCTCTGCCCGATCTCGTCGTGGAGCTCGCGCGCGATGCGCTGGCGCTCGCCCTCCTGCGCCGCGACCGCGAGCGCGCCGCTCGCGAGGTACTCCGCCTCGAGCCGGCGCAGCCCCGCCCGGACCAGCAGCGCGTTCGTGGCGAGGATGACCGCGAGCCCGATCACCAGGACCGGGACCTCGGTCGGGTTGACGATCGCGGAGACGGTCACGGGCGCGAGCGCGAGCACGAGCGTGCCGGCGACGAACACGAGCCCGTTGATGAGGAACAGGCGCCAGAACAGCGAGCGCACCGGAACAGCCTCCTCCTCGCCCGCGCGGGCGTCCATGGGGTGCGACCCCCATCCGGGGCGCCGACGGGCCGCGCCGGCGCGGAGAGATGGGTGCCGCACCCGATTCTCTCGCGCGCGAGGCCCCGGAAGGCTGGATGGCATGAAGATCACCCAGTCGACCGTGCCCGGCGGCGGGGTGCTCCACGACGTGCTGTCGCGCGGGGGCGAGGCGTTCCGCATCCTGGTCGAGCCGACCGGCGACCGCGTGCTCATCATCGAGGATCCCGTCGACCCGGATCGTGTGCTCGTCGAGATCCTGCTCGAATCGGACGAGGCGGACGCGATCGCGGACATCCTGCACAGCTCGCCGATCAGCGACCGGGTGGCGAGCCTCGAGCGCCGCCTCGAGGAGTACCTGTCCCGGGACGAGGGACCGCCGGGACGCCAGCCATGACGGCCGCCCCGGTACTCGCCATCGCGGTCTTCCTCATCGCCTTCGGCTTCATCGTGTCGGAGCGGGTGAGCAAGGTCACGGTGGTGCTCGCGGCGGCTGCCGCGATGGCCGTGCTCGGGCTCATCCCGGGCACGGAGGTGTTCTACAGCGAGCACGCCGGCATCGACTGGAACGTCATCTTCCTGCTCTTCGGGATGATGGTCGTGGTCGGGGTCATCAAGCAGACCGGCCTGTTCGACTACCTCGGCATCCAGGCGGCGAAGCTCTCGCACGGGCGGCCGTACCGCCTGATGGTGCTGCTCATGCTGATCACGGCGATCGCCTCGCCGATCATCGACAACGTCACGATCGTCATGCTCATCGCACCGGTGACGATCGTCGTCGCCCGCCGGCTCGGCATCTCCCCCATCCCGTACCTGATCGCGGAGATCCTCGCGTCGAACATCGGCGGCGCCTCGACGCTCATCGGCGACCCGCCGAACATCATCATCGGCACCCGCGCGGGGCTGACGTTCCTCGACTTCCTCATCCACATGGCCCCGATCGTGGTCATCGTGTTCATCGGCTTCGTGTTCCTCACCCGGTTCCTGTTCCGGAAGTCGTTCGAGTTCCACCCCGAGCGGGTCGCCGAGGTGATGGCGCTCGACGCGCGGGCGGCGATCGTCGACGCGCGGCTGCTGGTCCGCTCGCTCATCGTGCTCGGGCTCATGGTCGTCGGCTTCTTCCTCCACGCCTTCGTCCACATCGAGCCGGCGATCGTCGCGATGCTCGGCGCGGGCGCGATGCTGCTCGTCGCCCGGAACGTGGCGACCGAGGCGTTCCGCGAGGTGGAGTGGCGCACGCTCGTGTTCTTCATGGGCCTCTTCGTCATGGTCGCGGGCCTCGTCCACACGGGCGTCATCGGCGCGATCGGGACCTGGGCGGCCGAGGCGGTCGGCGACGACTGGTTCCTCGCGGCCAGCTCGGTGCTCTGGGGCTCGGCCGCGTTCGGCGCGCTGTTCGACAACATCCCGTACGTGGCGACGATGACCCCGATCGTGGAGAGCGTCGTCTCGGGCGCACCGCCGCTCGAGGGCCAGGCGATCTGGTGGGCCTTCGCGCTCGGCGCCGACTTCAGCGGCAACGGGACGGCGATCGCCGCGAGCGCGAACGTCGTGACGATCGGCATCGCGGCGCGCGCCGGCTACCGGATCTCGTTCTGGGAGTTCACGAAGTACGGCATCGTCACCGTGATCCTGACGACCGCCGCCGCCTGGCTCTACGTCTGGCTGCGCTACTTCACCTGAGACCGGCCGGCAGCACGCAGTCGTACCTGGGCCGGTCGGGCCATCGCGGGTCGGGCGGCGCCGGCGCGTCCGTGAATCCGATCCGGCGATAGAACGCGATCGCGTCGTCGTCGGTCTGCGCACGCAGATCGGCCTCCGGATGCCGGCGCCGCAGCTCGCGGACGAGCGAGGTCCCGAGCCCCCTGCCCCGCTGCGACTCGGCGGTGGCGATGTACTCGAGGCCGACGGGCCCGTCGGCCTCGACGGCATACGCCGCGAATCCGACCACCACGTCCCCGGCGAGCGCGCCCACGACCGTCAGGCGAGGCAGCTCGCGGTCGCGGATCGCCAGCAGCCCGACCTCGTCGACCTCCGCGGCGAGCCGCAGCAGTCGCCAGAACTCCGGCGTCTCGATCTCGGGGCGCGTCAGATCGCGGATCACCTAGTGCTTGCCGGCGAGGGCGTCGGCGTCGATCTGCTCCTGGTTCTCGACGTACGGCGTGCCGTGGGTGTGGAAGGTCGCGACGGTCTTCATGCCCCACGCCTGGCCCTTCGCCCGCTCCGCCTGCGACCACTCGACGACCGGCCAGTCGGGGTCAAGGATGAGCCGCGCGCCGGCGTTCGCGAACTCGATCCGGTTGCCGCCGGGCTCCCAGACGTAGAGGAAGAAGGTCTGGTTGATCGCGTGCTTGTACGGCCCGTACTCGATGTACACGCCGTTCTCGAGCATGATGTCCGCCGCCTTGAGGATGTCCTCGCGGGTGTCCGGGGAGAACGCGAGGTGGTGGAAGCGCCCGCGCGAGCCCGACCAGTCGTCGGAGTAGACGACGTCGTACGACTTCTGGTGGAAGCGGAACCACCACGCCGCGTACCGACCCGAGTCGAGGCGGACCCGCTCCGACTCGCGGGCGCCCATGACGTCCCGCCAGAACTCGCCGGCCGCGTCCACGTCCGACGCGAGGTAGTTGATGTGGTCGAGCCGGCGGGCGTTGACGCCGCGGCCCGGGAAGCGCGCCGCCTGGTTCTTCAGCGCGGGCCGGTCGAGGTCGTCCGGCACGTACTTCTCGGTGTCGTAGTAGATGGCCATCAGGTGGCCGTCCGGGTCCTCGAACTCGTACGAGCGGCCGACGCCGACCTCCGGCTCCCGCCAGCCGTGGCCGAGCCCGGCCGCCTCGATCGCGGCGACCCTGCGCTGCAGCGCCTCGGGCGAGCCGGCGCGGTAGAGCGTCCGGCCGACCCCGTTGGTGTCCGAGGCCGTGAGCTTGATCGTGTACAGCTCGTACTCGTCCCAGCAGCGCAGGTAGATCGAGTCGCCCTGCTCCGCGACGACGCGCATCGCGAGCAGCTCCTCGAAGAACCAGCGGCTCTCCTCGAACTTCGGGGTGAAGAGCTCGACCGCCCCGAGGTGGGAGAGGTCGTGCTGCGCCAGATCGGCCATGAGTGCCTCCTTGCTTCAGTCGCGCGGGTAGACGCGACCATCGAACAGTTTGCGCGCCGTGCGGATGCTGACGCCAGTCTCCTCGTACACCCCGCTCGGGTGCTCGATGCTCACCGGTCCCTGAGCGAGCGACGCGAGCCGAAGGGCCTCGGGGTCCGCGAGGTCGTGCCCGACGGCGCCGGGCACCCGGATCCCGGCACCGATCGAGGCGGCCATGAGCACGCCGATCGACTGGTGCACGCGATGCGGGATGAAGATGCGGGTCGAGATCGCGCCGCCGGCACCGGGCGCCGAGAGCAGCGCGAGCTTCGGCACGGTCTGCGACGCGACGTCGCCGAGGCCCATCAGGGGCCCCGCCTCGAGCCGGATGCGCTCGAGCTCGGCGCGCAGCTCGGCGCGCTCCTCGAGCTCCGCCGGGGCCTCGGTGCCGGACACGCCGAACTCGGCGGCGTCGAGCAGGACGACGGGCATGCCGGCGTCGACGAGCGTCACGCGGTGTCCCGCGACGACGTCGACCGCGTGCCCGGTCGGCAGCGGCGGCCGCGCGCGGTCGAAGGCGATCTCGATCGGCGCGGCGGTGCCCGGGACGCCGTCGATCGCGGTCTCGCCGGCGTACGCCGGGCGGCCCCCTGGCGTCGCGAAGGTCTCGGTGGCGAGGTCGCCGGTGTTGACGAGCCGGATCCGCACGCTCGTGCTGGGATCGCCCGCGTCGACGAGGCCGCGCTCGACGGCGAACGGTCCGACGCCGGCGATCATGTTCCCGCAGGTCTGCGCGTCGGAGACGATCGGCTGGTCCACCCCCACCTGCAGGAACAGGTAGTCGAGGTCGACGCCCGGCTCGGCGGAGCGCGAGACGACGGCGACCTTCGAGCGCAGCGGATGGCCGCCGCCGATCCCGTCGATCTGGGTCGGGTCCGGGGTGCCCATGATCCGCAGCAGCAGGTCGTCGCGCGCCGCGGGATCCTCCGGCAGGTCCTCCTTCAGGAAGAACGCGCCCTTCGACGTCCCGCCGCGCATGAGCATGGCGGGGATGCCGTCGGAGTACGGGGTGGTCTCGAGACGCGCGGCTCCGCCGCGCTCCTCGACCACCGGTGATCGAGGAGCCGCCGAAGGCGGCGTCTCGAGATCACCCACCCCGATGCTCCTCGTACTCGATGCCGAGCTGCTCGATCACGGGGCGCAGGCCGTTCAGGTCCATCGAGATCTCGCCCGCCGCATAGCGGGCGCGGTTCCGCGTCTCCTTCTCGGCCCGCGCCTGCGCCGCCGCGAGCGTCTCGGCCGCGCGCTCCCGCGGCACGATCGTGACCCCGTCGTCGTCCGCGACGACGACGTCGCCGGGGTGGACGACGACGCCCTCGAGCACGACCGGCACGTTGACGGAGCCGGGCGTGTCCTTGACCGTGCCCTCGGACGACACGTACTTCGACCAGACCGGGAAGCCCATGCTCCGCAGCTCGCCGGTGTCGCGCACGCCGCCCGAGGTGACGTAGCCGCGGACGCCGCGGACCTGCATCTGCGTCGCCATGAGCTCGCCGATGAAGCCGTACGGCGAGTCGGTCGCCGGGACGACGACGATGACGTCGCCCTCGCCGGCCTGCTCGATCGCCACGTGCACCATGAGGTTGTCGCCGGGCGCGCAGCTGACCGTCACCGCGGTCCCGGCGATCGCCGCGCCCTGCTGGATCGGCCTGATCCGGTGCCCGGCGTAGCCGATCCGGCCCATCGCCTCGTGCACGGTCGCGCTGCCGAACGGCGCGAGCGCGGCCGCGACCTCGGGGCCCGCCTTCGGCGGGTTGGTGACGATGCGGTGGGCGCCCACGACTAGTCCAGCCTGTCCGTGACCTGGGGGTAGTACCGCATGAACGCCTCCGCCTTGACCTCGACGGGCAGGCCCAGGTTCGGGCCGGCGTTGCGCTTGAGCTGCACGCCGCGCCGGATCGCCAGGTCGGTGTAATAGGACCACATGTGCTGCTGGGCGGGCAGCGTCTCCATGGCGGCGCGCTTGCGCTCCCACCCCGGCGTGATGTCGAGCAGCACCTCCGGCTTGAAGCCGGACATCTCGGGCTGGTGCGGCTCGAAGAAGAAGACCGGCGGCGCGCCGATGATCTCGTCCTTCGTCGGCACCCGGCCGTCGGCGTTCGGCACCCCGATCGCCTGCGCCTGGACGCGGGCCTCGAGCGCCATCCGCGCCGCGGCGGGATGGTCGCCGTTGTACGGGTCGGCGAGCGGGTGGGTCAGCACGAGGTCCGGCTGGATGCGGCGCATGGTCGCGACGAGGGCGGCGACGGCGGCGTCGGACTCGCGGAGCGGATAGTCGCCCTGGTCGAGGAACTCGACGCTCGCGCCGAGCGCGTCGGCGGCGGCCTGCGCCTCGGCCCGGCGCACCGCCTTGATCTCGTCGAGGGGCTTGCCCTCGAGCCACTGGCTCGCGGACTCGCCGCGCTCCCCGAAGGAGAGGCAGACGACGTGCGCGGTGCCGCCCTGCAGGACGTGCGAGGCGATCGCGCCGCCCGCGCGCCAGACGAAGTCCCCGGCGTGCGCGCTGACGACGAGCATGGACCTGGTCTCCGTCGACATGGCTCCGATCCTAGTCACTCCGGAACGGGATTGTTAACAATCCTAATACCTATGGACATAGGTATCGAGTGCGATACACTCGCGTCGACCCGCTTCGACGAAGAAGGAACCAACCGATGGCGAACAACCTCCAGGAGCTGCTCGACGAGGTCGGCAACCCGGTCGACCTGCTGCGCAACTCGAAGCTCGGCACGTACATCTACCCGGTCGTCCCCGCAGAGTTCACGAACTGGCGCCGCGAGCAGAAGGCCTGGCGCGAGACCGCGGTGCTCTACGACCAGACGCACCACATGGTCAACTTCTATATCAAGGGCCCGGACGCCCTGAGGCTGCTCGCCGACACGGGCATCAACTCCTTCGCGAACTTCCCGGTGAACACCGCCAAGCAGTTCGTCCCGACCGCCTCGAACGGCGGCGTCATCGGCGACGGCATCCTCTTCCACGAGGCCGAGGACGAGTACGTGTACGTCGGGCGCGCGCCCGGCGCGAACTGGCTCCAGTACCACGCGGAGACCGGCGGCTACGACGTCGAGACGGTCTACGACGACCGCTCCAACTCGCGGCCCTACGGCAAGGCCGTCACGCGCACGACGTACCGCTTCCAGATCCAGGGCCCGAACGCCTGGCCGATCATCGAGAAGCTCGCCGGCCGCACCGTTGAGCAGGTCAAGTTCTTCCATATGGGGCACATCGAGGCCGGCGGCTTCAACATCCGGACGCTGCGCCACGGCATGGCGGGCGCGCCCGGCCTCGAGATCTGGGGGCCGTACGAGCAGCACGGCGCGATCCGCGAACTCGTCCTCGAGGCGGGCGCCGAGTTCGGCATCGAGCCCTGCGGCTCGCGGGCCTACTCGTCGAACACGCTCGAGTCCGGCTGGATCCCCAGCCCGCTGCCCGCCGTCTACTCCTCGGAGGCCGAGCGCGGCTTCCGCGAGTGGTCGAGCGCGACGTCCTACGAGGCGATCAACGCACTCGCCGGCTCGTTCCTCTCGGAGGACATCGAGGACTACTACCTCAACCCCTGGGAGCTCGGCTACGGCTCGTTCGTCAAGTTCGAGCACGACTTCATCGGCCGCGACGCGCTCGAGGCGATCGCCGCGGACAAGGACCGGCAGCGCCGGAAGGTGACGCTCGCCTGGAACGACGACGACCTCGCCGCGATCTGGGCGAGCTTCCTCGACCGCGACGAGCTGCCTTACCAGTTCTTCGACCTGCCGAACGCGAACTACGGCTCGTCGAACTTCGACTCGGTCCTCGACGCCGACGACAACGTGGTCGGCCTCTCGCTCTTCACCGGCGTCACGGCGAACGAGCGCCGCGGCCTGTCGCTCGCGACGGTCAACCCCGACGTCCCGATCGGCGCCGAGGTCCGAGTCCTCTGGGGCGAGCAGCCGAACACCGCGAAGACCACCGTCGAGCCGCACCGCCAGTTCGCCGTCCGCGCCGTCGTCTCCCCCGTCCCCTACGCCGAGACCGCCCGCACCGAGTACCACGGCGGCTGGCGGACGGGGTACGAGGGCTGAGCCCGACGGCTGCCGCCCGGCCCCGGAGGCCGGGGGGCAGCCTGAGATACTGAGACGTGTCCCGGATCACCCAGCCCGACGCCGGCGCGTTGAGCGCACCCCAGAAGATCTTCGCGATCCTCGACGCGCTCTATCGCAGCCGTCGACCCATGACGCTCTCCGGCATCGCGCGGGCGACGGCGCTGCCCCTGACGACGGTCCATCGCCTCCTCAACGAGCTGACGGCCTGGGGCGGCCTCGAGCGGGACAATCGCGGGCGCTACCAGATCGGGCTGCACATGTGGGAGCTCGGCTGGCTCGCCCCGCGCAGCACCGGACTCGTCGACGCGGCGCTCCCCTTCCTCGAGGATCTCTACGAGGCGACGCACGGGAACGTCCGGCTCGGGGTCCGGGAGGGCACCGAGGCGATCTTCGTCTCCCACATCTCCGGCCACGGCTCCGTGCCTCTGCGCACCCGCGCCGCGACGCGGGTGCCGATGTCATCCACGGGCGTGGGTCTCGTGCTCCTCGCTCACGCGCCGGCGAACGTCATGGAGGAGGCGCTGGAACTCGACATCCCGCGGTACACCTCGTACACGGTGACCGATCAGCAGACGCTGCGCCGGATGCTCGTCGATGTCCGGAAGAACGGCTACGCGGTCTGCGACCGGCAGATGACGAGCGATGCCGTCTCCGTCGCCGCGCCGGTGCGCACCGTGACGGGCGAGGTGATCGCTGCCGTCTCCGTCGCCGTCCAGGGCTCGGGCCACGCGGCGATCCGGCGCCACATCCCGGCCGTGCTCATGGCAGCACGCGGCATCTCGCGGAGCCTGGAGCGAGTGCCGGACCCCCACCGGCTCGCGGCGCGGCCCCAAGCGACGACGGCCTAGCGAACGACTCGGTTGATATGCCCAGTCCGGCATAAGAACCTCGGACGTCGCTTCCCGGCAGGCGGAAGAGAGGCTTTCAAGACGGTCGCCGATCTGGAAGCGTGGAGGCAGTGCTGCATGCGAGGGTGCCGGCGCCATGGGGGACCTCCCGGTCCATGGCCGCTCGAGGATCAGAGTCCACCGACTGGCGGCCCCAGGGCTGCTCCATGACGAGAAGGGAGCCAAGGTCATGGTCGACCTGCTTCAACTCCGCTCCGGCGACACCCGGTGGCGCATCGGAATGATCAACGGTCCGAATATGCCGAACCTCGACCACCGGGATCCGATCGACTACGGGGGGACCACCGTCGCGCAGCTCGATGCGCGCGTCGCCGAGATCGCTGGCTGGCTGGGCGTCGAGCTGACCGAATCGCTCTGGACGAATTACGAGGGTGAGATCCTGACCTGGATCCACACGAAGCATCGGGAATTCGACGGCATCCTGATCAACCCGGCCGGACTCACGCTCTACGGTGAGTCGACCCGACGCGCGCTCGAGGAGACGGGCCTTCCCGTCGTCGAGGTCCATTTCGCAAGCCAGCGAGGACGACCCACCGGCTCGATCTTCGCCACGTCGGTGCTCGCCACCGTCAAGGGGTTCCGCAAGCACAGCTACACCGCGGCGCTCATCGGCCTCGTCGCCGCGCTCGACGACGGCGACTTCCTCACCCCGGTGCGTTATGCCGCACGCGTCGAAGCGGGACTGTCCAAGCCACAGGGTCAGGGACGCCCATAGGCCTGCTGGACCGTCGAAGACAGCCAAACGAAAGGAACGCGAGGTCATGGTCGACCTGCTCCAGCTCCGCTCCGGCGACACCCGGTGGCGCATCGGAATGATCCACGGTCCGAACATGCCGTTCCTCGGGCAGCGGGACCCCAAGCACTACGGCTCGATCGACCCGGCGCAGCTCGACGCGCGGGTCGCGGAGATCGCGGACTGGCTCGGCGTCGACCTCACAGAGTCGATCTGGACGAACGAGGAGGGCGACATCCTCACGTGGATCCACACGAAGCATCGAGAGTTCGACGCCATCCTGATCAATCCCGCCGGCCTCACCTTCTTCGGGGAATCGACCCGCCGCGCGCTCGAGGAGACGGGCCTCCCGGTCATAGAGGTGCACTTCGCCAGCCCACGGCTCAAGCCGCAATCGGTGTTCGAGCCGTCGGTGCTCGGCACCGTGAAGGGCTTCCACAAGCACAGCTACACGGCGACACTGGTCGCGCTCGTCGCCGCGCTCGACGACGGCGACTTCTTTCCGCCCGCTCGCTACCAGGCGCGCATCGAAGCCGGCCTGTCGAACCCGCCTGGCCAAGGACGCCCGTAGCGCAGCCGAAGCGGAATGGGGCGGCGCTCAGTCGTCCCGTCGTGCGACGTGTTCGTGGACGACCGTCGCGAACGCCTCGGGCGCCTCGAGGTGGAGCATGTGCGGACCGTCGAGCTCGACGTAGTGCGCCCCGGGGACGCCGTCCGCGAGCTCCCTCGCGACCGCCGGAGGCACCGACAGGTCCCCCGCCCCTGCGATAACCGTGACGGGCATCGTCAGTTCCCGAAGCCGACCTCGAACATCGTGCTCGGCCAGGATGCGCCAATAGCGCGCCACGGTCGCGGGATCGTCGGCGAGGAGCCGCTCGCGCGTCGTCCTGACGATGCCGGTGTCCGCGGCGATCGCCGCAGGGCTGAACCACCGCTCGATCGTGACCTCGATCGTGCCGGCCATGCCCGCCCGCTCGGTGTCGGCCGCCCGTCCCAGGAGGGCCTCGGTCGGAGTCGCCGCCGGCGCGCAGGCGACGACGAGCGAACGCACCCAGTCGGGGTGGCGCAACGCCAGATGGAGCGCCGTCATCCCTCCCAGCGAGACTCCGACGACGTCGAACGGCTGTAGCTCCGGCAGGGAGTCGAGCACGGCGTCGGCGACGTCGTCGAGCGTCGAGATGCGTCCGAGTGGCCCGCCGTCGCCATGCCCAGGCAGGTCGATCGCGAGCGCGTCCTCGATAGGCACCCCGTCCCAGGTCGACCGATCGAGCCCGATCGGGTGGAGCAGGAGCGTGGTCACGGCGCGGCCGTGCCGCGCAGCGCGGCGATGCGCTCGGCCGCGAGAAGCCCGAACACCGTGCCCTCCCCCAGCCCGCCGAAATAGCCCCCGAGCGGGCCACCGGCCATGCCGCCCATCGTCCCGCCGACGGCGTAGAGTCCGGGGATGGGCGTCTCGTCCTCCCGACGTACCTGGGCGTCGGGCGTCACGACGAGGCCGCCGAGCGTATAGGTGAGGCCGGGGACAACCGGCACGGCGACGAAGGGCGCGATCTCGATCGCCCGTGGCGCGCCGCCGCGCGGCACCGCCAGCTCCCTCGTGGTTCCGGTCCGCACCGCCGCGTTGAACTCCTCGACCGTCGCGAGGAGTTGCGCGGCGTCGATTCCTGCGAGCGCGGCGAGCGAGGTGAGGTCGTCGGCCACGTGGACCCGCCCGCCACTGTCCGCGATCGCCGGGTTCGCAGAGTAAGTGCCTTGGAACTGCGCCGGGCTCTGCGTCCATGCGCTGCCCTCCCACCCCGGCGTGTCGAGGATCGCGACGTAGCCGCGCGGGTCGGCGGTCTTCGCGATCGCGTTCGTCAGCGCGATGCCAGACATGTAGGGCCGGGTCAGGCCGTCGCCGCTGCCGTCCTCGTCGGCGACGCGCCGGCCGTCGAGTCCGACCAGGATCCCCTTCTTGATCGGACCGTCCATCGCCGGGTACGGCCAGAGGTCGTCGTTCTCGATCGAGTCGGCGGAGAGCATGTGGCCGTAGAACCACTCCATATTGGCGAGCTGCGCCCCGACCTCCAGGCCCATCCGGATACCGTCGCCGGTCTGCGAGGCGAGTGAGCGCAGCCGGATCCGGTCGGCGGCCGGGCCGATGTACCGGCGGACCATCTCCGGGTTCGCCTGGAAGCCGCCGTCTGCCAGCACCACTGCGTCGGCGCGCAGCTCCGTCCGGCCCTGCGGCCCCCAGGCGACGACGCCGACGACCGCGTCGTCCTCGGTCAACAGCCCCGTCGCGCGGGTGCTCGCGAAGTACGTCCCGCCCTCGGCGAGGAATCGCTCCGCATAGCCGGTCATCGCACGGTCCGGGCCGCGCGTGCGGTCGAAGAACCGCAGCCCGAAGGTGCCGGGGACGAAGGGCAGGATGTAGCGCTGGTCGCTGTCGGGCATGATGGGCTCGACCTCGACGCCCTCCGCGCGCACCCACGCCAGCGCGCGACCGCAGTGCTCCGCCCACGTGTCGATGAGCTCGTCGCGCCCGAGCCCCGAGGTGATCTCACGGCCGTAGGCCTTGAGCACCTCCGGATCGGTGTCCATCGGGAGGTAGGCCGCGCTCAGGAAGCCCTGCGACACGCGCGCATTGCTCGAGCCCGGCGCCTCGGCGCCCTTGTCGAGCACCGCGACCCGCAGGCCGAGCTGTTGCGCCCGCCGCGCGGTCGTCAGGCCGGCGATGCCGGACCCGACGATCAGGACGTCGATGTCTCGCACTGCTTCGCTCATGACTGCTCCAGTCCTCTCGATCATGCGGCGGCGACCACCGTCACCGCACCGCACCGCCGTCGACCCACGCGAGGTGGTCCAGAATGACGTCGCGGAAGCCGTCCGGATTGTCGAGGTGCACCATGTGGCTGCCGGGGATCTCGACGAGCCGGCTGTGCGGCAGCAACGCGTGGATACGCGCCACGCTCCCCGGGCCAACCGGGTCGTCGGTCGCCTGCACGAGCGTGACGGGCGCCGCCACGGCGGGCAGCCCGTCCGCGGTGTCGGTCTGCGCCATCGCGCGCTGCATGTGCGCGAAGCCGGCCGGGGCGATCGACCCGATCACCTCGCGGATGTACCGGACACCCGGAGCGTCGGCGGCAACCGCCTCGGGGCGGAACCAGCGCGCGATCAGCATGTCCGACATCCCCACGACGCCCGTGACGAGCACCTCGTCCGCGCGGGCGAGGAGCTGGTTCGGATCCCCCACTCCTGACGGCGTGTTCGCGAGCACCGCCGAGCGCACCAGCCGGGGGTGGCGGATGAGCAGGTACTGCCCGATGATGCCGCCAAGCGCGACCCCGACGACGTCGACCGGACCGTCGAGCGTCGCCGCGATCTCGTCGGCGATGCCCCATGGCGTGAGAGGGACCGGCTCGGTCGTGCCATGCCCGGGATAGACGGGCACCCTGCCCGACAATCCGACGAGATCGTAGGCGCGCTCGTCCTGCGTGAGGGCCGGCAGCAGCAACAGCTCAGTCATAACGCACCGCCTCCGCATCCGAGGCCGCCGCCGCGGGAATGGCGCCGGCGCTCGCGAGCTCGATGAGCCGATCGCCGTCGTAGCCGGCGACCTCTCGGAGCACCGCCTGGGTGTCGGCGCCGAGCCGCGGCGGCGCGTCGAACGACGGCCGCACGCCGGGCATCTTGACAGGGTTGCCGACGGCACGGATCCCGTCGCCGCGACCCTCGAGCGTCACCACCATGCCGCGAGCCGCTATCTGCGGATCCGCGAGGGCCTCGGCGACATTGTTGATCGGCGCGCTCGGGACGCCCTCCGCGCGCAGTCGCGCGATGAGCTCCTCCGCGGCGAGGCCGGCCGCGGCCGCCTCCATCGCGGCGGACAGCTCGGCGCGATGCTCCCGCCGCGCGTCGTTGTCGCGGAACCGCTCGTCGTCGATCAGCTCCGCGAGTCCCAGCGCCCTGGCGAGCCCCGGCCAGAACGCCTCGGTGTTCGCCGCGACGACGATCTCGCGGCCGTCGCCGCACTCGAGCGCACGGTAGGTGGGGATGCTCATGTGGTCACGGCCCTGCCGGCCCGGCACGATCCCGGAGGCGAGGTAATAGGTGGCGACGTAGGAGAGCAGCGAGACCTGCGTGTCGAGCATCGCGATGTCGACCTGGGTGCCCCGGCCGGTGGTCGCCACCTCGGCGAGCCCGGCGAGTGTACCGATGACGCCGTACATGCCCGCCGTCACGTCGCCGATCGGCAGCCCCGAGCGGACCGACTTCCCCTCCGGCTCGCCGGTGAGCGACATGCCGCCCGAAATGCCCTGGACGATGATGTCGAACGCCGGCAGCAGGCGGTAGGGCCCGTCCTGGCCGAAGCCGGAGAGCGAGCAGAGCACGATGCGGGGGTTCGCCTCGAGCAGGGCCGAGAACTCGATGCCGAGCCGCTCGAGCGTGCCGGGTCGGAAGTTCTCGACGACCACGTCCGACCTCGCGGCAAGCGCGAGCAGCGCTTCCCGGCCGCCAGGCGCCTTGAGGTCGATGACGACGCTCTCCTTGTTGCGGTTCACGCTGAGGAAGTAATCGCTGTCGCCGTCCTCGAAGTAGGGGCCGATGCGTCGCGTCGGGTCGCCGGCCGGTGGCTCCACCTTGATCACACGCGCCCCGAGATCGCCAAGTATCTGTGTCGCGAACGGTCCGGAGAGATGCTGGGTCAGGTCCAGCACGGTCAGATGCGCGAGCGGTCCCACGCGGATCGCTGCCTCGTCGGTCATTCGTTCTCTCCAACGTGTCCTGTCGCGGTCGGCACCCAGCGCACGAGCGTGATCTCGTCGTCGATGTCGAGGTAGTCGACGGCGACCTCGTCGCCGATGCGCACCTCGCCGTCTCGATCGGCGTCGCCGGTCGAGGTTCCGACCATGCCCAGCATCCGGATGCCCTCCGGCAGCTCGAGCATCGCGACGGTGTACGGCACGGCTTCCTTGAACGCCGGATGCATCGCCCGGCGGTAGACCGCGAGGCTCCACACCACGGCCCGGCCGGAGAGCGGCGTCCACGCCGCCCGAGTCTCGAGACAGTCCGGGCACACCTCGCTCGGGGTCCAGCGGAAGCGGCCGCAGCGGGCGCAACGCTGCGCGACGAGCCTGTGCTGACGCGTCGCGGCCCAGAACGGCGCGGCCAGGGCGTCGGCAGTGTTGGGGAGGATGCCTGGGTACGTCATGGTCTGGTCGTCAGGATCGACGCCGCTCCCTTCAGGAAGTCGTGCGATGACACGTCGAGCGCGACCTCGGCCCCGCTCACCTGGCGTTCTCCAGCCTCGCCACGCAACTGCCGCACCGCCTCGACGAGGTGAAGCCAGCCCCACATGTACGCCTCGGAGAGCTGTCCGCCATTGGTATTGACCGGGAGCGAGCCGCCGGGCCGCGTCGCGCCGGAGGCGAGGAACTCACCGCCCTGCCCGAGCGGCGCGAAGCCGTACCATTCGAGCATCTGCAGGACCCAGACCGACGTGGCGTCCTGGATGTAGAGCGCGTCGACGTCCTCCGGGCGGTAGCCGCTCGTCGACCACAGATCGTCGGCGAGTCGACCGAGCCACGGCCGCATGAGGCTGTCCGCATCGTGATCGGCGCGGAACGCGGTGCGCTGCGCCATGCCGTCGACGTAGACGGGGCGCTTCGCGAGGTCGCGGGCGCGCTCCGCGGTCGTCACGATCATGGCGGCGCCGCCGTCCGAGATCATCGTGAGGTCGGCGCGGCGCAGCGGAGCGACGAGCGGCTCGCTCGCGAGGTAGTCCTCGATCGTCAGCGGCGTGCGGAAGATGGCGAGCGGGTTGCGCTGCGCCCACTCGCGTTGCGCGACGGAGACCCAGCCGAGCTGCTCCTCAGTCGTGCCGTAGAGGTGCTGGTGGCGGCGGAACGCGAGCGCGGCGCGACCGGCGACGTGGACGACGCCCGCGACCGAGGCCATCTCCGCACCGCCGCCGACCGCGATGCCGAAATCCGCCTTCGCCGAGCGCTGGTTGGTCCCGTAGGCCAGCACGACAGTCTCTGCCATGCCCGTGCGGATCGCCATCGCGGCGAGGTGAAGCGAGAAGTTCCCGGTGCCATAGTCGAGCGTCGCGCCGAAGCGCGGCGTGACGCCGAGGAGCTCGCCGATCTGCTCGTCGATGCCGGTGTGCGCCTGCAGGTTCCGGCAGGTGATGAGGCCGTCGACATCTTGCTTCGTCAGGCCGGCGTCCGCCAGCGCGAGCTCGATCGCTTCCACGGCGATCTCGTTCGCCGTCCGACCGGGCAACTCGCCCTGGGCGGTCGCGCCGACCCCCGCGATCGCGATCCGCGGCTCTGACAGCCGCATCGTCAGTCCTCGACGTGGGGCACGAAGTGCACATCGGAGGCCGCGACACCGATGGTGATCGACTGACCGGCCGAGATGGGGCTGTCGGGAGCGAGCTCGCCGCGGATCGTGTAGTCGCCGACCTCGTACTGCACGTCGAGCGTGCGGCCGAGATAGCCGAAGCGCGTGACAGTCGCCGCCCACCGGTTCTCGAGGGACTCCGCCTCCGCGCCCGCCCTGACCTTCTCCGCACGGAACACCGCGGAGGCCGCGGCATCGCCCTGCTCCAGCGGCTCGGCACCGGCGACCGGCGTGGCGATCCCGGGAACGGCGAGCCGGTCGCGCGTCGGCGCGAGCTCACCGGGCAGGATGTTCGCCCGTCCGACGAAGTTCGCGGCGAACTCCGTGCGCGGCCGCTGGTACATCTCACGCGGTGTGTCCGCCTGTTCGATGACGCCGTCCCGCAACAGGACGACGCGGTCCGACATCGACATCGCCTCGGTCTGGTCGTGTGTGACGTACACGGCGGTGATGCCGACCGCCCGCTGCAGCTCGAGGATCTCGAAGCGCATCTGTTCGCGCAGGCCCGCGTCGAGGTTCGACAGCGGCTCATCGAAGAGCAGCACCTTCGGCCGCGTGACGATCGCGCGAGCCAGCGCGACGCGCTGCTGCTGACCGCCGGAGAGCTCGGTGCCGTAGCGCTTCGCGTACTTCGCGAGGCCGACCAGCTCGAGGACCTCGTCGACGCGCTGCCGGAGCTCCTCCTTCGCGATGCCCTTGAGCCCGTAGCCGACGTTCTTGGCGACCGTCATATGGGGCCAGACGGCATAGGACTGAAAGACCATGTTGATGCCGCGCTTCTCCGGCTGGACGTGCTTCCCAGGAGCGGCGACGACCGTGTCGCCGATGGTGATGGTGCCCCCGGACGCCGGCTCGAGGCCTGCGATGCATCGCAGGGTCGTCGTCTTGCCGCAGCCGGAGGGTCCGAGCAGGGTGAGGAACTCTCCGGGCCGGATGTCGAAGGAGATGCCCTTCACGGCCTCGACCTCGCCGTAGGCGATCCGCAGATCCTTCACGCTGAGTGATGCGCCGACGCTCGAGCTCATCCCAGTCGTCGAGTGGGCCGCAGGGCCGGTGTCGATGCTCATGTTGCTTGTCACTTTCTCCAGTTCGGGCACTACAGGTTCGACGAGTCGAGACGAGTGCGGAAGACGAATCGCGCGATGAGAAGACCCGCGGCCATGAACAGCATGAGCAGGACCGAGACCACCGCGGCGGCGCCCGGGTCGTTGGCGTTGATGTGGTCCCACGCGAGCACCGCGAGCGGGCGCGTACTCGGCAGCGCCAGGAGCACCGTCTCATTCACCTCGCGGCTCGCGAAGATGAAGAGCAGGGACCATGCCGCGAGGATCGCGGGACGGACCAGCGGAAGCGTGATCGTCACTGCCGCGCGGAATCTGTTGGCGCCGGACATCCGGGCCGCCTCCTCCAGCGAGGGATCGATCTGCATCAGGCCGGTCGTGGAGAACCGCGTCGCCGTCGGCATGAACGCCGCAACCAGCGCGATCGTGAGCACGGCGACCGTGGCGTAGATCGGGGTGCGGATGTACAGCCAGAGAATGCCCATCGCGAACACGATGCCGGGGACCGCGACCGGGAAGGTCGCCAGGTAGTCGAGCGCGCCGCCGAGCCTGCCGCGCTCGCGCACCACGACGTAGGCGACGGCGAACGCAATGAGCACCGCGAGCGTCGGCGCGAGCAGCGACAGCCAGACCGTGTTGAGCAGCGAGTTCCAGACGTCGATGCTCCCGAGCACCTGCGCGATCGTGGCGAACGAGAACTGCATGGTCCGGAAGTCGGTCATCGCATAGGGCGTGAGCGCGGTGACGAGCAGCGCGATGATCGGGAGCACAGCGGCGAACAGTCCGAAGAGCGCGACGAGCACTGTGGCGGGGATTCGCATCCAGCCGAGCTTCACCTCACGTCGCCGGGTCGCCTTGCCGCCGAGGGTGACGAAGCGGCGGGCATTGCGGATGGAGCGCCGGTAGAAGTAGATGCCGAGCAGCGTGAGCCAGAAGATGAGCGTGCCGATCGCGGCCGCCACCGGCGGATTGACCGGGAACTGCGTCATCTTGAGATACACGTGCATACCCAGCGGAGCGAATCCGGTGTTGACGCCCAGCGCGAGCGGAATCGTGAACACGCCGGTCGCGAGGATCGCGATCATGAAGAATGCGGCGATGAGCGCGGGGCGCACGATCGGCAGCGTCACTTTGAATGCGGTCGCGAGGATGCCCCGGCCGTTCATGTACGAGGCCTCCTCGAGGCCCGGGTCCATGTTCCGGAGCGACGAGCTGACGAGCTGGTAGGCATAGGGCATGAAGTAGAGCAGCATCACGAACACGACGCCGGGCATCGTGCTGATGTTGATGAGCACGGCGTCGTCGTCGAGACCGAGGAGCCAGCGCAGGTTCGTGTTGATCATCCCGGAGCGGGGGGCGCCGAGCAGGTTCCAGGCCACGGCCCCGATGAAGGGGGAGATGAACAGTGGGAGGATGACGCCCCACTCGAGCGTGCGGCGGATGAACATGTTGGTCCGCGCGACAAGCCATGCGAAGAGCGTCCCGATGACGACGGAGAGCCCCGCCGTGACGATCGCGAGAATCAGCGTCCCGAAGAGCGGCCAGAGATAGTCGGGGCTCGCGTACACCGACAGGATCGCCTTGAAGGACCAGTCCGACTTCGGCAGGCCCGGCGCACCGCTCAGGAAGGCGCCGACGAACACCATGACGAGCGGCGCGACGACGAGACCGAGCAGGACGATGAGGGTGATGACCGACAGCGCGCTCGGCGGACGGCGGCGCTGTGCCTTCGTCCTCGTCGAGACGGACACCGTCGCGGCATCGGGGCGGTTCCCGCCCGTCCGCTTGTCGGCGGACGGGCGGGAACCCTTTTCGAGCAATGACATCAGCCGGCGTACCCGAAGACCTGGCTCCAGTGCGCCAGGAAGTCCCCGTCAGGGCCCGCCGCGTCGCGGAAGGCCTGGTCCTGGACATAGACCGTCGAGTTGACGACCGTCTCCGGGTCGAGCGGCACGAACCAGTCGAGCTCCGAGTAGGCGCGGCCATCCGCACCGCCTTCACGGAGGTTCAGGTTGCCCGCGAGCTCGGCGAGCGCATCCGAGCCCTCGGGGGAGGCGGCCCACTCCGCGAAGAGGCGCGCCGCAGCGGGATGCGGCGAGTCGGCGACGACACCCATGCCGAACTGGGTGCCCACCGTCGGCGCCGGGTAGACAAAGGCGATGGGAGTGTTCGGGTCCGCCTTGAGCGCGTTGCCCACGAGCGAGTCCGCCACCGGGAAGGCGAAGTCGACCTCGCCCTGGATGACGTTCTGCGTGAGGGTCGCGGTGTCGGTGACGATCGCCACGTTCGCCGCGATCTCAGCGAGGCCGTCCCAGCCGATGTCCGCCGCGCCGTCGCCGTCGGTGTACTGGTACCAGAAGGCCGCCGCCAGCATCGCGAGCTGCGGGGGGCAGACGCCGATGCGGCCCTTGAACTTGGGGTCGGCCAGGGCCTTCAGCGGGTTCTCCCGGACCTCGGCGAGCTCCTCGGGCGTCACGTTGTTGGAGTTGTAGATGACCGAGTGGGCGTTGCCCATGAGGTACGGATAGTAGTAGCCCGCGCGGCTGCGATCAGCCGGGAACTCCGGCCCGCCCTCCGGCGTGTACTCCGCGAGCCAGCCGTTGTCCACCGCGTCGTCGAGCGACAGCGCATCGATGTTGCCGAACACGTCCGCCTGGCCCTGTCCGGCGGCCTCCTCCTGCGCGAACTTCTGGTAAAGCGGACCGCCCGAGTCGCGGACGATCGACACCTGGATGCCGTACTTCGCCGTGAACTCCGCCGCCCAGGCTTGCTGCGTGGCGAGCGTCCCGTCGGTGTAAAGGGTGAGTGTGCCCTCGGCCTGCGCGGCCGCGATGAGCGCCTCCATGTCCTCCGCGGGGGTCGACGTCGCGGTGGCCGGGTTGTATCCACCCGAGCCGTCGTCGGGGGATTCGGGTGCTGCCGGCGACGAGCAGCCGGCCAGGGCCAGCGCTCCCGCCGCGAGCACGGCGATGGACGCCGTCCTCAGGTGCTTGACAGCCATCAAGAGCTCCTTTGCTTGACAGTGATGGTCCGGATCGCGCGCCTGCGCCGACCGGGGTTCAGCGGAATGCTCCGGGCGATCACGCAGATCGCCGCAGGAGCCACTGTGCCGAACCGCATTGCGCTGACCGTGGTCTCTTTCCGTCAGATGGAAAGGAACCTCTCGGACGGTCCGTGTCGCGCGCGACAATCACCCTACCTGCCGGCTCGATCGGGCATGGGCGGATTCGCACATCGACAACGCGCCACTGGACCTTGTTCGCACAAGCCGTCCGGGTTCAGATAGTTCGTGCCACGGCCGAACCGCGCTCGTGGGCGGGCCATCCCATCCACCGCGCGAGACCGACGCACCGACGAGAAGGACGTTCCATGACCCCCAACGCACCGAAGCGCGCGGAGGCGCGCGAGCAGCAGTCCGTCGCCGCCGTGAGCCCCGACCAGGGACCGGGCGTCTCGGCGGAGCGGTTCAAGGCGGTGTTTCGCGGGCACCCCGGTGGAGTCGCGGTCGTCACGGCCGATGCCGGCGCCGGTCCCGTGGCGCTGACGGCGACCTCCGTCGCCTCGGTCAGTGCCGAGCCGCCGCTGCTCATCTTCTCCGCCTCGGCGCTCTCCTCGTCGACCCCGACCTTCCTCGAGGCCGACACGGTTGTGGTGCACCTCCTCGACGCTCACGACCTCGCCATCGCGAAGCTCGGCGCGACGAGCGGCATCGACCGCTTCGCCGACACGACGACGTGGTCGCGGCTGACCACCGGGGAGCCGGTGTTCAACGACGTCCGCGCCTGGATCCGGGGCGCGGTCGTCAACCGCATGGAGGCGGGCGGGTCCACCGTCATCGCCGTCCACGCGCTGCAGGCGTTCATCGCCCGCGACCCGGAGCCCGGCGCGGCGCAAGACGCGCTCGTCTACCACAACCGCGGCTGGCACCGCCTCAGCGACGAGACGCACATCCGCTGAGCGACGGCGTCAGCGCGCCGCGGGCTGCGGCAGCTCCGAGGCCGTCGGGAGGCCGAGGTGCTCGCGGAGCGTCGTCGTCGTGTACTCGGTCTTCGCCAGCCCGCGTCGTTGGAGCTCGGGCACCACAATGTCGACGAAGGCGTCGAGACCCCACGGCATGTAAGGCGGCATCACGACGACGCCGTCGAGCCGCCGCTCCTCGAACTGCTCCTCGATCCAGTCGGCGATCGATGTCGCATCGCCGACGACGGGTGGCTGCAGCAGGGGGCCGTTCGTGATGAAGTGATCGAGGTCGGCCAGGGTGATGTCGTCCGTGCCGAAGCCATGGAACGCCCGCTCGATGACCTGGGCACCGGTCGCCAGGCTCAGACCCGCGCCATGGAACTCCCAGTTCCCTCCGCGCCGGTCCGCGATCTGCAGCTCGGCGAGGTCGATGACATCCCCCACCTTCGCGCCGGGGTCGACACCCTCGACCTCGACGCCGAGTGTCACGCCCACACGCTTGGCGTCGTAGGGCTTGAAGGCGACATCCTGGACGCGGCGGAAGATCGCCTGCGCCTCGGGGACCGTCTCGGCCGGGTAGAACGTCACGCCCGGGAGCACCAGGTAATCCTCCGGCCGGCGGCCGTACGCGGCCGCGCGCGCCTTCTGGTCGTCGTAGTACGCCTTCTGATCGCCGTCGAACGGGGTGTACCGCGCGTCGCAGTACTTCGCGCCGTAGTCGAAGGAGCGCTCGGACGTGCCGGCATGGATGAGCGGCAGGCGGCCCTGCGGCGAGACCGGCACGTTGGAGGGGCCCTCGATGGAGAAGTACCTGCCCTTGTGATGGATGCGCCGCACCTTGGTCGGGTCGATGAAGCGGCCCGTCTCCTTGTCGGCGATCCGCCAGTCCGGATCCCAGCTGCCCCACAGCTCGATGAGCGCCTCGGTCCACTCGACGCCGCGGTCGAACCGCTGCTCGTTGTCAAGGTGCTGGTCCATGCTGTAGTTCCGCGCGGCGGCATCACTGCGGCCCATGACGACGTTGATGCCGAAGCGCCCCGCGCTGAGGTGGTCGATCGTGGCTGCCTCGCGCGCCGTGTCGTACGGGTTCGCATAGCTGCTGTTGATCGTCGAGACGATGCCGATCCGGTCGCTCACGCCGGCGAGGAACGAGGCGAGCGCCAGCGAATCGGGCTTGATCATGGTCTCGTTGATCCACGTCTGACGGTCGCTGACCGGCTCGCCCGGCGCGACCGGCTCGACGCCGGTGGAGAGCTGGCTCCCGATGAAGTAAATGTCGAAGATGCCGCGCTCGGCAGCCCGGATGGAGTCGCGGTAGTGGCGCGGATTGAACTCGCCATCGGTGGGGACCTCCGGCAGCCGCCACGAGCTGATGTGCCGACCGTAGGGCCAGGCGGAGTAGCCGAGCTTCAGCTGTCGACGTTCCTCAGTCATGATGTCTCCATTCCGCGCCGTCGCGTCAATCGCCAGGCAAAGCTGCAGATCCTGCGATCCTGATTCTGCCCAGGCGCGCAACCTCGGCCTTCACCGCTTTCCGCCCGGCGAAAGACTTCATGCAGATGGAACATGCCCAGGATTGATTGGGGGTAAAACGTTCGTATGACCATTCGAGGCCGTGCGAGCGACGCCGGCATGGCCGCGCTGACGCCCGCGGCCCGCGCGCCCGACCTCTCCACCGACGACCTCCGGATGCTGCTCGCACTCGCGCGCACCGGACGGCTGGTCACGGCCGCGACGCTGCTCGGGATCGACCACACCACGGTCCGTCGCCGGCTCAATCGGCTTGAGAGCTCGCTCGGCGCGACGCTCGTCGAGCACGGCGCCGACGGCTGGTCGCTGACCGAGATCGGGCGGGTCGTCGTCGAGCGTGCCTCCCCCCTCGAGCAGATCGTGCAGGGCGTGCGGGACGCGGTCGCCGGCGAGGAGGGCGCGATCCGCGGCACCGTGCGGATGTCGACGCCCGACGGCTTCGGGGCGAAGCTCGCCTCGGAGGCGATCGCCCAGGTGCTGTCACGGCACCCCGGCATCTCAGTCGAGCTCATCTCGTCGACGCGCCCGCTCACCTCCCGCGCCTCGGGCTACGACCTCGCGGTGAGCATCGGCGAGCCGCGGCAGGGCTGGCTCTCGTCGGAGTTCCTCACCGACTACGTCCTCGGCCTCTACGCGAGCCGCCGCTATCTCGCCGAGCGCGGGCCGATCGAGTCGGTCGAGGATCTCGCCGAGCACCGCCTCGTCTTCTACGTCGACTCCCATCTCAACGTCGCCGAGCTGGACCTGGCCCGCGGCTTCTCCGGCATGCACGTCGGACTGGGCTGCACGAGCGTCTCGGCCCAGGTGGAGGCGACGCGGTTCGGTGCCGGGATCGGACTGCTCCCCTGCTTCATGGGCGAGGACGAGCCGGAGCTCGTCCGAGTGCTCCCGGGCCAGGTCCGCTTCGTCGTCTCCTACGCGCTGAGCATCCGGCGGGACAGCCCCTCGCCGGAGGCCGTAGGACTCCTCCGCTCGGCATTGCGCAGCGTGATCGTCGCGCGGCAGGATCAGCTCGTGCCACCTGTGTAGGTGTCTGCGATTATGCAGATCGACCACGCATGACTGGTACTTGATCGCAGATCACTTCGAGGACACGCTTGAATGGCCTGACTATGCGCAATGCGCTCGACGACGATGTGGAGATCCAGCCGATGACCGAGAGCCTGCCTGCCACGATGCGGGCCGCCGTGCTCCGGGGCGACGCCCCCTCCCTCGAGATCCTCGAGATCGCCGTCCCGAGCCCGAAGGCGGGCGAGGCGCTCGTCCGGATCCGCGCCTGCGGGGTGTGCCACACCGACCTTCACGTCATCAAGGGCGAGGTCGCCTTCCCGCGCCCGGCGGTCATGGGTCACGAGATCAGCGGCACGATCGTCGCGATCGGGGACGGCACGGAGGACGCGCGCGGCCTCGCGGTCGGCGACCAGGTCGTCGGCGCGTTCATTATGCCCTGCGGAGCGTGCGAGTTCTGCGAGAAGGGCCGCGACGACATGTGCGCGAACTTCTTCGGGCAGAACCGGCTGAAGGGCACCCTCTACGACGGCGAGAGCCGGCTCGCGATGCCCGACGGCTCGTTCCTCGCGCAGTACTCGATGGGCGGCCTCGCCGAGTACTCCGTGATGCCGCTCACGGCGATCACCGCGCTGCCCGAGGGCCTCGACCCGGTCGCCGCGGCGGTGCTCGGCTGCGCCGCCTTCACCTCCTACGGGGCTGTGCACCGGGCCGGCCACGTCGAGTCGGGCGACGCGGTCGCCGTCATCGCCGTCGGCGGCGTCGGCAGCGGCGTGGTGCAGGTCGCCAAGGCGGCGGGCGCGGACCCGATCATCGCGATCGACGTCGCCGACGACAAGCTCGAGGCGGCGAAGGCGCTCGGCGCGACGCACACCGTCAACTCCCGCGAGCAGGACGCCGTCGCGGCGGTGCGCGAGCTCACCGGCGGCCGCGGCGTCGACGTCGCCTTCGAGGCGCTCGGCCACCCGGCGACCTTCCAGCAGGCGGTCGGCACGCTCGCCGACGGCGGGAGGATGGTCGCGATCGGCATCGCCGCGGGGAAGGCCGCGGCCGAGGTCGAGATCACGCCGCTCGTGCGCCGCGGCTACACGCTGACGGGCTCCTTCGGCGCCCGGACCCGCGAGGACCTGCCCGCGACCGTCGCGCTGGCCGCCGCCGGCGGCTTCGACGCCGAGGGCCTCGTCACGCGCCACTACCCGCTCGACGAGGCCGACGCCGCCTACCAGTCGCTCGCCCGCGGCGAGATCACCGGACGTGCCGTCGTCGTCATGGACTGAAGCAGCCGCTCCCGGCCACCCGCCACGCGAAGGAGAGAACCGTCATGCCCGCACGCATCACCCATTGGATCGGCGACCGCGAGGTCGACATCGCCGACAGCCGCACCGCGGCCGTCTACGACCCGGCGACCGGCGCGCAGACCAAGGAGGTGCTCCTCGCCGAGTCCTCCCTGGTCGGCGAGGCCGTCGCGGCCGCGCGCGCCGCGTTCCCCGCCTGGCGCTCGCTCTCGATCGCGCGGCGGCAGGCGATCCTCTTCCGCTTCCGCGAGCTCCTCGAGGCGCGCAAGGGCGAGCTCGCCGAGATCATCACCGCCGAGCACGGCAAGGTGCTCTCGGACGCGGCCGGCGAGATCGCCCGCGGCCAGGAGGTGCTCGAGTTCGCGATCGGCTTCGCCGACGTGCTCAAGGGCGACTACTCGCTCAACGCCTCGACCGGCGTCGACGTGTTCTCCTTCCGGCAGCCGATCGGCGTCGCCGCGGTCATCAGCCCCTTCAACTTCCCCGCGATGGTGCCGATGTGGTTCTTCCCCGTCGCCCTCGCCGCCGGGAACACCGTCGTCCTCAAGCCCTCCGAGAAGGATCCGTCGGCGGCGGTCTGGCTCGCGCGGCTGCTGCAGGAGGCGGGCCTGCCCTCGGGCGTTCTCAACGTCGTGCACGGCGACAAGGTCGCGGTCGACGCGCTGCTCGAGCACCCGGATGTCGACTCGATCTCCTTCGTCGGCTCGACGCCGATCGCGCGCTACATCTACGAGACGGCGGCGCACCACGGCAAGCGCGTGCAGGCGCTCGGCGGCGCGAAGAACCACATGCTCGTGCTGCCCGACGCGGACCTCGACCTCGTCGCGGACAGCGCGGTCAACGCGGGCTTCGGCTCGGCGGGCGAGCGCTGCATGGCGATCTCGGTCATCGTCGCGGTGGAGCCCGTCGCCGACGAGCTGATCGGGAAGATCACCGAGCGGATGGCGACGCTGCGCACCGGCGACGGCCGTCGCGGCTGCGACATGGGCCCGCTGGTGACCCGCGAGCACCGCGACAAGGTCGCCTCCTACATCGACGTCGCGATCGCCGACGGCGCGGACGTCGTCGTCGACGGCCGCGGCGTACAGCCCGACGGCGACCCGAACGGCTTCTGGCTCGGCCCGACCCTCATCGACCGCGTCTCGACCGAGTCGAAGGTCTACACGGAGGAGATCTTCGGCCCGGTGCTCTCGGTGGTGCGCGTGGCGAGCTACGACGAGGGGCTCGAGCTCATCAACTCCGGCGCCTTCGGCAACGGCACCGCGATCTTCACCAACGACGGCGGCGCCGCCCGGCGCTTCCAGGTCGACGTCGAGGTCGGGATGGTCGGCGTCAACGTGCCGATCCCGGTGCCGGTCGCCTACCACTCCTTCGGCGGCTGGAAGGCCTCGGCCTTCGGCGACTCGAAGGCGTACGGACGGCAGGGCTTCCACTTCTTCACCCGGGAGAAGGCGATCACCTCGCGCTGGCTCGATCCCTCGCACGGCGGCATCAACCTCGGCTTCCCCCAGAACACCTGACCACCCTCCTTTTTCAGGTCTTGCACGCCCTTTTCAGGTGTGCAGCGTGGACGGGATAGGGCGTCCGCCTGAAAACCGGGCGGAGCACCTGAGAACGGCGGGAGATCGAACGAGAGAGCAGGAGCACGCGATGGACCTCGGACTGACCGGATTCCGCGCCTTCGTGACGGCGGCGAGCCAGGGACTCGGCCTCGCCTGCGCGAAGGCGCTCGTGGACGAGGGCGCTCGGGTCGTCGTCTCGTCCAGCGACGAGGCGCGCGCCCGCGCCGCGGCCGAGTCGATCGGCGCCGAGGCGGGGATCGCGTGCGACCTCACCGACGAGGCGGCGATCGACCGCGCGGTCGCGGCCGCCGCCGAGCGGCTCGGCGGTCTCGACGGGCTCGTCGTCAACTCGGGACCGCCGCCGTCGAAGACCTTCGCCGACTCCGACGAGGGCGTGTGGGACGCCGCGATCGACCTCGTGCTGCGCAGCGGCGTCCGGCTCATGCGCGCCGCGACGCCGCACCTGACCGCGTCGGGCCATGGCCGGATCGTCGCGATCACCGGCTACGGCATCCGCGAGCCGCAGAGCCACCTCGTCGCCTCCGAGGCGACCCGCGCCGGCGTCGCCATCGCGGCGAAGGCGCTCGCCAGCGACCTCGGACCCTCGGGTGTCACGGTCAACAACATCGCGCCCGGTCCCGTGCTCACCGACCGGCTCGTCGGCATCATGCAGACCTTCGCCGAGCGGGACGGCCGCACCCTCGAGGCGCAGCTGGAGCTGAGCGCGCAGGCGGTGCCGGTGCGTCGCAACGGCTCGCCCGAAGACGTCGCCGACCTCTGCGCCTTCCTCTGCTCGCCGCGGGCCGGCTTCATCACCGGCCAGACGATCGTCGTCGACGGCGGCTTCAACCGCGCGGTCTGAGCCTCGCCCGCGATCCCGGAAGGAACGGCACATGACGAAGACCTGGTTCATCACCGGCACCTCCCGCGGCTTCGGCCGGGAGTGGGCGGAGGCGGCGCTCGACCGCGGCGACTCGGTCGCGGCGACCGCGCGCGACGTCCGCTCGCTCGACGCGCTCATCGAGCGCTACGGCGACCGAGTGCTGCCGCTCGCGCTCGACGTGACCGACCGGGACGCGGTCCTCGCGGCGGTGGCGGCGGCCCGCGAGCGATTCGGCCGCATCGACGTCGCGATCAACAACGCCGGCTACGGGCTCTTCGGCTCGATCGAGGAGATCGCCGAGGCCGAGGCGCGCGCGCAGATCGAGACGAACGTCTTCGGCGCGCTCTGGGTGACCCAGGCGGTGCTCCCCGTCATGCGCGAGCAGCGCGGCGGGCACATCATCCAGGTCTCCTCGATCGGCGGGATCACCGCGTTCGCCTCGCTCGGCCTCTACAACGCCTCGAAGTGGGCGCTCGAGGGCTTCACGCAGGCGCTCTCGCAGGAGGTCGTCCCGTACGGGATCCGGACGACGCTCGTCGAGCCGGCCGCCTACGCGACCGACTGGGGCGGCGACTCCGCGGTCGTCGCGACGCCGCTGCCCGCGTACGACCACGTCCGCGAGGCGCGCGCCGCTCGGAAGGCGGCGCAGATCCCGGGCGACCCGGCCGCGACGCGCGACGCGATCCTCGCGGTCGTCGACGCCGAGGAGCCGCCGCTGCGGATCTTCTTCGGCCGGGGTCCGCTCGAGATCGCGAAGGCCGACTACGAGCGCCGGATCGCGACCTGGGAGACCTGGCGCGAGGTCTCCGAGGCGGCCCACGGCGCCTGACGCTTCACCGTATTCAGGCGTCCCGCGCCGTATTCAGGTGTCCGCGACCGAGGTTGCGCGGACGCGCGCGTTCCGCACCTGAATACGTCGCGAAGCACCTGAAAAAGGCGTCGGTGGCGGTCAGACGAGATGCCGGCCGGAGCGCACGATCGCCAGCAGCGACCGCTCGATCTGCGGCCAGGACTGCAGCTGCCGATAAGTCACCCGGATCACGAGGTACCCCAGTTCCACCAACCGGCGGTCGCGCGCCCGATCGGACTCGAACGCCTCCCGGTCGCCATGGAACTCGAAGCCATCCGCCTCGATGACCAGCCGGTTCCCGATCAGGAAGTCGACGCGTCCGACACCCGGGATCACGACCTGCGAGCGATACGGCACCCCGAGGCGCCGCAGCCGCAGTCGGATCGCCGACTCGCCGCCGGACTCGCTCGACGGGTCGATCAGCGCGAGCAGGGCGGGCGGCACGCCGGCCGCGCGGAGCGCCCGCAGCGACGCGCGGCCCTGCCGGACCGCGGAGTCGGCGGCGCCGATGAACCCCTCGACGTCGGTGCACTCGCGCAGCTCGGCGAGCGCCCGATCGATGGAGTCGCGCGGCGCCGTCGTCGCCCCCGGCCCGCGCCGCCAGTGCAGCACCACGCCACCCGGGTCGACGGACCGCGGGACGGTGTGGGAGTTCGCGGAGCGAAGGCGCGAGGCGTTGGCGGCGACGGAGACGTGGACGCCGGGAACCGGGGGCACCCAGACGCCCTCGAGCTCGAGCAGGGTCGCGCAGGTCGCCATCCCGCCGACGCGCACGGCCGTGACGGTCGGCCTGTCGGCACCCGGCAACGCGTACCAGGCCCGGC
>Ga0182737_1000306_pt1 | contig 78482 bp, 79 predicted proteins | sample eDN5th30CBELigOP_FD_128878 | JGI IMG/M metagenome (GOLD analysis project Ga0182737, IMG submission 128878) | Enriched Organic Plus compost microbial communities from Emeryville, California, USA - eDNA 5th pass 30_C BE-Lig OP (version 2) (version 2) ...
GCCCCGGGCGGCGTTGCAAATCCTCGTGATAGCTTGGGCTATCCCTGCGGTTTGCGCCTTGCCCCGCGCACGAATCCATCGATTTCATCATGACGACGGACTTGCGGGACACGACACTAGCCGCGCCGGGGCCGGCACCTAGGGCGCCGGGTTGGGCTGCTGGACGTGGATGCGCTCGATCGCTTCCAGCACGGCGGGCGGCAGGGTGACCTGGACGCTGTCGATGTTTTCCTTCAGCTGGTCCAGCGTGGTGGCGCCCATCAGGTTGCTGGCCACGAACGGCCGCTGGTTGACCCAGGCCAGCGCCAGCTGCGCCGGCGACAGGCCGTGGTCGCGCGCCAGCTGCACATACTGCCGCGTGGCGGCCTCGGCGCGCTCGTTGCTGTAGCGCGTGAAGCGCGTGTACAGCGTCAGCCGCGCGCCCTCGGGGCGGGCGCCGTCCAGGTACTTGCCGGCCAGTACGCCCATGGCCAGCGGCGAATAGGCCAGCAGGCCGACGTCTTCGCGGTGGCTGAATTCCGACAGGCCGTTTTCGTAAGTGCGGTTGAGCAGGCTGTACGGGTTCTGGATGGACACGATGCGCGGCAGGCCCTGGGCCTCGGCGTGCTTGAGGAACTGCGCCACGCCCCAGGGGCTTTCGTTCGACACGCCGATGTGGCGCACCTTGCCCGCGCGCACGAAGTCCTGCAGCACTGCCAGGGTTTCCTGGATGGGCACGGTGTCGTCGTCCATGACCCACGGGTAGGGGCGGCCGAAGGTCGAGGTGGTGCGGTCGGGCCAGTGCAGCTGGTACAGGTCCAGGTAATCGGTCTGCAGGCGCTTCAGGCTGTCGTGCAGCGCGGCGGTCAGGTTCTTGCGGTCCAGGAACGTCTTGCCGTCGCGGATGTGGCCGGGGCGCTTGGGGTCGCGCACCGGGCCGGCCGCCTTGCTGGCCAGCACGATGTCGTGGCGGCGGCCGGTCTTGGCCAGCCACGTGCCGATATAGGTCTCGGTGCGGCCCTGGGTCTCGGGCTTGGGCGGCACGGGGTACATCTCGGCGGTATCGACCAGGGTGACGCCGCGCGACAGCGCGTAGTCCAGCTGCCGGTGCGCGTCGGCTTCGCTGTTCTGTTCGCCCCAGGTCATGGTGCCCAGGCCGATCAGGCTGACTTCGGTATCGGTGCGGCCGAGTTTGCGGTATTTCAAGGACGGGACTCCGGTGGGGAAAGAATGCGGTCGATGTTACTACCGCGCGGGCGCGCTACGCTGTCGGTATTCCCGTTCGATCGTCATGCCGTGCACCGGCAGGAGGCCCCGGCGGTCGGCCTGCGCAGCGCCACCGAATGTTCGCTGGCCCACAACGTGGCCGACCGCGACGAGGTCGACCGGGTCATGCGGCAGGCCCGCCAAGCCGGCGCCGTCGAGGTCAAGCCCGCCGCCGACACCTTCTGGGGCGGCTATGCGGGCTATTTCCAGGATCCGGACGGCCACCTCTGGGAAGTGGCCTGGAACCCGCAGCTGCTGCCGCGGGATTGACGCCGGCAGCGGCGCAATGCCGCTACTGGGCGGCGCCGGTGGCGCTGGATACGTACTGCGCCAGGGTCTGGACGTCGGCGTCGCTCAGCGCGTCGAAGGCGGGCATGACGCCGATGCCGTTGCGCACGGCCTGGGCCACGCGATTGGCATCGGGCTTGAGCTCGTCCAGGTTGGGGCCGATGGTGCCGGCCGCGCCGGCGTCGTCCAGGGTATGGCAGACGGCACAGGCCGGCGTGGCGCCCTTGGTGAAGAGGGCGCGGCCGGCCTCGGCGTTGGCCGGGTCGGCCGCGCCGGCGGCCGCCGAGTACAGGCCGGCCGCCAGCAGGGCCGGCAAGACGCGCCGGGCGGCGCGGTGGCAGGATGAAACATGCTGCGAGGTGTTGCGCATCGATACCGCCCTTCCTAGGACACCGTGATCTTCAGCGCATGGTCGCGCCAGCTGGTATTCAGGTAGCCGCGCACGTTCTCGACGCGCTCTTCGACCTGCACGTTGCCTTCGGTGTCCTCGACGCGGCTGGCCAGGGTGTGCTCGCCGGCCGGCAGCTCGACGGGCAGGGCGAACTGGCGCCAGGCGTACTTGCCCAGGTCGGGGCCCACCAGCGCGGCCTGTTTCCAGGTCTTGCCGCCATCGATCGAGACGTCCACGCGCTTGACGGCATGGATGCCGCCGAACGCCACCCCGCGCACTAGCGCGCGGCCGGCCTTGACGGCTTCGCCGTCGGCGCCGGGCGCGGTGATCCACGACTTGGGCGTCATGGCCCAGGCCGACGGGTATTGCGGCCCCGGCTTGGCGTCCAGCGGCGCCAGGCGGTAGCTGCTTTGCTGGATCTTGACCGGGCTTTGCTCGGCGGTGAACGCCAGGCGCTTGATGTACTTGACGTTGTTCACGCCGGTGTAGCCCGGCACGATCAGGCGCAGCGGCCCGCCGTGCGCCAGCGACAGCGGCTCGTTGTTCATTTCCCAGGCCAGCATGGCGTCCTGCATGGTCTCGCGCGGCACCGAGCGTTCCACCATCAGGGTCTTGGGGTCCAGGCCTTCGGGCAGTTGCTCGCCCCCGGTGCCGGTCATGTAGGCGGGGTCGCCGTCCACGCCGCCCAGGTGCTCGACCAGCGCGCGCACCGGGATGCCGGTCCACATGACGCAGCCGGCCGCGCCGACTGTCCATTTCGTGCCGCTGGGCTGGTGCGGGAAGAAGCCGCGGCCGTTGCCCGAGCATTGCAGCACCGTGGCCATGGTTTCCACGCCCAGGGTCTTGAGTTCGCCCAGGGTCAGGGTGCGCGGTTGCTTCACGCCCTGGATCTCGATGGCCCAGGCGTCGCGGTCGTCCAGGATGGAGGCGTCGGGCGGCGGCAGGTTGTTGCGCACGTACAGTTCGCGCGACGGCGTGATCACCCCGTCGCCGAACGCGCCGCGCTTGGTCTCGATGGTGTTGGCGCTGTGCACGATGACGCTGTCGGCGTCTTTCCAGGCGGCGTAGGGCGGCAGCGGCTTGGCGGCGGCCGGGGCCGCGGAGGCTGCCGCTTTGCCGGCGGCCTCGCTGGCGCGCGCGATGCCCGACGCGCCCAGGCCGGCCGCGGCGAGGGCGCCGGCGCTACCGGCCAGCAGGCGGCGGCGCGCAGGGTTGAGGGGGAGTGTCTCCATGGCATGCCTCTCCGGTTGCCGCGCATTGCCGGGGCAGGCGCGGTATTGTGGTTATGTCGCGCCGCCAGGGCGGCGGCTGCCTGCCATCATCGACAATGCCGGCTTATATGTCAACCGGTTGTAAGAAGGTCGCTTTATTGGTAGGAAAGAATATATAAACCCGTTGTGAACAATCGCCAGGAGCAATCGCCATGTGCCGCTGGATGGCTTATACCGGTAGTCCTTTGCAGCTGGAGACGGTCATTTTCAAGGCCCGCCATTCGCTGATCGACCAGAGCCTGCACGCGCGCCTGGGCGAGACCACCACCAACGGCGACGGCTTCGGCGTGGGATGGTACGGCCGCGACCCGGCCGAGGCGCCGTTTCGCTACCGCAGCATCCACCCCGCCTGGAACGACCGCAACCTGCGCGAGGCGGCGCGCGCCATCAAGGCGCCGCTGTTCGTGGCGCACATCCGGGCGGCCACCGACACGCCCGCGCAGGAAACCAACTGCCACCCGTTTCGCCACGAGCGCTGGCTGTTCGTGCACAACGGCCTGATCCGCGGTTATCCGCTGGTGCGGCGCGAATTGATGATGCAGGTCGCGCCGCGCTACTTCATGTCGCTGGAAGGCTCTACCGATTCGGAGCTGATGTTCCTGCTGGCGCTGAGCTTCGGGCTGGAATCCGACCCGGTGCCCGCGCTGCAGCGCATGGCGGCGGCGGTGGAAGACGCGGGCCATCGCAACGGCGTGGAGCACCCGCTGAACATGACGGTATGCGCGCTGGACGGCGAGCGCCTGATCGCGGTGCGCTATTCCAGCGAGGCGAATTCGCGTTCGCTGTTCCACAATACCGACGTGCGGCACCTGAAGCAGCTGTATCCGGACGAGCCGCGCATCGCGGCGCTGGACGACGACACCTACATGCTGCTGTCGGAGCCGCTGACGGAATTGCCGGGGGCCTGGGAAGAAGTGCCGGAAGCCACCGCCATCATCGCGGGCGGCGGGCAGGTACGGCACTACCCGTTCGCGCCGCTGCGCTGAGGCGGCCCGCCGCGGCCGGCGTCATGGCGCCGCTAGGCCGCGGCCGGCACCGCATACCACAGCGCCGCGAAAAAGTGGCAGGCCGTGCCCGCCAGCACGAACAGGTGCCACACGAAGTGCGCGTAGCGCCAGCGCGAATCGCACACGAAGAACAGCACGCCGCCGGTGTAGGCCAGGCCGCCGGCCAGCAGCAGCCACAGTCCGCCGGCGGGCACGCGTTCCAGCACCGGGTCGACGGCGATGGCCACCAGCCAGCCCATGGCCAGGTACAGCCCAGTGGACAGCAACGGGCGGTCGAGCCGCCGGCATGCCTTCAGCGCCACGCCCAGCGCCGCCAGCCCCCACACCAGGCCCAGCAGCGTCCAGCCCCAGGGCCCGCGCAGCGGCCCCAGCGTGAACGGGGTATAGGTGCCGGCGATCAGCAGGTAGATGGCGGAGTGGTCGAGCACGTTGAACAGCTGCTTGGCGCGGCCGCGCGGCAGCGCGTGGTACAGCGTGGATGCCAGGTACAGCAGGCACATGGTGGCCGCGAAGATGGCCGCGCCGGCGATCAGGGCCGCATCGCCGCGCCGCGTGGCGCCCACGATCAGCAGCGGGGCCGCCAGCAGCGCGCCCAGGGTGCCGACGCCATGGCTGAGGCTGTTGGCGATTTCTTCGCCCCGGGTCTGGGGGCGGTCGGTGGAGAACGTGGCGGGCATGGACGGGAAGAGGAGGCGGCGCGAAGGCAATACCACACCTTAGGCGTTTGCGTCCGGCAGTTCAAGGCAGGGGGGTGCCTGCCGCTTGATCGCGCACAAGGCCGCGCCGCGCGTTGATCCAGGCCGTATATCGGCAGGCACAGGCCGCCCATTGCGGGCGGGTGTACTGGCAGGCCCAGGAAGGCAACGCCACCGCGCGTGGCGGCGTGCCCTACGATTGCGGCTTGCCGGCGTTATCGCCGCAGAAAGCCGTTTGCATGGCCTGCTGGATCTGCTCGGGCGTCAGGTCCTGCTTGTGCGTGGCCACCGACCACAAATGCCCCTGCGGGTCGGCCAGCTGGCCGTAGCGGTCGCCCCAGAACATGTCGGCCGGCGGCATGGTGATGGTGGCGCCGGCCGCCTGCGCCTGCGCCATGGTGGCGTCCACGTCTTCCACGTACAGGTGCAGGTACACGGGCGAGCCGTTCAGGCTCTTGGGGCTTGCCGACGCGCATTCCGAGAACGTGTCGGCCAGCATCAGGGTGGAATCGCCGATGCGCACCGCCGCATGCATGATCTTGCCGCCGGGGCCGGGCAGGCGCGCCAGCTCGACCGCGTTGAACGCTCGCACATAGAAGTCGATGGCCTGGGCCGCGCTTTCGCACATCAGGTGCGGCGTCAGGGAATGCATGTCTTCGGGAATGGGTTTCACGGTGGCCATGGTGGGCTCCTGAAGGGGGCGGCGCCGGGTTGGCGCCTGCTCTGTGGGTACGACGGCCGGCGCGATGCCGGATCGACAGCGCCGGCCGGCTTTTTTTGCAACACGGGTGTTACAGCGCCACCAGGGTGCGAAAACCGCCCCAGGCCATGCGCCGCATGTCGAACACGCTTTCCGCGTCTTCCATCTTCAGGCGCGGGTCGGCCATGACGGCGGCGTTGATGCGGTCGCGGTCGGCCTTGCTGGGGTAGAGGATCCAGGCAAATATCACGACTTCGCCCTCGCGCGCGCCGGCGGCCTGGGCGAAGGTGGCGCAGTTCGGGTCCATATTGAGCTCGTCGCCCACGCATTCGCGGTAGTCGAGCGCTCCGTGGTCTTTCCAGACGGCCCCGGCCGTGGACGCCATGGCGCGGTAGGCATCCAGCTTGTCTTTCGGGACGGCAAGCAGAAAGCCGTCGACGTACTGTTCCATGGCAGTGCTCCTGTGTGGGTGTGGCCGGCCTCCCCGCGAGGCCGGAGAGCTACTGTATCGGGAATCGCGCCTGCCGCCGATGGGGAATTGCGACAATCTTGCGGGTGGATTGCGACAGGCCCCCGGCAGTATGCTGCGGGCATGAAGAACGTCGCTTTCCTGCTGCCGGCCGGGGCCAATATCGCCTCGCTGGAAACCGCCCGGCACGGTTTCATGGTGGCCAACCAGTACCTGCAGGCCAATGGCCGCGCGCCGCGCTTTGCGGTGCGCCTGCTGGCGGCCACGCCGCGCGTCCACCTGGACGACGGCCGCATCCAGGTGCGGGCCGATGCCGTGCTGGACGACGCCGGCCCCGTGGATATCTGCATCGTGCCGCCGCTGCTGGGGCCCACGCCGGAAAGCGTGGCCGAAAATGCCGAGCTGATCGCCTGGCTGGCGCGGCATTACAAGAACGGCGGCGAACTGGCCTGCCTGTGCCTGGGCGCGGCCCTGCCCGCGGCGGCCGGCCTGCTGGACGGCCGCCAGGCCGTGGTGCACTGGGCCGCGCAGGGCCTGTATGCGCAGTGGTTTCCGGCGGTGCAGTGGGTCAGCGATCGCATCGTGCTGGCCGAGCACGGGCTGTACACCAGCGGCGGCGCGTTTTCCGCCGCGCACCTGGTGCTGCACCTGATCGAGAAATACACCGACCGCGACACCGCCATCTGGTGCGCGAAGTTCTTCCAGCTGGACTGGAGCCGCCAGAGCCAGTTGCCGTTTTCGGTATTCGTGGGGCACAAGGCGCACGCCGACGACATCGTGCGCGCGGTGCAGCAGCATATCGAGTCGCGCTATGCCGAACGCCTGACCGTCGAGGCGCTGGCCGAACGCTTCGCCCTGGGCCGCCGCACGCTGGAACGGCGCTTTCGCCAGGCCACCGGCAACAGCATCGTGGAATACCTGCAGCGTATCCGCGTCGAGGCCGCCAAGAAGCAACTGGAAAGCTCGCGCAAGACCGTGGCCGAGGTGATGTACGAAGTGGGCTACAGCGATACCAAGGCGTTCCGGGACATCTTCAGCAAGTACTGCGGCATGTCGCCGGTGGGCTATCGCGAGCGGTACTTGTGACGGGGCAGGCGCCAGGCACCCCGCGGGGCGCCCGACGCCTTTATCGCCGCCATCCCGTCAATCGACACTGGCGCCCGATTTCTTGACCACTTCGGCCCAGCGCGGGATTTCGCTGGCCATCAGGTCGCGCAGCGCTTCGGGGCTGCTGCCCACCAGTTCCATGCCCATGGTCTTGCCCAGCTTTTCCTGTACGTCGGGGGCTTTCAAGATCGCGCCGATCTCTTTCGACAACCGGTCGACGATGGGCTTGGGCGTGCCCTTGGGCGCATACACCGCCTGCCACGACGCCATCTGGAAACCCGCCACGCCGGCTTCTTCCATGGTGGGCGTGTCCGGCGCCAGCGCGATGCGCTTGGGCGTGGTCACGGCCAGCAGCTTCAGCTTGCCGTTCTGCAGCAAGGGCAGGGCGGCTGTCATCTGGTCGAACATGAACGTGACCGCGCCGGACGACACATCCACCATGGCCGGGGGCGTGCCCTTGTACGGCACGTGGGTCAGCGGCACGCCGATGGTGTCGGCGAACAGTTCGCCGGCCAGGTGCGTGGACGTGCCCGGCCCCGACGAGGCGAACGTCCGCTTGGCCGGGTCGCGCTTGAGCAGCGCGATCAGGTCGGCCACCGAGTTCACGCCCAGGTTGGGATCCACCAGCAGCACATTGGGCAGCGTGGCCACCAGCGACACCGGTTCGAAATCCTTGACCGGGTCGTAGCGCAGGTTCTTGTACAGGCTGGCATTGATGGCATGGGTGCTGATGGTGCCGCCGAACAGGGTGTAGCCGTCGGCCGGAGCCTTGGCCACATAGGCGGCGCCGATCGCGCCGGCCGCGCCGGGCTTGTTCTCGACTACGACATTCTGGTGCAGCCGTTCGGCCAGTTTCTGCGCCAGCAGGCGGCCCACCACATCGGTGGAACCGCCCACGGTAAACGGCACCACATACGAAATGGGCTTGTCGCCGGGCCAGTCGGCGGCCTGGGCGGGCAGCCCGCAGGCGGCCAGCGTGGCCGCGGCCAGGGTCAGCGCCAGGTGGCGGCGTCGGATGGGGTTCATGGCTTGTCTCCGTTCTTGGGGTTATGGTGTGGAAAATGGCGGGGTGGCCGTCACCGCCCGTGTTGCACGCGCCACGCGGCGTAGCGCTCGCGCGTGGCGGGATCGGTGGGCGGGTACAGGCCGGCGATGCTGCGGCCGTCCAGCACTTCGCTGGTGACGAAATCTTCGAACGCGGTCATGTCGTGGGCTTCCTGCGCGATGTCCTCGACGATGCCGGCCGGGATCACCACCACGCCCTCGGCGTCGCCCACCACGATGTCGCCCGGGAACACCGCCACGTCGCCGCAGCCGATGGGCACGTTCAGGTCCATGGCCTGGTGCAGCGTCAGGTTGGTGGGGGCCGACGGCCGCTGGTGGTAGGCCGGCATTTGCAGCCGGGCGATCTCGGGCGAATCGCGAAACCCGCCGTCGGTGACCACCCCGGCCACCCCGCGCTTCATCAGGCGCGTGACCAGGATCGAGCCGGCCGATGCGGCGCGCGCGTCCTTGCGGCTGTCGATCATCAGCACCGCGCCCGCCGGGCAGGTTTCCACCGCCACGCGCTGCGGGTGTTGCGGGTCTTCGAACACCTTGATGGTGTTCAGGTCTTCGCGGGCGGGGATGTAGCGCAAGGTATAGGCCGGGCCCACCATGTTGGGCAGGCCGGGATTCAGCGGCCGCACGTCCTGGATGAACTGGTTGCGCAGGCCGCGTTTGAACAGCGCCGTGCACAGCGTGGCGGTGCTGACGGCGGCCAGGCGGGCGCGGGTGGTGTCGGACAGGGTAGTCATGGCGATGTCGGGGTCGGGCAAGGGAATCGGGCGGCGCTGGCGCCGGGCTTAGAAGATGTCGGGCTCGGCCACGGGCGCGCCGAAGCCGGTTTCCAGGAAATCGAAGTCGCAGCCGTCGTTGGCCTGCAGAATGTGCTGCGCGTACATCCAGCCGTAGCCGCGCTCGTAGCGCTTGGGCGGCGGCGTCCAGGCGGCGCGGCGCGCGGCCAGCTCGTCGTCGCCGACGTTCAGGTGGATGCGGCGCGCGGGCACGTCGACGGTGATCAGGTCGCCCGTGCGGACCAGTGCCAGCGGGCCGCCCACATAGGCCTCGGGCGCGGCATGCAGGATGCAGGCGCCGTAGCTGGTGCCGCTCATGCGCGCATCGGACAGGCGCAGCATGTCGCGCACGCCCTGCTTCACCAGCTTCACCGGGATGGGCAGCATGCCCCATTCGGGCATGCCGGGCCCGCCCTGCGGGCCGGCGTTGCGCAGGATCAGGATGTGATCGGCGGTGACGTCCAGGTTCTCGTCCTCGACGGCGGCTTTCATGCTGGGGTAGTCGTCGAACACCAGCGCCGGGCCGGTGTGCCGCAGGTAGCGCGGCGCGCAGGCGCTGGGCTTGATGACGCAGCCGTCCGGCGCCAGGTTGCCCGTGAGCACGGCCAGCGCGCCTTCCTGGTAGATGGCCTGGTCCAGCGGGCGGATCACATCGTCGTTGTAGACCGCCGCGCCGGCAATGTTCTCGCCCAGGCTGCGGCCGGTGACCGTGGCGGCCGACAGGTCCAGGTGGGCGTCGGCCAGGCGCGACATCAGGCCGGGCAGGCCGCCGGCGTAATAGAAGTCTTCCATCAGGTAGGTGTCGCCGCTGGGCCGGATGTTGGCGATGACCGGTACCCGGCGGCTGGCGGCGTCGAAGTCTTCCAGGCCGACGGCACAGCCCGCGCGGCGCGACATGGCCACCAGGTGCACGATGGCGTTGGTGGAACAGCCCATGGCCATGGCCACGTTGATGGCGTTCTTGAACGAAGCCTGCGTCAGGATTTTCCGAGGGGCCTGGTCTTCCCATACCATTTCCACCACGCGGCGGCCGCATTCGGCCGACATGCGCATGTGGTTGACGTCGGCCGCCGGGATCGACGAGGCGCCGGGCAGCGTCAGGCCGATGGCCTCGGCGATGGCCGTCATGGTGCTGGCCGTGCCCATGGTCATGCAGGTGCCGTAGCTGCGGGCGATGCCGCCTTCCACTTCGGTCCAGTCCTGCCTGGTGATGTTGCCGGCGCGGCGTTCGTCCCACAGCTTCCAGGCATCCGAGCCCGAACCCAGCACCTTGCCTTTCCAGTTGCCGCGCAGCATGGGGCCGGCCGGCAGGTAGATGCAGGGCAGGTTGGCGCTGATGGCGCCCATGATCAGCCCCGGGGTGGTCTTGTCGCAACCGCCCATCAGCACCGCGCCGTCCACCGGGTGGCTGCGCAGCAGCTCTTCCGTTTCCATGGCCAGGAAGTTGCGGTACAGCATGGTGGTGGGCTTGACGAAGGATTCCGATACCGAGATGGCCGGCAATTCCACCGGGAATCCGCCGGCTTGCAGCACGCCGCGCTTGACGTCGTCGACCCGTTGCTTGAAGTGGCTATGGCACGGGTTCAGGTCGGACCAGGTATTGATGATGGCGATCACCGGGCGGCCCGCCCAGTCTTGCGGGCCGTAGCCCATTTGCATCATGCGCGAGCGGTGGCCGAACGAGCGCAGGTCGTCATGCGCCATCCAGCGGGCGCTGCGCAGAGAGTCGTAAGAACGGGTCATGGGTCGGAATGTGAGGAAATTTCGGCGATTAAAACACTAATATATTAGTACGTCAATGCCGGGCCGGCCCGGTACAATCGCTGTCATTGCCGTTGCCAGATTTCCCCATGCCCACCCTGGACGCCTTGCCCGCCGACCTGCAGCTGGACCGCTCGCGCCATGCCGCGCCGCAGGTGTTCGAGAAACTGCGCGAACTGATCGTGTCGCTGGAACTGAAGCCCGGGGCCGCGCTGGCGCGCGGCGAACTGGCCGAGGCCTTCGGCCTGAGCCAGACCCCGATCCGCGACGCCCTGATCCAGTTGCGCGATGAAGGCCTGGTCGACATCTACCCGCAGCACACCACCGTGGTCAGCCGCATCGACATCGCCGCGGCCCGCCAGGCGCATTTCCTGCGCCGCTCGCTGGAGCTGGAGATCGTGCGCGTGCTGGCCGAGCGCGACGACCCGGCCCTGATCGATCGGCTGCGCGCGCACATCGACATGCAGCGCGCCCATCGCGAAGCCGACCGCTACCAGGGCTTCCTGGAGGCCGATCGCGCCTTTCACCGCGAGATGCACCAGGCCGCCGGGGTGGCGGGGCTGTGGGAACTGGAACAACGCTACAGCGGCCACGTCGACCGCCTGCGCCGGCTGCACCTGCCCGAAGCCGGCAAGGCCGACCGCATCCTGCGGGACCACCAACGCATCGTCGAAGCCATCGCTCGCCGCGACGCCGCCGGCGCGCAGGCAGCCCTGCGCGAGCATTTGTCGGGTACCCTGAGCCAGGTCGACGATATCTGCGAGCGCTATCCGGACTACGTCAGGCGGGGGTGATGGGCTTGCCTGGGAAGAGGTGCCAGCCACCCTTCGGGGTGTCTGACACCTTTGGGTTGGCGAGACCATGCTACCCGGTCAACGCCCCACCGCATACGCCTGCATCAAGCGCGGCGTGGCGGCGGCGTGCAGCAGGCCGTCGGGGTCGCGCGAGGCGGCGGTCAGGCGGCCGGTGGACCATTGCGGCTCTTCTTCGATGACGTGGCCGCGCGCGCGCAGGTCGGCGATGACGTCGGCGCCGAACGACGCTTCCACCGCCAGGTGCCCCGGCTTGCGGTCGCGCGGGTAGAACGACGACGGGAAGTGCAGGGTGTGCGACATCGGCTGGTCGATGGCTTCCTGCAGGTTCAGGCCGTGGTGCACGTGGCGCAGGAACAGCAGCAGCTGCCATTGTTCCTGCTGGTCGCCGCCGGGCGTGCCGAACACCATGTACGGCTGGCCGTCGCGCAGCGCCAGCGACGGCGTCAGCGTGGTGCGGGGCCGCTTGCCGGGCGCCAGGGTGCCGGGCAGGCCGGGTTCCAGCCAGAACATCTGCGCCCGCGTATTCAGCGGGAAGCCCAGTTCCGGAATCACGGGCGAGGACTGCAGCCAGCCGCCCGACGGCGTGGCCGACACCATGTTGCCCCAGCGGTCGATCACGTCCACGTGCGTGGTGTCGCCGCGCTTGGCCGAGGCACGCATGTCGGCCAGGGTAGGTTCGCTGCCGGGCGTGCCCACCGGCGTCACTTTCGACAGGCGCGCCAGCACGTCCATGACGCGGTCGACCTGGGCGTCGTAGCCCGGCACGCGGCCGGGCCGCAGCTCGTGCGAGGCCAGCCGGCCGACCAGGGCGCGGCGTTCGTCGTTGTAGGCATCCGACAGCAGGTGCTCGAGCGGCACGCGCACGAACGACGGGTCGCCGTAGTAGGCCTCGCGGTCGGCGAAGGCCAGTTTCATGGCTTCGGTGATGCGGTGCACGAACTCGGCGCCGTTCGGGCCGGGGTGGTGCAGGTCCAGCCCCTTGAGCAGGGCCAGGGTCTGCAGGAACACCGGGCCCTGGCTCCAGGCGCCGGCCTTGGCCACGGTATAGCCGTGGTAGTCGTAGGTGGCGGGCGTGTCGTAGCTGGCCGACCAGCCGGCCATGTCTTGTGCCGTCAGCACGCCGCGATGCGGCGTGCCGGTTTCGTCCATGACTTCGGTGTGGCGCGCATACCGGTCGATGGCCTCGGCCACGAAGCCCCGGTAGAACGCATCGCGCGCCGCGTCGATCTGGCGTTCGCGGTCGTTGCCCACGGCTTCGGCCTCGCGCAGCACGCGGCGCCAGGTCTCGGCCAGCCAGGGGTTGCGAAACAGCTTGCGCGCCGCGGGCGGCGCGCCGTCCGGCAGGTAGACTTGCGCCGTGGTGGGCCAGTGCCGGGCGAAGAAGCCTTGCAGGCCCGCGATGGTATTGGCGATGCGCGGCATCAGCGCATGGCCGTGGTCGGCATAGTAGATGGCCGGTTCCAGCACGTCGCGCACGCGCAGGGTGCCGTGGTCGCGCAGCAGCAGCATCCAGGCGTCGAAGGCGCCGGGTATCACCGCCGGCAGCAGGCCGTTGCCCGGGATCAGGGCAAGCCCCAGCGAACGGTAGTGTTCCAGCGTGGCGCCGGCCGGGGCGGGGCCTTGCCCGCACAGCACTTCGGTGCGGCCGGTGCGCGCCGAGTGGAACACCACCGGCACTTCGCCGGCCGGGCCGACCAGGTGCGGTTCCACCACCTGCAGCACGAAGCCCGCCGCCACCGCCGCATCGAAGGCGTTGCCGCCGCGTTCCAGCAGCGACATGCCGGCGCTGCTGGCCAGCCAATGCGTCGAGGTCACCACCCCGAACGTGCCCAGGATCTCGGGCCGGGTGGTGAACATGCGGTATCCGGAGTCGATGCTCATGGCCTGGCCACCGTGATGCCCTTCAGGCGGATCAGGCCGTCGGGATAGGGCACGAAGCCCTGCACCTTGGCCTGCGTGCCGAAGATCCAGGGCAGGTAGAACAGGTAGATGCGCGGGTCGTCTTCCTGCATGATCTTCATGGCCTGCCCGTACAGGGCGCGGCGCCGGGTTTCGTCGGCCTGGCTGCGCGCCTCGTTCATGAGCTTGTCCATCTCGGCATTGCAATACTTGCCGTCGTTCAGGCTGCCTTTGCAGGTGATGTACTGGTAGATGTTGCCGCTGGGATCCACGCGGCCCGACCAGCCCGTCTGCCCCACCTGGAACTCGCCGCGCGGCAGCGCCGATTGCAGCGCGGCGAATTCCAGCGGCCGCAGCGAGATATCGAAGCCCGCTTCCGCGCCCATGGCCTGCACCAGCTCGAACACCTGCTGCATGGTGGTGTTGTTGCCGAAGGTCAGTTCGAATTTCACGCGGTCGTAGCCGGCCTGCTTGAGCAGTTCCTGTGCTTTCTTCGGGTCGCGTCCGGTGCGGTCGAATTGCTTGTCGTAGGCGAAGCTGGCCGGCGGGAAAGGCTGGTAGGCCGGCTGGAACATGCCTTCGCCCACCACCTGGTTGATCACGTCGCGGTCGATGGCCAGGTCCAGCGCCTGGCGCACGCGCTTGTCTTTGGCCAGCGGGTTGTCGGCGCGCGCGCCGTTGGCGATGTTGACCGAGATGGCCTGGTAGCCCAGGCCGGTAACCGGCGCCAGGCGCAGGTTGGGGTCTTCCTTCACGGTCTTGACGTCGCTGGGCGCCACGCGCTCGATGATGTCAAGACCGCCCGAGCGCAGGTTGTTCAGCCGCACCGTGGTGTCGGGCATGGGCGTGAAGACGACCTGGTCGAAATGGTAGTTGCCCTTGTCCCAGTACTGGTCGAATTTTTCCAGCACGATGCGGTCGTTCTGGACCCGTTCCTTGAACTTGTAGGGGCCCGAGCACACCGGCTTGCGGCCCGGGTCCTGGTCGAAGGTGGCGGGCGACAGCATCATGCCGGCGCGGTCGGACAGCTGCGACAGCAGCGAGGCGTCGGGCGACTTCAGGTGCAGCACCACAGTGCGGGCATCGGGCGCGTCGACGCTGGCCACGGACGTCAGTTCGCTTTTGCGGTTGCTGTCGGGCAGCGTCATGGCGCGGTCCAGGTTGGCCTTCACCGACGCGGCGTCGATGGGCGTGCCGTCGTGGTAGAAGGCGCCCTGGCGCAGCGTGAAGGTCAGCGTCATGCCGTCGTCGCTGGTTTTCCAGGATTCGGCCAGCTGCGGCACGAATTTCAGGTCGGGCGAGATATCGACCAGCTTGTCGCACAGCGAGGCGAACACGATGCGGCCCACGAAAGTGCGGGCGCGCGCGGGGTCGAGTACGTCGGGGTCGTCTTGCAGGCCGATACGCATGGTGGATTGCGCCGTGGCGGCAGCGCTGGCAAGCAGGCCGGCCGCGGCCAGCGCGAGGCAGAGGCTACGCATGAGAGTGTCCTTTCGGGAAGTTGAACGCGATCGATTGTGGCGCGAAAGCGGCGCAGGCGCGCCGATGAACATCAATCTACCAAATCGGACGACGATGCGCGCGATTGTCGCGCCGCCCAGCGGACGCTGTGCAGCCACGACAGCCGGCTGGGGTGCACGATGGCGCGCAGGGCCCGCGCGTAGTCCAGCACCAGCCCGGGCGTCCAGGCCATGGTGGTGGCGCGCTTGCGCACCTGGGCGGCAATCCACAATTCGGGCATGAACAGAGTGCGCAGCACGCGCGTCCAGCGGTGCGAGTCATGTTGCAGCGCGCCATCCAGCGCCGCTTCCAGGGCGTACGAGACGGTGCTGGAACAGTTGCGGTGCGTCAAATTGTAGATTTCGCGCTGCCGGTAGGCCTGCCAGAAGCGCAGCAGGCCGGCGTGGTTGTAGTGGTGGAACAGGATCTGCCGGGTCGACGGGCACCACGCGGCCGATTCGGTGGGGTAGTCGGGTTGGAATTCCCCGGGCACGTCGTTCTCGCGCGTGGCTTTCAGCAGGCGGAAGAATTCCGACGGCGAACGGTCGATTTCCACCGCCGGATACAGGCTGATGTACGTGGCGGGCGGCATTTCCAGCGCGGCATGGCCGGTCGAGATCACCCCCTTGGCGTCCACGGCGGCGATGTAGCGGTTGATCACCGGGCGCGGCACCGGCTCGTGCTTGGACGACCCTTCCGGCGTCCACACATGCACGACCAGCGGCGATTGCACCGGGTCCGCCGCATCCGGCGCCGGCCGGGCCGCGGCGCCGGGTTCGGGCTGGCGCGGGCGATGCGGGATCAGGTCGCCGGGGGCCAGCAAGTCGAACACCGAGCGGCCGTCGCGCAGCATGCGGGCGCGCCGGGCAATGCGCCAGGTATTGATGCCGCCCACCAGCAGGGTTACCCCCACGAATTCCGACAGCGTCGCGTGGTAGTGCGTGGGGTAGGGCTGGAACAGGAAAATCGCGAAGGCCATCTGCGCCAGCCCGCCCAGGAAGGCCTGCTTCCAGTGCGGAAAACGCACCACCCACGACGAGGCCATCTGCAGCGTGCCCATCACGAAATAGGCCAGCCCGAACACGATGGCCAGCAGCAGGTTGCTGGTATTGCGGCCCGACAAGATCAGCACCGCGATGAACAAGAACAGCCCGCCCTTGAAATACAGCACCGCCTTCTGCGCGCCCACGCCGCCGGAGGCCACGCTGAGCGTCACCAGGCTTTCCAGCAGCAAGAAGGCGCCGAACACGTGCACCGGAAAATACCGCACGCCATCGATCCCGTCGATCAGGATGAACACCCCCAGCGCCGCCCAACCCGCGCCCAGCCAGGCCAGCACGCCGGCCTGCCGGCGAACGAAATCGGCGCCGAACAACAGCAGCGCGATCTGGATCATGGAAGTCTCCCGGTTGTGCGCTGTAGCGTCATCGCCATGCCCACTGCCGCCGCGCCTGCCATGTGCCCACCACCGCCACGCCGGCCTCGCCGCCGATGGCGGTGGGGTTGCAGTCGACGATGCGTATCCACCCATGGCCGCCGGCCACGCGCAGCGGCAACGACGCTTGCACCGGCCCGGTCGCCGCGCCGGCCCAGCGCCGCTTCAGCGTTTCGCGGTCGTCCGGGTGCAGGTGCGCCAGCAGTTCGTCCAGCGTGTCCAGCGCCGCGTCGCCCAGCCCCAGCACGGCGCGCGGGTCGCCGTCCCAGGCCAGCCGCCCGGTGGCCGGGTCGTACTGGTACAGGATGCCGGCGTCCACGCTGGCGATGGCCCCGCCCGGGCGCCGCCCATTGGTGTACACCCACAGGAATGCCAGCAGCAGCGCCGTGGCCGACAAGTAGCACTGGGCCAGCAACAACGATTCGCCCGGCCGCAGCCCATGCGGAAAGAACGGCCCGCGGTCGTCGGCCGCGTAGTACAGGGCAATGGCGCCCAGGCTGACCAGCGCCAGCGCGCCGCCGCGGCTGCCCCAGGCCATCGACATCACCGCCGCCAGCAGGATCGGCGCGCAGGCCAGCGGCAGCACTAGCGCGGCCCGATGCGGGTCGGGCGAGACTTCGGCAAACACATACCAGGCCGACAGGCCCAGCAGCGCCCAGGCCACGAGCCCGCCCGCCAGCGCCGCCGCGCCGGGGCGGCGCGCCTGTCCGGCCACGTCCGTCCAGCTGAGAATGGCGATGGCCGGCAGCAGCACGCCGGTGACATTGGCTGCCCACCATATCCACACCGTGCCCAGGAACGGCAGGCCGTTCAGCGATGCCAGCCAGCCCACGCCCACCCCCGCGGCCAGCGCGCTGACCAGCAGCGTCGAGCCGACCAGCACCAGCACGGCGTACAGGTCGTCGCCGCGGCGCGCGTAGCGCTGCACGACCCAGGCGATGGCCGCGTCGCTGGCCAGCGAGATGCAGCCGATGCCGACCGAGCGCAGGAAGTCGTGATGGGCCCAGGCATCCAGCAGCAGCCGCGCCGCCATGAAAGCAATGAACCAGGCCGGCCAGCGGCGCGGCGGAGTGAGGAGAAAGGCCGAGACCGCGACGCCGGCGGGCAGCCAGACAAAGGCCACGCGGGTGCCGGGGTCGTCGAGCTGTAGCGACACGTAGCCGCTGGCGGCATAGAGGGCCGCCCAGAGCAACAGCGATAGCGCAAAGCGAAGCAGGGAACTGGCCATACGGATAGGTCTGCCGATGCGTGTGCTGCCGCGCAGTATGGCACAGGAGGCGGCGCGCTGTCTTCCCGGCAATTTGCTTGCCGGGCGGGCGGGGCGGGCTTCAGCCGCTTTGGCAGGCAGGCACCCACCAGACCGGCAGGGTCTGCCAGGCAATGGCCAGGATGGCCAGCAGGCTGAGCGCGCCCGCGACCCGGGGGAAGAAGCCCGCATCGTCGGTGCGCGGCCAGCGCGCCCGCTGGCGCCAGTACACCAGCGCGATGACGGCGATGGCCAGGACGGCCGCCGCCGACAGCACCCATGCCGACAGCCCGGCGTCCACCCACAGGCCGTGCCACGCCGGGCGCGCGCAGAATACGCCGTTGGCGGCGTAGACCAGCACGAAGTGCGCCGCCCAGGTCAGCGGGCCGGCCAGCCAGGGCAGCAGGATCGCGATGCGCGGCGCATTCATGCCAGGCCCGCCCATCGGGGAAAGCCATGCAGGACCAGCGTGCCCACCAGGCCTTGCGCCACGGTGTAGTGCCACAGCAGCGCCGTGTTGTCGAAGCAGGCGCGCCGCGCGGCGCCCAGCTTGCCGGCCCACGAGCGGGCCGCCGTGAACAGGCTCATGAACGCCACAGCAATGGCCAGCGTGCCCTGCAGGCCGATCAATGCGTACACCGAGGCGGCGTACGCATGGTCTTGCGGGCGCAGGCCGGCACGCCACTGCGCACCGGCTTCCAGGCCGACCGCGGCGGCCAGCATCAGCGCGCCCAGCGGCAGCGCGAGGCGCAGGCAACTTTGCCGCCCGCGCCGCAGGCCGCGGCCGCCGGTCCAGGCCAAGGCGCTGCTGCCCGCCAGCAGGGCGCCGCTGGCCAGCGGCCACGGCACCGCCGCCAGCGCCGCGGGCGCGGGCCAGACCTCGGGCGAAGTGGTCCACAAGAACAGATAGGCAAACAGCAGCGCGCAGAAGATGCTGGCGCAGACCATCACCAGCATCACCATCGCCCACCACGAATGCGAGGCGCTGCCCACGCACGATACCGGCAGCCGCAGCCCGCCGCCGACGTCCACCGGCGGATGGTCGGGCGCAGGGTCGGCGTCCCACAGCCAGCGCAGGATCATGGCGATGGCCAGCACGCCGAACAGCGCGGCCGGCACCATCAGCTTTACCGTCAGCAGCAGGAAGAACCCGGCCGTGCCCACGGCGGCCAGCACCGGCGGCCAGCCCGGGCCGGGCAGCCGCAGCAGGTATTGCGGACGCGCGTCGATGGCGCCGGTGACCAGGGTAGAGCGCCCGCCGGTGGGCGCGCCCGGCAGGTAGTAGCGCCCGGCCTGGACATCGGCGGCCAGGCCGGGCTGGTCCCACAGCGGTTCGCGGCTGCTTACCCACGGCACGCTGCGCGGGCCGGCCACGCCGGCCGGCAGCCATTCCAGCGTGCCGGCCCGCCACACATTGCCCGCATTGCGTTCGACCGATGGCCGGCAATTGCGCGCCAGGTCGATCAGGAACACCAGCACGCCCGCGGCAATCAGGTAGGCGCCCACGGTGGACACCATGTTCAGCAGACCCCAGCCGTACTGGTCGGCATAGGTGTACACCCGGCGCGGCATGCCGGCCAGCCCGGTCAGGTGCATGGGGAAGAAGCCGATGTTGAAGCCGACGAACATCAGCCAGAAGGCCCAGCGCCCCAGCCGTTCGGACAGCGCCCGCCGGCTGACGAACGGCATCCAGTAATAGAACGCGGCGAACAGCGGAAACACCATGCCGCCCACCAGCACATAGTGCAGGTGCGCCACCACGAAGTACGTGTCGTGCGCCTGCCAGTCGAACGGGATCACCGCCACCATCACCCCCGTCAGGCCGCCCAGCACGAAAATGAAGAAGAACCCCAGGATGAACAGCATGGGCGTCTTCAGCGGCCGCAGGCGCGGCGCCGCGGCGAGGGTGGCGATCCAGGCAAACACCTGGACGCCGGTGGGGATGGATACCGCCATGCTGGCCGCCGACGCGAAGCTGAGCGACAGTTGCGGAATGCCGGTGGCGAACATGTGATGCACCCACAGCCCGAAGCTGAGGAAGCTGGTGGCCACGATGGCCATCACCACCAGCCGGTAGCCCACCAGCGGGCGCCCGGCCATGGCGGGGATGATCATCGACACCATGCCGGCCGCCGGCAGGAAAATGATGTAGACCTCGGGGTGGCCGAACAGCCAGAACAAATGCTGCCACAGCAGCGGGTCGCCGCCCTTGTCGGCCATGAAGAAGGGCAGGCCGAAGGCGCGCTCGAGTTCCAGCAGCGCCGTGGCCACGATCACCGCCGGGAACGCGATGATCACCATGCCCGAGAACGCCAGCATGATCCACGCGAAAATCGGCATCTTGTCCAGCGTCATGCCCGGCGCGCGGGTGCGCAGGATGCCCACCGCCAGTTCGATGGCCCCGGCGATGGCCGATATCTCGATGAAGCCGATGCCCAGCAGCCACAAGTCGGCGTTCAGCGCGGGCGAATAGGCGGAACTGGTCAGCGGCGGATACATGAACCACCCGCCGTCGGGCGCCAGGCCGACGAAAATGCTGCAGAAGAACACCAGGCCGCCGATGGCATAGGCCCAGTACGCATAAGACGACAGGCGCGGAAACGGCAGGTCGCGCGCGCCCAGCATGTTGGGCAGCAGCAGCACGGCCATCGCTTCCACTGCCGGCACCGCGAACAGGAACATCATCACCGTGCCGTGCATGGTGAACAGCTGGTTGTACAGATCGTGGCCGATCAGGTCGTTGTCGGGCACGGCAAGCTGGGCGCGCATCAGCAGCGCCAGCACGCCCGCCAGCAGGAAGAACAGCAGCGCCGTGCCGATGTACAGCAAGCCGATGTAGTTGTTGTTGACGACCGTGATGGCGCACCAGCCGCGGGGGCGTTGCCAGACGCGCTCCAGGTGCGCTTGTTCGCCATCGGGGCGCGGCAGCGGGTGGGGCAGCGCGCGCGGCGGGGTCGATGGCGTGCCGGGCCTCATTGCAGGCTTTCCATATAGTGCGCCACGGCGCGCAACTGCTCGCCCGACAGGTGGTCGAACGCCGGCATGCCATTGCCCGGCTTGATGTGCTGGCTGCCGGCGATCCAGCCCGCCAGTGTGCCCACGTTGTTCGGCAGCATGCCCGCGCCCAGCGACAGGCGCCCGCCCACGTGCGTCAGGTCGGGCCCCACGGTGCCGGCCGCGGGCGTGCCGCGCACGGCGTGGCAGCGCGCGCAGGCCTGCAGGAACACCTGGCGGCCTTGCCGCAGGCGGCCGTCGGCATCGCCGGGCGGCGCGGCGGGCCGCCGCTGCGACTGCAGCCATGCCTGGAAATCCGGCCCGGCCAGCACCTGGACGTCGAACATCATGTTGGCATGCTGCGCGCCGCAGTATTCCGCGCATTGCCCGCGATACCGGCCGGCCCGGGTGGCATGCAGGCGCATGCGGTTGACGTGGCCCGGCACCATGTCCAGCTTGCCCGCCAGGTTCGGCACCCAGAAGCTGTGCACCACATTGGGCGAGGCCAGCGCCAGGTCCACCGGCTGGTCCACGGGAATGCGGATCTCGTTCGCCGTCTCGAACAGCACCTGGCCATCGTCATCCAGGTAGCGCACCCGCCACCACCACATTTCGCCCGTGACCTCGATGCGCACCGCGGCGGGCGCATCGGCGCGCAGCATGGCCGCCGCGATGCCCAGGCTGTAGATCAACAGCGCCGACAGCGCCGCCACGGGAAACACGATGCCCGCCCCGACCAGCATGGCGCGGCCGGCCAGGTGCCGGCGCAGCCGCTCGGGCCCCAGTATCGCCAGCGCCAGGATGGCCATCACCAGCAAGAAGATCGCCGCGCCGGCCACGAACATCACCCACGCCGTCTCCGCGCTCAGGCCGGCCTGTTCGCCCTGGGGATGCAGCGCCGACTGCCGGTCGGCCCATATCGTCGACAGCAGTACGGCGGGAACAGCGTAGAAGCTGGAATCGGGCATATTCGGGCATGGCCGGGGGTAGCCGTGCGACGCAGGGGTAGACGGGAGCAACGCTGCCCCCGCAAAGCAAATGCCGTGCCGTCGCTGTGGAATCGTTGCGCCGGGCCGGTGCAATCCAGCGGAAAAATTACATTCGGCCGGCGTTTTTGCTGCAAACGCCGTGCCCGATGCCTGTCGCTACCCATGGCGGCAGGGGCGGGCAAGGAACTTGCGGCATGTCGCAAGCAAAAACCCCGGGGATCTTTATGGACTGCTTGTCCCACGCGGGCCGGCTCGGCCTTGGAGTGCGGCCACGTGGCATATGCCGGCTGCCGGCGTGGCTGGGCGCCGGGCTGCTGCTGGCGGCGCTGTCCGGTTGCGGCGAGCCCGCCGCGCCGCTGGCCCCGCCCGCCCAGGCCAGCGCCTTGCCGGGGGCCGACGTTGCCCGCGGACGGCAGCGCATCGCCGAATACGGTTGCGCCAGTTGCCACACGATTCCCGGCGTGCGCGGCCCGAGCGCGCGCGTGGGGCCGCCGTTGCGCCACCTGGCCAGCCGGGCCTACCTGGCGGGCGTGCTGGCCAATACCCCCGGCAACCTGGTGCGCTGGCTGCGCGACCCGCCGGCCATATCGCCGCGCACCGCCATGCCCAACCTGGGGCTGAGCGAGGCCGACGCCCGCGACGTGGCCGCCTATCTGCTCACCCTGCGCTGACAAGGATGCCGCCCTTATGAAACCCTGGATGCGCACCGTCGGCCTGACCCTGGCCTGCACCGCCGCGGCGGGCGGCGCGGGCGCGCTGGCCCTGGTGTACAGCGGCTGGTACGACAGCAGCGCCACCCAACCCCATACCCCGCCCGTGAACGCGGTACTGGAAGCGGCGCTGCAGCGCTCGATCACCGTGCGCGCCGCCGATATCGCCGTGCCGCCGCTGGACGATCCGCAACGGGCCATCGACGGCTTCAGGCTGTTCCGCGCGCACTGCGTGCAATGCCATGGCGCACCCGGCGTGGCCCCCGAACCTTTCGCGCGCGGCCTGATGCCGGCCCCGGCGGCGCTGGTGGACACCGCCCGGCATTGGCCGCCATCGGAAATCTATTGGGTCATCCGGCAAGGCGTCAAAATGACCGGCATGCCCGCCTGGCAATACCGGATGAGCGACGCGGGCATGTGGGACGTGGTCGCCTTCATGAAGGTGCTGCCCGGGTTGTCGCCCGCCCAATACCGCGATTGGGAAAGCCGCTACGCCGGGTCCGGCGCGCCCGGGCCCGGGCCGGCCGTGCCCGCGGCATCGCGGGCCGCCGTGCCGGATGCCACCGACCTGCGCCTGGGCGACGCCGAGACCGGGCGCCGTGTCATGCAGCAGTACCTGTGCGTCACCTGCCACGCCATCCCGGGCGTGGTGGGCGCCAACCGCCACGTGGGCCCGCCGCTGGGCGGCATCGCCAACCAGCGGTACATCGCCGGCATCCTGCCGAACACCCCGGCCAACCTGGTGCGCTGGCTGCGCGACCCGAGCGCCATCGACCCGATGTCGGCCATGCCCGACCTGGATGTCAGCGAACAGGATGCGCGGGACATGGCGGCGTTCCTGTATACGCTGGACGACGCCCGGTAGCCGACCACGCATCGCGGACGAGGGCGTGGCGCGCCAGCCGGCCGGCCGGCCTTCAATACACCCAGGGAATCAGCCGCCACGTGCGTTTGCGGTAGGCCTCGTACTGCACGCCGAAGTGCGCCCGCAACAAGCCTTCTTCGCTGCGCATGCGGGCAATCAGCGGGGGCAGCATGCATAGTGCCAGCAGCAGGCCGATTGCCGAGCGGAACGCCAGCGCCCAGCCCGCCATGCTGATCAACAGGCCCAGGTAGCTGGGGTTGCGGATCTTTGCGTAGACGCCGGTGGTGACGAGTTCGTGGCCGGGCTGGATCGCCACCAGGCCGCTGAAACGGCGGCCCAGCACGAACACCGGCCATAGCCGCAGCGCCCCGCCGGCCGCGAACAACAGCACGCCGACCCAGCGCACCGCATCGCCGCCCAGCGTCCAGAAATCCATGCGATCGGTGTAGGCCGGCACGTAACCGCTGAGCAGGCCAAGCACCGCGAAAGCTGTCAGCACCCAGCGGTTGTCGCGATCTTCGCGTACGCCCGGATCCAGGTTGCCGCCACTGAAGAGCGCGACGGTGGACAAGGCGAACAGGACGACCACCAAGGCCGCGCGGGCGGGATGGGAAAAGAAAGGGGTCAGGCCGCCGTAGGCAACGACGGCCAATGCCAGGTAGAACAGGGTGCCCAGCAGGGTGGTGAACGCGATGGCGGGAGTGGGGCGCATGATGGGCCTCGCGATGGATGAGCGCAGCGAGACGTTCCGGTCACGAAGGGCTACGTGACGATATTGCGCCCTGTCCCTGGCAGCGTCAAACCCCGCGGGCAAAGGCCGGCCTTTCCTCTACGGCGCAGGCGGGGGGGCGCCGCGGGTCGGGCGGTGGCCGGCTGAGGGTATTTCTATCAGGAAAACTAAATATCGATTTTAGAATTATTAGTTTGATTAAACATCAGGGGCCGCGCAGACTTCCTCAAAACCATCTTTCATCAAACCGGAGGAGTCGAAATGGTCCCGAATGTCGTCGATTACAAACTGGTCAGCCAATTCCTGAGTGTCTCGGTGTCCAACGTGTCCGACGCGCTGGATCGCCTGGGCATCGAGGGCGCGCCGCAGGGGATCCTGCCGATCCAGGCTTGCGCGAAAATCGCCGGCCCCGCCGCTACGCTGAAGTACCTGCCCCATGGGAAGGCCAGCGAATCGACGGTGCTGGGAACGCTGCGGGCCATTGTGGGCGCGGGCCGGGGCTCGGTGCTTTGCATCGATGCTTCCGAGAACCCGCATGTGAACTCGCTGGGCGGCGTGGCGGGCGCCACGGCCAAGCATAACGGGCTGGCCGGCTGCGTGACGGACGGCGTGGTGCGCGACGTGGACGAATACAAGGTGTATGGCCTGCCCGTCTACGCGCGCGGCATTGCCCAGCAATCGGTGCGCGGGCGTTCTTCTTGCGCGGGCTATGGCATGCCGGTCACATTGGGCGGCGTCGTCGTCAACCAGGGCGATTACATCGTGGCCGATGAAAACGGCACCGTGGTGGTACCCAAGGACCGCGCGCAGGAAGTCGTCGAATTCGCCATCAAGGTCAAGGCCACCGAAGATCGCGTCATTGCCGAGATCCGCGCGGGCGCCGACCCGGTGGAGGCGCACGAGAAGGTGAATTACGACAACATGCTCAAGAGGTAATCGTTCACCATGGCTGCTCCTCTACGATCTTTCCTGTTTTGCAGCCCGCTGGTATTCCAGCCAGATGGAATCGGGTCGCAGCCGGCCGCCGACGTGCTTTGCCTGGATCTGGAGGACGCGGTGCCTCCGGATATGAAGCTGGCCGCCAGGCAGGAAGCCAACAGGCTGGCCGACAGCGGCATGCTGGCAAACCAGCGCGCGGTCTTCGTGCGCATCAACGAGATCGCGTCGGATGAAGGGCAGCGCGATGCGCAATGGGCCTGCGATCGCGCGCCGCTGATCAAGGGCATCATCCTGCCCAAGGTGAAATCCGCGGCCGACATCCTGATGTTGGGCGAGCTGCTGGACCGCAACCACGCCGACATCGGCATTTACCCGATCATAGAAGAACCCGAGGGCCTGAAGAATGTGTTCGACGTGCTGGCGGCAAGCCCGCATGTGCGGGGCAGCTTCTTCGGGGCCAACGACCTTTCTGTCGGCCTGGGCTGCGAGCCGGGTTGGGACGCCTTGCTGTATGCGCGCTCCAGGGTCGTGCATGCGGCGGCCATTGCCGGTATTGCCGTCTACGATGCGCCGTCGGCCAATCTGGACGATCTCGAGGCGCTGCGGGCCGACTGCCTGCGGGCGCGGTCCCTGGGCATGTCGGGCAAGGTGCTCAAGACGGCTGCCCACGTCGGCACGGCGAATCGATGTTTCACGCCTTCGCGGCAAGAGCTGGACAAATACAGGGCGATCTACGCGCTGTATCTGCAGGCGCCCGCCAGCCCGGTGATTCATGAAGGCAAGTTCATCGAGCTGCCGTTGGTCAAGCGTGCCAAGAAAATGTCTGAAACGGATTGGACGACGTATGGCGACGATTAATTACCTGACCCGAATCGAGTTCGACCACGGCGTATCGGCCAAGGCGCCGGAAATTGTCCGGTCGCTCAAGCTGAGCCGGATCTTGCTGGTCACGGACCCGGGGCTGTACGGCAGCGCGCTTTATCGGCGTTTTGCCGACCAGTTGGGGGGACTGGTGCAAAGCGTGTTTCACGACACCCCGCAGAATCCCGATGAAGCGGCCGTCGAGCAGGCCGCCCAGCGCTATCTGGTGGCGCGCTGCGATGGCATCGTGGCGCTGGGGGGCGGGTCGTCGATCGACCTGGCCAAGGGCGCCGCCATTCGCGCCACCCATGAGGGTCCGCTGGAATCGTATGCGGCCATCCATGGCGGCGTCGCCAGGATCTCGTCCAAGGTGGCGCCGGTGATCGCGGTGCCGACCACGGCCGGCACCGGCAGCGAAGTGGGCCGGGCCACCTTGATCACCTTGCGAACCGGTGAAAAGCTGGGGTTGATCAGCCCCTATCTGATTCCTCGCGTGGCCATCTGCGACCCCGAGCTGACACTGTCGCTGCCCGCGGGCTTGACCGCCGCCACCGGCATGGACGCACTGACGCACTGCCTGGAAACTTTCGTGTCGCCGCTGGTGAACCCGCCGGCCGAGGCGATCGCCCTCGACGGCTTGGCGCGGGCTGCCCGCTGGATAAGAACCGCCGTATCCGATGGCGGCAATATCGAGGCGCGCTGGCAGATGATGATGGCCGCGCTGCAGGGCGGCCTGACATTCCAGAAGGGCCTGGGCGCGGTGCATGCCATGTCGCATCCCCTGGGAGCGCTGGCGGGCGTCAAGCTGCATCACGGCACATTGAACGCCGTCATCCTGCCCGTGGTGTACGACTACAACCTGGATGCGACGCCCCCATGGAAGCAGGCAAGCATCCGGCATGCGCTGGGGCTGGACGCCAACGCATCGGTGTCGGACTGGATCCGCCAGCTGAACAGGGACCTGAACCTGCCGGCGTCGCTGTCCGACATGGGCGTCACGCTGGCCATGGTAGATGGCCTGGTGCAAGGCGCGCTGCAGGATCATTCCAACGCTTCCAACCCCAAGCCATTGGCAGAGCACGACTACCGCGCATTATTCGCATCATTGATCGATGGCTGATCCCAGAAAGGAGACAAACGGTGAAAAAAATAACAGCCGCAGTAGTGATGGCCATGGCCGGCGCCGCCACGCATATTGGCCCTGCCATGGCGCAGTCTTATCCGGACCGTATCGTCAAGATCGTGTCTCCGTTTGCCACGGGCGGAATCGCCGATACGTTTTCCAGGGCCCTGGCGCAGAGTTTCAGCGACAGCTTCGGCCAGCCGTTCATTGTCGAGAACAAGATCGGCGGGGGCGGCAATATCGGTTCCGAACTGGTGGCCAAATCGCCCGCCGACGGCTACACCCTGGTCATGGGAAATATCGGTTCGCACGCGGTCAACCCGTTCCTGGTCAAGAATATGCGGTACGACCCCATCAAGGATTTTGCGCCCATCGCGCTGGTGCTGGATGCGGAAGGCTTGCTGGTCATCAATTCCCGGATACCCGCCAATAATCTGAGGGAATTCCTGGCCTACGCGAAAGCGCATTCCGGCAAGCTGACCTACGGGTCCGGCGGCATCGGCACCACCAGTCACCTGGCCGGGCTGCTTTTCACCGAAAAAACCAAGATCGAGCTCTTGCACGTACCGTACAAGGGCAACAATCCCGCCATCACCGATCTGGTCGGCGGGCAAACCGACATCATGTTCGCCACCATGCCCACCGTGCTGCCGTTCGTGAAAGAAGGGCGCCTGAAAGCCCTGGCGGTGCTGGGCAAGGAGCGCTCCGCCGCCTTGCCGGATGTGCCGACTCTGGGCGAACAGGTGCCCGGTTTCGAGGCCAACAACTGGATCGGCCTGTTCGCGCCCGCCGGCACGTCGCCGCAGATCGTGGGCGACCTGAACCAGAAAATCCAGGCAATCATGACCAGCGCGGCTATCCAGGAAAAGCTGCAGACCGCCGGCGCAAAGTTCATCCCGTCCACGCCGGCGTCATTCGCGACGTTCCAGGCTGCCGAATCGCGGAAGTGGCAGAAGATCCTGAAAGACGCGGGAGTCGAGCCGGGCTGACCCTGGCACGATCAACGGCGCGGCCGGCATGCCGGGGGCTGTTCCGCCCGGCCCGCCGGCCGCGTTTTTCAGCCGGCCATGCTTGATTCCAATGCCGGATGGGCTTTCGACGGCGCCGGGCGAGGGGATTTCGTCTTGGCAGCGGGCGCCGGCCCGGCGGCGCCTTCCAGGCCATGCATCAATTTCAGTTCCAGCAGGCGTTCCTGCAGCCGGACATTCAGCAATTCCACCAGGTAATCCACCGCGGGCGAACGCGGCTTCTTCGACAGATAGAGCGAGACGTCGACATGGCCCAGCTTGGGCAGGTTGAACTTATCGTCCACGATGCACAGGCCCGGCGATAGCCCTTCCGGGGTACGCATGGTGACGCCCAGGCCGGCATTCACCGCGGCCCACACCCCCGACAGCCCCGGCGAAGTCAGGCAAACTTTCCAGGGCAGATTCCTGGCGTCCAGTTCGCTCATTCCCTTGGTGCGAAAACGGCAAGGAGACGGAAACACGATCAGGGGCAGCGGCTGGGCCGGGCTCCATAAAAAATCCTGGTGCGCGATCCAGACCAGCGGAAGGTGGCCGATGCAGAGGGATTCCGGCATATCGCCCAGGCCCAGCGCCAGCGCGAAATCGATCTCGCCTTCCGAAGCGGCCGCCAACAGCCGCTGCCCCCCATCCACACGAACCTCCAATTCGATCTGCGGGAAGTTCTTCTTGAACTGGCTCAGCACGGGCGGCAACCATTGCTCGCCGAAATCCTGCGACGCGCCGAACCGGATCTTGCCGGTCTGGTCGGAGCTGTTCAGACTGTGCAGCGCTTCGTCGTTCAGGGCGATCATCTTCCTGGCATAAGACAGCAGCATCTCGCCGGACGCGGTCAATTCCAGCCGGTGCCCGGTCTTGCTGAACAGTTTCTTGTCGGTGATCGATTCCAGCTTCTGCATCTGCATCGATAGCGCCCCCTGCGTCCTTCCCACCTTGTGCGCGACTTTGCTCAAGGTGCCCAGGTCACACAGATTGACGTACGTGCGCAGCAGATGGATGTCCAGGTTTCTCATGCTCGTACCTCGTGCGGCGGGGCTCGCCTGTGGGAAGCCTTTGATACCAGGGCGAGTGGTGTGATGCGGCCGGATGCGTTGCTTGGTATTCCTGGCTGGGTTTCGGGATTACTCTGCGCCAGGAATGATATTCATACTGTACATCGTCTTGGGGGGGTGAAATGGACTGTTTTGGACCAGAAGCGGTCGACTCGCCATGGCGCGCGGGTCGTCCAAGCCTGTACGAAGTTTTCCCAGGCGGAGTTCAAGGCGCCAAGTGCGTTCATTTCAGTAGTGGCAATGTACTTGCGCAAAAGCGACATGGCGACATCGGTTTGGGTGGCAAACGTAGACGCCACTGGCCTGTTGGTGGCACACAAGGAGAAGAAATAATGGCTGATCGCGATAACGCTCATGTCGATCCCGTCCTCCTTGAGGTGGTGCGTAATAAGTTTCATAGCATCGCCAATGAAATGCAATCGACGCTCTTGCAATGCGCCTTCTCACCTTTGGTCAAGGAAGGCATGGATTGTTCGGCAGCGCTTTACACTGCCGCGGGCGAAACCCTGTCTCAAGCGACCGCGATCCCGGTCCATCTGGGGACAATGACCCCGGCATTGACCGCACTGCTGCAGGCATATCCTGTCGAGAAACTGGCTCCAGGCGATGCCCTGATTCTTAACGATCCATACTGTGGTGGCTCGCATCTGCCAGACATCACCATCGCAACGCCCGTGTTCGTTGATGGCGTGGTGTTCGCCATATGTGTGACCACCGTCCATCATCAGGATGTCGGCGGTATGTCACACGGTTCCCTGCCCAGTAATGCCACTGACGTCTTTCAAGAAGGCCTGCGTATACCGCCTTTGAAGTTGATGGAGCGGGGCGAGATGAGCGAGGCTGTTTACAAGCTCCTTTATTCCAACAGCCGTACACCGGATGCGTTCCTTGGCGATATCCGTGCGCAGTTGTCGGCATGCACGATTGCGTCGCGGCGGCTGGTGGGCTTGTGCCAAAAATACGATAGAGAGCTCTTGCTGAGCATCATCGAGGAACTGCTCGATCGCTCTGAACGAATGACCCGCGCGGCGATCAGAAAGCTGCCGCAGGGCACGTTCTCCTTTTCTGACGTGCTGGACAACGATGGCGTAGATCTGGACCGCCGGATCCCAATCGCAGTCAGCGTGACGGTGGACGGCGACAGCATTCACTACGACTTTTCTGGTTGCAGCACGCAGGTTAAAGGGCCGGTCAATTGCGTTCCGGCGGGCGCGCATACGGCAGCGTACTACGCAACCCGCGTGCTTACAGGAGAGGATATTCCGACGAATGGCGGATGCTTCCGTCCGATTTCGTTGCACTTGCCGCCGGGTTCCATCGTAAATCCCGCTTCCCCCGCCGCAGTAAACGCCCGGCTGGTAACGATTAAGCGCCTATGTTCGAGCATCGTAAGCGCGTTCGCCGAGGCGTTGCCCGAACGTGTGCCAGCTGCCCCGGGCAATGTTCTTGCAGCGATAACCTTTGGGGGGCAGCGTGACGATGGTTCTCCCTTCATGCTTAGTGAGCTCGTCGCAGCCGGTATCCGTCCGCGGGCTATGGAACCACGTCACATCTGAGGGGCGCCCTTTTTGCAAAACTCGCCGGAGTGAGCCTCGTACATGTGCCCTATCGCAGCAACGCTGATGCAATGCCCGATCTGTTGGCAGGCAATGTCCAGATGATGTTCGAATCGATCGTCTTTCCTGCTGCCAAAGCGGGCAAGCTCGATCTGGTGGCAGTCCTTGGCGACCAACGCTACGAGCAGTTTCCTGACGTGCCTACCTTAGCAGAACTCGGAATGCCGGAGTTCGACATAACCCTTTGGTATGTCCTTTATGCGCCGGCAGGAACCCCGCAAATGGTGATCGACCGCGTCAATGCGGAGGTCGCGTCCATCATTGCAGATCCGGCGTTTTCGAAATCGATGATTGACGCGGGTTACCGAGTGAAAGCCATGCCGCCGGCGGAGCTCGCCAACTACATGAATGCCCAGGCGCTGCCGGGGCCCCGGGCGATAGCCGAAGTAGGCTTCGGCGACTTTGCCGACCGCCGGGTCGATTTCCACGGTATCGATGACGGTGCCGGGCAGCAGTTCGGCCAGGGTTTTCTGCAGGGTGGCGCCGCCCAGGCCGACGATCAATATGCTGGCCGGGTCGGGCTTGACGTACAGCGCGCTGATCATCATGCGGGTGTACGAGAACACCAGCTTGCCGGGCTCGTCCACGTCCTGGCAGGTTTGCCGGCCGAAGTCGACCATGCTGTTGAAGTTCATGCAGCGTTCGCCGTTCTCTTCGAAGACCAGGATTTTTCCGAACCGGGACGGCTCGCTGTGCAGCAGTTCGGGGCTGGCCTGGGCGGCCGGCAGGAACAGGCCGGCGCAGGCCAGAAGCAGGGCGGGCAGCAGGTGGGTGCGAAGGCGGGGCATGGGGATGTGCGTCAACAGGGATGGCACATCATATCGCCGGGACAAATCCGCTGGCGGACGTATGGGGGGCCGGCTGCGCCAGGCCGGGCCCACTGGGCGGCTCAGACCACCTGCTTTTCCTTCAGGGCCTGGATATCCCGCTGTCCGTAGCCCAGCACCTGGCCCAGCACATAGTCCGTACTGTCGCCGATGAGCGGCGGCGGCAGTTGGTATTTCACGGGGGTGCCGCATAGGCGCAGCGGGCTGGCGATGGTGGATACGATTCCGCCGTCTGCCTTGGGCATGTCCACCCGCAGTCCGCGGTATTGCACTTGCGGGTCCTGGAAGACCTGTTCGTAGTTGTTGATGCGCCCGCAGGGCACGCCGGCGGCTTCCAGGCGGGCGATCCAGTCTTCGGCGCCGCGGGCCAGCATGGTGCGGGCCAGCTCGGGGACCAGCTCGTTGCGTCCGACGATGCGGCCCTTGACCTTGGCCCAGCGGGCGTCGGCGGCCAGGTCGGGGCGTTCGATGGCTTCGCAGTAGCGTTGCCACTGGATGTCGTTGCCGACGGCCACCACGATTTCGCCGTCGGCGACGGTGAAGACCTGGTAGGGCACCAGGCTGGCGTGCGCATTGCCGTAGCGGTGCGGGATGTGGCCATTGGCGAAGTAGCCGGTGACCTGGTTGCCGCCCAGCGCGACGATGCAGTCCAGCAGGGCCATGTCGATGTATTGGCCGTTGCCGGATTCGGCGCGGTGGTTCAGCGCCGCCAGGATCGCGATGGTGGCGTACATGCCGGTGATGACGTCGGCGATGGCAATGCCGGTTTTCTGGGGGCCGCCGCCGGGCAGGTCGTCGCGTTCGCCGGTGATGCTCATCAGGCCGCCGATGGCCTGGAAGACGAAGTCGTAGCCGGGCTTGCGGGCGCTGGGCCCGTTCTGGCCGTAGCCGGTGATCGAGCAGTACACCAGCCCGGGGTTGACCTGGCGCAGGCTGTCGTAGTCCAGGCCGTAGCGTTTCAGGTCGCCGATCTTGTAGTTTTCCACTACGACGTCGCTGCGCGCGGCCAGTTCGCGCACCAGGCGCTGGCCGTCGGGGCTGGCGATGTCGATAGTGACCGACTTCTTGCCCCGGTTGGCGGCGGCGTAGTAGGTGGAGTCGGCCGCGTCGCCGCCGTTGGCGTCTTGCGTCCAGGGCGGCCCCCAGGCGCGGGTGTCGTCGCCGCAGCCGGGGCGTTCGACCTTGATGACTTCGGCGCCCAGGTCGGCCAGGTTCTGGGTGCACCAGGGCCCGGCCAGGATGCGGGACAAGTCCAGTACCCGGATGTGCGACAGGGCGCCCGGGGTTCCGGCGGCGTTCGGCATGACGCGGTTTCCTTCTTTATTTACTGGATGCTGATGTGGGCATCGGCGATGACCTTGGCCCATTTGTCGATTTCGGCGTTGACGTACCGGGCGAACTCGGGCTGCGTCATCGTGCCGGGCTCGGCGCCCTGCTTGGCGAACTGCGCCTTGATCTGCGGGCTTTGCAGGGCGGCCAGGACATCGGCAGAGATCTGCTGCGCCAGGGCGGGCGGCATCTTGCCGGGGGCGTACAGGCCGAACCATGCCATGGCCTCGAAGCCCTTGACGCCCGCTTCGTCCAGGGTGGGCACGTCGGGCAGGGCGGGCGAGCGCTTCGGCGACGTGACGCCCAGCGCGCGCAGCTTGCCGGCCTGGATATGCTGCAGCACGCCGGGCACGGAATCGAACATCACGGGGATCTGTCCGCCCAGCAAATCGTTCAGGGCCGGCGCGGCGCCCTTGTAGGGGATGTGCACCATGTCGATGCCGGTCATGGACTTGAACAGTTCGCCCGACAGGTGGTTGGCGCCGCCGGTGCCGGCCGAGCCGAAGTTGACTTTGCCGGGATGGGCCTTGGCGTAGGCGATGAGTTCCTGCGCGGTCTTGGCGGGGAACGACGGGTGCACGACCAGCACGTTGGGCACCGCGGCGACCTCGGCGATGGGGGTGAAGTCCTTGCGGGTGTCGTAGCGCAGGTTCTTGTACAGGCTGGGGTTGATGACGTGGTGCGTGGCGGTCAGCATCAGCGTGTAGCCGTCGGGCTCGGTGCGGGCCAGCTGTTCCGAAAAGATGGTGCCGCTGGCGCCGGGCTTGTTTTCCACCACGACGGTCTGCCGCCATTTCTGGCTGAGCTCGTTGGCCAGCTGGCGCGCCAGGATGTCGGTCGTGCCGCCGGGCGGAAAGGGCACCACCACGGTGACGGCGCGGGTGGGAAAGGCGGGCTGGGCCTGGCCGGCCGTTGGGGCCAGCGCGGTGGCCAGGGCCAGGGTGGCGGCGGCTGCCGCGTGGGTCCATGATGTCATGGTTGTCTCCTGTCGGTGTTGTTCTGTCGGGGCGGGATGTCCGGCGCCGGGAGCCGAAGCCCGGCGCCCGGATGCCTTGGGTGGGCGGCGCTCAGCCGGGGAATTCCACCATCGCTTCGCCCACGGCCACGACTTCGCCGCGCTGGTTCGTGACTTGCACGTCCAGCGTGGCCCATTGGCTTTTCTCGGTCTTGCGGGTGGCGGTGACGGTGGCGCGCGGGGTGATGGTGTCGCCCGGCTTCACGGGGATCTTCCAGCGGGTTTCCAGGCGGCGCTGCACGCCGCCTTGCGGATACAGCCAGTCGGTCAGCATCTTGGCGATGACGCCGAAGTTGTTCATGCCGTGCATGATGATGCCGCCGAAGTGCGTCTTGCCGAAATTGCCCTGCATGTAGTTGTCGTCGAGGTGCAGGGGGTTGTAGTCGAGCGACGCTTCGCAGAAGTCGCGGATGGATTCGCGCGTGGGGGAAAAGGGCGTGCCGTCGATGGATTGGCCGGTCTTGACGGCCTCGAATGCGGAGTTCATGAATGCGGTTCCTTGGGGCGGCGGGATTACACGGGGCGGATGGTCCAGCCGCGGCCGGAGCAGATCACTTCGTCGCGCTGGTTGAAGAACACGTTGTCGTGCACCGCGAACAGGCGGTCTTTCTTGATGAATTTGTCCAGCGCGCGCGCCTGCAGCCGGATGACGTCGCCGGGGCGGGCGGGAATGTTGTAGCTCCAGGACTGGCCGGCGTTGACGGTGCCGGGGCTGCGCATCCAGTCGTCGGCCGGGGTGCAGGCGAACATCAGCAGGATGTGGATGGCGGGCGGCGCGATCAGGCCCCGGTAGGGGGAATTGCGGGCGTATTCTTCGTCGAAGTACAGCGGGTGCAGGTCGCCCACGACGCGGCAGTATTTCTGGATGGCTTCCAGCGTCAGGGTGTAGGGGATGGTCTTGCGCGGCTGGCCGGGGACGATGTCGTCCCAGATTTTGCGGGCCTGGGCGTCTTTCCAGAAATCGGTTTCGAAGGTGGGTTCTGTCATGGCTGCGGGCTACGGTGGAGTAACGGTTGATTAACCCGGGCATCGTGCTACAATGACCGCTAAGCGGACATTTGTATCCGCTTTATGGTCATTCTGCGGGTCGTTTTTTGCCGTGTCAAGCACATGGCGGGGGATTGCATGGCTACTCCGGATAGCGAATCGTTTGTGCGCACCTTTGCGCGCGGGCTGAAAATCATCGAAGCCATGGGCCAGGGCGCCGCCCGGCAAACCCTGGGCGACGTGGCCGAAGCGGTGGGCTTGCCGCGCACGGCGGTGCGGCGCTTTTTGCTGACGCTGATCGACCTGGCGTTCGTGAAGACCGACGGCAAGTACTACTGGCTGACGCCCAAGGTGCTGCGCCTGGGGTTGTCGTACCTGTATTCGCTGCCGTACTGGCGGCAGGCGCAACTGGCGCTGGAAGAACTGTGCGCGCGCATCGGGCAGTCGTGCGCGGTGTCGGTGCTGGACGAAGAAGACATCGTGTACGTGCAGCGGCTGCACACGCGCCGCATCCTGCCGATGAGCCCGTCGCTGGGCAGCCGGCTGCCGGCGCATGCGGTGTCGATGGGGCGGGTATTGCTGTCGGGCCTGGACGCCGCCGCGCTGGACGCCTACCTGCAAACCGCCACGCTGAAGAAGCTGACCGCCGCCACGGTGGTGGATCGCGCGCGCCTGAAGGCCGAGATCGAACAGGTGCGCGAACAGGGCTACGCATGGGTGGATGGCGAACTGGACGAGTCCATTGCCGGCCTGGGCGTGCCGGTGCGCGATAAAGACGGCGCCATCATCGCCGCCATCAACGTCAGCCTGCCGGCGGGCAGTTTCGACCTGGCCACGGCGCTGCGCGAATTCCTGCCGGAACTGCGCCAGACGGCGTCGCATTTGCGCGCGGCCGGGGTCAGCTACTGACGCCGGGCCCGGCGGTTGCCCGAGCCTTGCCAGATCCGGGGGCAGGCGCTTGCGCGCCGCCGTCAGGTATCTCTTGATCGGCCGGCACCTGTACGCATGGCGGGCGAAGCTGCGGCGAGACATGAAGCTCGCGTCGAAATCGCCGCGCATGGCATTCCATCGGCCGCTAGCCGCGACCACCGGTGTCCGCTACAGTTAGCGCCACTGCCGGCCCGCGTGGCCGGCCTTGCCCGAAGGACTTCCGCCCATGCCGCGCCGTCTTCCTCCCTTGCCCGCCTTGCGCTTCTTCGAGGCCGCGGGCCGGCTGTGCAGCTTCAAGCTGGCGGCGGCCGAACTGAACGTCACGCCCAGCGCGGTCAGCCACGGCATCGTGGGGCTGGAGCAGGCGCTGGGGGTGGACTTGTTCGTGCGCGGGCCGCGCGGCCTGTCGCTGACGCCGGAAGGCGCGGATTACCTGTTGTATGTGTCCGAGGCCTTGTCGCTGATCGCGACCGCCACGCAACGCCTGCCGGGCGGCAAGGGCGGGCGCAGTATCGCGATCAGCTGTGCGCCGACCCTGGCATCGCGCTGGCTGCTGCCGCGCCTGCAGGCATTTCGCCGGCAATGGCCGGACGTGCAGTTGACCATCGATACGTCGCAGCGGCATGTGGGGTTTCCGGTGGACGGCTTCGACTTCGCGATCCGCATGAGCCGCAACCCGATTGCGGCGGCGACGTGGGTGCGCCTGTTCGGCGAGCAACTGGTGCCGGTGTGCAGCCCGGCTTACCGGGACCGGCTGATGGACGCGCACGGGCGGGTCGATTTGCGGCGGGCGGCGCTGATCCATGTGGACCTGGCCAGCGAGGATTGGCAGGCCTGGCTGGAACGGGCGGGCGAGGACGCTGCCCGGGATCCGGATGCCGCGGGCGGGCTGCATGTCGACACCATCCAGCTGGCGTTCGAGGCCGCGGCAGAGGGGTTGGGCGTGGCGCTGGGGCGGCGGCCGCTGCTGGGCTGCGATCTGGACAACGGGGCGCTGGTGGCGCTGGATCTGCCGGTGCTGCAAGCGGAAACCGCGTACTGGCTGGTCAGCTCGGATGGCGTGGAACGGCGCAGCGAGTTGCTGGCGTTCCGGGACTGGCTGGTGGACGAGGCGCGTCGCTATGCCGAGGTGTCGGACACTTTGCGGGATGCTTGACACCTGATGCGCCCATGGCGACCCAGGTGAGCCATTTTCACTTGCGATCGAAATCTTTTCCTTTGCCGGCGCGGCGGCGCGCTGCCACCATGCGGGCAAAGGAGATCGCATCGCCATGCAAACCGCAAGCCGTGGGCATTGGGCCTCTAGCAATACTGTCGTCTGGGTGATCGTCGCGGCGGCGCTGGTCCTGAGCGCCGCCATGGGCGTACGGCAGACGTTCGGGCTGTTCATCAATCCGTTTTCTTTCGACCGCGGCCTGCCGGTAACGCAGATCGCTTTTGCGATCGCCGTGCACAACCTGGTGTGGGGCGCGGCGCAGCCGTTTGCCGGCGCGGCGGCCGACCGCTATGGGGCGGCGCCGGTCGTGGCGTTCGGCGCGATGGCATTCGCCGCCGGGCTGGCGCTGGCCACGGTGTCCAGTTCGCCGCTTTGGCTGGTGCTGAGCATGGGCCTGCTGGTGGGGATCGGCGTCAGCTGCACCAGCTTCGGCGTGGTGCTGGCGTCGGTGGGCCGGGCCGTGTCGCCCGAGCGGCGCAGCATGGCATTGGGCCTGGCCAGCGCCGGCGGGTCGGTGGGACAGGTAGTGCTGGTGCCGTTCGCGCAGATCCTGCGCGAGACCTCGGGCGTCTCGGCGTCGCTGCTGGGGCTGGCGGTGCTGATGCTGCTGGTGGCGCCGCTGGGCCTGCTGCTGGATCGCCCCACGCCTGCCGGCGCGGCCGCGGCGGGGCAGGAGCCCGTGGTGCCGCTCAAGCAGGCCGTGCTGCAGGCGTGCCGGCATCGCGGCTATTGCCTGTTGACGCTGGGATTCTTCACCTGCGGATTTCAGCTGGCGTTCATCGCCACGCACTTGCCGGGCTACCTGGTGCTGTGCCACATGCCGATCGGCCTGGGCGCCACGGCGCTGGCGCTGATCGGGCTGTTCAACATGGCGGGCAGCTGGGCGTGCGGCTGGCTGGGCGGGCGCTACCGGCAGCAGTGGGTGCTGGGCTGGCTGTACCTGATACGCGGGGCGGCCATCGCGGCGTTCTTCCTGCTGCCCAAGAGCACGCTGTCGGTGGTGCTGTTCGCCGCGGTGATGGGCCTGACCTGGCTGGGCACGGTGCCATTGACCAGCGGGCTGGTGGCCAAGGTATTCGGCACGCGGCACCTGGGCACCCTGTTCGGCGTGTGCTTTCTCAGCCACCAGGTGGGTTCGTTCCTGGGGGCATGGCTGGGCGGGCTGGTGTTCGACCTGACCGGTTCGTACACGCCGATCTGGGCCGCCACGGCGCTGGCCGGGCTGGTGGCGGCATTGCTGCATTTCCCCATCGACGACCGCGCCGCGCCGCTGGCGCCGGCGGCCGCGGCACTGGCCCAACGCTGAATCGATTGTTGATATAGTGGCTATCCCCGCCCGTCCGGGCCAGCCCCTGTATTGCCGTCGATGCCCCAGGTATTGCCCGATCCGCCGCCTGCCGCGCCAGCCGAAGGTTTCGGCCTGCCGGCGGCCGTGCGCGTGCTGGAAGAAGACATCGTGCTGGGCAGCCTGCATCCGCGCGAGCGCCTGATCGAAGACGACCTGATCCGCCGCTTCGGCTTCAAGCGCCACGTGGCGCGCGAGGTGCTGGCCGAACTGGCGCGCCGCGGCCTGGTGGAACGGCGCAAGAACGTGGGTTGCGAAGTGCGCGCCTTCTCGCCGCAGGAAGTGGCCGAGCTGTACCAATTGCGCGAACTGCTGGAAGCCGAGGCCGCGCGCATCCTGCCGTGCCCCTTGCCGGCGGCGGCGCTGCGCCAGCTGATCGACATCCAGCGCGAGCACGACCGCGCGGTGGCCGACGCGGACCCGCGCGCGGTGTTCCATACCAACCAGCGCTTTCACGAAACGCTGTTCGGCTTTTGCCAGAACGGCGTGCTGCAGAAGGCGATCCACGAGTACGCGCGCCAGACGCATGCCATTCGCTTCAGTTCGCTGGTAGATGCGTCGTATCGCGAACGCGCCCGGCAAGAGCACTGGGCCATCATCGAAGCCCTGCAGGACGCGCGGCGCGACGATCTGGTGCGCCTGTGCCGCGCCCACCTGGCGCCGTCGCGCGACGCGTACCTGGCGGTGAACCGGCATTTGTATCCGCGCGGCTGACGCGCCGCTCATGCGATCATCGGGCGGTGGCTTCGGCGCGCGCCGCGTGGCCGGCCAGGCCGGTCAGCCCCGGGGCGCGGCGCGGAACACCAGCGCCAGCCCGGCCAGGATGGCCGCCATGCCGGCCAGGCCGAGCGGCGACAGGCGATTGCCCAGCAGCAGGTAGTCCAGCAGCGCGGTCACGCCCGGCACCAGGTAGAACAGGCTGGTGACGTTGACCAGGTTGCCGGCCTGGATCAGCCGGTACAGCAGCAGCGTGGCGCCTACCGATATCACCAGCCCCAGCCACAGCAGCGGCACCAGCAACCCCATGCCGCCCGACAGGCGCCATGGCTGCAACGGCACGCACGTCAGGCACAGCAGCAGGCCCACCGCATACTGCAGCGGCAGGGCTTGCAATGGCGGCTGCCGCAGGCTTTTCTGCAGGATCGCGCCGCCCGTCATGCACAGCAGCGCGCCCAGCGCGTACAGCATGCCGGCCGCCGAATAGCGCGCCAGGCCGATGCTTTCCCATACCACCAGGGCCAGGCCGGCCAGCGCCAGCGCCAGTCCCAGTACGCGCGGCAGCGCGAAGCGGCGTTCCAGCAGCACCAGCGTCAGCAGGGGCTGCGCGCCCAGCGTGGTGGCCAGCACGCCGGGCGTGATGCCGTGGTCCAGCGCCAGGAAGTAGCAGATCGAATAGCCGCCTATCATGGTCAGGCCGGTGGCCGCCGTGCGCCCGCGCGCGCCGCGCGGCGGCAGCCACGGCTGCCGGGCCGCGGCCGCCAGCGCCAGCAGGGCGCCCAGGGCCAGCGCGAAGCGCAGCAGCAGGAAAGCGAAGGGCGTGGCATGCGCCAGCCCCCATTTCGAGAAAATCGCGCCGCTGCTCCACAGCAGCACGAACAGCGCCGTGGCGCCGTGGGCCGTATAGGCCGTTCTTGCATTGATCATCGGATTCACCCGTCGGGAAACGAACAGGCTCCAGCGGCCGCGTCAGGCGCATCGGCGCCGGACGGCGGCAAGCATCGGGGATGTGCTGGAGACGCCAGGAAGGGCTGGAATCAGCCCTGGACGGCGGCGGGCGGCGGCGGGGCCGCGCGGCCCGCGACGACGCCCGGCGGCGGGGCGACGGGGGTAACGACGAGATACCGCGACGCGCGCGCGGCGCCGGCGTGGGCCGGCGCGGCAAGGGGGATGCGGGAACGGGCGCGTCGATTCATGATGGGCGTACGCTACACGCAGCCGGGCCGCGCGTCAATGCGCGGCCCGTATCCTGCCGCGGTCTTCAGGCGCGATGCGGCTGGCCCGGCGCGCGCGTGCGCCGCTGCACGGCCAGGTCCAGCGCCAGCATCGCCAGCAGCGAGGCGCCCACTAGCGGAAACACGATGCCGCCCACGATCATCAGCGCCAGGACGCCGCGCAGGGCGCCGCGAGCGGCCGGCAGGGGCGGGATGCCCAGGCCGCCGGCGGGGCGCCGCTTCCACCACATGACGCCGCCGGCCACGCACAGCAGCACGATGCCCAGGCAGGCGGCCGCCAGGATCAACTGGTTGGCCAGGCCGAATTCCTGCCCCATGTGCACATTGATGCCCCATTCCAGCGTCTTGCCCAGCGGGCCGTAGTCGGCGTAGCTCATGTCCAGCAGCGGCTGGCCGCTGTACTGGTCCAGGTGCACGACGCGCTGGCGCGCCAGGTCGTTGGGGTAGACCGACGCGGTGTACACGCCGCTGGGCGATTGCGGCACGTTGATGGCATAGCCGGGCGCCAGGCCCAGCCGGTCGAATATGTCCACGGCCGCGTCCAGCCCGATGGGCTGGCCCATGGCGTGGGCGGGCGCCGATTCGGGCACGCGGGCCTGTTCCAGCGACCAGGTGGTGTGCCCCATGTGCGCCAGGTGTTCGTCGGACATGGGCACCGCCACGCGCACGCCGGCGGGGTAGCCGAAGTTGTTGCCGTTGGCCCACTGGTTGACCTTGCCGCCCCACACCAGCGACCACGGCATGCCGGTGACCGCCAGGAACAGGATGAACAGGCCGACCGCCGCGCCCGCGACCGCATGCACGTCGCGCCAGAACACGCGCTTGCGCGGCGTGCCGCGCACCGTGACCACCCCCTGCTTGCGGCCGCGCGGCCACCACAAGTAGAGGCCAGTCAGCACCAGCAAGATGCTCCAGCCCGCGGCGATCTCGATGGCGCCGTTGGCGACGGGGCCGAAGAAATCCAGGCTGTGCAGGCGGCGTATGGTCCACATCAGCGTGCCGCGTTCGGGCAGCGCGCCCAGCACGCGGCCGTCGTACGGGTCGACGTACACGCTCAGGCTGGCGCCGCCGGCGGGCTTGACCACCACCTGGGCGGCCGCGTCGGGAGCGGCAGGCGGCAGGTACTTGGCCAGCGTGCCGGGGTGGGCGCGCAGCGCGGCCTGGGCCAGCGCGGTCGGCGCCAGCGCGGGCGCGCCGGTGGCCTGCACCTGTTTCAGGTCGCGGTACCAGGCGTTCTCGATCTCGTTGTGGAACAGGTACAGGGCGCCCGTAGCGGCCAGCAGGATCAGGAACGGCAGCACCAGCAGGCCGGCATAGAAATGCCAGCGCCAGACGGCGCGGTACACGTCCGCGCGGCGCACGGTATCGGTGTCGGAAGTATTGTCGTAGGCAGTCATGATGTCGATGGATGTTGAGGCCCGGGGTTCAGAACCGATAGTTGGCCGACAGCTCCACGCGCCGCCCGGTGCCCAGCAGCCATTGCGTCTGGTTGTAGTAGGCGGTTTCGGCGTACTGCTTGTCGAACACGTTGTAGGCGCGCAGCGCCAGGCTCAGGTCGCGGCGGGCTTGCCATTGCAGGGCCAGGTTGGTGGTGGTGTAGGCGGCCATTTCCAGTTCGTTGGCGCTGTCGGCATAGCGCTTGCCCACGTAGCGCAGGCCGGCGCTGGCCGTCCATTGCGGCGCGAACTTCCAGCTGACCCACAGGTTGGCCAGGCGCTCGGGCACGTCGGGCGGCACGTTGCCGCGGCGCGAGACCGCGGCGCCGCCCGAGGTGTCGGTGTAGTCGTCGTAGCGCGCATCCAGGATCGCGCCGTTGAAATCGACGCGCCAGTCGCGCGCCAGCTCGACGCCCACCGTCAGTTCCAGGCCGCGGCTGGACTGGCTGCCCACCTGCACCCGCAGCGACGGGTCGTCGGGGTCGCGCGTGACCAGGTCTTTCTTGCGGATGTGGTAGGCCGCCAGCGTCCATTGGCCCTTGTCGTCCCAGAAGGTCTGCTTCAGTCCGACCTCGACCTGCCGGCCCTGCGACAGCTCGAAGTCCTTGTTGGCCGGCGACAGCAGCAGCAGGCTGCCGACCGGGTCGGCGGCCTCGGAATACTGGCCGTAGACCGCCAGGGTGGGCAGCAAGTCGTATACCGTGCCCACGCGCCAGCCCACGTTGGTGTACGTGCGGCGATACGCGGTGGTGCCGGCCACCAGGTCTTCGCGTTCCAGGTCGATGTGGTCGTAGCGCAGCCCGCCCAGCACCGACCAGCGGTTCGTCAGCATCAGGCGGTCTTCGGCGAACAGGGCGTACTGGGTGGCGGTGTTGCGGTAGCGCGGCGTGGTGCCGGCCTCGTTGATGAAATCGCCGTGCTCGAAGTCGTACGGGTCGACCAGCGAGGTGCCGCCGTACGGCGAATTGTTGGTGTGGGTAAGCTTGCTGCGGTTCAGCTCGGCGCCCACCGACACCTGGTTGCGCAGGCCGAACAGGCGGCCGTTGAAGGCGGCGTCGGCGCGCGCGCCGACTTGCGACTGGTCGTGCTGGATGGCGGTGTAGGCGCTGCGTTCGATCAGGCCGCTGCCCGGCTGCCAGGTGTAGTTCTCGGCGTTGCGGTAGTCGCGGTCGCTGCCGATGTAGTAGACGCGGCCGCGCACCGTGGTGTCGGCGTTGGGCGTCCATTCCGCCTGCAGTTCGCTGCGGCTGTCGCGATAGATGATCTTGCTGTCGGCGACGTTGTAATTCTTGTGGCGCAGCGAATAGTCGATCTCGCCATCGATCAGCGGCGTGCCGAAGTAGCGGGTGGGCTCCTGCCAGGCGTAGGCCTGGGTCAGCGTGAAGTTCAGCTCGGGCGATACGTCCAGCCGCAGCGCGGCGGTGACGGCGGCGTTCTTCGAGTCGCCCAGGCTCATGTCGGCATTGCCATGGTTGCCGCTGACGTCCAGCCGGTACGACCAGCGGTCGTCCAGCGCGCCGCCGCTGCCCAGCCCCAGGCGCTGCGTGTCGTGCGTGCCCACGGTGGCCTGGATCTCGTTTTCGATGGGGCCGCGCGTGGGTTTCTTGGGGATGATGTTGACCACCCCGCCGATGGCGCCTTCGCCGTACAGCACCGAGGCGGGGCCGCGCAGCACTTCGATGCGGTCCACCGACCAGGGGTCGTACACGAAGGTCTGGCCCAGGCCGCCGTACTGGCGCAGGCCATCGTACAGGATGGCCACCGAGTTCGAGTCGGTGAAGCCGCGCGAGGACAGCGACGAGCCGCCGTTGCCAGGATGGCGGAAAGCGCTGATGCCGGCGGCCTGCGTGATGGCGTCCATCACGGTCACGTCGCCGCGCTGGCGCAATTGTTCGTTGGAAATAATGTCGAGGCTGGCGGGCGTCTCGAACGGCGTCAGCTGCAGGAACGAGCCGGTGGCGGCGCTTTCGCGCAGCGTGGCCACCGGCGCGTCGCCGGATACGGCAATCGCGGGCAGGGTGACCACGGCGGCATCGCCGGCATCTTGCGCGCGCGCGGCCGCAGGCGCCAGCAACAGGGCCAGCGCCGTGGAAACGGCCGTGCGCCGCGACAGGACGGATGTCCTGGCGGAAGGGGTAGGCATGGAATCTCTCGGTAGAAGGGCATGACCGTCGCCGTGGGCGACGGGTTGGCAAGCGCTAACCGAGCAGGATGGGAGGGGCGCGCGCCCCGAGCGGGGCGCCAGGCGGGGTAAGTTCGACAGGAGCCGGCGGCGCGCGCGCGGCGATGCGCAGGGTGGGGGCAACCACCGGTGCCACCGCCACCGGGGCCGACAGCAGGGGCAGCGCGGCCAGTGCCGCGCCGGCCGGGCAGACCGCCGATTGTTCGGCGTGCTGCGCGTCTTGATGATGATTGGCCTTGTGCGGGCCTTCCACCCACACCGGACCCGCGGCCGAGCACAGCTGGATCAGCGTGGCGCCCGGGTCGGTGCCTGGCATGAAGCCCTGCGGCACCAGCGCTTTCAGCGCGAACACGCACAGCGCCAGCCAGATGGCGGCGCGCGCGCGTATCGACGAGAGGGCGCGGGTGGAGGGGCGCATGATGTCGCAATTCTAAACGACAGATTGCCTGGCCGTGCGCCGCGCCCGCGGCGTGCGGGGGCATTACGCCGTGGCGCGCGCCGTGCCGTCGCGCGGCCCGCGCCGCTCGCTGCGCACCCACCAGGCAGTCATGACGGCGGCCAGGCCGATGATGGGCAGCATTGCCACGTTTACGGCCTGCCAGCCGTACTGGTCCAGCGCCGGGCCGGCCGCCAGGGTGGCCAGCGCGGTGGCGGCGTAGCGCAGCATTTCGGCGGCGCCTTGCGCGCGGCCCCGTTCGCCGGGCCGGTACGCTTGCGCCAGCAGGGTGGTGCCGCCCACGAACATGAAGTTCCAGCCCACGCCCAGGCAGAACAGGGCGGCATAGAAGGCGGGCAGGCTGGTGGAGCCGACGGCCACGACGACCGACGCCACATTGATGGCCATGCCCAGGCCCAGCATGGCGGGCAGGCCCCAGCGCTTGATCAGCGCGCCGGCGAAGAACGCCGGCCCGTACATGCCGACCAGGTGCCACTGCATGATGCCGGCGCCGTCGTCGATGCTGTGGTGGCATGCGACCGCGGCCAGCGGCGCGGCCGTCATCACGAACATCATCGATACCGAGCCCACCACGTTGTTGGCCAGCGCCGCCACGAAGATCGGCTGGCGCGCCACCACGCGCAAGGGACGCGGCGGCGCGGCCAGTTCTTGCGGATCGGCCTGCGCCGGCACGTCGGGCAGGTCGCGGTAGCCCGCCAGCAGCAGGGCGACGGTGGCCGCGCCCAGCAGGGCCACCATCAGGTAGGCGCCGGCGAAAGTGGCCAGGGGGAACAGGTCGCGGCTCCAGGCCGCCAGGGCGGGGCCGGCGATGGCCGCGATGACGCCGCCGGCCATGACCAGGGCGATGGCGCGCGCCTTGGCGGCCGCCGGCACCGCGTCGGCCGCCGCCAGGCGGTAATACTGCGCAAAGGCCTGGAACACGCCCACCAGCGCCGTTCCCGCGCAGAACAGCCAGAAGTCGGCATGGAACACCGCCCATACCGACAGCAACCCGCCCGATGTGCCGGCCAGGCCGCCCAGCGCGAAGCCCGCGCGGCGGCCGATGCGCTGCATCAGCAGCGAGGCGAACCAGGTCACCGCCGCGCCGGCCACGGTGATCAGCGCGAAAGGCAGGGTGGCCAGCGCCTTGTTCGGCGCCAGCATGTGGCCGGTCAGGGCGGTCAGTGTCAGGTCGATGGAAATAGCGGCGATGTACAGGCCCTGGCAGGTGGCCAGGATGCGGGCATTGCGGCGGCCGGCGAGCGCGCGGGTCGAGGGGGGCATGGGGCGGCGAATAACGGGGCAAGGGTTGACAAGCCCCACTCTAGCGTTGGAAGCTATGGCGTGAATGACATATTTCCCTTGAAAATTGCCATGCCTACCTGTGTCGCGTTCCTGATGATTCCCGGCTTCCAGTTGCTGGACATGGCCGGCCCGCTGTCGGTGTTCCAGACGGCCGGCGAGGCCGCGGCCGGGCGTTCCGGCCCGGCCTATGCGCTGCGGCTGGTGTCGGCGCGCGGCGGGCGGGTGGCCAGTTCGTCGGGGGTCGAGGTGGTGACGCGGCCATGGCGCGATGTGCGGCCCGACGTCGTGCTGGTGCCGGGCGGCGAAGGGCCGCGGCTGGCCGGCGCCGCGCGGGGGGGCCATGCCTTCCTGCACGAAGCGCAGGCGCGCGGCGCGCGCCTGGCCAGCGTGTGCACCGGGGCCTTCGTGCTGGCCGCCGCCGGCTTGCTGGACGGCCGCCGCGCCACCACGCACTGGCGTCACGCCGCCGAATTGCAGCGCCAGTATCCCGGCATCAAGGTCGACAGCGACAAGATCTATCTGCGCGACGGCCCGGTCTGGACGTCGGCCGGCATTACCGCCGGCATCGACCTCGCCCTGGCCATGGTGGAAGACGAACTGGGCGCCGCCGCCGCGCGGCAGGCCGCGCGCGACATGGTGGTGTATCACCGGCGCGCGGGCGGCCAATCGCAATTCTCGGCGCTGCAGGACCTGGCGCCGACCAGCGAGCGCATGCGCCGCGTGCTGGGCTATATCGGCGACCACCTGACCGCGCCGCTGGCCATCGAGGAACTGGCCACCGTGGCCTGCCTGAGCCCGCGCCAGTTCATCCGCAGCTTCAAGTCCGAAACCGGGCAGACGCCGGCCAAGGCGGTCGAGCGCATCCGCGCCGAGGCGGCGCGCGCGCACGTCGAGGCCGGCAACATGAGCATCGACGCCGTGGCCCGCGCCACGGGCTTCGCCGATGCCGAGCGCATGCGCCGCGCGTTCGTGCGGCGCTACGGCCAGCCGCCGCAGGCCCTGCGCCGCGTGGCCCGCGAGGCGCTACTGGCCTGAGTCGTCGTCGGGCTGCTGCGTGAAGGCGCGAACCAGGCGGGCGATGTGCTCCAGCTCGTCCTGCGCGCCCGCCGTCCAGGGCGGTATGTCGAACGGGCTGTCGGCTGGGGCGCGATCGACGCTGGCCCGCAGGTCGTCCAGGATGTCCAGCGCCAGTTCGGTGGCCTGCGGGTTGCTGCGGGTGGACAGCGCCAGGGCCAGCGCCACGGTCTGCCGCAGCGCCAGCAGGCGGCCATCGAGTTCGGTTTCCATGCAATGCCTGTCGGGGAAGAAGATCCGTCTATTCTACGGACTGGCCCCGCTTCCATGATTTCCGTTTGCCACCCATGCTGCTACGCCCCGAAACCGACGCCGATATCCCCGCCATTTTCGCCGTGACGCAGGACGCCTTCCGCGACCAGCCGTACAGCCAGCACACCGAAGGCCCCATCATCGATGCGTTGCGCCAGGCCGGCGCCCTGGCCCTGTCGCTGGTGGCCGAAGCCGGCGGGCGGGTAGTGGGCCATGTGGCGTTCTCGCCCGTGGCCATCGCCGGCCCGGCCGGCGCGGCGGTGGGCTGGTACGGGCTGGGGCCCGTCGCCGTGGCGCCCGCCCGCCAGGGGCAGGGCATCGGCTCGATGCTGGTGGCGGAAGGGCTGGCGCGCCTGCGCGGGCGCGGCGCGGCCGGCTGCGTGGTGCTGGGCGAGCCGCATTATTACGGGCGCTTCGGCTTCCGGGCCGACCCCGGCCTGGTGCTGCCGGACGTGCCCGCCGAATATTTCATGGCGCAGGCCTGGCGCGGGCGGGCGCGCGGCACCGTGCAGTACCACCGCGCGTTCGATACGGCGCCGGGCCAGCCTGAAAAATAACTTGCGATTAAATAGCGCACTATGTATTATTCCGGCCATCATGACACGCCGCCGTTCTCCTTCCGCCACCGCGCCGTCGCTGCTGCTCGACGAACAGTTGTGCTTCGCCCTGCATTCCACGGTGCTGGCCATGAACAAGGTGTATCGCAAGTTGCTGCGCGCGCTGGACCTGACGTATCCGCAATACCTGGTGATGATGGTGCTGTGGGAACAAGACCAGTTGACGCTGACGGACATCGGCCGCCGCCTGTTCCTGGATTCGGCCACCCTGACGCCGCTGCTCAAGCGCATGGAAGCCGCCGGCCTGGTCACCCGGCTGCGCGCCGAGCAGGACGAGCGCCAGGTCATCGTGGGCCTGACTCGCGCCGGCCGCGACCTGAAGCAGAAGGCCGCCCAGGTGCCGGTGTCGGTGCTGTGCGCCACCGAGTGCGCGCCCGACGAACTGGCGGCGCTGAAAACGCGGCTGGAACACCTGCGCGTCCGCCTGATGGCCAATAGCGGGGCGCCTTGATGGCGTCATTGGTCGGCCAAATAAGTAGTGCACGATTTAATAGCCTGCAACTTGTACTCGGCCCCGGCGAGCCGTACTTTGAAGCAATCGCCGCTTGTTCAACTCCCCATCGTAAGGAAACCGCCATGTCTCTCGAAAAAGTCGTTTACCGCGCCCATGCCAAGGCCACCGGCGGCCGCGACGGCCGCGCCGTGTCGTCCGACAAGGTGCTGGATGTCAAGCTGACCACGCCCCGCGAAATGGGCGGCGCCGGCGGCGACGGCACCAACCCCGAACAGTTGTTCGCGGCCGGCTATTCCGCCTGCTTCCTGGGCGCCATGAAATTCGTGGCCAACCGCGACAAGATCGCCATCCCCGCGGATGTGTCGGTCGACGGCGCGGTGGGCATCGGCCCCATTCCCAACGGGTTCGGCATCGAGGTCGAGCTGAAGATCTCGCTGCCCGGCATGGCGCGCGACCAGGCCGAAGACCTGGTGCAGCGCGCCCATGTCGTGTGCCCGTATTCCAACGCCACCCGCAACAACATCGATGTCACGCTGACGGTGGTGTGACGGCGCGCCGGCCATGAGCGACGAACGGTTGCTGTACGCGCCGGTCAACACGCTCAAGCCGGTGGACGAGGACGTGTGGGTCGTCGACGGCCCGGCCATCCGCTACGGCCCGCCGTGGGCCAGAATGCGCTTTCCCACGCGCATGACGGTGCTGCGGCTGGGGCGCGACGACCTGTTCATCCATTCGCCCACGGCCTTGACGCCGGCATTGCATGACGCCGTGCGGCGCCTGGGCGCGGTACGTTGGATCGTCGCGCCCAGCCGCATCCATTACTGGTGGGTGCCCGACTGGCGGCAGGCCTTTGCCGATGCCCAGGTGTACCTGGCCCCGCGGGTGCGGGAACAGGCCGGCGCCCGCATCGATTTCCCCGCCCGGCCGTTGCACGAGGCGGCCGGCTATCCCTGGGATGCCGAGCTGGCCACGCTGCCCATTGCCGGCAGCTACCTGACCGAAGTGGAATTCTTCCACTACCGCAGCCGCACGCTGGTCCTGACCGACCTGATCGAGAACTTCGAGCCCGGCAAGCTGGACTCGGTGTTCGCGCGCGGGCTGACCTGGCTGGGCGGCGTGCGGGACCCCGACGGCCAGATGCCGCGCGATATGCGCCTGACCTTCGCCCGGCATCGCGCGGCGCTGCGCGACGCGGTGCGGCAGATGATCGCGTGGGATCCCCGGCGCGTCATCCTGGCGCATGGCCGCTGGTATGCGGCCGATGGCGCGGCCGAATTGCGGCGGGCTTTCCGCTGGCTGCTGGACTGAACCGCGCCGGCCAGCCGCTTGACGGGTTTCCTGGGAATGGTAGGATGCCGCCGTCATGACCCCGCACGTCTCTTCTTCGTTCGCCCTGCGCACGGGCATCGTCACGCATCGTCCGACCCTGGTGGGCTCGCACGACGTGGCCGTGCGCTCGGCCTACGCACGCGCCAAACCCGGCTAATCGGCCCGGCCCGCCCGGGCCGCCGACCTTCCTTTCCCCGTTTCCGGCCTTAGCGGCCCGCATGCCACCGGCGCGCGGGCCCGGTTCCGCTGCCATGCGGCGGCAGCCGCACGGGGCAACTGCCTACTTTTCGCGTCGTGCCATGCAACTTACCAAGAATTTCGTCAAAGCCAAGAACCCCTGCGCCAGCGGCTATAAATGGTTCCTGCGCGATCACAACGGCCAGGGCGACTACCAGGCCGTGCTGGATGCCCTGGTGGCCGACGGCCGGGTCGACGATGCCTGCTGGCTGCTCGACCAGTTCGGCCCCACCGACTGCGTGCTGCAGGTCGATGCCGTCGACGCGGCCGCCATCGTGTTCGCCGGCACGCTGGTGGCCCGCCGCGGCATCAGCGTCGACACGGTGGTGCGCGCCGGGCGCCGCATTGTCACCGGCGGCGGCGTGCGGGCCGGCGGCTCCATCGTGGCCGGCGAGAACATCGAGGCGCAGGGCAGCATCGTCAGCGACGGCGCCATCCGCGCCGGCGGCGATATCCACGCCGGCTGGGGCGTGTCGGCCGGCACCCGGCTGGATTGCGGCGGCGGGCTGCGCGCGGCCTGGGACGTGCGCATCGGGCAGGACCTGTGCGTGGCCGGCCCGGTGCTGGCCACGCAGGGCCTGGAGATCGGCGGGGCGCTGCGTTGCGAGCAGGGCGTCAAGACCGACGGCGACGTGCGGGTGCAGGGCGAACTGACGGTCGGGCGCGGCATCCAGGCCGCCGGCGCAGTGCTGTGCGGCGACCACCTGGAGGCCGGCTGGGGCATCAAGGCCGGCGGCGACGTGGCGGCCGACGGCGCCATCCGGGTGGGCGAGGGCATCGAGGCGGGCGGGCAGATCCTGGCCGGCCCGGGCCACGGCGTCTACGCCGGGCTGCGCGTGCGCATGGACGCCTGGGACGTGTCGGCGCGCGTCTGCGCCAGCGTGCGGCCGCAGGCGCTGGTCAGCGGCTATTGGGCGGCCGGCCAGGCCTACGCCGGGATGAGCGCGCCGGCCAGCAGCCACAGCCCGGCCGCCGCGATCAACAGCAGCACCGCGCCGGTGCAGCGCTCGATGGCCGCGTTATAGCGGCCGAAGCAGGCCATGACGGCGGGGTGGCCGATGCACGCGGCCACCAGCAGGTCCCAGCCCAGCACCGCCGCGCACATCCACAGCCCGTAGGCGGCCTGCACGCCGGCGGACGCCTGCTGGCCGGCCAGCAGCGAGAACAGGCTGGCGTAGAACAGCGCGTTCTTCGGGTTCAGGATGCCCGAGGCGAAGCCCATGGCGAAGCGCCGGGGCCAGGGGGGCGGCGCGGCCGCGCCGGGCCGGCCGGCCGCGCGCAGCGCCATGCTGGCCGAGCGGGCGTGGCGCAGCAGCAGCGCGCCCAGGTAGGCCAGGTACAGGCAGCCGGCGGCCTGCAAGGCGTGGAACAGCAAGCCGTCCGGGCGCAGCGCCGAGAACCCGCCGACGGCCAGCGCGATGAACACGCCGTTGGCGGCGGCGATGCCCGCGCAGACGGCCGCGGCCTTGCGCCAGCCGTGCAGCAGCGCGCCGCGCACGATCAGGAAGAAATCGGGGCCGGGGCTGAGCAGCGCCAGGAAATGCGCGCCCGCCACCAGCAGGAATTGTTGCCAGGAAAATGCCATGTCGCCCCGCTTGGAAAACCGGGGCGATTGTGGCCGCGCGTGGCGCGGCCGTATTGAAGAAAAGTGCGGCCGATCAGCCGCCCGCGCGGCGATAGGCGCCGGGCGTGGCCGCCACGCGCTGCTTGAAGGCGCGCTGGAAATGGCTCTGGTCGGCAAAGCCCAGGTCCTGCGCGATGCGGCTCAGGCTGTGGCCGTCGCGCAGCAGCCGGCGCGCCTGCACGATGCGCGCATCCAGCTGGTAGGCATGCGGCGTCATGCCGGTGGCGGCGCGGAACGCGCGGATGAACTGGTAGCGGCTCATGTCCGCCGCGGCGGCCAGCTCGGCCAGCGGCAAGGCCTCGCCGCTGGCCTGGCGCAACCGGGCCATGACTGGCCGCAGGCGCCCCGGGGGCAGCCGCGGTGCCGCCGCGCGCGGCGGGCGCCCCAGCCACGAGCGGCCGCCCACGTACAGCACCAGCGCCGCTTCCTTGTCGGCGGGCGAGGCGTCCGAGAACAGCACGTCGTTCAGCGCGCAGAAGCGCCGGTAGGCCGACGGCGCATCGCTGATGCAGGCCTGCCCGGGCAGGCCCGCGTCGCCGGCGGTTTCGCGCAGCAGCGTGCCGACCCAATCGGCATCCAGGTGCAGCATCTGGTAGCTCCAGGCCGCGTCGGCGTCCGGGTTGCAGGCGTGCGGGCAATGCGCCGGCACCATCACCAGGCTGCCGGGGCGCAGCCGCCGGCGCACGGCGCCGCTGGTGAACACGCTGCCCCCGCCGTCCACCGCCCCGATCGAGACGGTGTCGTGCGTATGCGCCACGTAGCAGGCGCGGCTGTGCACCGCGCGCCGGCATTCGGCGTAGGGCAGGCGCGGGTCGCGCCAGAATCGGGTGTCGTCGGCCATGATGGAAGGGGCAGGGTAACCGGCAGCCAGCTTACCACCGGCCCTGCATGCCGGCCGCGGCGGCGCGATAATGACGGCAATGACGCATTCGAACCCACCCGTTATGGCGCATGCCGGGCCGGCCGACGACCCGGAACCGGTCGCGCCCGAGCCGCCCGCGCCCGGCGATTGCTGCCAGAGCGGTTGCATCCCCTGCGTGTACGACCTGTACGACGAGGCGCTGGAACGCTACCGCGAGCAGTTGCGCGCCTGGCGCGCGCGCCATGGCGTGCCGACGACCTAGCGGATCTGCCCCTAGCGGACCTGCGTCAGTTCGTAGTGCGGGGCCAGCGGGCCGGTGGGGCGCGAGCCGTCCTGGTACAGCTGGATCACGCGGCCCTCGGCCACGAAATACTGCTGCTCGTCGCCGGCCTTGTCCAGGCGGATGGTGCTGCCGTCGGGTTGCCAGCTGAATGTGCCGCGCACCACGTTGGGATGCGGCTGGCGGTCCAGGTAGCGGGTCTGCAATTCGTAGGCGCCGTGCTGCAGCAGCACCAGGCGCGTCCGGATGCCGGGGCAGTCGGCGCAGGGCAGGGTGCCTTCGTAGGCGCCGGCCCAGTCCAGCGAATTGCGCGCGTTGTGGCCGTCGGCCAGCGTCGGGCCTTCCCTGGCGGGCGGTTGGGCCGGGTCCTGGGCGCAGCCGGCCAGCAGGGCGGCTGCCAGGATGCAAAGCGGCGCTAGGGCTTTCATGCGGGTTCCTTCTGAAGCGCGGGCCCTTCGAAGATAGCGCGATCGGCGCGTCCAGGTTGTTACCGGGCGTATGCCGGCGGCGCGGGCCAGCCGGCGCGCCGCCCGGCCATCTCCTGGTAGGCGGCCACGGCGGCCAGCACGGTTTCGGTCTGCACCGTGTGCGCGTAGCGGAATGCCGCGCCGTAGACCGTTTCGTCGGGAAACTCGGAAATCAGCGTCAGCGGCGCCATTTCCTGTTCGCCTTCGGCCACCATGCAGGCGATGCCGTGGCGCGTGTCCAGGCCTTTTTCCAGCGCATGTATTTCGTAGCGCGCCGCCTGGCGGGCATGGAACGCCACCAGCCCGGGCACGCGGGCCAGTCGCGCGGCGACGCGGTCCATCAGCTGCTGCGCGGGCTCGCCCCAGCCCGGATGGTGCCGCAACAGCAGGAAAAAGCCCTTGGGCAGGCTCCAGGATTCGAACTGGCGCGGCAGGTAGCCCGACAGGGGCCGCGTCCATTCGTGCGCCGGGTAGCCGTGCAGGTTGATGTGCAGGCATGCGCCGCTGCGGCTCAGCGCGAGGCGGCGGGCCGCCTGTTCCAGGCGGGGCTCGCCGGCGCGGTAGGCGATGTCGTCGCCCAGCGCGCTGTAGCGCGCGGCATGGTGCATGTGGCGGGGATGGCGCGCGCACAGTTCGCGATGCAGCGCGTAGCCGTCGGGGTTCTCGGCCGCGATCAGCGCGAAATGCGCGCTGCCGGCGGCGCGCAGGGCCTGCGCCGCGCGCAGCGCGCCGACCACGCCCGAGGTTTCGTTGGCGTGCTGCGCGCCCGAGATGAACACCGCCGGGCCCGCGCCGGCAACATAGGTGCCCAATACCGGCCGGCCCTGGCGCGATACGGCCTGGAACGGCTCGCCGCCCAGGGCCGCCAGGTGGGCCGCGATCCGGGCCGGTTCCAGCGGGGCATCGGCGAGCGCCAGCGGGTCGGGCTCGGGCAGGGGCGCGGGCAAGGCCGCGGGCGGGTCGAAGGCGCGCGTGGCGACGCGCACGCGCGCCGGGCCGTCGACGGGCCGCACATCCGGCACGATCTGGCCGGGTTGCAGGCGGCGGTCGCCGGGCGGCAGGCCGGCATGGCGCTGGAAGAACTCGATCAGCGTGAAGTACAGGTCTTCGTGCAATGCCTCGTAGGTGCTGACCAGCCCGGCGTCCCCGCCCGCGTCGAATTCCATGCCGGGAATGTCCACGCGGATGTCCAGGCGTTCGAAATGCGGCGCCTGCGCGCGCCAGGCGTGGCCGCGCACGGCCTCGACAGCGGCGTCGAAGGCCGCCCGGTATTCGGTGGCGCAGGCCGCGTCGGCCACGATGGCGCCGGCGGCATTGCGCACGCGCAGCCAGCCGGTAGGCGACAGCAGCGGCGTGCCGTCGTCGGCCATGGCCGGTGCATTCGGGGCGTAGACCCGCGCCCGCGCGCGACGGCCATCGACGTAGCGCAAGTCCACCTCGTAGTGCAGGTCGGCGGTGCCGGGCACGAACCGCAGCAAGGCGTCGCCCAGCAGGTCGGCCAGCGGATGCGCTTCCAGGGTGTAGCGGTTGGCGCGCGCCTGCGGATGCACCGGATACCGCACCGTGACCTCGGCCAGCCCGTCGCGGTCGGCTTCTTCCAGGAAGTAGTGCAGCAGCGGTTTGTAGGCACTGCGCAGGTGCGCGGTGACGCCGGCCCGGGCCAGCCGCGCCTGGGCGGCGCGCCGTGCCGGCAGCCCCTCGAACAGCCAGCCCTCCAGCGTGGCGCCGCGCCAGGCGTGCGTGCCGTACTGGCGCACCCACGCGTCCAGGGTGCGTTCGAACAGGGTGTCCAGCAGAATCATGGCAGTCCTTGCAAAGCGGGGCCGGCGATGCCGCACAGTATGCGCCGGTAGCTTTTGTTGCGGTTTGGCACCATCGCGGCGTGCCGCCGGCGCGCGGGCAACGTTACGATAGCCGCTTGCGGGCCGCCCGGCCGGGCGCCCGACGGCAACCCTATAAGGACGCATCCCCATGAAGACGATCGCGTTTTCCGGCCTGGTGGCCCTGGCGTGCCTGGCGGGCGCGGCGCAGGCGCAGCAGGTGCAGGAATACAGCTTCCCCTCGCACGACGGCGGCAAGTCGCCGCCGTCCACGCTGCGCATCACCGAACAGCCCGGCGCCGGCGCCGCGCCGTCCGGCATCATCCGCGACACGCCCGAAAGCCTGGAGCAATACCAGCGTTGCCGCAACCAGGTCGACCGCGAAGCCATCGGCAATGCCCAACTGCAGACCGGCGTGGCCGCCTGCCTGAAAGAGCTCGAGGCCCGCCGCCGCATGTAAGGCCCGGCGCAACTGGCGGATGGTAAGCTGCCTGGCTGTTCCATCCGCCTGCCGCCGCCATGCATGCTTCCGACGATGCCCACCTGATCGAAACCCGGGTCGACAGCCAGCCACTTTGCGAGGGCAGCTTCCTGAAGGCCCGCCGCGATACCGTGCGCCTGCCCGATGGCGGCCTGGCGCAGCGCGAATACATCGTGCACCCGGGCGCCGTGGTGATCGTGCCCTTGCTCGACGACGGCCGCGTGCTGCTGGAGCGCCAGTTCCGCTACCCGGTGGGGCGCGTCATGACGGAATTCCCCGCCGGCAAGCTGGACCCGGGCGAAGACCCGCTGGCCTGCGCCCGCCGCGAATTGCTCGAAGAAACCGGCTACACCGCGCGGCAATGGGCCCATGCCGGCGACATGCACCTGGCCATCGCCTATTCCACCGAGATCATCCACATCTTTTTCGCGCGCGGCCTGGTGGCCGGCCCGGCGCAGCTGGACCCGGACGAGTTCCTCGAGGTGCGCACCGCCACCGTGCAGGAACTGGCCGAGGCCTGCCGTGGCGGCGGCGTCACCGACGCCAAGACGCTGACCTGCATGCTATGGCTGCAGAATGTGCTGGCCGGCCATTGGCCGCTGGATTGGCGGGCGCACGATGAACCCGCAAGACCTTGAACGGCTCGTCACGCGCGAGATGCCTTTCGGCAAATACCAGGGGCGGCTGATCGCCGACCTGCCCGGACCGTACCTGGCCTGGTTCGCGCGCAAGGGGTTCCCGCCCGGCGAGATCGGCCGCCTGCTGGCGCTGATGCACGAACTGGACCACAACGGCCTGGCCGGCTTGCTGCAGCCGCTGCGCCAGCCCGGCCAGCGCGCGGGCTACCCCCGCGCGCCCGCGTGAAGCGCGGGCCGGCGCCCCGGTTCAGGGGGCGACGGGCTGGCAGGCAGCGGCGTCGCTGGCGGTGCGCGCATCGTCGCCCAGCAATGCCCGCGTGCCGCACAGCGAGCCGAACATCGCGGCCGACTCGTGCCCCACGCCCATGACCTGCTGGTGTTCGTGCTGCAGGGCCACCGGCCGGTTGCCGCGCCCGGCCAGCACGCGGTCGTAGCGCACGTAGCCCAGGCCGCGCGACAGGCGCGTGGCGCCCTGGGCTTCGGCGCCGCAGCGCTTGTCCAGGCCGTGGTCTTCGGGGTTGTTGTCGGCGCTGCCCAGCAGGTAGACCACGTCGCGCGCCGCGTAGCGCACGTACAGGCTGGCCGGGTCCGGGTCGGCCGCGTAGGCGGGCAGTTGCAGCGGGCCGTACGGATACTGGTTATACGTGGGACAGATGCCGCGTTCGTAGGGCGCGTAGCCCGCGCCGCGGCGGCGCGGCCGCTCGTTAGTCAGGTACAGGTAGGACGGCGCGTTGGCCACCACATAGCGCACCCCCAGCCCCTGGCGCCGCAGCACGCCGTCCAGGTCGTTCAGCACGGCGTAGCGTTGCAGCAGCTGTGCGCCGCCCGCATGGCCGGCCAGCACGATATCGCCCAGGTCCGGCAGGCGCTGGCGGTCGGCCAGCCGCCGCAGCACGTCGTCCAGCACCTGGAAGGCACTGACCGGCGCCGGCCGGCCCGATGCCTGGATGCTCTTGGCGCCGCTTTCCCAGCTGGCCTTGCGCCAGGCGGGCCGGCCGGCGAAGGCGGCGTCGATCGGGGTGGGAAATTCCAGCGCCAGCACCAGGGTGTCGGCCTTGCGGGCCGGGTCCCGCGCCACCAGCGCCTCGATGTCCTGGTAGTAGCGGCCGGCATCGCGGCGGGCGCCGTGCAGCACCACGATGGCGCGCCGGATGTCTTTCAGGGGGGCGCCGGCCAGCTTGCGGTTGGCGTAGGCCGGCATGCGGTAGGCGTGCCGGGCGTCGCCCAGGTCCAGGTCTTGCCAGGGCGGGACGGGCCGGGGTGCCTGGGGCGGCGGTTCGGCATAGTCGTAGGCGGGGGGCAGCGGCGTCTGCGCGGCCGCGGCGCCCGCCAGCAGCAGGCCCAGCGCCATCGCCAGGCCGGCCGTCGCCCGGATACCGGGGCGAGGGCGGGGACGGCACCGGTGCATGGCCAGCGCGGCGCTTAGCAGTTTTCCTGGCCCAGCAACTGCTTCAGGGCCGGCATATCGAGCAAACGAACTTCACGTTGGTTGATCCGGATCAAACCTTCGCGTGCAAAACGTGAAAATAGCCGGCTGGCCGTTTCCAGGGTCAGGCCCAGGTAATTGCCGATTTCCTCGCGGCTCATGCGCAGCACGAACTCGGTGGACGAATAGCCCAGTGCGGCGTAGCGCTGCGACAGGTTCAGCAGGAACGCGGCCAGGCGCTGCTCGGAGCGCATGCTGCCCAGCGAGGCCAGCATCTGGTACGAACGCCCCAGTTCGCGGCTCATCAGGCGGCGCATCTGGTGCTGCAGCGAGGGCAGGTGGCTGGCGACATGGTCGATCTGCGACAGGCGGACGACGCAGACTTCGGAATCTTCCATGGCCATGGCCGTCGACACGTGCCGGCCTTCCAGCATGCCGTCCAGGCCGACGATCTCGCCGGGCAGGTGAAAGCCGGTGATCTGCATGTGCCCGGCGGCGTCCTCGATCTGGGTCTTGATGCTGCCGTAGCGCACGCCGTAGACGGCGTCCAGCGGGTCCTGCAGCGTGTACAGCGGCTTGCCCTTTTCGACGCGCACGCGTTCTTTCACGAGTTCGTCGAGCTGTTCGACTTCGCTGGCCGCCATGCCTACGGGGATGCACACATGGCCGAGCATGCAGGTAGAGCAGTTCGGCGCTTCGGGCGGTAATGGGACACGTTTTTGCATGGTTTACCTTGATGTCGCTCAAGCCCCTATGCGAGCCAGCGCCTGGCGACAAATAATGATGAATCCCTATTGTATTCGGTGCCCGAATTGGTGCAGCACTGGCCGGGCTCCCGTTTTTGCCCGCTTTGTGGTAGCGCTGCCGGCGCCACGGGTCTATGCTGGCCGAGGCGCGCCAGGTGGGCCGCAGGCGCGGCCGCCGCGGCCGGAAAAACGGCCCGCGCCGCCCGCTCTCGTGGCGGGAAGTGTTGCCTGCATACCACGCTTTCCCCTGGCGGCGGCAAGGTCTTGAAAAAGCCGCCGGGCGGCCGCACATGCAGAACATCGAGCCAGCCGCGAACCACATTGCCGGCCAGGCTCCCCATTCAGCCTGACGACCACTATGCGATTCGACAAACTCACCACCAAATTCCAACAAGCGCTGGCCGATGCGCAAAGCCTGGCCGGCCGCAACGACCATCCCTACATCGAACCCGTGCACGTGCTGGCCGCGCTGCTGTCCGATACCGACAGCGGCGCGGCCAGCCTGCTGGCGCGCGCCGGCGTGGCGGTCAACCGCCTGCCGGGCGCGCTGGACGTGGCGCTGAAGTCGCTGCCGCAAGTCCAGGGCAACGACAACGTGCAGGTGAGCCGCGACCTGCAGGCCGTGCTGACCCGCACCGACAAAGAGGCCGCGCGCCGCGGCGACACCTATATCGCCAGCGAACTGTTCCTGCTGGCGCTGGCCGACGACAAGGGTCCGGCCGGTACTCTGCTGCGCGAGGCGGGCCTGCAGAAGAAGGCGCTGGAAGCCGCCATCGACGCCGTGCGCGGCGGCGAGAACGTCTCCGCCGCCGAGGGCGAATCCAACCGCGAAGCGCTCTCGAAGTACACGCTGGACCTGACCGACCGCGCCCGCCAGGGCAAACTGGACCCGGTCATCGGCCGCGACGACGAGATCCGCCGCACCATCCAGATCCTGCAGCGGCGCACCAAGAACAACCCGGTGCTGATCGGCGAGCCCGGCGTGGGCAAGACCGCCATTGTCGAGGGCCTGGCGCAGCGCATCGTCAACGACGAAGTGCCCGAAACCCTGCGCGGCAAGCGCGTGCTGTCGCTCGACCTGGCCGCGCTGCTGGCGGGCGCCAAGTTCCGCGGCGAATTCGAAGAGCGCCTGAAGGCCGTGCTGAAAGAGCTGGCCCAGGACGACGGCCAGAACATCGTGTTCATCGACGAGCTGCACACCATGGTGGGCGCGGGCAAGGCCGAGGGCGCCATGGACGCCGGCAACATGCTCAAGCCCGCACTGGCGCGCGGCGAGCTGCACTGCATCGGCGCGACCACGCTGGACGAATACCGCAAGTACATCGAGAAAGACGCCGCGCTCGAACGCCGCTTCCAGAAGGTGCTGGTCAACGAGCCCGACGTGGAATCCACCATCGCCATCCTGCGCGGCCTGCAGGAACGCTACGAGATCCACCACGGCGTCGAGATCACCGACCCGGCCATCGTCGCGGCCGCCGAGCTGTCGCACCGGTACATCACCGACCGCTTCCTGCCTGACAAGGCCATCGACCTGATCGACGAGGCGGGCGCCCGCATCCGCATGGAAATCGATTCCAAGCCCGAGGTGATGGACAAGCTCGACCGGCGCATCATCCAGCTGAAGATCGAACGCGAGGCCGTGCGCAAGGAAACCGACGACGCGTCCAAGCGCCGCCTGGCCGCCATCGAGGAAGAACTGGAAAAGCTGCAGCGCGAGTACAACGACTACGAAGAGATCTGGAAGGCCGAGAAAGCCGCGGTGCAGGGCACCCAGGCCATCAAGGAAGAAATCGACCGCGTGCGCGCCGACATGGCCGAACTGCAGCGCAAGGGCCAGTTCGACAAGCTGGCCGAACTGCAATACGGCAAGCTGCCCGAGCTCGAGGCGCGCCTGCGCGCGGCCGACAGCGCCGAACAGCAGGGCGAGCAGGCCGACGCCGGCCAGCCGCGGCTGTTGCGCACCCAGGTGGGCGCCGAGGAAATCGCCGAAGTCGTCTCGCGCGCCACGGGCATTCCGGTGGCCAAGATGATGCAGGGCGAACGCGAAAAGCTGCTGCACATGGAAGACCACCTGCACAAGCGCGTGGTGGGCCAGGACGAGGCCGTGCGGCTGGTGTCCGATGCCATCCGGCGTTCGCGCGCCGGGCTGGCCGACCCGTCGCGGCCGTACGGCTCGTTCCTGTTCCTGGGCCCCACCGGCGTGGGCAAGACCGAGCTCACCCGCGCGCTGGCCGATTTCCTGTTCGATTCGGAAGAGCACATGATCCGCATCGACATGAGCGAGTTCATGGAGAAGCACTCGGTGGCCCGCCTGATCGGCGCGCCGCCCGGATACGTGGGCTACGAAGAAGGCGGCTACCTGACCGAAGCGGTGCGCCGCAAGCCGTACAGCGTGGTGCTGCTCGACGAAGTCGAGAAGGCCCACCCGGACGTCTTCAACGTGCTGCTGCAGGTGCTGGACGACGGCCGCCTGACCGATGGCCAGGGCCGTACGGTGGATTTCCGCAACACGGTGATCGTGATGACGTCCAACCTGGGCTCGCAGCACATCCAGAGCATGACGGGCCAGCCTTACGAAGTGATCAAGGAAGTCGTGTGGGACGAACTGAAGCAATCGTTCCGCCCGGAATTCCTGAACCGCATCGACGAGGTCGTGGTGTTCCACGGCTTGGAGGCGCAGCATATCGAGTCGATCGCGCGCATCCAGCTCAAGCGCCTGGCCGACCGGCTGGAACGCCAGGAAATGCGCCTGGAGGTGTCCGACGCGGCGCTGGCCGAGCTGGCCCGCGCGGGTTTCGACCCGGTGTTCGGCGCCCGGCCGCTGAAGCGCGCCATCCAGCAGCAGATCGAGAACCCGGTCGCCAAGCTGATCCTGGAAGGCGAATTCGGGCCGCGCGATGTGGTGCCGGTGGACTGGAACGACGGCAAGTTCGTGTTCACGCGGACGCTGCAGTAAGCCCGGGCGGCGCCGGCAACGCCCGGCAGCCGCGCGGCAGTTCCATGCCCGCCACATGGCCGCGCAAGGCTTGCATGAGCTCTTGTGCGGCCGGCGTGAGCGCGCAGTCGCGGTGCCGGATCAGGCACAGGGTGCGCACCAGCGTGGGCCGCGCCAGCAGCGCGAAGCGCAACTGCGGTTCCCGCACGCGCTGCGCGGCCAGGGCCGGCAGCAGCGCCACGCCCAGGCCCGCCCTCACCAGCGCCGCTTGCGAAGTGGTGCTCGAGGCTTCGTAGAACGGCGCCGCGGCGGCCACCGGCAGGTCCGCGCGCCCGCGCAGCAGCGCCATGATGCCGGTTTCGTCCACCACCCCCACCAATTTATGGCCGCCCAGGCTGGACCAGCGCACATAGCCGGCGCGGTCGGGCCGCACGCTGCGGTCGTCGGCGCGGTACAGCACGCCGAAGCGGTCTTCCAATAATCCCTCGAACACCAGGCTGGGCGCGTCCGCCCAATGGCTGGTCAGGCCGAAGTCGACTTCCTGGGCCGCCACCAGCCGCTGGATGCGCCCGGAATTGTCGTCGCGCAGGTACAGCCGTATGCCCGGCCGCCGCTGCACGAAGCCGGCCGCGGCCGGTGCGATGATCTCGGTAATGGCCGACGGCGCGGCCGCGACCGCCACGCGGCCGCGCTCGAGCGTGCCGTAGCGCACCACGTCTTCGATCACGCCGTCGAAATCGGCCAGCAGCCGCATGACCCGCGGCAGGAATTCCTGGCCGATGGGCGTCAGCGCCACGCGCCGGCTGGTGCGCACGAACAGCTGGGTGCCCAGCGCGTCTTCCAGCTGGCGCACCAGGCCGGTGATCGACGACTGGGTCTGGAACATGCGCCGCGCGGCATGCGTGAAACTGGTTTCCTGCGCCACGGCGACAAAGGCCGTCAGGTGCTTCAGGGTGACATGCTTGGGCAGGCGATCAATCATGATTTGGAATAGATAAATAAACTAAAACCATTTTTCCAGATTGATTTGCCGGACGATACTCGTCGCTTTCCCTATTTACAGCGCGGCCCCGGCGGGCGCGCACCAGGCGGGCGGCATGCGGGACGAGACGATTCTGGATCTGAAAATCACCGGCGGCTGGGTCGTCGACGGCAGCGGGGCGCCGCGCCGCCAGGCCGACGTGGGCATCATCGGCGAGCGCATCGCCGCCGTCGGCGACTTGTCGCGCCGCGCCGCGTACCGCCAACTCGACGCCGGCGGGCGCATCGTCGCGCCCGGGTTCATCGACGTGCATGGGCACGACGACCTGATGTTCGTCGAGCGCCCCGGGCTGCCCTGGAAGATCACGCAGGGCATCACCAGCGTGGTGGTGGGCAACTGCGGCGTCAGCGGGGCGCCGGCGCCATTGCCCGGCAATACCGCGGCGGCCCTGGCGCTGCTGGGCGAAACGCCCTTGTTCGCCGACATGGCCGGTTATTTCGACACGCTGCGCGCGCGGCAGCCGATGATCAACGTGGCCGCCCTGGTGGGCCATGCCAACCTGCGCCTGGCCGCCATGGCCGACCCGGCCGGCACGCCCGGCGCGCGCGAACAGGCCGCGATGGAAGCGATGCTGGACCAGTCGCTGCAGGCGGGGGCGGTGGGCTTCAGCACCGGGCTGGCGTACGATCCCGGCGCCGCCGCGCGCCCGCCCGAATTGGAAGGCCTGGCGCGCGTGGCGGCCCGGCACGGTTGCCTGCACACCAGCCACATCCGCAACGAGGGCGACGCCGTCGAGGCAGCCGTGGACGAAGTGCTGCAGGTGGGGCAGGCCACCGGCTGCGCCACCGTGCTGTCGCATCACAAGTGCATGCTGCCGCGCAACTGGGGGCGCAGCCGGGCCACGCTGGCCAGCATCGACCGGGTCCGCGCGGGCGGCGTGGACGTGGCGCTGGACATCTATCCGTATCCCGGCAGTTCCACCATCCTGATTCCCGACCGCGCCGAGACCATCGACGGCATCCGCATCACCTGGTCCACGCCGCACCCAGAGTGCAGCGGCGAGTACCTGGCCGATATCGCCGCGCGCTGGGGCTGCGACAGGACCGAGGCGGCCCGCCGCCTGTCGCCGGCCGGCGCGATCTACTTCGCCATGGACGAGGCCGAGGTCCAGCGCATTTTCCGCCACGAATGCTGCATGGTGGGCTCCGACGGCCTGCCCAACGACGCCCGCCCGCATCCGCGCCTGTGGGGCACGTTCCCGCGCATATTGGGGCGCTATGTGCGCGAGGCGCAGATCATGACGCTGGAACAGGCGGTGGCCAAGATGACGGCGCTGCCCGCCCGGGTATTCGGCCTGGCCGGCCGCGGCACGCTGCGGCCGGGCGCCTGGGCCGATGTGGTGGTGTTCGATGCCGACACCGTGATCGACCGCGCGACCTGGGACGCGCCGACCGAACCGTCGGCGGGTATCGAGGCGGTGCTGGTCAATGGCACCCAGGTTTATCCCACCGCGCCTGCCGCGCGGCGCCCGGGCCGCATCCTGCGGCGCGAGGCCCAGGCGCCGCAGGCGCAACACAACGCACCCAAGGAGACGCTATGAACCTGCGCAAGACAGTTCTCTTGCTGGCCACGCTGATGGCCGTATCCACGGCGCACGCCGAATTCCCCGAGCGGCCGGTCACGCTCATCGTGCCGTTTTCCGCCGGCGGCCCCACCGACATTGTCGGCCGAGTCGTGGCGGCCAAGGCCGGCGAGATCCTGGGGCAACAGATCGTGGTCGAGAACCGCACGGGCGCGTCGGGCACCATCGGCATGGCCGCCACCGCACGCGCCAAGCCGGACGGCTATACGATCGGTCTGGCCACGGTCAGCACGCACGGCACCGCGCCGCACCTGTTTTCCAGCCTGGCCTACGATCCGGTCAAGGACTTCACGCCGATCAGCAACCTGGTCACCAGCCCCAACATCCTTAGCGTGCACCCGAAGTATCCGGCCCGCACGCTGGCCGAATTCGTCGACCGCGTGCGCGCCCATCCCGGCGAAGAGGGCTACGCCAATGCGGGCGCCGGCGGCGTGAATGACCTGGGCATGATCTGGTTCCTGCAGATCGTCGGCGCGAAGATGAACAGTATTTCGTACCGCGGCTCGGCGCCGGCGCTCAATGACGCGGTGGCGGGCATCGTGCCGGTCATCTTCGATAATTTCCCGTCGTCGCAGGCCTACGTGAACAGCGGCCACCTGCGCGCGCTGGCCATCACCGGCGCGCAGCGCAATCCGCGCCTGCCGGACGTGCCCACGTTCGCCGAACTGGGCTACGCCGACTACGACGTGACCGCCTGGTATGGCGTGGTGGCGCCGGCCGGGCTGCCTGCCCCGGTGCGCGACAAGCTGGCCGACGCTTTCGCGCGCGCCGTGCGCGACCCGGCCACCGCCGCCAAGCTGGAGGAGACGGGCGCATTTCCGCTGGGTAACACGCCCGCCGAATTCGGCGCGCAGATCCAGAAAGAGAAAGACCGCTGGGCAAGCGTGATCGCCAAGGCCGGCATCAAGCTGCAGTAAAGCCGCGGCGTTCAGTACACGTCGCGGCGATAGCGGTTGTCGCGGCGCAGGCCGGCCAGCGCCGCGTCGCCCAGGATGTACGCCAGCGCGTCGTCCACTCCCTGGGCCATGCCCTGCAGGCTGCCGCACACATAGATGGCGGCGCCCGCATCCACCCAGGCGCGCACGGTGTCGGCGGCATCCAGCAGGGCGTGTTGCACGTAGCGCCGCTGCGGCGTGTCGCGCGAGAACACCGCGTCCAGGCGCTGCAGCCTGCCTTGCGCCAGCCAGCCTTCGATCTCGGCGCGATGGAACCAGTCGTGCGCCTGGCTGCGTTCGCCGAACACCAGCCAGTTGCGATGGTGGCCCGCCTGGATGCGAGCCTTGAGCAGGGCGCGCAGGCCGGCCAGCCCGGTGCCGTTGCCCACCAGCACCAGGGGCCGGCCATCGGCTGGCGGGTGGAAGTTGGGGTTCGGCCGCAGCCGCAGGTCGATGATGTCGCCGGGCTGCGCGATATCGGTCAGCCAGCCGCTGCCCCGGCCCAGGCGGCCGTCGTCGCCGCGCATCTGCCGCACCAGCAGGTGGACCGCGCCGTCGGCCGGCAGCGATGCCACCGAGTATTCGCGATGCGGCAGCAGGACGCCGCCGCGCGCGTCGCGCGGGCCGATCTCGGCGATGTCGCCGGCCTGCCAGCCGGTGTCGGCGCCGTCCGGCGGCGTCAGCGCCAGGTGAAAGCAGGGCGCGCCCTGGCTGCCCGGGTTCAGCAGGGTGCGCTGCGCCAGCCGCCACGGCTGGTAGGCGGGCGTTTCCCAATCGGGCAGGTCGCTGCGGCCCGCCAGCAGCCCCAGGTGATGCTGCCAATGCCGCAGCGCCGCCGGATCGGCGTTGTCGGCCTCGACCCGGTCGAACAGCGGCGTGGCGCCGTGCGCGCGCAGCCAGGCATCCACGCGCCGTCCGAATCCGCAGAAATGGCGGTAGCTGCTGTCGCCCAGCGCCAGCACGGCATAGCTCAGGCTGTGCAGGGCGGCCATGCCGGCCGCGTCGACGGCCATCAGCGAATCGGCGAAAGCGGCCGCATTGTCGGGCGGATCGCCTTCCCCATAGGTGCTGGCCACCACCAGCAGGCGCGGATAGGCGCGCAGGAGGTCCAGGTCCAGTTGGCCCAGCGCCGCCACGCGCGCCTGCAGGCCGCCCAGGCGCAACGATTCGGCGGTCTGCCGGGCCAGCGATTCGGCCTGGCCGGTCTGGCTGGCATGGGCCACCAGGATCGCCTGGCCCGCGGCGGGCGCGGACAGGTCGCGCGCCGCCTGGGCCTGCAGCGCCGCATGCCGGCGCGCCTGGCGCCAGGCCCACAGGCACAGCGCCAGCCAGCACGCGACGATGCAGCAGGCGGCAAGCAGGCGGGGCGGCATGGGCGGGTCAGGCCGCGGCCAGCGTGGCGAACGCGTCGCTGGCGGCCAGCCGCAGGCGCTGCCCGTCGCGCACGATGAAGAGCGCGGCCAGCGCATGCCGGCGCGCATAGGCCAGGCCGTCGCGTTCGCCCAGCACGGTCAAGGCCGTAGCCAGCGCATCGGCCTGCATGCAGTGGTCGTGCACGACGGTGACCGACGCCACGCCGTTGTCGATCGGCCGGCCGGTGCGCGGGTCCAGCGTGTGCGCGTAGCGGCCGCCCGCGCTGTCGCGGTAGCGGCGGTAGTCGCCGGACGTGGCGATGCTGCGGTCTTGCAGCGGCAGGGCCAGCGCGTGGTCGTCGCTGCCGTCGGGCACCTCGATGGCCACGCGCCAGGGCTGGCCGTCGGGCCGCTGCCCGCGCGCGCGCAGTTCGCCGCCGACTTCCACCAGGTAATGCGCGACGCCCGCGTCATCCAGCGCGCGCGCGGCGCGGTCGACGGCGTAGCCCTTGGCGATGGCCGACAGGTCCAGGTAGGCGCCGCCGGGTTGCCAGGCGCGCCCGGCAGCCTCGTCCAGCCGGACACGCCGCCAGCCGCAGCGCGGGCGCAACGCGTCGATGGCGGCCGCCGAAGGCGGTTCGCTGGGGTGCGGCGGCGGGCCGAAGCCCCAGGCGTTGACCAGGGGCCCCACCGTGGGGTCGTACGCGCCGCCGGTGTCGGCGGCCAGCCGCAGCGCATGCCGCACGACGTGAAAACAATCGGCGCGCAGTGCTTGCCACCCGGGGGCCGCGCGGTTGTAGCGCGACAGGTCGGAGGCGTCGTCCCAGGTGCTCATTTGCGCGACCACGCCGTCCAGCGCCCGCTGGATGGCGGCGCGGGCCGCCTGCGCGGCCAGGCCCGGCGGCAGCGCCAGCCGGGCGGACCAAGTGGTGCCCATGGTGGCGCCGGCCAGCGCGGCCGGCGCGGCCGATGCCACGGCGGGCAGCGCGCCGTAGCCGGCCGGCAGCGCGACGGGCCGCGGCGCGGACGCCGGCCCGGGGCCGGCCGGCACATACGAGAAAGGAACAGCCATGGGACAGCCGCGCGCCGAGCGCGCGATTACGGTTGCAGCACTTCCAGCGTGGCCACGTACGACAGCCGGCGCTTGGCGGCCTGCGGCACGCTGGTCTTGTCGTCCTCGGCGCGCGCCTCGACCCAGTACAGGCCCGGTTGCGGCCACGTCACCTGGAACTTGCCGTCCTTGTCGGTCTGCACTTCGATTTCGCCGACCTTGTCGCGATAGCGGCTGCCGCCGGGCACGATCGTCATCGCCAGGCCGGCGGCCGGCTTGCCGTCGAGCAGCATCTGGAAGGTGGCGGCTTCGCCGGCGTACAGGTCGTTGGGGTGGGTGACCGGGGCCAGTTCCAGGCCCTTGCCCGCCGGCTTGACGGCGCTGGGCTTGCCGGCCGTGGCGAAGGTTTCCACGCGGCCCAGGCTTTGCGAGACTTCCAGTTCCTGCGCCTGGGCGGGCACCGCGGCGGCCAGGCCCTCGGCCTTGCCGAAATAGCGCTTGGGCTGGCCGTCCTGTTTCCAGCGGGCGAACACGCCGTCATTGACGACCGCGATGCGGTAGGTGCCGGTTTCGCCGAGCTGCAGGTCGAAGGTGCTGCGCAGTTTGCCGCGATTGACGTTCTCGGCCTGCGCGGGCTGGCCGTCGGGCGCCTGGATCGCCAGGTTGTCCAGCCGCAGCGGCGCGTGATTGAAATAGAACTTGTCGTTGCCGACGGCGGCGTCCACGGTGATCCAGTTGCCGGCGCCCGACAGCACGGTAGAGGACGGCACCAGCCACACGTCGTGCGCATGGACCGCGGCGGGCAGGCTCAGCGCCAGGGCGGCGGCGAATCGAACAGCGTTTTTCATCAGAACTCCGGAAGGTCGATGGCGATCAGGGTTTCAGGGTCACGGCGATGGCGCCGAGCTCGTGCTCGCCGCGCGCCGACAGGTGTTCGGCCTTGCTGGGCGGCCAGTCGAACGGCACGCGCACCAGTTCGCGTCCGCCCACTTCGCGGGCGGCTTCCACCACCACGGCGTAGCGGCCCGGCTTCAGGTCGGCCAGGGGCTTGGCGCCGCCGGCGAAAGCCAGTTCATGCTTGCCGGCCGGGCGCGTGGCGCCGCTGACGCCATCGACCGGGAACTGCTGGTTGCGGCCGCTGCGGCGCCACCATTGCCGCATGTCCTTCAGCCATTCGGCGCCCTCGTTGTTCTTCTTGGCCACGTCGTACCACACGGCCAGGTCGGCCGCCACGCTCTGGTCGGCGTTTTCCAGCCAGATGGCCACATAGGGCCGGTGGTATTCGGCCACGTCCAGGCGGGGGATCTCGATGTTCAGGCCCAGGTCGGCGGCCTGGGCCGTCCGGGCGATCAGGCCGGCCAGCAGGGCCGACAACAACAGCTTGCGCATAAGGTCTCCAGACTTGCGGTCGTCAATGGATGAAAAGCAGGGCCAGCACCACGGGGATCACCAGGCCCAGGCCCACCATGGGCCAGGTGGCGGCGCGCTGGCCGGCGTGCATCTGCAGCAGCACCAGCCCGGTCAGCGAAAAGACCAGACAGGCCACCGCGAACAGGTCCAGGAACCAGCTCCAGGCCGTGCCGGTGTGGCGCCCCTTGTGCAGGTCGTTCAGGTAGGCGACCCAGCCGCGGTCGGTGCGTTCGTATTCGACGGCCCCGTCGGCCAGGTCGATGGACAGCCAGGCATCGCCGCCCGCGCGCGGCAGCGAGATATACAGTTCGTCGGGCGACCATTCGGGAGGGCGGCCCGCCACTTGCGCGTCGAGCTCGTCGTCCAGCCATTGGGCCACGGCGGCGGGCACGGCGGCATGCTTGACGCGGGTGTTGGCGGCCTTCAGGTCGCCGAGCAGGGCGGCGGGCAGCTGCGCCTGCCGCGTGGTGACCTGCGGGCTGGCGTCGATCAGGCCGGCGTTGTTCAGGGTCAGGCCGGTGATCGCGAACAACAGCATGCCCAGCAGGCATAATGCCGAACTGATCCAATGCCATTGATGCAGCGTCTTGAGCCAATAGGCCCGACGACGGGAAGAATGTTTGCCGTCCATGAGACATTCTGGGTAGAGGCTGCGGATTCTATCACTTAAATGAGAATGAGTCTCAAATTATCATGATGCAGACGCTCATCCCGCTCAACTTCCTGGCCGTGGCCATCGGCGCCGCCGCCGGGGCATGCGCCCGCTGGCTGCTGGGCATCTGGCTGAACACGGCCAACTGGCCCTGGGGCACGCTGCTGGTGAACCTGGTCGGCGGTTATTTGATCGGGCTGGCGCTGGCCGTCTTGCTGGCGCATCCCGAATGGCCGCAATGGATCCGCCTGGCGGCGGTGACGGGCTTCCTGGGGGGGCTGACCACGTTTTCGACCTTTTCGGCCGAGACGGTCGGCATGCTCGAGCGCGGCGCCTACGGCACGGCGCTGGGCTACGCCGCGGTCAGCCTGCTGGGCTCGCTGGCGCTGACCGCGCTGGGGCTGGCCAGCGCGCAAGCGCTGCGCTGACGCGGGGCGCTTGAACCGGCTTAGCGCGCCAGCAGCACGCGCGCCGCCTGCAGGCCGCTGCGCACGGCGCCTTCCAGTACGCCGGGATAGCCGGTGTCGGTCCAGTCGCCGGCCAGCGCCAGGGTGGGCCACGGGGTGGAGTTCAAGGGGCGCACCAGCCCCGGCACGGCGGCGAACGTGGCGCGCTTTTCGATGAACAGTTCGGTCGCCTGCACCTCGGGCATGGCCGGCAGCCGTGCGGGATGGCGGGCCGCCTGTTCGGCGACCTGGGCGACCAGGGCGGCGATGGTGGCGGCACGGTCGGCGTCGGCCAGGCCGCGCGCGGCGCTGGTGACCACCGCCAGTTCGGCGCCGGGGCCGCGGCCCGTCAGGCGCGAGCGGTCGAACAACCACTGGCCGACGTGGCCGCGCGCCGCGTCCTCGCGCAGCAGCATCATGGGTTCGGGCAGGGGCCAGGGCGCCGCCAGCCGCAGGTTCAGGGTGGCGATGGGCAGGTAATCGAAGGCCTGCAGCGCCTTGAGCAGGCCGGGCGTGTTCGATTCGCGCAGGGCCCCGCCCAGCAGGCGCGCCGCCACCGAGGGCGGCACCGCCAGCACCGCCGCGTCGAAGCGTTCGCGGTTGACGTCCACGCCATGCGCCGAGGGCACCAGTTGCCGCACGGTGGCGCCATAGCGCATGGTGGCGTGCAGCGCGACGGCATCGGGCCACAGTGCCGACAGGTCGACGCACGGCAGCAGCAGGTCGCTGTCGTGGCGCCGGCCGGCCAGGCTGTCGCGCAGGATACGGGCGTACAGGCCCGCGCTGGCTTCAGCCGGCGGCGTGTTCAGCGCCGCCAGGCACAGCGGTTCCCAGATGCTGCGGGCCAGCGCGGCCGATTGCCGGAAGTGGGCCAGCAACTGCGCCACGGTCCAGTCGCGCGGCGGCCGCCAGGCCATTTTCTTCAGGCCGCGCATCAGGCGCAGCGCGTCCAGGCGGTCGCGCCACGACAGGCCGCGCGCGGCCAGCAGCGCGGCCGCGGCATGCCAGGGCGCCGGCAGGGCGGGTGCCGACAGCCGGAACTGCCCGTCCAGGCTGGCCAGCCGCAACGAGCGGCGCATCAGCAGCGCGGCCGGGTTGCGGCCCAGCCGGCGCATCAGCGCCAGCGTCTGGTCGTAGGCGCCCAGCAGGATGTGCTGGCCGTTGTCCAGCTGGCCGCCGAAGTCGGGATGCACCACCCGGCGCGCCCGTCCGCCGGGCGTGCGTCCGGCCTCGAACACCGTGACCTGCGCGCCGGCTTCGCGCAAGGCGGCGCAGGCGGCCAGGCCGGCCCAGCCGGCGCCGATGATGGCGGCCTTCATCGGGTCAGGCGGCGGATCAGGCCGTGGCCTCCGCCTACCCAGGTCTTCCAGGCCAGCCACAGCTTGCGCAAGGGCGTCAGCGAGATGCGCTGGTGCAGCACCTGCCAGTTGTCGCGCTCGATCTCGTCGAGCAGCGCGTGATAGATGGCCGCCATCATCAAGCCGGGGCGCTGGGCGCGGCGGTCGGCCTCGGGCAGGCTGGCCATCGCCTCGCGATACAGTTCGCGGGCGCGGTCGGCCTGGAACTTCATCAGCGCCGTGAAGCGGTCGGAATACTGGCCGTTGAGGATCTCGGCGGCCTTGACGTCGAACTGCTGCAGTTCGTTGACGGGCAGGTAGATGCGGCCGCGCCGCGCGTCGTCGCCGACGTCGCGGATGATGTTGGTCAGCTGGAACGCCAGCCCCAGCTTGCCGGCATAGTCCAGCGTGCGCGGGTCGGTGTAGCCGAACACGCCGGCCGACAGTTCGCCCACCACGCCGGCCGCGTGCCAACAGTATTTGCGCAACCCCGGCCAGTCCAGGTAGCGGGTCTGGTCCAGGTCCATTTCCATGCCGTCGATCACGGCCAGCATACGCTCGCGCGAGATGCCGCACGCGGCCAGGTGGGGCTTTAGCGCGCGCATCACCGGGTGCTCGGCCTGGCCGGCGAACAATTGGTCGACCTGGGTGCGCCACCAGGCCAGCTTGATGCGCGCCACCGACGCGTCGGAACATTCGTCGACCACGTCGTCGACTTCGCGGCAGAATGCGTACAGCGCGGTGATGGCGCGGCGGCGCTCGGGCGGTAGGAACAGGAACGAATAGTAGAAGCTCGAACCGCTTTTGGCGGCTTTTTCCTGGCAGTAATCGTCAGGGGTCATAAACGGGTGGGTGCTTTAAAGGTGCGCCACAGCATGATGGTCCAGTCTTTCGCGCCCAGTTGGGGGCGGTTCATGAACACATCGTATCCGCAGTGCTCGATGCGCTCCAGGATGCGCAGGCCGCCTTGCACGATCATGCGCAATTCCAGGCCGATGCGGCCAGGCAGGCGATGCGCGAGCGCAGCGCCAGAGTGTAGCAGCGCCCGCGTGCGCTCGACCTGGAAGGCCATCAGCGCGCGCCAGCCCGGGGTCAGGCGGCAGGCCGCCAGGTCGTCCTCGTTCACGCCGTGGCGCCGCATGTCGTCGCGCGGCAGGTAGATGCGCTGCTTGCGCCAGTCGATCCGCACATCCTGCCAGAAATTGACCAGTTGCAGCCCGGTGCAGATGGCGTCGGCCTGCTCCAGGTTGGCGGGCGTGGCCGCGCCGTACAGGTGCAGCATCAGCCGGCCTACCGGGTTGGCCGAGCGGGCGCAGTAGTCCAGCAGGGCGTCGTAGTCGTCGTAGCGCTTGACGGTCACGTCCTGCTCGAACGCGGACAGCAGGTCGAAGAACGGCGTGATCGGCAGCTGGTGGCGGGCGATGGTGCGCGCCAGCGGCTCGAAAATGGGCGCCAGTTCGGGGGCGGCCGCCGGCACGCTGCCCGGCTCGGCGCCGATGCGGTGCAGTTCGGCGCGGAACGCGGCCAGGCCGGCCAGGCGCTGCGCGTCGCTGGCATCGCCTTCGTCGGCAATGTCGTCGGCGGCGCGGGCGTAGCGGTAGATATCGGCCACCGGGCCGCGCAGCCGGCGAGGCAGCAGCAGCGAAGCGACCGGGAAGTTCTCGTAATGATCGACAGCCATAAACCGGGCGGATGGCGGCCCCCTGGCCGCGGTGTAGGGTATTTTAGTGGCGCTTTCCGGGTGCGCCGCCGCATGGCGGGCGTCGGGCCGGATCAGTTAGACTAGGCGCCACAGGATTCCCGCCCATGCCCCGTCCCATCCAAGCTTCCATTTCGCTCGCCGCGCTGGCGCACAACCTCGATGTCGTGCGCCGCCATCTCGAGCAGGCCGCCCAGGCGGCTGCCGGCGTCGCGCCGTCCATCTGGGCCGTGATCAAGGCCAACGCCTACGGTCATGGCATCGAAACCGCCGTGGCCGGGTTCTCGGCGGCCCAGGGCCTGGCCATGCTGGACCTGGCCGAGGCCGTGCGCTGCCGCGAGGCCGGCTGGGGCGGGCCCATCCTGCTGCTAGAAGGTTTCTTCCAGCCGGCCGATCTCGAACTGGTCGACCGCTACCATCTCAGCGTGACCGTGCACACGCGCGAACAGCTCGACATGCTGTCGCATGCCCGGCTGTCGCGGCGGGTCGACATCATGCTCAAGCTCAACAGCGGCATGAACCGCCTGGGCTTCGCGCCCGACGCCTACGGCAGCGCCCATGCGCGCGCCCTGCAACTGCGCGAGCAGGGCATCGTGGGCGCCGTCGGCAAGATGACGCACTTCGCCTGCGCCGACGGCACGCAGGGCGTGGCCGGCCAGATGCAGGTGTTCCAGGGCGCCACGCGCGGGCTGGGCGACGGCCCGGTCAGCGTGTGCAATTCGGCCGCCACGCTGCGCTATCCCGATATTGCCGTCGCCCGCGACGCCCAGGCGCACTGGGTGCGGCCCGGCATCTGCCTGTACGGCGCCTCGCCGTTCGACGACGTCGGCGCCGCCACGTTCGGCCTGCGGCCCGCGATGTCGCTGCGCTCGGAAATCATCGGCATCCAGGACCTGCCCGCGGGCGCCGAAGTGGGCTATGGCGCCACCTTCCGCGCCGAACGGCCCATGCGCGTGGGCGTGGTGGCCTGCGGCTACGCCGACGGCTACCCCCGCCATGCCAGCACGGGCACGCCGGTGGTGGTGGGCGGGGTGCGCACGCGCCTGGTGGGCCGCGTATCCATGGACATGCTCATGGTCGATCTCGATCCCGTCCCGGCCGCGGGCATCGGCACGCCGGTGTCGCTGTGGGGCCAGGACGGCCCCTCGGTCGACGAAGTCGCGCAGGCGGCCGGCACCATCGGCTACGAATTGCTGTGCGCGCTGGCGCCCCGGGTGCCGGTCAAGCGCGACTCCTGACCCATTTTTAGCGAGGATTCCCATGAAGGATAAATGCGTGCTGGTAACGGGCGCCACCAAGGGCATCGGCTGGGCACTGACCCAGCGGCTGGCCGATCTTGGCTGTCATGTCGTGGGTATCGCGCGCAATACCGACCACATCGATTTCCCCGGCTACCTGTATGCCTGCGACCTGGCCGACGCCGGCCGCACGGAAGAAGTGCTGCGCGAGATCCGCGAGAAATTCCCGGTCGACGCGGTGGTGAACAATGTCGGCGTCGTGCGCCCGCAGTCGCTGGGCGAGATCGACCTGGCCTCGCTCTACAGCGTCATGGACCTGAACGTGCGCGTGGCGGTGCAGGTGACCCAGGCCTTTGTCGAATCCATGAAGGTCCGGCGCACCGGGCGCATCGTCAATGTGGCCAGCCGGGCCATTCATGGCGGGGTCGACCGCACCAGCTATTCAGCCGCCAAGAGCGCCCTGATCGGCTGCACGCGCACCTGGGCGCTCGAACTGGCCGAATACGGCGTCACGGTCAACGCGGTGGCGCCCGGCCCCATCGAGACCGAACTGTTCCGCGTGGCCCAGCCGGCCGGCAGCGACGGCGAGAAGCGCGCGCTGGCGTCCATTCCCATGAAGCGCCTGGGCACGCCCACCGAGGTCGCGGCGGCCATCGCCTTCCTGTTGTCCGACGATGCCGGTTTCATCACCGGCCAGGTACTGGGCGTGGACGGGGGCGGCAGCCTGGCCGGCCGCTAGGCCGGCGCCAGGCAGGCTGCCCGGCCCGCAGCTTATTCGGGCGCCGGCAGGTCCTGCAGCTCGGGGGGCAGGGCCACGTCCGGGTCGTCGTTTTTCAGGTCCTGCAATGCCCGCAGGGCTTCGTCGCGCTGGCCGGCTTGCAGCAATTCAAGAATGTGGTCGATGCGCGCCTGCGTGGCGTCGTCGGGCGCGGCGGCTTCGGGTTCCGCCGCCGCCTGGTCGGCCGATGACGGTGCCGGCGGCTGTACGCTGAATTGCTGCGCGGGCGCCGGCGCCATCGGCGCGGCGCGTTCGGCCTGCGGCGCCGGGGCATACCGGCGCAGCGCCGCGCCGCCTTCGGACGGCGCGGGCGGGGCGGGGCGCGGCACGGTCTGGGGCGGGCGGGCCAGTTCGGCATTCACCGGCGGGGCGTCGGCCAGGCCGGCGACGTCGGGGTCCTGGAAATCGGTCAGCAGGAACAGGCAGGCGGTCAGCACGATCGAGGCCGCCACGCCCCACCCGGGATGCCAGAGCCGGTGCTGGCGCTGCACCCGGCGGTCGGCCGCCAGCGCGCGCGCCGCCGCGCCGTGGATGGCCGCGTCCAGGGCGGGCCCCGGTTCGGTGCGCGGCAGCGTGCGATACAGCGCTCGCAAGTCCAGGTCGTCGTCTTCGTCGTACGGAGGTCGGGGATGGGCCGTCATGCGCGTAACTCCTCGCGGATGCGCTGCGTGGCATAGCGCAGGCGCGATTTCACGGTTTCGCGCGGCGCGCCGGTTATGTCGGCGATTTCTTCCAGGCTCAGGTCGTGCTCCAGGCGCAGCAGAATGGCGTGACGTTGTTCGTCGGGCAGCCGTTCGATGGCCCGTTGCAGGCGCCGGCGGGTCTGGAAATCCGACAACTGCTGTTCAGGCTGTTCGTGCTCGGCGGCGGCCAGCGTGGCCAGGGCCGCCTCGGTTTCCTGCGGGCCGGCCTGCGACGGCTGGCGACGATACGCGTCGATCGCTAGATTATGCGCGATCTGCAGCAGCCAGGTAGTGAATTTTGCATGCGGTTGCCAGCGCGCGCGGGCGTCGATCACGCGGCTCCAGGTTTCCTGGAACAGATCGTCGGCCAGGTGCGGGTTGCGCGTGCTGCGCAACAGGTAGCGGTACAGGCCGGCGCGATGGCGCTGGTACAGGGTTTCGAAGGCCGCCAGGTTGCCGGCGCCGTAGGCCTGCATCAGGGTTTCGTCGTCGGCGCCAGGGATGTCCATGGCGGCCGAGTGTATCTGTTCGGCCGCCATCGCGCATCCATCCGGCGCCGTGGCAGCGCCGGGCCAGGGCGCCGCCAGGTTCATGGCGTGGCCGGCGCGCCCAGTCCGCCGGCCAGTTCCGCCAGCGCCGCCAGCTCGGCATTCAGGCCGTGGGGATCCTCGCCGCGCGCGCCGCGCGCCAGCGCCGCGATCTGCGCCGGCGCATAGCCGTCCAGGTACTTGCCCCCGCGCAGCCATTGGGCGAACGCCGCCGCGGCGGCCGCGCGGCGCATCGCCTCCGATGCGGCCGGCGGGGCGGCGACGCGCGCCACCGCCTGTTCGGTCAATTGGCTGCGTTCGGCGCCGGGCAGCTTGTAGCGCACCCGCACGAAAGCCAATTCCTGGCTGGAAGCCGCGCCGGCAGCGGGCGCGGCGGCGCCGTAGCGCAGCGGATCCAGGCGCGCGCCCCCGGCGCCCACCGGCGTGATTTCGTACAAGGCTGTCACATTCGCCCCGGCGCCGATCTCGCCGGCATCGACGCGGTCGTTGTTGAAATCCTCGCGCGCCAGGGCGCGCTTTTCGTAGCCGATCAGGCGATACTCGGCCACCGCGGCGGGATTGAATTCCACCTGGATCTTCACATCGCGGGCAATGGTCAAGAGCGTGGCCGACAGCTCGCCGGCCAGCACCTTGCGCGCCTCGCGCAGGCTGTCCAGGTAGTGGTAGCTGCCGTTGCCGGCATCGGCCAGCTGCACCGCCAGCGCATCGTTGAAGTTGCCGCCCCCCACGCCCAGCGTGGTCAGGGCGATGCCGCTCTCGCGCTGCCGGGCGATCTTGTCCTTCAGCGTGTCCAGGTCGGTGGCGCCCACATTGAAGTCGCCGTCGCTGGCCAGCAGGATGCGGTTGACGCCGCCCTTGACGAAGCCCTTGGCGGCTTGCGCATAGGCCAGGTCCAGGCCGGCGCCGCCGTTGGTCGAGCCGGCCGCCTGCAGCCCGTCGATGGCGGCGTTGATGCGCGCCTTCTGGTCGCCCGGCGTCGAATCCAGCGTCATCGAGGCCTGGCCCGCGTAGGTGACGATGGCCACCCGGTCCCGCGGCCGCAGTTCGGCCACCAGCTGCTTCAGCGCGCCCTTGAGCAGCGGCAGCTTGTCGCGGTCGGCCATCGAGCCCGAGGTATCGACCAGGAACACCAGGTTGGCCGCGGGGATGTCCTGCGGGGCCACCCGATAGCCCTGGATGCCGATCTTCAACAGCTGGCGTTGCGGGTTCCACGGCGCGGCGGCCAGCTCGGTGGCGATGCTGAACGGCTGGTCCGGGGTGCGCGGCGCCGCATAGCCGTAGTCGAAATAGTTGATGAACTCCTCGGCGCGCACGGCGTCGGCCGGGGGCAGGCGGCCTTCGTTGAGCAGCCGGCGCACATTGGTGTACGAGCCCGTGTCGACATCCACGCCGAAGGTGGAAACGGGTTGTTCCTGCGCGGCGATCACGGGGTTGTCGCGATAGCGCGCGTACTGTTCGCGGTCTTCGGCCACGGGCGGCGGGTAATAGCCAGCCGCGGCCTCCAGCCTCGGCGCGGCGGCCGGCCGCGCCAGGTATGCCTGGGGCGCATATTCCCGGCGCAGGGCCGGGGCGGGGTGCGCCGGCTGCGCCAGGGGGGCGGCCGCGTCGGCCGACACCGGCGGCGCGGGCGGCGCGGCGGACACGGCGGGCGGCGCCGGCTGGGCGGGCGCGCCGCCATCCTGGGGCGCCGGCGTGCAGGCCGCCAGCAGCGCGGCGGTCAGGGTGGTGCAGATCAGGCGAGCCGGGGTCTTGTTCGGGTTCATGGTTCCGATCCTTGTGTGGAGGTTGTTCCCGTTAAACGCGCGTACCGGCATGACGGGGTTGCGGCGGGGCGAATGTTTTGCAAGGAAACGTATCCGTGTCGCTGCCGCGCGGGCCGGCCGCGGGCGACCGGGCATTGCCGGTAAACTTGCGCCATGGCCAAGCCCCGAACTGTCTATGTCTGCGCCGAATGCGGCGGCACCAGCCCCAAGTGGCAGGGCAAATGCCCGCACTGCGCGGCCTGGAACACCCTGGAAGAAACCGTCGAAACCGGCAGCCCGGCGGCCGCGGCGCATCGCTATGCGCCGCTGGCCACGTCCAGCCCGGTACGCAGCCTGGCCGACATCGAGGCCCGCGAAACGCCGCGCCAGCCCACCGGCCTGGACGAATTCGACCGCGTGCTGGGCGGCGGCCTGGTGGCCGGGGCGGTCGTGCTCATCGGCGGCGATCCGGGCATCGGCAAGTCGACCCTGTTGCTGCAGGCGTTGGCCACCATGTCGGCCAACACGCGCGTGCTGTATGTCACCGGCGAAGAGTCGGCCGAACAGGTGGCGCTGCGCGCCCGGCGCCTGGGCCTGCAGACCGGCAACGTGAACCTGCTGGCGGAAATCCGCCTCGAATCCATCCAGGCGGCGGTGTCCGAGCAGCAGCCCGCCGTCGCGGTCATCGATTCCATCCAGACGCTGTACAGCGGCGAACTGACCGCGGCGCCCGGGTCGGTGTCGCAGGTGCGCGAATGCGCGGCCCAGCTGACGCGGCTGGCCAAGCAGACCGGCATCGCCATCGTGATGATCGGCCACGTCACCAAGGACGGCGCGCTGGCCGGGCCGCGCGTGCTCGAGCACATCGTCGACACGGTGCTGTATTTCGAGGGCGACACCCATTCGTCGTTCCGCCTGGTGCGGGCCTTCAAGAACCGTTTCGGCGCCGTCAACGAACTGGGCGTCTTCGCCATGACCGACCGCGGGCTGCGCGGCGTGGCCAACCCGTCGGCGCTGTTCCTGTCGCAGCACGAGCAGCAGGTGGCGGGGTCGTGCGTCATGGCCACGCAAGAGGGCACGCGCCCGCTGCTGGTCGAGATCCAGGCGCTGGTCGACAGTTCCCATGCGCCCAACCCGCGCCGGCTGACGGTGGGGCTGGAAGGCAACCGCCTGGCCATGCTGCTGGCGGTGCTGCACCGGCATGCCGGCGTTTCCAC
>Ga0182737_1000310_pt1 | contig 78117 bp, 73 predicted proteins | sample eDN5th30CBELigOP_FD_128878 | JGI IMG/M metagenome (GOLD analysis project Ga0182737, IMG submission 128878) | Enriched Organic Plus compost microbial communities from Emeryville, California, USA - eDNA 5th pass 30_C BE-Lig OP (version 2) (version 2) ...
AGAAACCATCAGACAGCGCCGCTTGAACCACCAGGCCAAAGCGGCTTAAATCAACCCGCAAACCGAGCCGGAAACTCCATTCTTCCAAAGCCCAAAAAGTCTCAAATCATTTGACGACGGACATTGGTCGAACAAGGTTCCTCAGTGGGACATGAGGACCGGCATGCGCAGATCGGCCAATACTCCTGTCGTGGCGCCGCCGAGCACGAAGTCACGCATCCGACCGTGCCCGAAACCGCCCATGACGAGGAGGCCCGCACCTCCGGCGATAGCATGAAGCTGAAGGGTTTCGCAGATTGGGCGATTGCCCGTTCGGATCTGGAGGAACGTGGCGGCGATGTCGTGCTTTGCCAGATAATCCACGAGCATCTGGCCGATATCGCCATCGGGAAGCGTCTTTTCGTCCGACAAGCAAAGAAGTGTCACCTTGGCGGCCCTGTGCAGGAGGAGCAAGGCATCAGCCACGGCACGCGCTGCCACCCGACTGCCGTCCCAGGCGACGGCGACATGCGATAGGTCCGCTGGATCGCGATCTTCGGGAATGAGCACTACAGGCCGTCCGGAACCGAAGAGAACCTCCTCGGCCGAGGCTCGCAGCGTAAGATCATTGCCGTTCAGCCCGACGAGGGTCATGTCGTGGTAGCGGGACTGCGTGACGATCAGCGCGTTCAAGGCCGCAGGGTAGTACTCGGCTTGTGTATAGGTTGCGAGAATGCCGTCCTGCTCTGCGGCTTCCTTCATTTCCTTCAGCAGGATATCGCCCCGCAAGCGGCATTGTGCCTTTGCGTCTTCGATAAGGCCGTTGGCATCGATCACATAGTTCGCCAAGGGATTGCCGATGAGGGGAAAATCGGCGTTCAAAACGAGCACGTGAATGGCGCTGCCCAAATGTTTTGCCAGGTTCGTCACATGGCGGGCAAGAGCTGGCAAATTTCCGTCGGGATATGTCTGCAAGGGTACCAGGAGCTGCATTGCCACGATCGCACCTCTCACCTGTCGGGCTTCATCCTCTTAAACACCTTATGCCACCGTGCACCGATGTCCCTTGTCTCACGTCAAGTCGTCGTTGTTCTGGTCTCACGTTGCGCGAGCCGACGGGCCGCAGCTTCTATTGTCAGGCGTGACGGCCAGCGCCGACCCAAGTCAGCCCATCGCCAAAGGGAGATGGCTGGCCCGGCACGCCAACAAGCGTTCTTGCGACGAGGGCTGCGGCTGGGCCTGACAGTCTGGCTCCGGCTTGCCACGTGTCGAGGACGTCCGAAGATGGTTCGCCACGGCCAAACCGGGTCTTGACGTGCGCCGTGAAATCGGGGTGGCGTAACCGGCTTACGCCTGACCTTTGGGCGCGCGATCGGCATGCGCCGTTTGGGTCCAGCATGGTACACGTGTCGCGGTGCGCTGAGAAGGTTATGGGATGGCCGGGAACGCTGTTTCGCGAACGTATCGGTTGAAAAGGTGTTAAAGCTGATGGATCAGATCACCAGCATCGCCGCATGGAAATGACGACGTCCGGTTTTACGGGTTCGCGCGTGGGCTCGCCATTGCGCTATCCAATCCCTGGCCGTTTCGAGCCGTCGCCACCCTTGCATCAAGTGTATAATTCATTTTACATTGGCGCCATAGCCCTCTTGGAGCGATGCAGGCAATCGGGTTATTGGATGTGGACGACCAATTGACCGGGAGACTGCCGTGACCTTGCTCTATCACACCGCCCTTGAAGAACTGGCTGCCGTCTTCGACCGGCTCGACCATGCGCAGGTGGATGCGGCCATCGCGGCTATCGGCGGGGCGCGCCGCATCGCCCTATACGGCGTCGGCCGCGAAGGCCTTCAGATCAAGGGCTTTGCCATGCGGCTTTTCCACCTTGGACTGGACGTGTGCGTCGTCGGCGACATGGCCGCTCCGCCTATCGGCGATGGCGACCTTCTGATCGTGTCCGCGGGACCGGGCGACTTTTCGACGGTTTCGGCCCTGATGGGCGTTGCGAAGCGGGACGGCGCGACGACACTGTGCTTCACTGCCCAGCCGGATGCGTCCTGTCCGGCAATGGCCGACCACGTCGTTCACATTCCGGCCCAGACCATGGCAAACGACGTAAGCGCGGGCGCAACCTCGGTCCTGCCGATGGGCTCGCTTTACGAAGGCGCACAGTATGTTCTTTACGAAGGCATGATCCTGAAGCTCAAGGAGAAGCTTGGCGTGACGGGCAAAGCGATGCGCGACAATCATACGAACCTCGAATAAAAGCAGACTCCGGAAAAATGCTCGGGGGTATGGAGCAGGCGTGGACAACGGATTTTCACTCGAGGCGGAGAGCGACCACCTCAAGGCGCGCATAGCCTGGTTCTATTTCGTCGCCGGCATGACCCAGCAGGAGATAGCCGATCAACTCGGGATTACCCGGTTGCGCGTCAACAAGACCATCGGCACCGTGCGCGCCGAAGGCGCCGTCGTGGTCGACCTTCGCATGCCGATGATCGACTGCATCAAGCTCGAGGAACAGTTGAAGACGCTGTTCGGACTGGAGGAGGCGATGGTCGTGCCGGCGGTCGAAGACCTGCTGGGCTCGCAGCGCACGATCGGCGAGGCAGCAGGCATCATGCTCGATGCGCACGTATCCCACCGCCATGGCATCGGCGTCAGCGGCGGACAGACACTGCGCTATGCGGTACGACGCATTTCCCTGCGGCGCCTGAAGAGCTCCTGGGTCGTGGGCATGATGGGGGCTGTCACGCGCGGATCCGGGACAAATACGTTCGAGCTGTCGACAGCGCTCGCCCAGTCGCTTGATGTCGAATGCCACTATCTGACCGCACCGATCTATTGCTCGACGCATGAGAGCCGCGAGGTCCTGCTCGCCCATGAGGAAATCGCTTCGGTCATGGCCAAGGCAGAGGAGGCGGAAATCGCCCTCGTGGCCTGTGGCGACCTGTCCCACCGCTCGCGGATCATGCCGCTCGGCATCATCAAGGAGAACCTGCCGGCGCTTTTGGAACTGGGCGCTGTCGGCGAAATCCTCGGCTGCTTCCTCGACCCGCACGGCAATATCGTGCCGCATCCGATCAATCAGTCGATCATGGCCCTGCCCTTGAGCAAGCTGAAGGAGAAGCCGGTCTCCATTCTCGCATCTGGCGGCCGCAACAAACTTCCGATCATTCGGTCGGTGCTGCGGGGAAAATATGTCAACCGTCTCGTCACCGACGATGTCGTCGCGCGAGCATTGATCTACGAGTCATAGCGAGAAATCCGGTTTTCATCAGGAAAATCAGAGCCGCCCGGCCGCCACCGCCGGGCGGTCTTTTTTTTGCCGATTGCGCCGGGTTTCGCCGTTCGCCGGGCCTTGCGCTATAAATGTAAATTTAATTTTACACATACTTGTATTTCTCGATTTACATCTGATAAGCTGACGGCGTGGATAAGGACCGGGAGGAGGTTCGCGACCCGGCTCGCACAACAGACCCAGTCGCGATAGCTTTCCTGATCTGGAGACCAAAGCCCGCTTGTGGAGGAAATCATGAAGAGAGTTACCCTTGCGCTGCTCGCAGCAGCGGCACTCATCGCCCCCGGCGTCGTGATGGCGCAGGACGCGCCCGGCATGACCAAGAAGGACAGCTACCGCTTCGTCATCATACCAAAGGTCGTCCATCCCTGGTTCGACAAGGTCAACGACGGTGCAAAGCAGGCCGCAGCCGTGATCAAGGCGCAGACCGGCGCTGAAGTCCAGATTGACTACAGCGCGCCGCAGCAGGCCGACGTGGTTCAGCAGAACCAGATTCTGGAAAGCTCGATCGCCACCCGTCCTGACGGGATCGCCATCGACCTGCTCGATGCCAGCGGCAATCGCGCCTCGCTCGAGGAAGCCATCGGCCAGGACATCCCGGTCACCATCTTCGATTCTGTTCCGCCCGAGGGCATGGACCTGACCAGCATCGGCAATGATTTCTGCGAGCAGGCCAACATCGCCTCGCGCCGCCTCGTCGAGCTGCTCGGCGAGAAGGGTGAAGTCGCGATCATGATGGGGGTACCGAGCGCACCGAACCACGCCATCCGTGCGCAATGCCACCAGAAGATCTTCGACCAGTACCCCAACATCAAGGTCGTGGCGACCGGCATCGACAACGACGATATCGAGACCGCGCAAAAGCAGGCAGCCGCGATCATGCAGGCCAATCCGAACCTTAAGGGCTGGGTCGCTTCCGACGCGGCAGGCCCGATCGGCATCGGCCAGGCCATCCAGGAAGCCGGCAAGGTTGGCCAGGTCACGCTTGTTGGCCTCGATAACCTGCCGGAAATGTTGCAGTTGATACGCGACGGCGTCGCCGACAGCTCGTCTTCAACCAAGCCGGAAATGCAAGGCTATTGGGCCGTCATGACCATGTGGCAGAAGGCGCTCGGCATCGACACGCCGAAGTACATCGACACCGGCATCGCGATCTTGAACAAGGACAATGTCGGCGAGTGAAGGCACAATGGGTCACCGGCCTTTTGGGCCGGTGACCCGCTCCATTCCCAGCCAGGCGTGTCCCGCCGGACACAGGTAGCGGCGCAAAACGTCATCACAGGACCAGGATCCGGATATGGCATTTCTTGAAACCAGGGGGATAGGGCGTGATTTTCCGGGCGTAACCGCACTCAACGGCGTCGACCTGAAGCTGGAACTTGGACGTGTGCATATTCTGGCCGGCGAAAATGGCGCGGGAAAGTCCACGCTTGTCAAGATTTTAACGGGCGCAGACACGCCGAGCCGCGGCACCGTGTTCATCGACGGCAGGGATGGCGCTGAACATCCTGATCTTTTCAAATATGTCGGCTACGTGCCACAAGAACTCAATCTCTTCCCGCATCTGAGCGTCGCCGAGAACCTCTTCATTCCCTATGCCGCCTCCGGCTTCTCTTCGCGCTACGTCGATTTCAAGGCCATCGAGAACGAGGCGCAGGTCTATCTCGACCGCTTTGCGATCGAAGCGCGTCCCTCCGATCTGGTGCGCAATATCTCCGTGTCCGACCAGCAGCTCCTGCAGATCGCCCGTGCCTCCACCCACAAGCAAATGAAGGTGCTGATACTCGATGAACCGACCTCGTCGCTGACGCGCGCGGAGGTCGACCGCGTATTCAAGGTCATCAACGATTTTCGCAGTGCCGATCACGCGATCGTCTTCATCTCGCACAAGATGGACGAGGTTTTCTCCATCGGTGACGACTACACCGTCTTGCGCAACGGCGAGAAGGTCGAGGACGGCAGGATCGCCGACATAACGGAGGCCGACCTCATACGCGGCATGTCCGGATCCGAATTGTCGTTCCGTGAGAATTTCTGGCCGGTCGCCCAGCCGGCAGCCCCCGACGAGACCATTGTCGAGGTCAAGAACCTTTCCGGTCATCGCTTTCAGGACGTGTCTTTCACGCTGAAGCGCGGAGAGATTCTGGGCTTTGCTGGTCTCGTCGGCGCCGGGCGCTCGGAAGTCATGCAGACCATGTTCGGCTTCCTCAATGCCAGGGGCGGAACCGTCGCCGTCAAGGGAAAGCCCTGGACACTGGGCTACACGAACTACAGCGTGCGCAACGGCATGCTTTACCTGTCCGAGGAACGTAAGCATCACGGCATCCTGCCGATGCTCTCCGTTCGCGAGAATATCGGTATCTCCATCCTCGCGCAAACGACCAGCTGGCTGGGGATCTCCGCACAGAAGGAGAAGTCGGCTGTAGCGGACATTATCCGCACCTACGACATCAAGACGGATAGCATGGGCAAGAAGATCGCCCTGCTTTCCGGGGGCAACCAGCAAAAGGCGATCATCGGTCGCGCTATGGCAACCAAACCGGACGTACTGATCTTCGACGAGCCGACCAAGGGCATCGACGTTCGCACCAAGGCGGAAATTTATCGCATCATGAAGGCGCTCGCCGAAAGCGGCGTCGGCATCATCCTCGTTTCATCTGAAATGGACGAGCTGCGAAAATGCGCCAATCGCATCATCACCATGTACGCCGGCAAGATAACCGGCAGCTTCGAGACAGCGACGACGAGCAACGAAACGCTCGTGGGCGCGATTTTCGGTTCGGAGACCTCGACCAATGCAGCGTAAACCTCTCTCAATCCTGGCCACGAACCCGCTTGCCGGCGTCTTCGTGGCGCTCGTTATCATCTTCGTTGTCTCCGCGATCCTGTCGCCGTACTTCCTGACCTCCTACAACATGTCGGTCATCGCCCGCTCGCTCGCTTTCGTCGGGCTGGTCACCGTCGGACAGGCGATGCTCCTCATACTGGGCGAACTCGACCTGTCGCTGGGCGTCATCGGCGGGTTGTGTGGCGTCATTGCGGGCATGCTGATGGTCAATTACGGCATCAACCCTGCCGTTGCCATCGCCGGTGGTCTGGCCATGGGCGCTGCCCTCGGTTTCTTCAACGGCTTCATGGTCACCTCGATGGGTCTGCATTCGCTGGTGCTGACGATTGGCACGGCCGGTATATTTGGCGGTATCAACCTGGTGCTGACCAAGGGCGTGGCGATCACGAACATCCCCAAGGAAATTCAGTTCCTCGGACGCGGCGACCTGTTGGGCGTGCCGGTTCCCTTTCTTGTCATGATTGCGGTGCTCGTCATTGCCACATTCATCACGCTCAAAACGCCCTTCGGGCGTTACATGTATGCGATCGGCAACAACAAGGCGGCCGCGCGCATGCTCGGCATCCGGGTCGACCGCATCCGCATTCTGGTGTTCACCATTGCCGGCTTCCTGTCTGCGCTCGCGGGCCTTTTGATGGTGGCACGCCTGGGCACGGCGCAGCCCTCGATTGGCGAAACCTGGGTCCTGCCCCCGATCGCGGCCTCCGTCATCGGCGGCGTGGCGACAACGGGCGGCATCGGTACGCCGCTCGGTGCGATCCTCGGCGCGGGCATCATCGCTATCATCGAGAACATCATCGTGCTCTTCGGCGTGTCGCCCTATTGGCAAGGCGTCGTCAGCGGCGTGATCGTTGTCCTCGCCATCTCCTTCGATGCGATTTCCCGACGCTACATCCGCAAGGAAGTGTGACGCCAGGCCGTAAGGCCATCCGCCGTTTTGTTTAGAAGGAACCGGATGCCCCTGCGCCAGGTCTGGCGCAGCACCCGATCCATATGTGGAGGAAGAAATGAAACTTGGTCTGAACCTGTCCTTTGCGATCAAGCGATGGCTCGGCGGCGAGCGTCTGGCATCCCTCATCAGGCAGGACCTCGACATCGAATATGTCCAGTTCACCTGGGACCTCGTCGACCCCTGGTGGCCGGACGTGCCACGTGACCGTCTGGCCCGCGATTATGCAACGGCGTTCGCCGACGCCGGAATCACCATCGAAAGCACGTTTGGCGGACTTGCCTCCTACACCTACAACCACTTCCTGTCCCCGAACGAAGACCTCAGGGCGATGGGCAAGGAGCATTTGAAGCGTGCCATCGACATGACCGCCGAAATGCACGTTCCGACGGCCGGCATGCCATTCGGCTCCTATTGCGCAGACGATGCGGTCAATCCAGCCCGGCGCGAAGAAATCTACAAGCTGGCGCTAGAGGCGATCGTCGATCTGTCGCGCCATGCCAGGCAGCGTGGTCTGTCGAGCCTGTTGATTGAGCCCGTGCCGCTTGCCACCGAGTTCCCGTCCTCGGCCGCCGACGCGTTGCGTCTGATGAAGGACCTCGACGGCGCGACCGACGTGCCCGTGCGCCTTCTGGTCGACTGGGGCCATGCGCTGTTTAAGCCGCTCTTCAAGGAAGACGCGGACATGGAGCATTGGATGCGCACCTGCAAAGACTATATCGCCGCCTACCACATCCAGCAGACGGACGGTCTTCTCGACCGCCACTGGAACTTCACCCGCGAGGGCATCGTAACGCCGGAAGGCCTGCAGGATTTCTGGAACAGACATGGCCTTAGCGAGCAGACCTACCTGCTCGAAATCATCTATCCCTTCGAAGAAACGGACGAATTCGTCCTGGAGGATATGAAGAAGGCCGTGGCGCTACTGAAGAAGGCTGGCTGAAACAACGACCGGTGTGGCGGCATGAGATCCGTCCTTCGCCCGCCCGCGCCAACCCCAAGGAAGAATGCCGTGACGAAGACCAAGAAACTGATGAACTCCCCTGATGCGATCGTGCCAGAAATGATCGAGGGAATGCTGGGCGCCCATTGCGATATCCTCACCTCGTTCGGCGCGACGGGCCGTGTCCTGGTCGCGATCGACGGTCCGCGCGAGGGAAAGGTTGGCATCGTTGTGGGCGGCGGCTCCGGCCATGAACCGGCTTTCTCCGGTTATGTCGGCCGTGGTCTTGCCGATGCATCCGCGATCGGCAATGTCTTCGCATCGCCCTCTCCTGAACCGATCCTGGAAGCAACGCGCGCGGCGAACGGCGGGGTGGGCGTGCTTTATCTCTATGGCAACTATTCCGGCGACGTCATGAACTTTGACATGGCGGCAGAGCATGCGGCGCGCGAAGGCATCGAAGTGCGTTCGGTTCCGATAACGGACGACGTGGCCTCGGCGAGCTCTGAACGCATCGGGGACCGACGCGGCATCGCCGGCGACTTCTTCGTCTTCAAGATCGCCGGTGCGGCAGCAGACCGTATGCTGCCGCTCGACGAGGTCGAGGCGGTGACACGCAAGGCCAACCGCCTGACGGCCACCATGGGCGTGGCCCTTGGCGCCTGCTCCCTGCCCCAGACGTTGAAGCCCAATTTCGAGATTGGCGACGACCAGATGGAAATCGGGATGGGCGTGCATGGCGAACCTGGCATCCGCCGCGCCGCGGTCGAGACAGCAGACGAAGTCACCGTGGAACTCATGGACCACATCCACGGTGAGCTCAAGCTGACGAAGGGGGACAAGGTCGCGCTCCTGGTCAATGGCCTCGGCTCGACATCACCGATGGAGCTCTACCTGCTACACCGGCGGGCAAAAATGATCCTCGATGATCTTGGCGTGTCGATCCACAAGTCGTTCGTCGGCGAATACGTGACCTCGCTGGAGATGGCGGGGGCATCGATCACCCTTATGAAGCTTGATGATGAATTGACTGCCCTGCTCGACCATCCTTGCCTGACGCCTGTGCTGCGGGTGGGGGCCCCGCCCGTGCCGGCAACCTCGGTCGCCGCCGAACGCCTTAGGCGCATTGCCGCCACGCAACCGGCCGTGGCCAGCAAACCGATCCCCTCCCCCGGCGGTGTCGATGGCGAAGGTGATCTCACCGCGAAGATCTTCGCAGAGATGATCCGCAAGGTCTCATTCGCAATCGAGGATCGTGCGGACTGGTTGTCGGAACTCGACGGTGTGATCGGTGACGGTGACCATGGTGTCACCATGGGGATCGGCTGGCGTGCGGTGCGCGCGGAAATCGCCGAAATCTCGGATGACGAAAGTATTGCGGACATTTGTGGCCGTATCGCGAAGGCGTTTCTCGATGCCGTCGGTGCATCCTCCGGCCCGCTCTACGCTTCGGCGTTTCTGCGAGCAGGCGAGACGACCGGCGGGCGCCACCGGCTCGATGCAGCCGGCCTGGTGGCATTCCTGGAGGGGGCTTCGAACGGCATTCGAGAGCGCGGAAAGTCCGAGCCCGGTGACAAGACAATGGTCGATGCCTGGGTGCCGGCCGTAGAGCAGGCACACAAGGCGCTCGCTGAAGGCGGTGATCTCGTCGACTGCCTGCGTGCGGCCGCAGCCGGCGCAGAACGCGGGATGAAGGCTACGGCCAACATCGCCGCCCGCCGTGGCCGGTCGGCAAAACTCGGCGAGCGGTCGCTTGGCCATATCGATCCTGGCTCGGCGTCCACCTTCCTGATGATCGACGCCATGCGGCAGTCTTTCGAGATGCAAACCCTGGACCCTGTTAGTCGCGCCCAGCGTCCTGCCCATTTCTCATGAATGGGTTGCGCAAGACAAAGATGCGTTCCTCATGCATTCAAGCGGCCAGTTTCGCTGGAGGTGTCTGGCGCGACAAGGCATAGCGAAATGGCTCCATGCAGTATGGCGCGGTGTGGCGAAAGGTTACAGGGTCAAGGACCGCCCCCTGTCAAGCACGCGCGTGCAGGCCGGCGCCACCGACGGGCCGCGCGGGCGCGCGCCGTCGGCAGCTGCCGGAAAAGCGTGGATGACGGTCAATGCAGACATTGGCCACGTGCGATCAACGCCATGGGCACCAATCCGCATTTGAACCTTCAGGACCCTAAAAAGCGCTTTCCAGCGACATTTTCCGGATGCATGAACGCTTTTATCTCGCGGACGGTAGCACAACCTGGATTTGGGAACCTCGCGACGTTGAACCACCAGCCCATCCCCGGACGCCCTGATGATAGTCCTGACCGAACGCAGGATCTTCGACCGCGTCTTGAGCGCAGAGGATCTGCGCTATGCGCGAGACGGTGCGGTTTCGGACGAAGGCGTGCACTCTGCTCGCACGAGCGCATCCAGCGCGTGGACAACCCTCGGCACCAATAGCAAGGTGATCGTCCGCTTAGCTGACCTGCCCGCGCCACCCGTCTTTGTATGCTATCTGATGTCGGGCTTGGCAAACGGCACGACGCGACCGTCTTTGGAGGCCTGTCTGTCCAGGTCATCGCGCCCGACAAGCCTCAACAATGACGGCGAGACGTTCCATTGCTTTTCGTCGTCACCGTGAACTGTCATCGTTTTACGATTGCGACGAATGACGATACCCCGGATCGCTCTGCCATCAGACGTCTCGAACATGACACGGCTGCCGATCTTGATCGCTTGAAGTGCAGCGGCGGTCTTTTGCTGATGCAGCAAATGCAGCCGCTCGACAATGCGTGCATGCAGCGCCAACAACGTCTCTTCATCGAGCCCGTCGATTTCGATCTCGTGCATCTTCCCGCTCATGATGCCTCTGGTTCGCCAGCCAACTCACGTTTTCGTGTCCATTATGGTAGAAGATCGCCGATGAGACAATTGCCTGGCGCCGCGCCAACGCCGGCACTTGCACCGTTTACACAGGAAACGCCGCTCGTTTGGTTTGCCGGCAAGACGACCTTCACCCTTCTCGTCACAGAGCATCTGGCGCGCGCTTTCGCGCTATAGGCGGCCATCGGTTCCTTTCGCGAATGACCTGCGCAGCGATAGCAGGGGCACTGTGTCTCGGGAGGCTAACAGCGACCTTAAGCCGGCTCAGGCCAGCACGACGACGGCAAGATCGCAATCGGCTTTGCCAAGAGGAAACGAAGCGCTTTTGTCCAAGGCTGACGACGGGCCAGGCATATGTCGTTTGAACGAAGGATCTGCACCTGTCTTAGCGGGCGACATTGTGTAAGCGCCGCCCCCTCCAATGGATTGGCTATATTTGAGCGTTGCCGCGAATGCGAGAGGGTTTGGAGAACTGCCTGGAGATTGGCATGGCAGATGATGGATATGTTGGGCGCTGCCAGGTTGTCGGGTCTCATTGCGGAAACCGGCGGTATAGCGCGACAAATTTAGGAGAGATCTCTCCCTGTTTGTCGCCGCGGACGGCGGCTTCCGGCACAAAATGAAAAACCCGTGGTCAGCACAGTCTTGAACCACAGGCAGCCATCTGCTTCTGATTGCCGACGCAAATGCGTGGGTGATTGGCTCGATACGGCCGCAGGTTTTTCCGGTCGTTATCCGTCGTGCGTCATGTCGCCGAACGGATATCCGTCTCGCTAAAATCGTTACCCTTGAACAGCAACGGCTCGGCGAAATCCTTGGCGAGAGCATAAGCAAAGCAGTCGCCGAAATTCAGCCCGGCCTTGTGTCTGCCCTTGCCGAAATCGAGGAATGCCTGTCGAGCCAGATGACCCTGCTCCATGGTCACGGGCTCGATGTCGATTGCTGCACGGCGAAAGAAGGCATCGACCTGCCTCGTGCCTTCCGGACCGATCTGCTTCTCGATTACCATTGATAGTTCCAGATAGTTCGCCACACTGATCCGGCTGGTTTCAGAATTGTAGATCAATCGCGTGAAGGCAGTAGCTTCCGGCTCGCCGTAGAGGATCGCCACCATGGCGGATGTATCGATAATCATTTCGGCAAACCGTCCTCGTCATAGAGAAGCTCGGCGTGATCGATGTAAGGCCGTTTCAGGTGAACGGCTGCCCTGTCAGCGATTGCCATAAGTTCTTCGACCGAAGCCCTGCCTCTTTGTTTCTCAATCTGCGCATACCGCTCACGCAGTGCATCGGTTACGACACGGCTCATGCTCTGCCCGGTCGCATGGGCGATTGCCTGGGCGAGGCGATGCGCTTCGGGATCTTTCACATTGAGACTCATGAGGAGGCACTCCATTTCTACCTAATCGTCTATCTTTCTACCATTCCACCCTATCGCGGCGCAATATCCACCCCATGATGCAACGCCTGTGGCGTCCACGCCATACGATGAACGAGACCGTCGTCCTTGAAATCGTGATTTGGACCGTTCAGCGCGGCTAAATCCTTGCCGTTTCCCAAGTACACGAAGCAACCTGCAACGTGGCCGGGGAACTTGGCGGAAGTCTTACGGCCCTCACGGGCTTCTCGGTGATACGAACGTTCGACGCCCCAACAGTTCGGCTGCGGCGGCCATGCTCTCGCTGGCCAGCACCGAATCCTTCATCAGGGGAGCGAACTCCCGGTTGCAGAAAACTCATGCATCGACAATGTAGGCCAACGCGGTGTCCTCAGCGATAACCCGCATCTGCTTTTCAAAGCGCTCGCTCACTTCCGGCCGGAAGCTGCGCGGGTCGCCCAGAATACGAGCGCAGTGCGGTAACGCGTTCCGCGTGCCATCTGTAAGTCTCGTCACCGATACGACATCGACGTCTGCGGAATAAATGCGGCGCAAGACAAAGGTCTGGAGATTGGTGACCAAAGTGCGTGCCGCAATCGGGATCTCGTTGCTCTAATGCGCGCCTTATTATCCTTATTCTTCACCGCACGACCACAGGAAGCACCCTCTGGACGATTGCAAGTCGAAGACCGACCGTGAGGGCAGCAAGCGCTCGACCTATAGCGACCGCCGCACCTATATCGGCCTTCGCCTCTGGAGGCGTGGACATCTACCAGGTCGCCAAGAACTGCCGGACCAGCGTGGAGATGATGGAGAAGCACCATGCGGTGCACCTCAAGAACACGCTGGATGCCTGGGCCATCAAAATGAAACGGCGTAGGGGTGAATGCCCCTTCGGCAGGCATCGGAGTATGATGCCTGCCGGGCGCGATGACCGTTGCCAGCATTGACGAACGGTTTATCACTCCTAGTTAAGCGAGGGTCGGAAAGAGATTAAGAGTATCATGGTAAAAAGCAGCCTGGAAAACAAACGCATCCTCATCCTGGAGGATGATCCTCTCCTTGCCCTTGACCTTGAGGATTTTTTTACGGACCTTGGCGCTAAGGTCGTCGGCCCGGTCTCGAGCATCGACCAGGCCTTTGAGGCTCTGTCGACCGGCATAGACGGGGCAGTGCTCGACCTCAACTTGAGGGGTGTATACTCTTATCCTGTGATCGAGGCGCTCGCCAAGGCCGGCACGCCGCTGGTCGTCTGTTCTGGGTATGCGGAACTACCCGACACAAGGACCGGCCTGGCCGACGTCGTGCTCTTGCCGAAGCCGTGCGACCTTAACCATTTGCAGGCCCGCCTGGCCGAGCAGATCACCGCGGCATTGTCAAAGCCTGCCTAGCCACGCTAGCCTTACTCCACCAGCAAGCAGATGCTGCCGCCCAATCAGGCTGACACGATCCTGGCCGTTTCGCTTTCGAGGATCGTCAGGTCGATTTGTACCTTCAGTCCGTCCGGCAGGTAATGAAGACTGACCCGCCCGCCCAACTCATATTCGATGTTGGCCTTGATGAGCCTGGTGCCGAAGCCTTCCTCATCGGGCGCCTTGACGGTTGGCCCGCCCTGTTCGATCCAGGTCACGCTCAAGGATTGCCCGGAAGGCATCTTTTCGACCGCCCATTCGATTGAGACCCGTCCGCGGTCATTTGACAAGGCCCCGTATTTTGCGGCGTTCGTCATGAGTTCGTTGAAGACCATGCCGATGGAAAGCGCGGACTTGGGATCAAGCCGAATAAGATCGTGCCGTCCGATGTCGAAGCGTGAATCGCCCTGACTGTGCGGCCGAACGGCGCGCTGGAAAACGCTCAACAGCTCGGTTTCGTCCCAATTGCCTTCGAAGAGGAGCTCGTGAGCATCCGCCAATGCGCTCACGCGGGCGATGAGTTTCTCCTCAAATTCGGCGACCGACCTGCAGCTGCGAGCGGTCCGGCGGATGAGCGAAAGCACGACGGCGAGATTGTTTTTCACGCGGTGGCTGAGTTCGCGGACCAACAAGTCCTTCTGCTGTTCGACGCGGCGACGTTCTGTCCGCTCGCGGGCTTCGTTTAAGGCGCGTCTGACCGCAGCCGGCAGACGGGCAAGACGCTGTTTGAGAACATAGTCTGTCGCGCCTTTGCGGAAGGCCTCGATGGCCGCGTCCTCGCCGAGTACACCGGAGACAAAAATGAAGGGCGCGTCCGGTGCAGACAATATCGCCAGGTCGAGCGCTGCCATTCCATCGAAGTCAGGAAGCGAGAAATCGGCAAGGATGAGATCGAAGGGCTCTTGTGCCAGTGCGGCGTGATAAGCCGCCCGGCTCGCAACGCGTGTTAAGGCGAAGGTTTCCTGCAGGTTCTCAAGCTGCGCTTCGATCAGTTCAGCGTCGATGGAGCTGTCTTCCAGCAGCAGAATACGCAGAATGCCTGCCATATCAGTTCTTGCCCATCTGGCGCAGTTTCGGCGGAGGCTCGTTGAGAAGCGCCCAAAAGACGCCGAGATCCTGAATCGCTTTGAAGAACTGGTTGAACTCTACCGGCTTGACGACGAACGCATTGACGCCGAGCGCGTAGCTTTTCACGAGGTCTTGCTCTTCCCGCGAGGAGGTCAGCATGACGATCGGAACATGGCGCAGGTTTTCATCGCGCTTTACGCGTTCCAGCACTTCAAGGCCGTCGATTTTCGGCAGCTTGAGGTCGAGGAGCACGACGGCCGGGTCACCCAGCTCGCGACCCTGGCTTGCACCTTTGAAGTAAAGGAAATCCAATGCTTCGGCACCGTCACGTGCGATGACGATTTCATTGGCGAGCTGACACTTTTCGAGCGCCGTCAACGTCAGTTCGAGATCACGGGGATTGTCTTCGACAAGCAAAATTGGCCTTAATTCTGGCACGGATCACTCCTCAGGTAGCGCCGGTAAGGAAAAGGTGAAGCATGCGCCTTCGTCGATCGCGCCCGTGGCGTCCACGCTGCCGCCATGGCGTTCGACGATGCGCTTGATGAGGGCAAGGCCGATGCCTGTACCCTCGAAATCCTCGATGCGCTGCAGCCGCTGGAATACGCCGAACAGCTTTGACTTGTAAGCCATGTCAAAGCCCACGCCATTGTCCGCGACACGGTACAGCACGCCATCGTTCGTCACTTCGGCGGAAATCGCGATATGCGCTTCATCGCGCATGCGGGTGTATTTCACCGCGTTGTCAATGAGATTGTACCACACCTGCCGCAGGAGCGCGCCATCTCCGGTTGCGGCGGGCAGGTCACCGACGTCCCATACGATCGTGCGCCCTGACGTCTCTTCAGCAAGCCCCAGCCGCACCTCGGCGACAAGCTTGTTCATGTCGACCTTGTTTGCAGAGATTGCCGCGCGAGCGAGATGGGAAAACGTCAGGAGGTCATCGACAAGTTGGCCTGCAGCCAGGGCGGAATCCGAAATCATCTTCAGATAATGACGCGACCGTTCGCCCAGATGCTGTTCCCGCTCCGTCAGGAGCTGGGAGAACCCGACGATATGGCGAAAAGGCGCCCGCAAGTCGTGCGAGATCGAATACGAGAAGGCCTCCAATTCCCTATTGGACTTCTGCAGATCAGCGGCCAGCCTTGCCAGTTCCTCCGCCTTCCTTAGCACGATCTCCACGATGGATGCACGCAGGTCTCGCGCCGCGGCAATCTCCGCCGAATGCCACGGCGCACTCTTCCCGCGGACCAGCTCGCGCCAGGCCGCAAACGACTTGCGAGGATGTATCCTCCCGCTCTCCCTGACCACCTTATGCGGATCACCGCCCCAGGTGACTGTCTTCACCACCTCCTGACGGAACCACACGATCCAGCAGTCTTCCACTTCCGAGATGCGCAAGGCAAGGACGCCGCACATCTCGCCCGCCAGTTCCTCGCCACGCTCTGCGGCAAGCGACTGGGTCACGTAGAAATCGCTGGAGGCGTCGGCCTGCGACAAGTCGTTGACGAGCCGCCGTACGTCAATTTCGGGCGGCGCCTTTCCGACGGTCAGAAAAGTACTTTGCGACACGATCGCCGCCCCATCTGCGCCGGTCAGTTCCAGCAGCGGCGCTGGCGCCTCGGCCAGCCCCCCGTCCCATCGATCAGCGCGTGCCATCGCGGCCAGTAGCTTGGCATGAACACGCGCCAACTCGACACCCCGCGCTGCTGTCTCGGCCCGGCTGTCCGCGCTTATACGCATGGCAAGGCTCTGGCCGACGAAATCACAGGCATGCCGTATGTCGCTTGCGACATAGTGGGGCGCGCGGCTGTGGCACGACAGGAGGCCCCAAAGCCTGCCGTCCACCATAATCGATATCGACATGGAGGACAGCGTTCCCATGTTGCGCATGTATTCAAGGTGAACCGGCGACACGCTGCGAAGCTGCGCGAATGTCATGTCGATGGCGCTCGCATCACTTTCCTCGCCGAGAGCGGTCAATGGAACCGGACTGTAATTGGCGTCCGGAATCAGCCGCATGCGGTTTAGGCTGTAAAGGGCGCGGGCCTGTGCCGGAATATCTGCCGCCGGGAAGCGCAGGTCCAGATAGGACGGAAGCGTGCCGTTTCCCGCTTCAGCCACGACGTGTCCGTTCCAGCCGGAATCGAACTGATAGACCAAGGCCCTGTCAAAGCCGGTCATATCCACAATCAATCGCGCGGCAGCATTGAGCGCGTCCGTCAGCGACGCGGCATCCGTCATCTGTTGAGCAACTCCGGTCAGCCGGAAAACAAGCTCGTTTTGGGACGTCATCGAGCTGGGCTCGAATTCGACGATAATACGGCCGCCATGAACGTGCGCCGACACGTCGACGGCCGGATCCTGGAGGCGGCCGCGATAGGCATTCGTCCCACCTTCCCGCAAAGGCAGCAGGGTTGCCTCTAACAACCGGCGGAGTTCAACCGGCGTCCGGTTCGTAACCGTCCCAACATTGAGCGATGCCCATTGGAGAGCCAGGTTGGCGGGATTAAGAACAAGTATGGATCCATGGGGCTGGATTGCACCTGGAACCCGGATGGGTTCTTGTGCGCACGCATCCAGATCGCTTTGGTTCCCTGACATCAGACTCTCTTTCCGGCAGGTAAGATATACCTCATGCCAACCCCACCGATAAACCGTATTGTATAAAGGGACCATTAGAGAACTGGACACTAGGCCATTACCTAGGAGAGAGCCCGAACTTTGGTAGGCTGTCATGTTGACATTTCGGCCAGTGTGATGCGCGAGGATCAGGATGAGACGTCGCACCTCGATGTCGCCGCGCAGGCCAGTTAAATGACGGCGTCGAAATTTCAGCATGCTGCGCCTGCATGTTCGCTTCAGAAGATAAACTGCTCACGCGTCCTGACCCGGGCAGCGCTTAGCAGATCTTCTGGGTACTGGCAGGCGCCGGCGGCCTGTACACCATCAGCCTCAAGGACGAAGGAACGGCCGCGCCGCGAATATCCGCCGCACGACGGCCGAACGGCCTTTGCCGACTGGAACCTTTGAGATTGACGCGATACCGCGCTTTCCAATTTTGCGCGCCTCCCCATATAGTTTGCGAAACCTCGAGAAACGGCAATATGACCCTTACCCCCAATGCGATCGGCGAAATGAACCAGCGTATCCGGGCCATCGACTGGGAGAAGACACCCTTCGGTGCCGAAGCCGCATGGCCGCAGGAGCTGCGGATGGCGCTGAGCCTCTGCCTCAACACCACGATCCCCACGGCCCTTTACTGGGGGGACGAATTGCGCCTCATCTACAACGACGCTTGGGCGCCAATTGCAGGGGAAAAGCACCCTTGGGCGTTGGGACGCCCGGCCCACGAGGTCTGGGCGGATATCTGGCATGTGATCGAGCCGCAACTTGTTGCGGTTTTGCAGACCGGCCAGGGATTTTCCGTATCAGACCAGATGCTGCCAATGGAGCGCGGCGGCCGCATACAGCAGACCCACTGGGATTACAGCTTCGCCCCCATTTTTGGACGGGATGGGACGGTTCTCGGTATCTTCAACCAAGGCAACGAGACAACCGCGCGCCTGTCAGCCGAGCGCGCGTTGCGCGCGAGCGAGGAGCGGCTGGAGTATGCTCTCGGCGCATCAGATACCGTAGGCACCTGGGATTGGGATGTACCCAATGACCGGGTCGTTGCCGACGCCCGCTTTGCCAAGCTGTACGGCGTTGCGCGCGAGAAGGCCGCCGCGGGCGCGCCGCTTGCAGATTTCTTCACTGCCATTCACCCTGACGATCTGCCCGGCGTCGAAAATTCAGTGGCAGCGGCCTTGAGAGATGGCAGTCTGTTCTCCAGGGAATATCGCCTGGTCCAGGCAGATGGTGTCGTCAAATGGGTGATCGCAGAGGGGCGGCCGACGCTTGCCCCAGATGGAACCGCGCTGCGCTTCCCCGGCATCAGCTTCGACATAACCAATCGCAAGAATGCGGAAGAAGCGCTCCGCGACAGCGAGGAGCGCGTCCGGGCGATTATCAACTCCATCGACCAAATGATCTGGTCGGCCACGCCGGATGGATCTCACGACTACTTTAACGAGCGCTGGTACGAATTCACCGGCGTTCCATCGGGCTCGACCGATGGCGAGGGCTGGGCCGGAATGTTCCATCCCGAGGATCAAGACCGTGCCTGGGCTGTGTGGCGACGTAGCCTGGAGACAGGCGCGCCTTATCACATAGAATATCGGCTCCGGCATAGGAGCGGAAAATACCGCTGGGTGCTGGGCCGCGCTCAACCTGTGCGCAATGCGCAAGGCGCAATCACCCGCTGGTTCGGTTCTTGCACGGACATCCAGGACATCGTCGATGCGAGGGAGGTTCTCGCCCGTTCCCGCGAACAGCTTGAATGGGCAGTGCAGGAGCGCACAACCAAACTCTTGGAGGCGGAAGCACAGTTGCGGCACGCACAAAAGATGGAGGCCGTCGGGCAGCTCACCGGCGGCGTCGCCCACGACTTCAACAATATGCTGGCCGTCATCCTGGGCGCTATGAACCTCCTGGAAAGGCGCCTTGCACGCGGGGAAACTGATCTGGGCCGTTACATCGAAGCTGCCAAGGACGGAGCAAATCGTGCAGCGGCTCTTACCCAGCGTCTGCTGGCCTTTTCCCGTCGTCAGCCACTTCAGCCTGAAATCATCGAGCCGAACCGGATGGTCGCAGGCATGAGCGAGCTTCTTACAAGAGCGCTTGGCGAGCAGGTCAAGGTCGAGACCGTGCTCGCGGCAGGTCTATGGCGCATAAATGCCGACGTCAGCCAACTTGAGAACGCAATCCTCAATCTTGCGGTCAACGGCCGCGACGCAATGGCCAACGGTGGCCGTCTCACTGTCGAAACGGCCAATACGTTCGTCTCCGAGGACTATGCCCAGCAACACACGATGTCGCCAGGCCGATATGTGATGATTGCGGTCACGGACACCGGCACGGGGATGAGCGGTGACATTCTGGCGAAAGCCTTCGACCCGTTCTTCACGACAAAGGAGGTCGGCAAAGGCTCCGGCCTAGGCCTGAGCCAGGTTTTCGGTTTCGTGCGCCAGTCCGGCGGACACGTTAAAATCTATTCCGAACAAGGCCACGGCACCACCGTAAAACTCTACTTGCCACGACACTATGGTGAGGCCGAATCCAGAGAGATTTCCTCGCGCAACGATGAACCGGCTCGTGGCGCACGCGGTGAACTGGTGTTGGTGGTGGAGGATGACGAGCGGGTGCGCAACTTTTCCCTCGAAGCGTTGCGCGAACTCGGTTACACGGTGGCGCAAGCCGACAGCGGCGCGGCAGCGCTTGCATTGTTGCGATCGGGCCTGACGCCCGCGCTCCTGTTTACAGACATCGTCATGCCGGAGATGACGGGCCGCGAACTCGCAACGCTGGCGACGAAAGGCCTACCTGCGCTGAAGGTACTTTTCACCACGGGCTATACGCGCAACGCCGTTGTTCATAACGGCGTCCTGGACGCAGGCACTTACTTGCTTCAGAAGCCGTTCAGTCTGGAGCAGCTGGCCGAAAAGGTTCGGCGTGTCCTGGATGATTGAGCGCGTTGTGCCGGGACGCTAGCACAAGGTTAAATTCTCTTTCTCAATGCATTGCAAAGCAACGTCGAAGACAGCGTTCGCAACCTGGGCGGCGCGTGCGATGTGGAAGTCTTCGGCGTAAGCGCGTGGACGAAGAAATGACTGTCAACACGCCTGGTTGCTGGGCGTAGCCGCCAAGTGGCGAGCGCCGAAACTCTCGGTGATTTCGAGCAAGGCGGCGCTTGATTTCAAAACCGCCGCGCCCAGCATCGAGCCTTCTATAACGTAGAGCGCCCCCAACAGAGCACTGTGGTTGTGACGGCCGTTGCTGCGGGCGCATCGACGGCGTCACAGAAGCGGCAGGATTTTCCCCCGGGCCCAGAAGCGCGTTTTCCGCGCTCCAATAGGCTCCCGTCGATCGGCGTCCTGTCGTCTTCGGTTTAGCCGGTCAGAGACTGCCACTGGTTTGGCACATAAGCGAGGCGGCGACCTGCTGGTTTTCCTGCGGCTCGGCAAAACCGGCAACGAGGACCATCATCTTGGTACCGAAGCCTCCTTCATGGCTGAAAGCGCTTCGCAGAAGACGACACCATCCGCAATCAGCCCGCCTGGGCAACCGCAGGGAAGGGCCAGGTCCGGGCACGCAGAGTACTTTCCCGTGCGATCAGGCGGCGATGCCGGCAACGAACAACGCCGCTGCGACCCAATCGACGGTCGCTCCCCGCCGCCAGCGACGTCATCCAATGCGCCGAAGGCGAGCGCTCCCCTCCCCCGGCAACACCCGGTCGACGTCGCCAACGCCGAAAGGAAAAACCTGCCTTGCGCGCGGCGGGCCGCCTCCCAGCTGGCCGAGGCGATCGCTACGCTCCGCCAGCACGGGGTTGTGAGCATGGTTGGCCACGGCAGAAGTGTTGCTCCTTCAGGTTTCCAGCGAAGCAGGAAATCGTCGAAGGGTGTGTGGGGACACATGGCGACGTCGAGCACGAGATCGGTCTTCCGGCCGAACGGATCGGCGGACCGCTGCTGATCATAGCGGCGCGGGAGTGGTAAAATCCGATATCTTGGCCCATCGCCTCGCGCATCTGATCGTCAATGGCGCCGATCCGCGCCGCATCCTGCTGATGACGGTTTTGCGGCGGGCGCCTCGGAAATGGCGCGGCGCGTGCAGGGCATCTGCCGGCAGGTCTTCAGTGACACGCCGCCGTCATGACCCACGCGCTTGCCGGACCGGAACGTTTCACGGGATCGGCGCACGACTGTTGCGCATGTGTGCCGAGCAGATCGGCCTCGGCGTCGATCCACGATTGAGGACGGTTAGGGCCGCGCGGACCCAATGCTCATTCGTCGTTGGCTTTGAGGATCTGACAAGGTGAACTGGCTGGCCGATTGACTCAACTTGAGCGTTAGACCTAAATTTATAGACGGGAGATCTAGGACCGGGCAGCTTTTCGACCTTGCCGCTTCGTCTTGACGCCGCCTTCGTCGCGTAAGGCTGAGCAAGGCCAGGCCGTAAGCGCCTTTAAAGGTGGGGGACGTGAACACTGTCATCGTAAGGTCGTTGTTTGGCGCAGCTTACGTCTGCGCTCTCGCAGCCAGCAGCTACTACGGCTACCTAACCTACCACGCCTTTATTGCCGAACAGCAGCGCGTCGAGTACATGCGGGCCGAAGCCATGCGCTTGGCAAATGAGGAATGGAAGCGCCAGGATGAACGTCGTGAGATGGCTCGGGATCGACGTGCGGCACGCGCTCTAGAGGCTGCAACCGGACATAAGGTCCAGCCGCACAACAGCTCAAACGCGCCAGGAGGCGACGAGCCCTGACACTGCGCCGGCTACGGCGAACACGACCGGCAGCGACTAGCTCTCGCTCTGTCTTAACCTGGACCGTCGGCAAGCAGCACATGAAGCACTATCGGCGGCAAAGCGAATAATCGGCGAGCATTTCTCGCAAGTCATCCCGGAGAGGACAGCCTTGAAGATGGCGCAATCCATCCCAATCGCCGCGTTGCTCGCGCGCAGTTCCCAATCCACGACGGCAGATGCCTGATCGCGATCCTCGCCGCCGATCTGTCTCATGAAAATGGCCGCCTTGTCCCCAAGGCGGCCAAGGCTATGTCGACTGGAGATCATTCCGTGGCGCGCCACGCCTGCGGAATGGTGAAGACCTCATCCGCACGGTAATAGCCACCGTCCCGGACCTCTTCGATCAAAACCATCGTGTGCGGGCGAGCGGCCTCGCTCATATATTCCACCAGCATATCGGTGATGCGGTGGCTGATCTCGGCTTTCTGTGCCTTGGAAAGCGCGGCTTCAGGCAGTTTCATATTCACGAACGGCATTGGCTTTTCCTCCTGTCAATTCGACATGTGATTTTTGAAGGCCGCGATCATCAGACCACACCGCCATTTGCGCGCACGATCTGACCAGTGACCCAGGCGCTATCCGGTCCTGCGAGAAACGAGACGACATTGGCAATGTCGGGAACTTCGCCCAGGCGACCCATCGGATTCATCGCGCGGATGCGCGCCAGCGTGGCCTCATCCTTGCCATTGAAGAACAGCTCTGTCGCCACAGGTCCGGGCGCCACAGCATTGACCGTAATCCCGCGTGGGCCAAGTTCCTTGGCGACAATATGGGTCAGCGCCTCGACCGCCGACTTGCTCGCCGCATAGACACCATAGCCGGGGTGATAGAGGCCGATAACACTGGTCGAGACATTGATGATGCGCCCGCTGTCCCGCAGACGGTTTGCGGCTTCGCGGATGCCATGAAACGTGCCTTTGAGGTTGATGTCGATCACTCGTTCAAAAGCTTCGTCGCTGTAGGTCGCAATGTCGCCAAGCTCCATAATGCCCGCATTGTTCACCAGCACATCGACACCGCCAAAGGCGCTTTGCGTCGTCTCAAACAGCGCCTTCATATCGTCTGCGCTGCGGATGTCGGCTTGCACGGCTTTCGCGCGGCCACCATCGGCCTCGATCTGACCAACCAGATCGGCGGCTGCCGTCGCATTGCCCGCATAGTTCACGACCACTGCGAAGCCATCCTGCGCTAGACGCCGCGCAATTCCCGCTCCGATACCGCGCGATGCGCCAGTGACCACGGCTGTCTTGAACTCTGCCATCAGTTTGCTCCTTTCCATCGGTGGTGTCGCCACCGTGTTGTTCTGGGAGACAGAGATAGATTGTTTGAGAATTTGCGGTAGATGTGCATAATCAACATGACTATTCCATCATAGCTAATAATGGGGCCGAATGGACCGCATTGACGCCATGCGCCTTTTCAGCCGGATCGCCGAGCGCGGCAGCTTCGCACAAGCGGCGCGCGACTTGCAGATCCCGCGCCCGACGGCGACGCTGGCCGTTCAGCGGATGGAACAGGAACTGGGCACGCGGCTTCTGGAGCGTACGACGCGCACGGTGCGTCTGACCCGCGACGGGCGAATTTATCTGGAACGGATAAGCCATCTTCTGGCCGATCTGGACGAGACTGAAAACCTCTTTCGCACCCGCGCGCCCAAGGGGCCACTTCGGGTTGATCTGCAAGGGACGATCGCGCGGTTTCACATCATGCCGGCGTTGCCCGACTTCATCGCGTGCTATCCTGAGATCGAACTTTACCTGAGCGAGACTGACCGCATGGTGAACCTGGTCTCGGAGGGTGTCGATTGCGTGGTGCGGGCGGGTGAGCTGGCAGATTCGTCGCTGACTGGACGGCAACTGACGGCGTTTGAATGCCTCACCTATGCAAGTCGTGAATATCTGGACCGTAACGGCATCCCCCAAAGCCTCGATGACCTGAAAAGGCATGTCATGGTTGGATATGCAGGGTCTGCCACCGGCCAGCCGTCACCCTTGGAGTTTTGCACCCCCGATGGTCTTCAGGAGATCATGTTGCCCTGCAGCATCCTCGTGCGCGGCGCGGAAGTCTATGCCGCCGCCGCCGTCGCTGGCCTTGGCCTTGTGCAGACGCCACGATACCGCATTGTCGATGCGCTGGAAAAAGGCGATCTAATGGAGGTCTTGCCAAATTGTCCCCCGCCGCCGATCCCGATCTGGGCGTTATACCCTGAAAACCGCCATATCTCGGCGCGGGTGCGCGTGTTCATCGACTGGCTGGTGGAACTGTTTAAAAGCAAGGATTTATAGCTCTTGTGAACAACGCTTGGCATTTCATGCGCGAGCGAAGCCAGTGCTGCTTTGGCATCTTGAGGACATTGTGCCCGATTTGGCCTTGTTGGTTTAGAAACCTCTCGCCGGTGTTACTGGGCTGGCGGCCGGCGGGACGTCGATGACGGCGGGAGAATATGTCTCCGACAGCGCCGGGCCGATACGGTAGAGGCGGAGATGGCGCGTGAGTGCCTTGCCGACATGACGCAGCGCTCCCCTTGCCCTATATCGTCTCACCGTCGAAGAAAGCGCCCCCTTGCTGCTGGAGCTTTGCCGGCACAGGGACTAAACGCATTATTGGCCACGGTAGAATTGTCGCTCCTTCGGGGTTTCCAGCCCCACCATGCGCTGATATGTTCATCATCCGTTCCGGTCGCCGTCGTGATCAAGTCGGGCCTCGCCTTCGGGAATGGAGCCTCGGCCAAGGCGTTGGAACGCGTCCGTTAGGGTCATAAAGGCGATATCCGGCGATCGACGCGGCAGGAAAATTTCTAAACGTGTCTGGGGACAAATGACGAGGGCGCATCTTGAAAAACTCAACGACCGACAGCGTGAGGCGGTCGAGCACGGGATCGGCCTGCCAGACGAAAAGATTGGCGGGCCGCTGCTGATCATTGCAGGCGCAGGCTCGGGCAAGACCAACACGCTGGCGCACCGCGTCGCGAATCTGATCGTCCACGGCGCCGACCCCCGGCGTATCCTTCTGATGACCTTTTCGCGGCGAGCCGCGTGCGAAATGGCGCGCCGCGTGCAGCGCATCTGCCGACAGATCCTTGGTGACAACGCCACCGTCATGACGGACGCGCTGGCCTGGGCCGGAACGTTTCATGGGATCGGCGCGCGGCTCTTGCGGATGTATGCCGAGCAGATCGGCCTCAGCGTTGATTTCACCATCCACGACCGCGAGGATTCTGCCGACCTGCTCAATCTTGTCCGGCACGAGCTGGGCTTTTCCGCCAAGCAGAGCAGGTTCCCCACCAAGGGCACCTGCCTTGCGATCTATTCGCGCGTCGTCAATTCCCAGGCTTCGATCAAGGACATCGTGAAATCCTCGTATCCCTGGGTGCTCGAATGGGAAGAGGAGCTGAAGCTGCTCTTTGCCGCCTACGTTGAAGCCAAGCAGGCACAGAACGTTCTGGATTACGACGACTTGTTGCTCTACTGGGCGCAGATGGTTTGCGAGCCGGAGCTGGCACAGGACGTCGGCAACCGTTTCGACCACATTCTCGTTGACGAATACCAGGATACCAATCGCCTGCAGGCGTCGATCCTTATGTCACTGGCGCCCGGCGGCCGCGGCCTGACTGTTGTCGGCGACGACGCGCAATCGATCTATTCGTTCCGTGCGGCAACCATCCGCAACATCCTGGATTTCCCGCAGGAATTCTCACCCAAGCCGGCAGACGTCATCACGCTCGACCGCAACTACCGCTCGACCCAGCCGATCCTGGCTGCGGCCAATGGTGTGATCGAGCTCGCACGGGAACGCTATACGAAAAATCTCTGGACCGACCGCGCCTCGGCGCAGCGCCCAATGCTGGTCACGGTCAAGGACGAGATCGACCAGGGTGTCTGCATCGTTGAGCAGGTGCTGGCCAACCGGGAGATCGGCATTGCGCTCAAGCAGCAGGCAGTCTTGTTCCGGACCTCGAGCCACAGCGGTGCGCTGGAAGTCGAGCTCACCCGCCGCAATATCCCCTTCGTCAAATTCGGTGGTCTGAAGTTCCTTGACGCCGCCCATGTCAAGGACGTGCTGGCGGTTGTGCGGTTTGCACAAAACCCCCGCGACCGGGTCGCCGGCTTCCGTGTGCTGCAGCTTCTCCCCGGCATCGGTCCGCAGACGGCCGGCAAGATCCTCGACACGATCGCCGCCGATCCGGAGCCTTTGCAGTCGCTGGCCGAAATCCCCTCGCCGGCAAAGACCGGCGACGACTGGCGAGGCTTCATCATGCTGGTTACGGCGCTGCGAAGAGCTGACGCCGGTTGGCCGGCGGAGATCGGGACGGTGCGGACGTGGTATGAACCGCATCTCGAGCGCATCCATGAGGATGCCGATACCCGAAAGGCCGACCTCTTGCAGCTCGAACAGATCGCCAGCGGTTATGCGAGCCGGGAGCGATTTTTGACCGAGTTGACGCTCGACCCGCCGGACGCCACCAGCGACCAGGCCGGCGTGCCGCTGCTCGATGAGGATTACCTGATCCTGTCGACCATCCACTCGGCGAAGGGGCAGGAATGGCGTACAGTGTTCATGCTCAATGTCGTCGACGGCTGCATTCCGTCCGACCTTGGCGCCGCAACGACCGCCGAGCTCGAAGAGGAGCGCCGGCTGCTTTACGTCGGCATGACACGGGCGCGCGACAGCCTCACGCTGATCACGCCGCAACGATTTTTCACGCACGGGCAGAACCCCAGGGGCGACCGGCACGTCTATGCGTCGCGGACCCGCTTCATACCGGCCACCCTCTTGCAATTTTTCGAGATGGCAAGCTGGCCGAAGGCGTCGGCCGCCGGCAACGAGCAGAGCAACCGCCAGATTCGCGTCGATATCGGTGCGCGGATGCGATCGATGTGGAAATGAGCCATGCAGCCCGTTACGTCGACCGGGATAGAGGAGCAGAAACAGGGCCACCAAGAACGGGTCCGGAAAATCATCCATGTGGACATGGATGCCTTTTATGCCTCCGTCGAACAGCGCGATAATCCGGCGTTGCGCGGCAAGCCCGTTGCTGTCGGCGGTTCCGCGGCCCGCGGCGTCGTGGCGGCGGCAAGCTACGAGGCGCGCGCGTTCGGCGTGAGATCCGCCCTCCCGTCGATCACCGCGAAGCGGCGCTGCGCAGACCTGATCTTCGTCTCGCCCCGTTTCGATGTCTACCGCTCTGTCTCAGCGCAGATTCGCGAGGTTTTCGCCGAACACACCGACCTGATCGAGCCCCTATCGCTCGATGAGGCATACCTCGACGTTACGCACAACAAACAAGGCATTCCGATCGCGACGGAGATTGCCATGAGGATCCGCACCCGTATCAAGGAGGTGACCGGCCTCAACGCCTCGGCAGGCATTTCCTACTGCAAGTTCCTGGCAAAAATGGCTTCCGACCTCAATAAGCCGAATGGTCAGGCGGTCATCACGCCGAAGCATGGCCCGATTTTTGTCGAGGCACTGGCCGTCAAGAAGTTCCATGGCGTTGGGCCTGCGACCGCCGCCAAGATGGAGCGGCTCGGCATCCTGACCGGCGCCGATCTCAGGACAAGGTCGCTTGCCTTCCTGCAGGAGCATTTCGGAAAGTCCGGCGCCTGGTATTACAACATCTCCCGCGGCATTGACGATCGTCCGGTCCGGCCGGATCGGGAACGCAAGTCTGTGGGCGCTGAAGACACCTTCATGACGGACGTCTTCGACCTGGATGCGGCACGCTCCGGGATTTCGCCGCTTGTCGACAAGGTTTGGCGGCATTGCCAGAATAAGAGCCTGTATGGCAGGACGGTGACCCTGAAAGTCAAGTATGCCGATTTCCAGCTCATCACGCGCAGTCGGACCGCGCCCTCGCCGTTCGGATCGGCCGGCGAGATCGCCGCGAAAGTCCATGCTCTTCTCGCCCCCCTGTTTCCGACGGAAAAGGGCATCCGTCTTCTGGGCGTGACCCTGTCGTCATTGGCCGACGAGGCGGCGAGCGGCGCCGACAATCAGCTCCAGTTGGAGATCTAGCTTCCCCCTTTTCTCGATGGCACCGAAGTCTGCGGCAACCGCGCTAGATATTTGCCGGGCCGTGATAAGACCGAGCCTCTGGTGGGGCCATGTGCAACGATTATAGGCTGATGGTCGCGTTGGCCTCAGTCATCGAAGACTTCGAGCACCTCAAGATCAAAATCCGCTATCGCGATGACCGGCCAGACATTGAGGCGCGCAAGGATGTCAAGATCACCGACACGGCACCGGTTGGTCATTACCGCTCTTGTCGCAATCTGCTTGTTTCTCTGGCAGTTCAATATTCGCAACGAGATTCTTGAACCGCTGCGCTGCGCTGCCATCGTTCTCTTTGGAGCCAGCGCCGCAGGGTTCGTTATCTTTGGTTTTCAAGCGTGGATGAACAACGCCTGACCCCTCAAAAGCGAGGGGTCTGAATCTGTGCCCGCTCGTCTTCTGGCTTGAAGATTTCGGGGAAATCCACCAGCACGGCCAGCGGGGCAAAGTGCTTGATGTTCTCGGTGATGACGGTCAGCCCGTAAGCGCGCGCCGTCGCTGCGATCAGGATATCGGCAAAGCCTGGATGACGCCCTTTTGCTTTTGCATCGTCTTCCATGGCCGCAGCGATCCGGGCGACGACGCAATCCACTGGCAAGACGCGATCACCAAAATCTTCAGTGAGAGACTCCAGCCAGTCATTCATGAGCTTTGCCCGCTTCATGCCGCCGCTGCGGTGCAGTTTCCGCATTCCTCTTTCGATCTCGGAAATGGTGATGGCGGACAGGTACAGCGTGCCGGCTTCGGCACGGATGTGCAGCCATTTCCTAAGCCCTTCTGAGGACTTTTCCTTCCGGTCAGGTGAGAACCGGCTGATTATGTTGGTGTCGAGTAGCAAGCCGCTATTCAAAATCAACGTCCCTCATGGGCGACGGATTCCGCTCCAGATCGGAGGGACCGGGATACGCCAGAAGGAAGTCCGCGAAGTTCGGCCGGGGCTTCGTCAAGGCCCGTTTTGCGGCCTCGGCCGCTTCTACGGACACCAGAACGGCAGCAGGTTTTCCGTGCCGGGTGATCGTGACGAATTCACCGCCTGCGGCTTCGTCTACCAGACTGGCAAAACCTGATTTTGCATCTGCAATGCTCATCGTGGACATGTGGCCTCCTGTCTAAACTGACCATATATGGACAATTTAAAGGTTGCAGCCGATGACAACAAGATAGCGAATATTGACAACGGTGACTGACAAAGTTTGTGTAATGCTGCGAAGGAAAATTGTTGGAGCTGGAGCGGTTGCAGCGCATCGTCATCGGCGATGCGCGTTTTGTCCATCTCGGCTTGCGCGTCAAGGGCGCTTTTGTCGGCGAGCATGACCGTCTGGGCGGCGCACCTATCCCAGACCATATCAGCGCCCGGCATGAGGACCTGCCGACGCTGATCGACGGGCTTACAGCCTTCGACCGCGGTGCCGCGCGGCATCTCGATCCGGTGCTCGCCGCCGCCGTTCTCGCCTTCGGCTTCATCTATATCCATCCCTTCGAGGACGGTAACGGACGCCTGCACCGGTATCTTATCCATCACGTCCTTGCGGAACGCGGCTTCAACCCGCCAGACCTGGTCTTTCCCCTCTCGGCCGTCATCCTCGACAGGATCGCGGACTATCGCAGGGTTCTGGAGACCTATTCCCGCCGTCTCCTGCCACATATCCAGTGGCGGCCGACAGACCGGGGGAATGTCGAGGTGGAAAACGAGACCGCGGATTTTTACCGCAATTTCGACGCGATGCCACATGTCGAGTTTCTGTTTGAATGCGGCGCCCGCACGGTCGATGTCGACCCGCCGGCAGAGACTGCGTTCCTTAGGACATACGACAACTTCAAAGCGCAGATTCAGGCAATGATCGACATGCCGGACAGACTGCTCGATCTGCTCTTCCGATTCCTGCGCCAGAACCCCTCGATGGGGCCAACAAGTCACGCCATCTCGTAGGCAGGATCATAGCGGCAAGATGACCGTCACCATGAAGGCGTTGCGCGACTGGCTCGAACGAGGCGCCCCCTCCTTTACCTCGACACCGCATAGAACACCACAGACACGCGCCGTGCGAGAGAACCGCCGCGAGGAAAGCAAGGTCGCTTCGAAAGAGTAAGCGATGTTCATACGCAATGATCTGCTCGGCCTTGATGTGTTGGGCGATGGAGGGAATCTCACGCTCGGCCATCTTGGCTTTCAGCAACTGGAAGAGGATCGGCACGGCCGCAGCGAAGGCTGGAGCATCTTGGTCCAAAAGGTCTGTGACCGCTTGGGCCACCCATCTGCTTCAAAAGCCGATCGGTCGGAAGCAGAAATCCGGATAGGTTCGACGTATCACGGATGAATAGGTGAGCTGCGCAGTCTAGCTAAGGCAAGGCAACCTCCTCTGTCTCGATGCATTGCAAAGCGAGGTCGAAGACAGCATTCGCAGATTGGGCGGCGCAGTCGATATCGAAATCGTAGACGCTGTCCAGTTGGCGAAGAAATAACCGCCAGAATGAAAGGTCGCTCGTCATAACCGCAAGGTGTCGGGCGCCGAAATTCTCGCTCATTCCAAGCAAGGCGGCGCGCGATTTCAAAACCGCCGCGCCCAGCGTCGATCCTTCTAGAACGTAGAGCGCCCCCAAGAGAGCATTGGGGTTGTCAAACACGACAAGGGGAGTGTGGGTCGGCTTCAGACAGATGTTCAGGTCCGCGGCATCCTGCTCGATTGAGCTGAACAAGGCCATCGGACGCCAGGACCAATCGGCCGGCCACACCACATCGTTGAGAATGCGCTCCATCGTACAGCGAAATCTGCCGAGGAACGCAACGTATCTTCGATACGCCTCGATGGTTTCAAATGCGCCGATAGCGGCGTCGAGCGTCTCGTGCTTGTCATGCGTTCTGGCCCGAAGCGCGAACCGCCGTTCACTGTGCCTCATGTGTCCTCGTCAAAGACGCGGTGCGAAGTGCCGCCGCGCGCAGGAGTAGTGCTTTGCGAGACAGATAACAGAATGAAGATCACGAGGCACCCGCAAATGCCCTCCTCCACTCTAGACTTCTGGAATATGAGGACGGGTCCTCCTCCTGCGGGAAGCCTCACCCGACCGACAAGGTCTAGTTACGCGGCATTCAGTGGCGGATTTGTGGGGGTAGTTGACCGACGTGAGGGTGCTGCAAAACGCCCGGCAGCGCGTTGGCTCCAATAAACGTGGGTTCACAACCGGGGTTGACGGGATGACGGTGGCACTCACTTGGCACAGGGGGGGACAGCGTCATTTCGTCGACCTCCAAGAGAAGGCGCGGAACAGTCGTAAAATTATCACCGGCGAACCGGGCAACGTCGCAACGGTGCCGCGTTCATGCGATGCGCAACGCGCTTGCCTGCGTGCCCAGGGGCAGCACACCATGGTCGCCGCCGCGATCCGGCAGGCCTTCAACCAGACCGTCCACGACAGCGCGGTGCAGACCTGGCGGCATGTTGTCGATCAACGGCGCACCAGATGGCCGCATGTGGGAACCTTCATGGACGATGCCGAGGCCGACGTGCTCGCCAATAGTGCGTTCCCCGCGCAGGATTGCACGAGGCGTCACAGCACGGATGAGATCGACAAGCGCAGTGCCGCTTTCTTCGGCATCTTCCCCAACGAGGACAGCGTCGTCCGGCTCCTTGGAGCCGTACTGCTCAAGACCAAAGACGAGTGGCAGCTCCAGCACCGATATATGCAGGGTGAAGCAATGGCCGAGGTAAACACACCAGCCAGCGACGATGAAAAGCCGCTTCAGATTACGCCGAAGGCTGCCTGATCATGACGGCGCTGTTCCACACCTGGCATCACACGACCTTGACGGAGGCGATCCAGTACCGGCAACGGTAATTTTTCCGGACAGTCAAAGTGCGCAAAATCGCATGAAAAACCTTTCGCGGCTTTCTACCTTCGGGCAAGTATCTGTAACCTTGTATGATCGAGGGATTTGACGGATCGATGCTGACCACAGACTTTGCGCAGTGTGATCCGCTAACGAAGCCGACGCGTAGAAGGAAGCATGAATGAAGTTTTCAGCCCCCGACAGACCCTTTCCAAACCAGATGTGCCGACGGGCCGGCGGCTTGCTGTGGTAAGTTCAACGGACATACAACAGCCACCCTCGCCCGATGCCCTTGTTGAAATGATGCACAAGGTAGCGCAATGTCGAGACCGTCAGGCATTTGCCCTTCTCTTTCGCTACTTCGGGCCGAGGCTGAAGACCTTCTTCCTCCGTTGGACGAAGTCAGCTGCGGCTGCGGAGGATCTTGTGCAGGAGACGATGCTTACCGTCTGGCGCAAGGCATCCTACTTCGATTGCGATCGCGCAGGCGTGGCTACCTGGATTTTCACCATTGCGCGTAACATTCGTATCGACCATCTGCGTCGGCAGAGGGATCCATCTGATCTGCCGCCGGAGCCTGAGACAGCGCTGGAAACAGTCGAGGACGAAGTGATCGGCGCCGAACGCGATGCGGCTGTACGAAATGCCCTGACCGCACTCTCGCAGGACCAACAGACGATCATTCGATTGTCGTACTTCAGCGAAAAGTCGCAGACCGAAATCGCCTATGAACTGGGCATCCCGCTCGGTACCGTAAAATCTAGAACACGCCTGGCCATGAACCGGCTGCGCGCGCTGCTGGAAGACAAATAATGACCACGACACATCACGCAACCAACGAGACCTTGATGCGCTACGCCGCTGGTACGCTTGCAGCGGCGCCCGCTATCGTCGTCAAGGCGCATCTGGCAAACTGCCCCGGCTGCCGCGCACGCGTCGGCGACTACGAGGCCTTAGGCGGCGCTCTTCTCGAAGAATCAGAACCGACGCCGATGTCGCCAACCGCGCTGAACGACCTTCTTGCCATTCTTGACGATGAAGGCAGTGGCGCCCCTGTCGCGTCTCCACCGCTTGCACCGTTGGAAATTGATGGCATTCGCCTGCCGGACGCTTTGCGCGGCTGCGATATCGGGCGCTGGCGCTGGATTGGCCCAGGCATGAAGATGAGCCGGGTTGGCATTCCTCAGGATCCGGATGCCAATCTCATCCTCCTGAAGGTTGGCCCGGGCCGTGCTCTCCCCGACCACGGGCATGTTGGCACCGAGTTCACCTATATCGTCTCTGGATCGTTTTCCGACCGCTTCGGCAGGTTCGGTCCGGGGGATCTGGCCGAAATGGATGAGGACATCGAGCACCAGCCGGTCGTCGACATCGATGACGAATGCATTTGCCTCGCCGCCATAGAAGGCAGGATGCGCTTCAAGAATGTCATCGGCCGCATGCTGCAGCCGATCTTTGGGATCTGAACAATGTCCGCCGCGGCGCTCTGCCTCGTTCTGGCTGCCACTGTTTCGCTGGGTATGACCGCTGTCTGGTTCGCGGTCGTCAAAGGGGCGGGTTCGGGCTGGGTCGATACTGTATGGTCCTTTCTGGTTGGGGTGGCGGGGGTCGGCGCTGCTCTTCTTCCTGTTACCGCGTGGGAGGGCAACCCAGACAGACGACTGCTCATAGCCTCAATAGCTGCGCTGTGGTCCCTACGGCTTGGGCTGCACATCCTGCGGCGCACTTTGCACGGCGGCGATGATCCTCGCTACGCCAAGCTGCAGGAGCAGTGGGGCGAAGGATGGCGCCGGCGTCTGTTTGTGTTTCTGCAGATCCAGGCCGCCGCAGCGCTGTTGCTCGCCGCGACGATATTTGTCGCGTCACGCAATCCGGCGATAGGCTGGCAGTGGAGCGACTTTGCTGGCATTGCCGTCATCGTCGTTGCAATCATTGGCGAAGGCATGGCCGATGTCCAGCTGTCCCAGTTTCGTGGCAACAAGGCTAACGGGGGCAAGGTGTGCGACACAGGACTTTGGGGTCTGTCGCGCCATCCCAACTACTTCTTTCAGTGGCTCGGATGGGCCGGCTACGCAATCGTGGCGATAGGACCCGCGGGAGATTGGGGATGGGGTTGGCTGGCGCTTGCAGGTCCCGCGTTGATGTATTGGCTGCTCGTGCATGTTTCAGGAATACCACCGCTTGAAGCGCACATGTTGCAGTCACGCGGCGCCGCATTCGCCGCCTATGCAAAGCGTGTAAACGCCTTTTGGCCGGGCGCGCAAAAACGGGAGCAGACAAGATGAACCTTGCCTTGACCGCCATCACCGCCGCCGAGCGGCTGCCCTTGCCTGATCGTGCCCTGCGCTTCGGCATCAGTCGTCTCGTTGGCCGCACGCGCCGACTATTGGCGCAAGGATCCGGCCCGACGGACCAGGATTTCGCACGCGCCATGAGCGACTGGCCTATCGCAGTACACACCGCTGAAGCCAATGCACAGCACTACGAGCTGCCTGCGGAATTTTTCTCTCTGGTACTTGGCCCGAGGCGCAAATACTCATCGTGCCTTTATGTCTCGCCGGCCACGACACTCGCGCAGGCAGAAGTCGCTGCACTAGAGGAGACGTGCGCCCATGCCGACCTTGCAGACGGCCAGGACATCCTCGAGCTTGGCTGCGGTTGGGGTTCGCTATCGCTCTTCATGGCGGAACGTTACCCCTCCGCCAGGATCGTTTCCGTCTCGAATTCGTCCTCACAGCGATCCTATATCCAAGAGCAAGCCGAGCACCGCGGCCTTCGCAATCTGACCGTCATCACCGCCGACATGAACACATTCATGCCGGTCGGCACCTTTGACCGCATCGTGTCAGTGGAAATGTTCGAGCACATGTCCAACTGGGATGGCCTCCTAAAGCGCATACGCGGCTGGATTCGTGACGAAGGCCGTCTTTTCTTGCACGTCTTTTCACATCGCGGTTCGGCTTACCGCTTTGACCACACCGACAAGACGGACTGGATCGCCCAGTATTTCTTTACGGGTGGTGTCATGCCAAGCCATGGGTTGGTGCGCGCGTTCAACGAAAGCTTTGCTGTCGAGCAGGACTGGCGCTGGAGCGGTAGGCACTATGAACGCACTGCGCGGGACTGGCTCAACAACTTCGACAACAACCGAGGGGCGATCCGCGCCATCTTCCAATCCACGTACGGGCAGGACGCGCCTATTTGGATGCGGCGCTGGCGGTTGTTCTTCCTTGCCACCTCCGGCCTCTTCGGACATGCCGGTGGAGAAGAGTGGGGTGTCAGTCACTTTCGCCTCACTCCTGTCGGCGCAGCCCCGTGAGTCGTGTCCTAAGGCAGCTGATTGCGACGGCGCGGGCGTATGTGAACCATCCCGACCCGCGAGTTGCCGCAGCGAACAGCATCTCGTTGCTGGTTGCGTTTAACCAGCCATTCTACCCGCTGTATCTCTACTGGCTGGTGGACGACGACATAACAGCCGCCTGGTTTACGTTTCTGTCGACGCCGCTGTTTGTCGCCGTGCCGGCTGTGGCGCGTTGGAACGATACGGCGGGTCGAGCTCTGCTGCCGCTCGCAGGGATCGGCAATACGGTGCTTTCAGCATGGCTGTTCGGAGTAACCTCGGCGGTCGAGATCTTCCTTGTTCCGTGCGGAACTATCGCGCTTTTGCTGTTTCGACCTCGCGAGCGCGTGGTTGGCCTCGGACTGACTTTTCTCGCGTTCGGCGCTTTCCTTCTATTACACAATGCCTACGGCACGCCGCTCGCGCGCTATGACGCGGCGCAATATTCCGCCTTGGCTAGACTGAATATTATGAGCGCCTGCATGCTCAGCGCTTTCGTGGCTATTTTATTCTCGGGCATTCTGGCGCAGGCAGAGCGTTCAGCCATCGCGGATCGCGACAGGCAAACGGGTTGATGCGCCGGCGCGGCCACGAATGCTAACCAAGGATTACGGCAAGGAGCGCGAGGTGCGGCCAGTACCGCAGGCCAATTCAATGGGTGAGCCATGCGTTGGAGAAGCGAGTAGGCAGATGGCAAAGACGTCCGGTCTAGCGTGGAATATCTGAAACTCCCCACCAAGTCCTCCTGTTCGGTCTTCTCGTCACCGGGTCGTGACGCTATCGCCAGCAACGCGCCAGGACTGATCGCGCAGTCGAATAAGGTCGATACGATTCGACAGCCCGCAGTATGGTGTCCGGACAGCGTTTCATATCGTCCGGGGCGGCACTTACCTACGGTCTGCGCCCGATCAGTCTGAGAGACCGATCACTACCGTGGCCAAAGAGGTTGCAGCCCTATTTGCGCTGCCTACTTCCCGTGTTTTGCGATCCAAATCACGCCAGAGGGCGTAGCACATCTTGAATGGAGAAAAACGACATGCAGATGTTCAACGGCCAAATGCCGGACATGGATGGCTTCTTCGGTACCTTCGGCGGTTGTTTTGTCGCCGAAACACTTATGCCTGTGCTGCGCGAACTCGATGCAAAATGGCATGAAGCCAAAGCAGACGCGTCATTCTGGGCACGCTTTGACCTGATGGCTCGACATTACATTGGGCGGCCAAGCCCCCTGTATCTGGCCGAACGGCTGTCGGCATCAACCGGTGGCGCGCGACTTTATCTAAAGCGCGACGAGCTCAATCATACCGGCTCGCATAAGATAAATAACTGCGTCGGCCAGATCTTGATGGCGCTGAGGATGGGAAAGACGCGCATCATTGCCGAAACCGGCGCCGGCCAGCATGGTGTCGCCACGGCGACTGTTGCTGCCAGGTTCGGCCTGAAGTGTGAGATTTACATGGGGTCGAAGGACATAGAGCGGCAGGCGCCGAATGTATTCAGAATGCGCCTTCTCGGCGCCGAGGTGCATGCGGTGAAGTCAGGCAATGGAACGCTCAAGGACGCTATGAACGAAGCGCTCCGTGACTGGGTTTCGAATCTGGACGATACGTATTACCTTATAGGGACCGTCGCCGGCCCGCATCCCTATCCCGAAATGGTCAGATCGCTTCAGGCTGTCATCGGTCGTGAAGTTCGCCAGCAAATACTGGAACTTGAGGGCAGGCTTCCCGATCTGCTCGTGGCGGCCGTAGGGGGCGGATCCAACTCTATGGGGTTGTTCCACGCATTCCTCGATGACAAGGAGGTGTCAATGCTCGGCGTAGAAGCCGGTGGACGCGGAATTGAGAGCGGAGATCACTGCGCGTCGCTCACGACCGGACGTCCTGGCGTATTGCACGGAAATCGGACATACCTTTTGCAGGACGCGGACGGCCAAATAAAAGAGGGCCATTCCATTTCTGCTGGGCTCGATTACCCCGGCGTCGGTCCCGAGCACGCGTGGTTGAAAGAAACAGGCAGAGTTTCATACACCTTTGCCACTGATAGCGAGGCGCTGCGCGCATTCCGGCTTCTTGCGATGGAAGAAGGCATTATTCCAGCGCTTGAGCCTTCACACGCCTTGGCGGCGACGCTTAAGATTGCCCCCAGCATGCCGGACGACGCTATTATTATCCTCAATCTTTGCGGCCGCGGTGACAAGGATATCTTCACGGTGTCAGAGTTCTTCGATTTGAATGCAAAGGGAGAACAAATCCCGATAGAGGATCAGGAGGATTGGACGGGATAGACTTGCCACAACGCCGCTTGCCACCTTCGAAGACCTATGGCGTTTCCGGCGTCTACCCCGTCCATATATGTTATAGTCGGACTCGAAAAGAGTTCAATAATAGCAATATCTTGAGAGGCTGCGCGTGATGAGGCGTATGTGGGCGATCATGATCCATGCCTCGGCTGAAGCGATGAATTTCTCGAAGTCTTCTGCCAGCCTGCGGCATCTGCCGAGCCATGCGAAGGTGCGTTCAACGAACGACCCATCGGCGCGGTAGGACGTCGAAGCCGTTCGCCTTGACGGCATGTCGGATCACTTGATGATTTCCAATGTCCAGCGCCCGATTTTCTCCAGTCGCCGTTTCAGCTTGTCGCCCGCATAGCCGCCATCGGCAACGACATGCAGCAACCGGGGCCATCGGTGGCGGATAGATCAAGAGGTCCGGAGCACCTTCCCTGTCCTGAATGTCTGCGCTGTGGACCATGAGACCGACCATCAGGCCGAGCGTGTCGACCACAATGTGGCGCTTGCGTTCCTTGATTTCTTTCCTGCATCGAAGCCCAGAAGGCCCACGCTTTCGGTGGTTTTCACGCTCTGGCTATCGATGACGCCTGCCGTCGGGCTGGCCTCCTTGCCTTCCAGCTCACGCGCTTCCATCACGAGATGGTGGCTGATCCGGCTCCATAGACCCAGTGCTCGCCATTCGTAGAACTAGCGCTGCACCGTTGAACAGGGCGGGAAGTCCTTTGGTACCATACGCCACTGGCAGCCTGTCAGGGCGATGTAGAGCAGAGCGTTCAACACCTCTCGCAGATCCGTGGTGCGGGGACGCCCGACACGTCGCGCCGCCGGCGGAAAGGGCTCCACCAGGCCCCATTCACGATCCGTCAGTCGCTTGCATAACGGGTCGCGCGCCGGGCATACTGCCGAGGGGTGATTTCAGTCCAGGCCATCGTGAGCTCCATCGAATCTTTGCAAATCCGACGGAATCACAACCTATTGAAATCACCCACTTCTTTTTGAGAAAGACACTTAGGTTCCTTGTCGCCTCATCGACGGGTGTTCGGCGGGATTGTCGGGAATGTCTTGGTAGGATTCCCACACGAGCCCGCCGACGTATCGCCACGCGATCTGACCATTGTCGTCAAGAGAAAGCAGACTGAGCCAACCGTTATCGAACAAGGCTCGCACATGGGCATGCCGCGTCAAGATTTCGGTAATTGCGTCCTTTGGAGCCTCTATTGCAACCGTCATGCGAAGAGGCTCGTGAAGGAAACCCTCTCCGTCATGAACAGACTGCCAGGGAAGCCCTGCGCGCAGGTTCCCCCCGTTGCCTTCAACGACCCCGAAGCCGCCAACGACATTGTGGAGCAACTTGTTGCCAGCTCCGAAGAGCGACGGAGCGACTGATGATCCAAAGTATTGCAGGCTGATCCAGCTCGCGACGACAACGGGTGCGGTCAGGATGAGCTCAAGGACCTTGAAGCCATCGTCCCTTCGCCAGATATAGTCATGCAAGAAGGCCTGTCCTTCCAACGAGCGGCCGGATGTCCGCATGCGCGGTGCGGCGATGAAGGCCCGGCACCCCGCAAGACCGAGTTCTGGCCACACTTCGGCCCAGTCCCGACTGCGCGCGATGACCTTGCCCGCAGTCGCCCTTGGCAAGCGGATCGACCGCTCGGCCCGCGCTAGCCGCCCTGCGTTAGCGAGCCACTGGCGAATGCGGTCTAACTCGGCGGCGTCACTGCCATCCTCGAAATCGTCATCAAACAGAGTGACACTATCCGTCGTTGTGTCGTGAAGCCCCCCAAGGAAAATGGTGTCGCAGGGAATGGTGATGCCCTTCTTGGAGAGTTCCCCGCGCACCGCGCGATCATTCATAAGGCTGGCCAGCAGTCGGGCGTTCACGTCGCCTGCGTGCCCGCCACAAGCCCCACAGTGAAGCGCGCTGGCGTAGGGGTTGTTGACCACGTTCGCACCATGACCGGCAATCAGGATAAATCGCCCAAAGCCTTCGGTGAGCGACATGGCCCTCAAAACCGCCTCGGCGATACTCGCCCGAGTGGCCAGATCGAGGCTGGGGTCCAGGCGCGGTTTGGCCGTATCCAACCGCTTTCCCTTGGCAAAGCCGAGGCCGTCGCGCAGGAGTTTGGCAGCAAAGACGGGCCCCATAGCCTCGACGAAGGCAAAAGAGGAGACGGCCGCGAGTTTGAAACGGCCCCAAGCACGCGATCCGCGCGCGCTAATGCGCGCCCGCACATCCGCATCAGCCTTGTCATCCACTGCACTGCAGCTGAAGACGGAGGGGCTGACGAGAACCGGTAGACGTTTTTCGCTAACGTCGGATGCGAACCCCTTGTGCCTTATTCCAAGTCCGAAGAAGCCAGCAAAGCCTAGCGTCCGGATGCCTGGATCCATGCTTTCGAGCGATCGCCGGAAAACCTCCGAACGCACGTCGATACAAAATGCCGCTTGAAGCGCGGGGCGCAGCTCGCTCATCCTTCCGGGTGAAGGTGCGGCAAGCGTGTCGGCGAGTTTACGCTGCGCAGCGCGCTCGGCAGCCGCCAAGAAAATGCCATCAATAATCGTGTCGAAATCTGCCGAAACAGGCTCGACATGGGTCCGCCGAACCTTTGTCCATTCTCTCTCGACAGCCGATCTGTGGCGACTATAGAGTGCCTCCTCAAATACGATGCGAACCGCGAGCAATGCGAGGGCCGTCGAGTCCTCTTGACCTTCCAGTTCCGCCTTGAACTGGACATGTCGTGCAAACTGCGCCCAACCGCCGATGGTCAGCAGGAGCTGATGGAAATACGTACCGGGCTCGGCGCCGAGGCCAAGCGTTACGGATGCCCGCTCGATAGCCGCTTGAGCCGTTTCGGCAGTGTCGGCGACGTATGTTCCAAAGCCCGTGAGACCATGGATTTCCATCGTAAGGTCATGTATCGCAAATTCCCGCCATGCGGCATATAGACCATTGCGCCGGGATGCAGCCCAAAGAGCCTGTCCCTCGTCGAAGAAGCCGGATGCGAAACATCCGATGCGGTCGCGAACGAGCGAAGGCCAATCCTTGCCGGTGATCGGTGCCACGAGTTCTGCAATGGTGGGCAAGGGCGCGAGATGTTGCGGCTCCTTGGCAGCGGCGCCCTTGAGTTCACGCAAGTCGATTTGACCGAACAGCGCACTTGCGCCAAGCGCGGCATTTAAATCATCGTCGGTGATCTCGCCCCTGGTGATCAGGTCCGCGTAGTGCTTGCGGGTCGGGCTTAGACGCACCCCACCTATCCGCGCAAGACGGGATGCACATTGATCGAAGGGCTCGTCTATTTGCCCGAGAAAGGGATTAACGGCGACGGATGCTGTAAGCGGCCAAGCAGGCGGAATAGCTCGTACTGCGTCCTCTGCCGCTCGCGCCAGTGTCCTGCCATGCAACGTGTCAACTTCAATTGTCGGGGCCATAGTGTCACTCCTTCACAGGTGTCGGGATTGCGGCGGCATGGCGCGCGAAGACCCATCCGCCGAGCAGGCGATCGAACAGAGCATTGACGTAAAGCCCGTTGGCGAGATGAACCCTGAGGCCAGCGGCCGCGGGATGATAGGCCCACAGCGGGAACAAAGACTGGGCCAGTGCCACCAGGCCGAAGGTTCCCACGACAAGAAGCATAAGCATCCATTCGAGGGGGCCGGGTTGCGGCGTTGTCGGAAGTGTGCCGAGGAGTAGCTTCTCCGAGATGCTCTGCAAGGCAAAATAAGCAGTTGCCGTCGCTAGGGAATAGAGCGTCGTTCGCCACGTCAGCGCGCGAGGCGCAGCGTCTGCCAAGCCCTGAGCAATGAGATAAGCAACACCGAATATGAGGATTGTGCCGAGAGCCATCGCCTGAGGCGGCTTATCCGCAATGCCAAAGGCCACGCCAATCAGGGCATAGATCAGGAACGCCAGGATGAATGCGCGACCGACCGCCCGTAGGTTCGGAATGGTAATGGGCCCGGGCCGACGAATGGCTGACACCGTCTCGACTGCGCATCCGGAGGACAGAAACGCATGGGCCTTGTAGAGGGAGTGAGCAATGATATGAAGGAGCGCGATGGGGAACAACGCCAGACCGCATTGCAGGGTCATGAAGCCCATCTGCGCAACGGTAGACCACGCGAGTGACGTTTTCACGGCGGGTTGGGTAAGCATGACGAGGCTACCGAAAAGCGCTGTGAAGCCGCCCACCGTGACCAAGATCGCAAGTACCAGTGGCGCCTGCAGCATAACGTCGGCAAACCGGACCAGCAGAAAGCCGCCGCCATTGACGACGCCGGCATGCAGAAGGGCCGAGACAGGAGTTGGCGTTTCCATAACTTCGGTCAACCAGCCATGTGTCGGGAACTGAGCGGACTTTAGAAGCGCCGAGAGCGCGAAGAAAGCGGCGGCGCCGGCGGTCAGGGGCGCGCCCTGCCCTTCACGGGCAGCGTCAAGGATCGTGGCTATGTCGCCGGTCCCAAAGGCCAGCAACAAAAGCATCACTGCAACAACAAGGGCCGCATCACCAATACGGGACATGATGAACTTCTTGCGCGCTGCCCGCTGTGCCGCGGGGCGGTTCGGATAAAACAGCAGAAGTTGGTGCAACAGCAGGCTCGATGCGATCCAACCGACTAAAAGCTGGAATAGCGTGCCGGCCTGTACCAACAGAAGAACGGCGGCAATGGTCGCTGTCATACAGCCTGTAAAGCGCCCTTGACGCTGCTCGCCATCGAGAAAGGTGCCAGAATAGCGGAGCACCACCCAGCCTATGAAGGAGACGAGCAACAGCATCGGCACGCTGATCAGATCAAGGCGCGAGGCGAAAGCGATAAAGCCATAGCCAAGCGCCTCGCTCGTTGCTGGTCCGTCGACAGCAAGCACGCCACCCGATAGAATTGCAACAGCAACCGAAGCGAGAGCTGATAGTTCAGCAATGCGCACGGCAAGACGGGGCCGAAGGCTGGGCGCCAAGAAACAATAGAAGGAAGCACCGCCAAGGATCAGCGGTGCAGCCATCGGAAGACTTGTCATCATGAATGATCTCCATGCACTGCGACGCCTCGAACATGCGGCGTCGACAGGCGGAGTTGTTAGCAGTCGCCTAAGGGCAATAAAAATTCATTGTATCCATGAAACCATTCTATAAAATCGAATGATGTCCGAACTGAACTATCATCACCTTCGCTATTTTCGTGCCGTCGCACACGATGGCAACCTGACGCGCACCGCCGAACGGCTCAACCTATCGCAATCGGCACTCTCAACACAGATTAAGCAATTGGAGGGGCGCCTTGGTCACACCCTGTTCGAGCGCCGAGGACGCCAGCTGTGCCTTACCGAAGCGGGCCGTATAGCGCTCGACCACGCAGACACGATCTTTGCCGCAGGCGACGAACTCGTGGAGACGTTGAAGGAAACGGGAGGATCGCGCCGCCCGATCCGTATAGGCGCACTCGCAACACTCTCTCGCAATTTCCAGATCGAATTCTTACGGCCGATCCTCGGACGTCCAGACGTCGATATGATCCTGCGCTCAGGCAGTACAAGCGAGTTGCTCGGCGCGCTCGAAGCGCTCAATCTGGACATTGTCCTGTTGAACCAAACGCCAATGTCGACTTCGGCAACGCCCTTTATCGCAGATCACGTCTATCAACAACGGGTAAGCCTCGTCGGCAAGCCGCGCTATGGTGAATCAAAAGCGACGCTGTTTGACCTGTTGACCGCGCAACCCGTGATCTTGCCGTCGCTCGAAAGTGGGGTTCGCTCGCAGTTCGAAGCACTGGTCTCTCGACTTGGCATCACGCCTCAGATTGCGGCAGAAGTGGATGACATGGCGATGATGCGCGTGCTTGCGCGCGAGGGTGTCGGACTTGCGGTACTTCCACCTATTGTTGTCAAGGGCGAACTGGAGTCAGGCACCCTTATCGAATACGACGCACTGCCCGGTCTCGTCGAGACATTCTATGCCGTGACAGTGAAGCGCAGATTTCCAAATCCTCTCATATCCGCTTTGATAAGGCCCACCAGGCGAGCAGAGCAATTCGAGGAACCATTCATTAAAGAGAACGAATAGGCCTAAACAATGAATTTTTAGTGCTCTGAGGCGGGCGTTAAAGAAGGTAGCGCTGCCAACTGGAGCTCCACGTTTGAAATCCCCCAATCTGACTGACGAACACCCGAGCCCGGACCGCAAAGGCTCTACGCAAGAAGACTTCCTCGTGGGGCAGGATGCGGCCTTGCCAACGCGAGCAGCACTTGGAACGATGCACGGAAAGGAGGCAGCGCTTTCGCCGTCTTTTGCCGATATCGGCGTGTATCTGGCAGTTCCTCGCGATTTAAACACCGATGCCTTTGGAACATTTACCGGCGAAACAGCAAGAGCAGGCACAATGATTGACGCGGCCCGGTCAAAAGCCAAGGCCGCAGCGACCTTAACGGGCCTACCGGTCGGTATCGCAAGCGAAGGCTCCTACGGTCCTCATCCCTCCTTTCCGCTCGTCCCAATCGGCCGGGAGCTCATTTTGTGGCACGACACCCGCTCTGGCGTCGACATCATCGATATGATCGTCGACGAGTCTCCAAGTTTTGCGCACTGTGACGTCAAGACCACGGCCGACGCCGAGACCTTTTTAAACACGATTGAGTTTCCTTATCATGCTCTCGTGGTACAACCCGTTGACGGGGACGTGATTTTGGCGAAAGGCGTAAGGGACGCCTCCCTCTTGGGCGATGCACTTAGAAGCGCAGTCGCGCTATCACCTTGCGGGCTAGCCCGGATTCAGACAGACATGCGCGCGCATATGAACCCGCGCCGGATGGCGGTCATCGGCAAGCTTGGAAAACGGTTCGCCAAGCGTCTAACGGCAACCTGTCCACGATGCAATCACCCTGGGTGGGGCTGGGTCGGTTCAGTTCCCGGATTGCGCTGCAGCGAATGCGGCTCCCCGACGCAATTGCCGTCTCATGACATCAAAGGTTGCGTCGCCTGCGATTATGAACAGGTCGTGGAAAGATCAAGCGGCGAGCGGGCATCTCCGACGTTTTGCTCGTTGTGTAACCCTTGACTCACTGACTTCATCCTCGCCCTGACGCCCACCACGACCTTGCGCAACCATGTTGCGGACGTGGCGACCAGCACGCTTCGAGGCGTTGGCGAAGAGGGGCAGGGTCCACTGGGTCCAGGATCTCTTTGACGGCCGCCAGCTGGAGCCGCGTCGTAAACAGAAATGTTCAACCGCACGCCCGTACACGAAATTCCTGACACTCCCCGTCGTGGGCATCATCGCTCGCATCGAGGTTGGCGCCGAGGGCGCCGGCAATCGCTTCATCGTCACCGCGCTTTGCTGTTGGCAAGGCCAAGGCTCTCTAGGAGGAAGTCTATTGCCTGCGCGGCGCAGGCACGAACCACATCACGTAATCGAAGACACATCTTGCCGCCGACCGACCGCCTGTACAGTAGCGGCCGCCAACCGCTCCCAGCTGTTCTTTCATGCTGACGCATCCCGTTTGATGTGGGACCTGCGCGCCTCGATGGCGAAGCGGTCGAGCTTTGCTGTCGTCCCGTTCGACGCGCTGCGACTTCACCTGATCAAGATCGCTTGCGCGGATGGACGAAATGGAGGCGCCGATACGCCTGCCGGCCTCCCAGTCATCCCAGACCCACAGACAAGCCCATCGTACGCATCGTCCTGAAACGCCCTTGGCGGCTCGTGACAATGAGGGACGGGGCGCCTAAGCGCGAAAACAAATCCGCCGACCGCACCCTGTACACGCCCGCCTTCCGTCACGACAGCTCACGGCCGGCGCATGCGCGGCTTGACCAGTCGCAAAGGCAATCTGATCGCCGCATCAGGCCGCCGATAGCGCCTAGCCGTGCGCCAAGCCCGCGCAACCGCGCGGCATGCAGACGGCAGGTGCTACGTGCTGTCCATGTCCTAAACGCCATGAGCAAACGGGCGGAATTGCGCGCGTCAAAAATGCCGGCGAGGATCCGATCGCTTGCCGCTGCGAGAGTTCGAAATTTTGTCGTCGGAGACATGCTGTACTGATCCAATGCCTGTAGGCCGCCGTACATCGCTGTGTCCGACAAACGCGTATGGTACGCGATAGAGACGAAAGGAACGCATTATGAAGAGGCTATTTATTGCATCCGCACTCGCCCTTTCTTTCGCAACGTATAGTGCTCAGGCAGCCGATATTGTCGATACGGCGCAGGCAAACGGACAGTTCAAGACGCTTGTCGCGGCGGTAACGGCCGCTGGCCTCGTTGATACGCTCAAGGGCGCCGGCCCGTTCACCGTTTTCGCCCCGACTGACGAAGCATTTGCGGCTCTTCCCGCTGGGACTGTGGAGGATCTTCTCAAGCCAGAAAACAAGGACAAGCTCTCGAAGATCCTTACCTACCATGTTGTTTCCGGCAAGGTCATGTCCAAGGACCTCAAGGACGACATGAAGGCGGCAACAGTAAACGGAGCTGAACTCAGCGTTGATCTCGACAACGGGGTCACCGTGAATGAGGCAAAGGTTGTGAACGCTGACGTATCGGCCGACAATGGCGTAATTCACGTCATCGACAAGGTGCTCATGCCTCCGATGTGAGGATAGCAAAAGCGCCCCGCCTTCTGAAACCACTGCAGATGAGCGGGGCGCTTCAAATAGACATGTCCTCGGCTTGGCAAAATCTTGACAGAGATTTCAAAAGCGTCTGCGCTCTCTTTCGGCCCCTGGCTTGTGTAAAGCGACCGGATTTGGCCCAACGGTATCTTGGCCTTTGCATCGTGAGGATCGGAGCGCTGCGTTTGCTTGCAAGTACGGGGATGGCGCGGACGGAAACAAACGTCCTTCTTGGCAAAAGGAGCATCCATGAAACGACTGTTCTTTCCGATGCGCGCCGCTGTGCTTGCAGCGATCATTTATGGGAGCGCACAAGCGGCATCAGCGACGCCCAAGGTTGTGAAAGTGGGCCCCGATCACTACCGTGGTACCTGGCTGGAAATAGGGCGAACACCAATGTTTCTGACGGATGGCTGCGTGGCAGGTTACTCGACCTACCGGCAGGGGGACGCACCAGACGAGGTGCTGGTTGAGGACGGTTGTCGGGAGGGTTCACCCGAGGGCGCACTCAAAACTGTTCGCGGCATTGGAAAGATCCAGGACTTCGGTTCGACGAATGCTAAAATGCGCGTACGTTACCCGTTCCTGATTACCTTCAACTACTGGATCCTTTATAAGGCTCCGGACAAGTCTTGGTTTATCAGCGCCAATCCGTCGATGACTGACCTTTGGATCTATGCGCGTTCTGTTCCCTCGAAAACGAAGCTCCAGCGCATGATCAGGAAGGCGAGCGAACTTGGTTACGACGTTGGAAAGCTCGAGTTTCCGCCTCAGTAGGCCATCTTAGGCGCGCTTGCCTTGTCGCGTGGCCGGATATTTCGGTTGAGCGTGTGCCTGGCACTATCACTGGCGCGGCACCTCAGTTCCAATTGTTGTTCGACGAGGCGTGTGTGGCGTGACTGACCGCGTATAGCTCTATGGCCGACAATAGAGAGCGGCGACTATGGCGGCCTCGGCATAGATTTGCCTGGGCGTCAAAAATGCGTGACAAGAAGCAGAGACCCGGTCGATCGTATCGAAACTACCAATCTATTGATGTCCCGTCATAGGCGAAGAAGCCGCCTGTATGGCCCGGCTCAAGACCGTCGAGCATCCAAAGAATCTGGCCGGCCGCATTCTTCGGTTCCATGCACGTCTGTCTTGATGAGAAGCCAGCAGACAGGGGCGTATCGACCGTTCCCGGGTGAACGGCGATGACCAAAGACCATGGGTTGGTACGAGTAACTTCTATTGCGGCGGTGCGGACAATCTGGTTGAGCGCTGCCTTAGAAGCCCTATATGAAATCCACCCTCCGAGCACATTATCATTGATCGACCCCACGCGCGCAGACAGCATTGCGACGATTACGCGCCTGCCTTTCGCCAGCAGCGGAACAAAATGTTTGAGTATCAGCGCAGGTCCAACCGCGTTTACTGCAAATTGCGTCATCATCGCACTTTGGGAGACTTGGCGAAGCGCCTTCTCCGGGCCGACACCATTTACGGTCAGCACACCCGTCGCACATATGATGAGATCAAACCTTTCCGCCTTGAGGGCGTCGGCAGCACGCACCACGCTCTGCTCGTCGGTAAGCTCAAGACCGTCATGGAAACGCGATAGGCAGACGATCCTGCCGCAGCGGCGGTCCATCTCCAACTGCCGCACGAGAGCCTGCCCTATTCCGCCGCTTGCCCCAATGACCAACGCACAGTAACCGGTATTCAACGAGCGCATGATCGTTTCGCTCATGTGGTGCCCTCTTGCCTGCACGATCGCAGTCGATCGTTGGCGTTTATTCCCGCGTGAGCTTGATGAAGCGCGCCTGCTTGTCTGCGGATGCCTCGAACGCGCCGGTAAACATGGTCGTTAGAGTTCGAGCGCCCTGCTTGCGGATGCCCCGCATCGCCATGCACATGTGTTCCGCCTCGACCATGACGGCCACACCAAGCGGCTGAAGGCACTCGTCCAGAGCCTTTGCAATCTGCGCAGTCATGGTCTCCTGGGTCTGCAACCTGCGGGCATAAAGGTCCACGAGACGGGCGAGCTTGGATAGTCCGACAACACCAGCGCTTGGAATATAGGCTATGTGCACGTTCCCGTGAAACGGGACCATATGATGCTCGCAATGCGAGTAGAACTCTATGGCCTTCACAAGGACCATATCCTTGTAGCCAGCGACATCGGAGAACGTCGTCGATAAGACGTCTTCAGGAACCAAATCATAGCCGGAAAAAAGCTCTCGGTATGCCTTGGCGACGCGTTTGGGCGTATCAAGCAAGCCTTCGCGGCTGGGGTCTTCTCCAGCCCACCGAAGCAACGTGCGTACAGCTTCTTCGGCCTCCTGTTGCGTCGGATTTTCTGCAACTGCCGAGTGGCAGCCTCTATCAACAACAGCATCCATAGACGTTCTCCTTGGCAATCTTTTCGCTATTTACGAGGAATGGGAGGGTTCGGATCAGCGCGTCCTTGCGGAAAGACGACCTACCGCGTGCCCCCTTTGCATCTTCGGCAGACAGAGCTCGATTTCGATCGTCTGCCGTTCATTGGCAATGCGCTCGAGGAATGAAGGCGGCAGACACGCCGATGGTCTCCCACGCGTGATAGCGGCCCAATTGCGCAGGCGACGCAGCACGGGTCGGCGCCGGGATTTTCTAAAGGGGTCGGCAGAGCCTGCCTGGAGCTGCCGTCACACCGGCGGAGCCTGTCGCGTGGTGATCAATTTATTCAGAGTGAGGAGCGCGAGCGGGGCCGGCAACCTCCGCATGAAAGCCACCACTCTCGCGGTTTCTTAAGGTCAGCGTCAGTCCGTAGACCTCGGCAATCTCAGACACGATTGCGAGCCCCAGACCTGAGCCGGCCTTCGAGCGATCGAACCTGACGCCTCGCAGCTTAAGATTTGAGAGATGCTCGGTTCTTACACCCGGGCCGTCGTCTTCAACGATCAACCGGTATTGGCTATCGTCAAGACAAGCGCTCACGATCACGCGGCTTTTCGCCCACTTGGATGCATTTTGGAGCAGGTTCCCTGCGATCTCGCGAAAGTCATGTGGATCTATCGGTACTGTAAGATTTGAAGGAATGTCAGCTTCCCACGTAAGGCACTCGCCCGCATGGGTATGCTGCAACATGTAGATCGTCTCTCCAACGATTTTCCCGACATCAGCATCGCCGGTGCGCTGGTCAGGGGCGGGCGTGATCCGGGCACGCGTAAGTTCATGTTCCACATGCGCGAGCATAGTATCGGCCAACTGATCGAGTTCGTCCGCGATTTGGACTTCTCCCTTCTCTCGCAGGGTGAGAGCGTTGTTGATCAGGACCGTAAGCGGTGTCTTCAGTCCGTGGGCTAGATCGCCTGCGCGGCCCCTTGCCTTCTCGATCGCCGACGCCTGGCTCTCCAGAAGCATGTTCAATCTGTCAGCGAGAGGTTGGATTTCACGCGGGTACGTGGAAGTCAGTTTGCCCGTCTTGCGATCGCGCAAGGCCTCAAGGTCCCGACTGATGCGATCGAGAGGCCTCAACACCACCCAGAGCTGACCGATCGACATTATTATCAATAGGACTGCGAGAACCGCGATATAGGGTGCAATATCGAACGCGAAGTCTTTACGTGCGCCGTCAACCTCGGCCGCATTTACCGCCACAGCAAAACGAAGGGGCCTTTTCCCCTCCGGTGCAGCCAGCAGCAGAACGCGCTCCTGGACGAGGACGTCCTTTCCTTCCGGTCCCTCAAGGCGGTATTGGTGAACTTCACTGACAGGTTGCTCGTCGTCCGGTAGCGGGAGAAGGTAGTCAAACAGCGATGCAGACCGCAGAACCTCGTTGTTCGATGGATCGTTGATCTGCCAGTAGAGTCCGCTGTAGGGGACCAGGAAGCGGTTGTCCTCCGGGCTGCCCGGCACGTGTATCCTGCCGTCGGGGGAGAAGCGTATGATCGCCGCGAGGCGTTTTACGTGACCGGACAGCTCCTGCTGGACACGCTGGCTGTAGTTCTCGGCGAAGACCTGCACCAGCGCTGCCGAGGCGAGCGCGATACAAAGTGATATCGAGATCACGGACGTCAGGACGAAGCGACGGTGGAGCGACCTCATGTTTCATCCGTCGCGATTTGATAGCCGAAGCCACGACGCGTAACGATAGCCTCGCGTCCAAGTTTCTTTCGCAACCGCCCAATCAAAACCTCGACGGAGTTACTCTCCCGTTCGAAATCCTGGGCGTAGAGCTGCTCGGTCAATTCGATCTGCGAGACCGCGCGATACCGGTTCTGCATCAGCACGCAAAGGCACTTGTATTCAAGGGGGGTGACGTCAACGGGTACGCCTGAAACCGAAACGGCCCGTCGGCGGGTATCGATCGAAACCGGACCGGAGGAAAGCACCGCACTGGCTTGCCCGGAATATCGGCGCAAGACAGCGTGTAACCTGGCAAGAAGTTCGGCGATACGAAACGGCTTGCCCAGATAGTCGTCGGCTCCGGCATTGATCCCCTCGACACGTTCCTCCCAGTTGCCTCGAGCCGTCAGAATGATCACGGGCATGTCGCGGCCGTTCGAGCGCCATCTGCGCAGGATTGAAAGGCCATCGATGTTGGGCAGGCCAAGGTCGAGGATTACCGCCGTGAAGTCGTCATGCTCTCCAGCGAACAGCACAGCCTCCCCGTCAATCTCGTGTACGACGCTGAAGCCTGCCCTCGTAAGATGCCTGATCACGTCACGAGCGATGAGCGGATCGTCCTCGGCCAGCAGAATTCGCATTATTCGTTCTCGACTTCGACGATCTCGCCGGTGGCGGCATCCACTTCCACTTCGCTGACTTTACCGCCCTTCCTCAGGACCTTGAACACGTACAATATGCGGCCGTATTCGCGCTCGGCACGCACGTCGATCAATTCGCCTGGAATCTTGCCCAGGACCTGTTCCTTCAGGACCGCCAGCGACAGGATTTTTCCCTCGCTGACCTTTCTTGGAAGGTCGTCATTCAAGAGCGTGGGCGGCGCGCGGCGTGCGGAAGGACCGTCATCGGCCCGAACGGCCCACATTGAAGCGGAAAGTCCCACAAGGAAGACAAGGAATTGGGCTGGGCGTTTAAGGCGCATATTTCGCTACTACCATTAGCGAGATGACAAGAACCTGACAATTTCGCTCAGGTGATCGTCAGCTTGCCTCTCGTAGCTTCCAAGTGACCAGACGAGCAATATCGCTCCTGGAACGTTGCGGAGACGAACGATGAAAAAGATCATCCTTGCTACCTTTTTGGTAACCACTGGACTGCTTGGCGCCGCCCACGCCGAGGAAGGCCAGGATTGCACACAGAAGGCCAAAGACCAATGGCTGAGCGAAAACGCGATCAAAGACAAGGCAAAGGCCGCAGGGATCGAGGTACGTCGGGTAAAGGTCGAGGGCAGTTGCTACGAGGTTTATGGGATCGACGCCAAGGGCAACAAGGTCGAGACGCTGTTTGATCCCGTGACAGGCACCGCAGTTAACAACGAAAGCGACTGACATGGGCGCGAACGAGTTGAAGGCGGCGGGCGCGGGCTCGCCGTCGCAGGTCACGGTCTGGGACCCTTTCGTGCGCTTGTTTCATTGGAGCCTGGTCGGGTTGTTCGCAGCCGCGTACCTTACAGGCGATGAATGGAAGCAGGCCCATGTCCTCTTCGGCTATTTAATCATATCCCTCGTGGGTGTGCGCGTCGTCTGGGGTTTCGTTGGCACAAAGCATGCTCGGTTCTCCGACTTTGTCTACAGTCCGCGGACCACCTTGGGCTTTGTTCGCGAGAGCCTGGCGATGAGAGCCAAACGATATATCGGGCACAATCCCGCTGGAGGGGCGATGGTCCTTGCGCTGCTCGGGGCGGTATGCGGTATCGTTGCGAGCGGATACATGATGACGACCGATGCTTTTTGGGGAATCGAATGGGTGGAGGACACCCACGAGATTCTGGTCAATATCACGCTCGGCCTAATCGTCCTTCATGTTGGGGGCGTCCTCCTCGCGAGCCTCGAACATGGGGAGAATCTGGTTCGATCCATGGTGACTGGGCGTAAGCGCGCGCAGTGAACCACCTTATAGCGGCTACGCCATCATCGCGGGACCTGTCGTCAACCGCAAGGTCCCGCGACGTCTTGGCGGCAGTCTGCCAACGCAGCTCTTCCTTCCACGCGCGCCTTTGCATGATCGCAGGATGCTCGCATGATCGGCGTAAGGTTCCGGCCGGATCGGCGCCTTGGCTTAAACAGCCGCGCCGACCAGCGCACCAATTTTCGCTGTTATTGCCATTGCGAGCGCCCCCCAGAACGTAACGCGCACCGTCGCCTTGGCGACATTTGCTCCGCCCACCCTCGCTCCAATCGCTCCGAGCACTGCCAGAAACGCGAGCGAAGCGATTGGCACGGCGTAAACCAGGACAGACGGTGGCGCGATGACCACCAAGAGAAGCGGCAGGGCAGCACCCACTGCGAACGTGAGTGCCGATGTCAGCGCGGCTTGGACAGGACGAGCCGCCATATGCTCGACGATACCGAGTTCGTCCCTTGCATGCGTATCGAGGGCGTTGTGAGACGTAAGCTGCTCTGCGACTTTCCTTGCCAGATCGGCTGTCAGGCCACGCCTGAGATATATCGCAGTCAGCTCAGCGAGTTCCGCTTCAGGCTGGGTCTCGAGCTCTCGACGTTCCCGCGCAAGGTCTGCGGCCTCGGTATCGGATTGCGAGCTTACAGAAACATATTCCCCAGCCGCCATGGACATCGCACCGGCAACCAGTCCTGCGGCGCCTGCCACCACGATTTGTGCGCTACCTGCAGAGGCAGAGGCGACGCCCATGATTAGGCTGGCGGTGGAAACGATACCGTCGTTTGCCCCCAACACTGCTGCCCGCAGCCAGCCGATCCGCGATACGAGGTGATTTTCGGAATGCAGTCTGCTCATGGGCTTCCTCATCAGATGCTTTGACGTTTCCTGTTGGAAAGCCGAACCGCTCGTCACGACTTCCTGGCTTATTATGCTGACAGGGATATTTCACGCGAAGGATGCGCTAGAAGCCGCAGCGTTTCACCCAGGCCGGTTCGCATGGGCCCTTTTCCCGAAGGGGCGAGCGTGTGCGATGCCTTCAGGTGCGGAGCCGTTCTTCTCTTGCCGATGCCGAAGCCGCGCGCCGGCAAGGGACGTGATGAAAGTGGCAATTCCCGGGACTTGCGCTAGAAGGTCTGCACGATGGTCTCCACCACCCGCGCGTGAAAAGGTCCTCGCCGGCATTGACGAACCGGCAAAAGCGCGCGGCATTTTTTCACAATTGCTGCGAGGACCTGTCGGTCGAGACGTCCATTGATTGGACCGCCATTTTGAAGATGGGCTTTCGCCAGATAGATGAACAGGTTTGCATTCGTTTTGGGCAGCGCGCGTACGATCTGACGGCGCTCGGGCTGCTGGAGGGCCCCCAATCGGTCGGCGAGCCCTTCGAACGCGCGCTCCGGCGCGTCCGAAGCATCAAGAAGGAACATTTGCACGGTCTTTGCCGGGACAGGCAGGAGATCCTGGGCGGCGTCGAGAAGCGCTCTTGCCTTCGAGGTGTCCTTTTTTACGAGCAGCGTTCGTCCATCCCGCTTTCCGTCGCGGTAAGCGGCGATCAGCGCGACAGTCGCGGCGGCGTCCCGCTCCTTTGCTGCGTTTTGCAGGATTTCGAGCGCGTCCGTGCTGTCCTGCACCGACTTGCGCCCGTAAAACAGAGCGTCGGCGAGCACAACGGGCGCTCCTGCAACATTTTCCTCCACGGCGTGGCGCAAGCGGCCAATGCCGCGCAAAGCCTTTTTTGCGGAAGGAGCAGACGCTTCAAAACGGCCGAGGGCGAGCAGTGCATTTGGGCTTCCGGTTTGAAGCGCCATGGTGAAGAGCCGCTCCGCCTCCTTCACGTCACGTTTGCCGAAGCGCCCTTCGCTATAGCCCTGCGCGAGCCGCAGGAGCGACATGACATCGCCCAGCGCTGCTGCGTCCTTGTAGTATTTCAACGCTGATGCTGGATCGAAGGGCACCACCTGCGCGCCGCCGTAAAGATCGCCCAACGCAAGCAGCGCTTCGGAGGAGCCGGTACGCGCGATGGCCGCAAGACGTGCCTGCGCCGCAGCCAGATCCTGATGGGTTCCTTGCCCGCGTGCCTGCATTTCCGCGAGGCGTATCATGGCCCCTATATTCCCGTGGCCGGCCGCCTTTTCATAATGATCGCGTGCGAGCAGATAGTCTGCTGTAACGTCTTCGCCGGCGGAATACAGGTCACCCAGACGCTTGTGGGCGGTGAGAGAACCAAGTTTGGCGGCCTTGTCCAAAGCCTCCAGCGCAAGCGCTGTGCACAACGGAATGCGGCCCGAGATGCACAGATCGGCCAAGCCGATCAGACCCGAAGGTTCGTTCAGCCTCGCTAGCTCTCTAAGACGGGCAAATCCGCCAGAAGCGTCGCGCGCGGTCCCTTCGCCACGGATCATCAACTCTGCTAGCCTTAGAAGGCCTTGCGGGTTTTGCTTTTGCGCTGCGGCACTGTAGAGCGAGAAAGCCTCCTGTGGATCGCGTGCCCGATCGACATCCGCCATCCGAACGAGCGCCGTTAGACTGCCCCGGGCCGATGCCTGGAGATAATAGACACGCGCACGCGCCGCGTCTGCTGGCAGCCCTTCGCGCCCTGAATAGAGGTCGCCAAGGGCAAGTGAAGCGGTATCCTGCCCTGCGCGTGCTAGCACCTCGAGTTCGGCGATTGCACCGGTAGGATCGTGCTCGCCGACCTGACCTCTTGCCCTCATCACGGCCAGACGAACCTTCGCGAGCCCATCACCCCTTTCAGCTGCCTTCCGATAATGATCGCGTGCCCGTGTGAAGTCTGGCGTCACCAGGTCTGCAACACCGGAATAAAGATCGCCAAGACGCAGGTGCGCGCGATTGGAGCCAAGCTGCGCTGCCTTCTCGAAAGCGGCGAGTGCGAGATCAGTTTGAACCGGCACGCGTCCCGACAGACAAAGATCTCCGATGGCCTCGAGCAGGCCGCGGTTGGGCAGGTTGGCAAGCGCTCTGAGCGCGGCCATGCCTGCACTGTTGTCGCGAGCGGTACCCTCGCCGAGGATGGTCAGCTCCGCAACGCGCAGCTTCCCTTCGAGGCTGCCCTTGGCTTGCGCCTCACGGTACAGGGTGTAGGCCCTGGCAGGCTCACGGGCCCTGTACAAATCTGCCATGCGTATTTGAGCACTGACCGAGCCCTGACTTGCGGCGAGTGTGTAATATTGAAGGGCGCGCACCGGATCGACCTGCGACTGCTCGCCCGCCCCAAAAAGGTCGCCGAGCGCAAGCGATGCATCCACTTCTCCGGCCCTCGCAAGCGCGTCCAACTGCGTTGTCGCGGCAGTGATATTGCGGGCCATGCCCTGACCCTTCGCCTGCATTTGCGCAAGGCGAACCTTCGCGGAGACGTTACCATTCTCAGCAGCGTGTCGGTAGTGCTCGATCGCCCTCCTGTAGTCCTGAGCCACGCCTTCACCGGCAGCGTAGAGCGCGCCAAGACGCACTTCGGCCGTCAGGCTACCTTGCTGCGTGGCCTGCTCCAGGTATCCAACCGCCTTTTCAGGTTCGGCTGGTATCGTGTCTCCTGCCAGATAGAGGCCGGCCAGCGAGACCATTGCTGCGCTTTCGCCCTGGCGGGCGAGCGCCGTCAAATCCCTCATGGCCGATGCAGTGTCCTGGGCCAGGCCTTGTCCGCTCGCCTTCATCTCCGCAAGGCGCACCTTAGCATCGACGCTTCCGCCGGCTGCTGCGCGGCGATAGTGGTCGAGCGCTTTACCGGGGTCGCGTGCCAGGGCCGTGCCTGCGGAATAAAGATCTCCGAGGCGCAGATGCGCATTGACCGAGCCGAGTTTGGCCGCTCTATCGAGAGCTGCAGACGCGATGCCGGTTTGCTGCGGTATGCGGCCGGAAAGACAGAGTTCGGCGAGTTTTTCGAGCGTGGCGCTATCGTCGCTTTCAGCGAGCGAATGCAGCATTTTCATGCCAGCATCGATGTCGCGGGTCGCCCCTTCCCCCCGAAGCAGCATCTCCGCAACGCGAAGCGTGCCTTCCTGGCTGCCCTTTTGTGAAGCCGTCCGGTAGGAGGTCAGGGCTCTTTGGCTGTCGCTCGCGCGATAATGGTCTGCAATGCGCATCCAGGCCGTCACGCTCCCCTGTTCAGCTGCCTTGCGGAAATAGCCGAGGGCGAGCGTTGCATCGGCGTTGTTGTCTTTACCGCGGGCGTATAGATCGCCGAGCGCAAGGGAGGCGTCGGGATCTCCGGCCCTCGAAAGGTCTGCGAGCTCGATGATCGCGGAGCGCGTATCGCGTGCAATCCCCTGACCGTTCGCCTTCATTTGGGCGAGCCGGACCCTCGCGTTGGCGCTCCCGCGTGCAGCGGCGCGTTGATAAAACGCGAAGGCACGCGAGTAATCGCGGTTTCGAAAGGACGGATTGGAAAGAATGTCGCCAAGCCTCTGATAGGCCGACGGGTTTGCCATGTCTGCCGCTTGCTGGAAGTAACGAAGGGCGAGAAGCGGGTCGTGTGCGACAGCGTTCCTGCCATCATAGAGATCGCCTAAAGCCAGCAGCGCATTGCTCTGCCGCCCTTTTGCAAGCTTTAGCAACTGGCTTTTGGCGGCAACCACATCCTGCTCAACGCCCTGCCCTCTTGCTTGCATTTCGGCCAATCGTACTTGGGCTGAGACGCTCCCGTGCGCGACAGCACGGCGATAGTAGTCGCGCGCAAGAGCAAAGTCCTCCTCCTTGAAGTAGTGTTCCGCGATCCGCACCAGTGCTGGAAGGCTGCCGCCAGAGGCGGCCTTAAGGTAGTAGGCAAGGGCGAGTTCGGGATTGGCGGCTGTGACTTCGCCCTCGCCGTAAAGATTGCCGAGTGTGAGGGAGGCTTGGGCGTTCCCGAGTGCGGAAAGGATGTTGAGTTCGGCTTTCGCCGTAGCGAAATCCTGAATGAAGCCTTGACCCTTTGCCTTCATTTCCGCAAGCCGCACCTTTGCTTGGCCGCTTCCTTTTTGTGCAGCCGCCCGGTAACTGTCCACTGCCCGACGATAGTCGAGGGCTTTGCCCTCACCAGTGGAAAAGAAATCCCCGAGCCGAACCTGCGCCGTGACGGAGCCCTGACGTGCCGCGAGCGTGTAGTAGTCAATGGCGTGTGCCGGATCTGCAGGCATATCCTCTCCGCGCCCGTAAAGGTCACCCAGGGCCAAGGATGCGTCGGCCTCGCCGGCCGTTGCAAACTTGTCCAGCTCCGCCACGGCCACGGTGGTATTGCGCTCCATGCCCTGGCCCTTTGCCTGCATTTGCGCAAGGCGCACCATCGCCACGATATTGCCCTGCTCGGCTGCATGCCGATAGTGATCGATCGCTATCTTAAAGTCGGCCGGCACGCCCTCGCCTGCGCAATAAAGGTCGCCCAGGCGCACAAATGCCGTTAGACTTTCGTGCGCTGCCGCTTGCTTCAGATATCGCAGCACTTTTGCGGGATCGGCAGCCACCACGTCGCCGTCCCTATAAATCCCGGCGAGCGAAAGCATCGCTGCGGTCTCGCCTTGGCCAGCGAGCATGTCTAGATCTCGTATCGCCGATGCGACATCTCGCACCGTCCCGTGTCCATGCAGTGTCATTTCCGCCAGCCGCACTTTGGCGTGGGCATCGCCACGCTTGGCGGCTTGGCCGTAGTGATAAAGGGCTTGGGTAGGATCCGCCGCCAGCGCGGTACCTTCGGAATAAAGATCGCCGAGACGCGAATGCGCGCTGGTGGAACCGAGCCGCACCGCCCTGCCGAGAGCCGCTTTCGCAAGATTGTCTTGCGTCGGCACGTGTTCAGATAGGCAGATTTCGGCGAGTTCTTCCAGAATACGGGGATTGTCGCTCGTTGCCAGCGACCGCAGCGCCGCCATTGCGGCTTGGTCATCGCGCGCCGTCCCCTCTCCGCGCAGCAGCATCTCTGCAACCCGAAGCTTACCCTCAAGACTGCCCTGGTCCGCGGCCGAGCGATAGGAGACAAACGCCTGCGCCGGGTCCCTTGGGACAAGCACGCCACGAGCATAGAGCGTTCCAAGCCCGACGAGCGCTTCGCGATCGCCATAAGCGGCGGCGCGCTCATAGAGCAGTCGAGCCCGCGCACCGTCCGGCTTTTCTCGCACCGGATCGATTTCCGCTTCGGGCTCCGATAGTGCCAGGATCGCATCCGGCCCTGAGCGCTCGACCATGCGATCGACCTCAGCGACAAACCGATCGACAGAAGCGCGGCCGATACGATTGGCAACATAGAGATCGGCAAGAATGGACAAGCTGCGCCCGAGCGCGGGTTGCACTCCCGCCGATTGCGCGACACGCTCCGTGCCAATGCGGGCACTCTCGTCGCGCGCAAAGGCTGCTGGTGATCCGGCAATTGCGGCGACGCCGCCAAGCGCCACGGCGAGCCAGAAGCTTGGCCGTGCGAGCATTATCCGCCCCCTGGTGCCCCACCCGTCCATACGGAGCGGTTGAGCGCCCTCAATCGCCTGGCCGCGCGCCATCCTGCCGCGATCAACCGATCCGGCGCGGGTGCGACGGGAAGCTGGCTTCCTTCGATCAGCTCTATGAGCCGTTGCGGCGTTTCACCGCTCGTAACAACGATCCGCGACAACGTGAACAGATCCTCCGTGACGTCGCTAAGGGCATGGCGCACACGGCAGGCGGCGAGATAGCCCGCTTCCTGCACGATCCGTCGCGTTGCACGTGACGCATAGCCGTGCGGATAGGCAAAGGTTGCCACGCTCTCGCCAAGGCCATCCTCAAGCGTACGCTTGCTGTCTTCTATCTCTTGTCTGGCGCGTGAGTGGGAAAGCGTGTCGAGTTCCAGATGCCTGACCGAGTGGGCACCGATTTCGACACCGGCACCGTGAAGGTCGCGTAGGCCGGGCCAGTCGAGCATGGGACGTTCACCTTCGCCGAGGTCCGTCAGCCAACGAGCCGTTGCCCCGACAAGACCTGAGACCACGTAGAGGGTTGCTGAAAATCCATGTCTTGCGAGGACAGGCATCGCACCCTTCGCAAAGTCCTTCAGCCCGTCGTCGAAGGTGACAACGCACGTTCGCGGCGGCACGCGCCAGCCCTTGTGGCGCAATGCGGCGAGCTCACCTAAAGTGATGGCGCGATAACCACGATCGTATAATGCGCCAAGCTGTGCGCTGAACTGCTCGGGCTTCACCAGCCAACGCCTATAGGCTGGCGCACAGTCTTCTCCCACACTGTGATAAAGCAAAATCGGGATCGACGACATGTCAGGCCTTCCTTTCCGCCTTATCTTGACCGGAAAGCTCAAGGCTGAAGCGTTCGCCCCGACGGCAACGCATGCGGCTGCGAATGTACCCCGACAGCCCCGCAAGTATGCCGAGGCGCTCCATCCATATCAACCTGACCGGATAGTCAGGCGGCAATCTGCGCGTCTTTTGCGAGGTTGGCCCTGCCATGTGAAGAACACCGGCAGGAAGCGCAGCCAGCAACCGAAGGATCAGGTGAGGTCTGTCCACGACGATTTTCGTGAGGTAGGCACCAAGGCCCATGCCGTAGGAATAGGCCTGCCGGCGCATGCCCTCCTCGCTGCGGCGATGATAGTGCCAGACGATACCTTGCGGTTGATAAACGAGGCGGAAGCCTTCATTGATAATGGAGAAAAAGGCGGCCAGGTCGTCACCGCCGCGTGCCAGCGTTCCTGCGCCGAGGGCGGCATCGAAGCCCCCCATTGAACGCAATGCCCGCACGCGAAAAGCCATGTTCGCACCTGAACCGAATTGGCCTGCAGTGAAGGGGAAAAGCACTCCTTCCGGCCGATGCTCCCTAAGGTCATACGCCCGGCGCGTCAGTCCCTTGCCGAATCCGCCATGCCGTTCGGTCCAGACCTGGGCACGGGTTTCGAGCTCCGCCGGCAGGATAAGCCCGGTGACGCAGCCAACCGATCGGTCATCCTCCATTGGCGACGCCATGGCTGAAACCCAGTGGGGATCGACAACGACATCATCGTCGGTGAACAACACGAGTTCGCTGGTCACGTGACGCAGGCCCGTGTTGTGGGCCCGTCCAAGCCCCGGTATCGGCTCGACGACGTGGCGCACCTGGCTGCGGTATCGCGATGCCAACAGATCCGACGTTGCCGTGGAGGTGGGTGCGTTGTCGACGACAATCACTTCGTCGGGCTTGCGAGTTTGGTTTGCAAGAGAAGCAAGGCAGCGGTCGAGGCTGTCGGCGCGCTCGCGCGTTGCAATCACCACCGCCACCCTCTCGTTCGATGGCGACGAAGGCTCATCGGCCGGTGGCACGGAATAGGCAGACCCAATGGCCGAAATGAGGTCGGCGGGATGGATGACCGGCCCTGGATGTTCGAGTTCCAGGATCATCAGCGGATGGGCTCCGGAACGCACAAGGCAGAAGATCCCCGCATAGGAGAGTGTGTCCGAGCGTGTCAAATCGATCGTCGGAAGCGGGCGGGTGACGTCGATGCTGACGATCTTCGTCGGGCGGAAACGCTCTGCGCTCATCGTTTGCTCCCCATCCGCGGGACCGTCGCAAGAGCGTAGCCCGCCGTGGTAAAGGCAAGGCCTGCGATTATGCCCGCCGCACGTGTCATGCCCCACGGATCGAACCGCAGCAGGGAGTCGAGAACACCCCGCATGACCCCGCTGGGAAGGGTGCGGGTCACATAGGTTCGCTCCGCCACAAGGGCCTTTCCAACGCCGGCGCGTTGAACGACGGCACGCTTGGAACGGCCTTCGGCAATACAACGCTTGCGATAGTATCTCCAGCATGCGCGCGCGCTTTCGACATGGTGGTGCACCATCGCTGACGGATCGTAGAGGATCTGTGCCTCAGGAAAAATATCGCCTGCCCGGATGGAGAGTTCCGTTTCCTCACAACCTGCAGCGTCTTGTCCGAACCGTCCGATGCCCTCTTCAAACCCGCCGATGGCATGAAACAGCGATCGACGAAAGGACATGTTGCAGCCTATGGGATTGCGGACCGGATGCAGTTCTTCCGGCTGGCCACGATAAGAACAGCCGACCACCCACTGGAACTCCTCAGGAAACCACCGCGGGCGCATGCCCTGCCAGCGCGGCACCACCTTGCCGCCAACGCCGATGACAGTCGGGTCCGCATAATGCACCGCAAGTCGGGCAAGCCAGTCGGGATCAGCGACGGCATCGTCGTCCAGGAAGGCGATGACATCCGTGCGGCAGACCCGAATTCCGCTATTGCGCGCACCTGAAAGGCCGCGTGCAGCGCCGTTTTCAATGACGTTGATATTGACGAATGCACTGGCAATCTCGCGCAGCAGGGCATCATTGTGATCGATTACAACGACGACCTGATCGGGTTGGCGCGTCTGAGTGAGAATGGATCGGATCGCGTCGTGAAGCTGACCGCGACGCTCATCGCTGAATGCGCAGATAACGACGGCAAGAGAAGACATGGCATGCCCTCAGCCCGTTTGCCGCGAGCGTTTGCGTACAGGCGTACTGGCAGGGATGAATTCGGCCAAGCCAAGCCGGGCGATTGTCTTCAACACGCGCCAACCATCCGGAAAGGTTCGCAGATTGCTGACGCCATGAACCCGCGCATATTCCCGGCTTGGCACCTCAGTGACGGCAAGACCGGCCTGAAGAGCGCGGATGTTCATATGGGTCTCGATCTCGAAGCCAGTTGCGCCGTCAACGCCAAGATGAGGTAGCGCATCGCGCCAGAACGCATTATAGCCATAACACAGATCGCTGAAACGACCACCGAAGCGCAGGCGCACCAATTGTAGCAAGCCCCAGTTTCCGAGCCGGCGGTACCATTCCATGTCTCGTGTGTCGCCCCCTTGTAGGAAGCGCGATCCCTTTACGAAGTCGGCGCCAGCCAGGAGGGCTCCGACGAATGCTGCCATTTCCGCGGGGTCAGCCGAGCCATCGGCGTCAAGCGTAATAAGGATGTCCCCCCTGGCCGCGGCAAAACCGGCGGCAAGCGCCGCACCTTTGCCTAGGCGGGCTTGTTCGACGACCACGATGTCAGGCAAGATACTACGTGCGACGTCGACCGTCCCGTCAGTGGAGTTCCCATCGACGAGGATGACCTCATCGATCCATCCGGGGATGCGCGGCAGCACATAGGGCAGGTTCCTGGCCTCGTTCACCGTCGGGACGATGACGCTGACGCGAGGCACCGACATCGCCCGAATTGTCTCATTTTGACGCACGGTTTTCCTGACAGCAGACTGAACCTGATCACTCATCGGACTCCAAGCTCCTACCGATCCGCGAACCGCAAGACGTCTTGCGCTCCGGATGTCTGTTTGACTCTGGATTTAAAGAATTTCTTCTCGCGTATTAAGAATTTATTACAATAATATTTCTTTGTAAACGACCCTAGATTGTTGGGTTGTCGTAGAAAATTATGATTAAATTTGCGACGAACTCAGCCAAAATTCAGGAATATTTTTCTTTATGGCATACTCAATAATGCGGACGGGCGATTTCGAAGGGCTACCGCGATTCTTAATTATAGTCACAAATGATTATACTTTCATCGCATGGTTCATCATTTTGGGTGAGAACAAACCAATACCGCGGCGATATTGAAATGCTTCTTTCGCGGTACGAAAGCTGCAAGCGGCGATAGCGCCGGGGTGCGATTTGGCGTATGATAAATCGATTATGACCTAACGCGTTGGTGCGTTTGACATCCATTGAGGTCAAGTTGCAGCCGAAACGACATAGCGCCCGGAACAAGATCGTCGACCCCGTGACGGGGTGGATGGAGTTGATGGCAGAATGGGACGCGCTCGCAGCTGCCTTGGACAACGCGCGTGCCCGCGCTGCTGGTGAGGGCGAAGCGGCAATCCTTGAACAGATGCATGACCTGGAAAAGCGGATCAGCGCGTTCCTCGGCATGGCGGCTCGCGCCCGCCAGCCGATAGACGGTCCCCTTGTCGTGGGGACTCTTGTCAGCCACAAGCGTGACCCGACGGCAGAGAGCTTTTGGGCGTCATCCGGAAAGAAAGGCCACTAGTCGGGGCCAGGCCGTCACACAGAACGTCGCGACCGAAAAGCCACTCGCCAAGAAAAGTGCGCGCAAACAAATGCCGCGAACGCCTGCCGCACTTGCCATTTGCGCAGCGCCAAGCATCGCGAGCGAGGCAAGCCCACTCCACAGTCCCGTGGCCCCGGAACTGTCCAGAATAGCCGGGTCCGCTGGCGCGGCCAACAAGCGCACGTATATGACGACAGCGTCCTCTTCATCCTTTTCCAGATCAAGGTTGAAGGAACGAATGCCCTTCAGGCTGGCCAGATTGCTGCGAAAGTGCTCCAGTTTTGCGCGCTCGTAGCGGTCGCCCTGGCGAAACGGCACCAGGTCGCGAAGATCGTCTGCGTTAACCGGCAAGCCTTTGAATACGACCTTTCCGAAATGACAAGGCGGTCCCATTTCGACAGTGAAGGACGCGATGGCGGTGCCATTGTCCGATGGTGTCCAATTCATGGTTTTCAACCTTGCCAGCGCGAAATCCTGTTCGCCGATGCGATCGAGAACTTGGCGCGTGAACACCCTTGCCGCCGACGCGGTCGCAGGCTGGCCGACAAACGCGCCCACCCGTGCGGCAAGATCGGCAACGCCGGTCGGACCGAGTTCGTCCTGTTGTACCCCTTTCAGTTCCACGGATCCGACCGTGAAGGCTTGCCCAACAACTGGCTCCAGAACGAGACCTGAGCTTGTGGGCGCCGTTGTCACTTTTGCATTCAGGTATCCGCGTTCGATCATGAGTTGACCCAGCCGCAGCCGTTCTCGCTCGATCATTTCGCTTTCTTGGGACGGCGCGCTTGCCGATGCGATCAGCGTCGGCAATTGGAACGCTCGCCGCAGAGCGCCTGCAATTTCCGCCACGGGGACATGTGCGGTGTCCAGCCTTACCTGAGCGCCGTTGGCCGGTGCGACGAGACCGGTCCATCCAAGCGCGATCGCCAACGCCAACACCTTATGCCGCTGGCCGGTGCTCCCCATGGGTAGCTTGCGTTTGTACAACTTGGTGAATGGATCGGGCACCGCTGACTCTCCAACGTGCCGAGAGTAAAGCACAGTATGCCAGCGGCCCGTGTATCGTCCAATCGGACTAGCCCGTCTTGACAGGCTTCGGATCGTTTCATTCGTGATGCCTTCGTCCTATGATTGCGAGGTTCATCCAGCCTTGTCGATACGAAGATGGGGGTCGGCAGCATGATTGTGGACACGACATTGCCACTGGCGCAAGGGGCAAATGCACCTGCCCGAGCGTTGTTGACAGGGGGGCCTGATACGCTCTGGGCTAGACTTTGGCGCCAGGATCCTTTCGCGCTAGCCACGCAGTCGCCGCACTGGGCCACGGCCCTCACCCGTGCCGGCGGCTTTCGGTGCGACACGCAGGTCTTCCGCTTCAGTGACGGCAGCCATGCTGCTCTTCCGTTCTTTACGAAGGGCCGAGGGTGGCTTTCCTATGGCTGGTCACCGCCACCGGCATGGGGTTTTGGCGGGCTCGTGTCGGATGGTGACATGACGCCCGCAAAGCTCGACACCGTCCTTGCCCGAATGGAAGGCCTTTCCTGTCTCGGCGTCAGGATACGACCGAACCCGCTTGCCGCTGACCTTTGGGCCGCGGCAAAGAGGCCAGGCTGGACAGCAATCCACCGTCTTGCGCATGTCATCGATCTATCGGGTGGCTATGAGAGCGTACAACGGCGCTTCCGTTCCAACGCAGGGACCTACATTCGCCGCGCGCTGAGACATGGCGTGCAGGTCGAACGCGGCAACAACGAAGAGCTGATCGCTGAATTTCACGCCCTTCTCGGCCTTTCCCTGTCGCGCTGGGCGCGCAAACAGCATGAGCCAGCTACCCTCGCGCGCTTGCGTGGCGCTTGGCGTGATCCGCGTCGAAAGTTCTCCGCGATGGCTGCCTCGCTAGGCGAGCGGTTCAACCTTTATGTCGCCCGCATCGACGGCCGGCCCGTCGCCGCGATCCTGGTCCTTTCCGGGCCTCAGGCACACTATACGCGCGGCGCTATCGATGAAGCCTTCGCTGGCGACAGCAGGGCTGCCTACCTCCTTCAGGCGATTGCGATCGAGGATGCGTGTCGGGAGGGCAGTACGCATTACCACATGGGGGAAACGGGGAACTCAACCTCGCTCGCACAGTTCAAATCGCGGTTTGGCGCCGTCCCGGTGCCCTACGCGGAATATTGCTACGAGCATGTTCCACTCGCGCGGCTCGACAGCTTTGCTCGCACTTCGGTTAAAGGATTATTGGGGTTTCGCGATGTATCGTAAGTGGCTGGCCGCGATTGCGGGGGTAGTTTGGTTCCTTGTCGTCCCACCGCTTGCGGCCAGCGCCGGCGATCCCGTCCCGCTTGCAGGCGGTGGGCCGTGGCGGCTGATATTTTCGGATGAGTTCGACGAACAGGCCCTCGACCTGCAGCGATGGACGACCTGCTACTGGTGGAACAAGGACGGTTGCACCAACCTTGGAAACGCCGAACTGCAATGGTATCGACCTGAAAACATTTCCGTTGACGGTGGCCTTTTGCGCCTGACGGCGCAGCGCAGGACGGTGAAAGGTCACGAAGGACGCCTGTTCGACTATACATCGGGCATGGTTACGACCGGTCGGGACTATGACGAGCTACCCCGGCCCTCGCGCATGCGCTTTCGATACGGCCATGTCGAAGTCAAAGCGAAAATCCCGGCGGGCAAGGGTTTCTGGGCCGCCGTCTGGCTCTTGCCAGAGACCCGGCAATCCCGACCGGAAATCGACATAATGGAAGTGCTCGGCGATTCTGCCACGAAGCTGCGCATGCATTATCATTATATCGATCGTGCCGGAGAAAAGCGAAGTGCTGGCAAGGACGTGAAAGCGCCGAACCTGGCAGCAGACTGGCACGTTTACGGCGTGACTTGGGACAAGGACCTGATCGCCTGGTATCTCGATGGCAGGGAGGTCTGGCGCTACACGGACGCAGCGACGATTTCAGGGGAGGACATGTACCTCCTGCTCAACCTGGCCGTTGGCGGCGAATGGCCCGGCCCTCCCACCAAAAAGACGAAATTCCCATCCGACTACCTCGTCGACTATGTCCGCGTCTGGCAACGGAGCACGCGGTGATGGCGAACGCTCTAGGTCCTGCCTCTGTCGGCCTGCCATCGCTGTCTGGAGTGCGCCGGCTGTTCACTGTTCTTCTGCATTCTCCGCTTCTTCGCAATGGCTATGCGTTGATTGCGAGCGCCGGGGTGACCTCGGTGCTCGGTCTTGCCTTTTGGGCGCTGGCAGCTCGCTTCTATTCGCCTGCGCAAGTCGGCATCGGTGCGGCTCTAGTCTCTACGATGTTGACGCTTGGCAATATATCCCAACTCAACTTTGGCAATCTGCTGAACCGGTACCTGCCTTCTGCGGGGTCTGGCGCTTTGCGGCTGATCCTGGCGGCATATGCGATTGCCGGTGCTGCCGCTGTGCTCCTCTCGAGCCTCGCCATCGTCTTTATCTCGTCCTTTGTCAGCGACTTGGCGTTCCTGCGCGAGGAGCCACTTTCGGCAGCAGGATTTGTGGTGGCGACACTTGCCTGGACACTCTTCGCTCTGCAGGACAGCGTGCTGGCCGGATTGCGCCACGCGATCGTGGTGCCATTCAAAAACAGCGTTCTTTCGGCCGGCAAGCTCGTGCTGCTGATGCTTTTTGCCGGTTCTTCGCTCCTCGGGTCCGGTCTTTTCGCTGCCTGGGTGCTACCGCTTCCCCTGCTGATTGCTTTCGTCAACTGGCTCATTTTCTTTCGATTTCCGCAACGCCAGCGGCCGGACGAGACATCTGCCCTATCCTGGCGCACTTTTGCCAGATACTTCGGGTGGGACTATCTTGGAACGCTCGCCTCCATGACAACCATGGGGAGCGCTCCGCTCGTCGTATTGCATTACGGCAGCGCCAAAGACCTCGCGGTCTACTATATCTCCTGGGAAATCGCCTACAGCGTCTATCTCATCAGCCGGTCAATGGGTATTTCGCTGCTTGCTGAAGCGGCCTTCGATGAGGGGCGGTTGCGCCGGCTTGCGATCGATGCAACGATCTATACGCTCATCCCGCTGACGGGTGTTGTCGCGGTCATTCTAACCGCAGCGCCATTGCTGTTGCCCATGCTCGGCGCTCAATACGCCGGGGCAAGCTCGGCCGTCTTGAGATTTCTTGCGCTATCGTGTCTTCCTTGGGGACTTGTCACGCTCATGCTTGCAATCGCACGGGTAAAGGGCCAAACGCAGGTCGTGGCAGCCGCGCAGGTTACGACGCTTTTCATTGTGCTCGGTCTTGGAACGCCTCTTGTCATTGCCCACGAGGCCAGCGGAATGGCCATTGCCTGGCTTGTCGCCCATTGTGTGACCGCTGTGGGTCTGCTGGCCGGCCTCTTCCGTCAGCTCGGTCCCTCCGGTCGTACAGACCTTCTCCTCTCGCTGCTTTCAGCACTCGCCAACCTTTGGGGCAAATTCGCCCAAGACAGGCCCGCAAAATCCCGTCCGGCATTGGAAACGGTCGTCACTGACTTCTGCGCTTTGATGGAAATCGATACCCCCGATCCGCAAACCATTCGAGAGTTCGGCCGCGAGAGCGACGTGAGGACGGCTGTCTTCAAGACATCGGGAGCAGATCCGAAACGTCTCGTCTTCAAGAGCGCGACGTCCGACGCGGGAAGCGCCGCGCTCACGCGCCATATTGCCCGTAGCCAGGAACTTGCCAGCGATCCTGCTCTTGCTGGACTGAACATCGCCGTGAGCCGTGTCCTTGCCAGCCAGTCGGGGCCGGCAAGCGTCAGGCTGATCGAGGTGGCGTTGGAGGGGGAAGATGGCCGCTCTATCCTTACCGCGCATGAATGCGACCCGTCGGCACTCGCAGAGGCGATGAGCATGATAGGCGGCATGCACCGCAGAACGGCGTCAAGGCGGGTTATCGATGAGCGGTGGCTTGCTCGCTGGATAGATCAAGGTTCGCAGCTCGTTGCGTCTTCTCGGTCCGTCCTGATGGACACCTCGGCCCGAGCCGCAGCACTGCACATATTCTGCGGCGGGCAAAGGCAGTTCTGGGGGGGCCTGTCGCTGCCCCTCGGACTGGGCCATGGCGACCTATGCCCTGGCAACCTGCTCTTCGTCCGCGACACGCTGGAGCATAAGACCAGACTAAGTGCGATTATCGATTGGGAAACAGCATCTTGGGAGGCTCCGCCCGGTCTGGATGAGATTTTCTTGTTGCTGACGGTCAGGGCGCAGAAAAGCGGACAGGAACTGGGTTTTGTCGTACGGGACTTCCTGGCCGACCCCGTGCTAACGCCGCTCGAGCAGCAGGCGATGCCGATATTCCAATCCATCGCCTGCACGGCCTATGGCAGTCTTTCGCGTCCTGTTGTCCTGAGCACCCTCGCCGGCCTTGCTTGGTGGCGACACATTGCCTGCAACATCAGCAAATCAACGAGATTCTCGGACAACGCTCTTTGGGTGGCGATCAACATCGATCTCGTCCTGGCATGGTATGGCGGGGAGACATTGAAAGCGCCGTCGGCGCCCCTCAGGCGTTGGTATGGATATGCGCGAGCCCCCTCATCGGGTCGGCGCGCGGACCGGCTTGGGACATGACTCTTTCCTTGCGACTGCGCGCCATTTCACGGGGTGCGGTATCGTGCACCACCTGCAGCGTGCAGTCGATCGCCCTTTTCATTTTGCTGTCGGTGGCGCTTGTGGTCTGGTTGCGGGCACTGCCGTTTATCGATCCCGAACGCATGACAGACCGTGGGCTTATTTCCGTTCTGTCGCCGCCGTTCCATCTGTCGCTCACGTTGGTCGCCGCCGGCTTCGCATGGCAGATGTCCTACGGGCGGCCAACAGGTGTGCTGCCGTATCTGTATCTCCTTGCGCTTGTCTTGGTCCTGCACGCAACACCTGCCCTGGTCTACGGGACGCTGCGCTATTCGTGGGCGTGGAAGCATTTGGGCATCGTTGACTACATCCAGCGGCACGGGGCTGTCGATCGCAGCATTCCCTTCCTTGCCGCCTATCACAATTGGCCTGGACTCTTCGTGGCCACGGCCTGGTTGTCGGACCGCTTCGGAATGCGCGCCGTTGACCTTGCTCCTATCGTACAATTCACGCCCGTCGCGCTTACGCTGGCACTTCTCGTGGCGGTGATGACCCTGTTGCGCACGTTCACCGGCGATCCCCGCCTGTTGCTGACGGCGGGTTGGCTGTTCATCGTCGCCAATTGGGTCGGGCAGGATTATTTTTCACCCCAAGGCGTCACTTTCCTTGGCTACGTCATACTTCTAGGCCTGTTTCTCGGGCCGTTACGAAAATCCGCAATTCCATGGGCCACGCACCGCCCGGGTTTTCTCGCATTTCTCGGGCCAGCCGCCGGCCTGGGGCGACCGGCTTGTGCCGTCGGCGCACCGTTACGGTTGGTTTCGGCGATCGTCGCCCCGATGCTCATCATCGCCATCGTCGTCACGCATCAACTCACGCCCATTGTCATCATTCTCGCCGCATTGGCGTTAGCGGCGCTCGGTTGGATCTCACTGTCCTACTTTGTGTTTGCCGTTATCGCCGAAGCCATATGGTTACTATGGGGGGCCGCTCCGTTCGTTCTCGAGCACGTCCGAGGCGAGCTCTCGACGCTGGGTTCGCTGACAGAGGCAACAACGAAGCTTGCGAATGTCACGGCGGTAAGCGCTGATCGCGCCGTCGTGGTTCTCGTAGGACGCGTTTTGTCTGCAGCCATCTTGCTTGCGGGCCTTTATGGGGGATTGCGGCGGCTTTTTTCCGGATTTTGGGACGTGACTGCCGTCGCCCTTGCACTCGCGCCCACCCCGTTGCTGCTGATTGCCTACGGCGGGGAAGCCGTATTCCGCGTCTACCTGTTCGCGCTGCCGTTTTTCGCCTTTTTCGGCGGCGCAGCATTCTTTCCATCGCAGCAGCATGGCAGATCCGGGCTTATTTTTCCTGTTCTCACCTTGGCGTGCTTGCTTTCAGCACTCGGCTTTCTTTTCGCCAACAACGGCAAAGACCGCGAGTACCGCTTTGCCCTTGACGAGATCGCGGTCGCTCAATGGGTCTATTCGACGGCACCGAAGGACAGTCTATTAATCGAAGGCGCCCGCAGCTATCCCTCTCAGTTCATGAACTACGAAAACTTCTCGTACCTACCCATTTCCGAAGAGAGCGCGGCAACAAGGAAGATGATAGTGGCAGACCCTGCGGGCGTGTTGTTCAGGTGGATGGACGACCCGCGCTGGAAGGATGCTTACATAATTCTGACCACAAGCCAGAAGGCATATCTGGAAGCAGGCGGCTACATGCAAATCGGCGACTTCGACAAAATAAAGAACGCACTGCTTGCTTCTCCGCGTTTTCGCGTTGTGCGTGCCTCATCCCACGCAATCGTCTTTCGCATCTTGTCCGACACCCCGCCGAGAGATGGCTACGGCGGTGGTGGACACTGACCGATGCCGGCAAGATAGAGACGCATCTGACAGGAATGGACGAGGACGCACCGGACGATCGCGCGGAAGACGACGGCGGGGATGGCTTCAGGAAACGCCTCTCAGGCCCTGCCCACGGCGCGCTATGTCGTCAAGCGACGTCTACCAGGGTCGTTTGCCGGACCCTTGTTTCGGCGCAAGTCGACGCGAGCACAACTATTGTGATTTCGTCGAAGACATCGACGCACTGGTACCGTTTACGTGATGGCTTGAACGGATCAATCAGATCAGGTCACGTCATGCGCTAGTTCAGAAAAGGCACGTATCGCACGCTGGCGAGCGCTCGAATGGTCGATCATTCGCGCAGGATATCCGTTGGTTGTCGATCCGCCAAGATGGGCGGTTTGCTCCCATGGGCGGTGAACGAGCTTGCCGGGCAGGTGCGCCAGCTCCGGGACCCATTGGCGAACATATGTCCCGTCGGGATCGAACTTTTCACCCTGCGATACGGGGTTGAAAATTCGAAAAAAAGGAGCCGCATCCGCCCCGCAACCCGCAACCCATTGCCAGCCTGCAGGGTTGTTTGCCGGATCTGCGTCAACGAGCGTATCCCAAAACCACGATTCTCCTGCACGCCAGTCGATCAGAAGGTCCTTCACGAGGAACGACGCAGCGACCATACGGACGCGGTTATGCATGTAACCAGTAAACCAAAGTTCTCGCATTCCGGCATCTATAACAGGGTAGCCAGTCCTGCCCTGCTGCCATGCTGTCAGCGCCTGGCTATCGCTAAGCCACGCGAAGCGATCAAACTTCTTTTGCAGGTTTCGTACCGAAATGTCCGGATTGTAATATAATTGATGATAGCAGAATTCACGCCAACCGAGTTCGGACCGAAATTTCTGAAGATTGCGCATGGAGTCTGGCGAGGCTTGCGTATGGGTCGCTTCGCTCACCACATGCCAGATTTGGCGAACGGAGATGTTTCCGAAGCGCAGATACGGTGACAGACGTGATGTTCCCGGCCTATCGGGCCGGTCCCGAAAATCTGCGTACTGTCCAAGTCCTTCATCGATAAAGCGGCTCAGGCGAGCCTGGGCACCTGGCTCTCCCCGCTGCCATACCGTGCGAAAGCCCGCTGCCCAGTCGGGTGCGGCGGGCTCAAGCTCCAACTTCTCAAGCACCGCGCAAGCCGTCAGGAGGGGGCCGGGGACGTCATAGAAGTTCACATGCGAGGGCACTGGCAATGGTGCTTCTGGTTCGCCAGACGCCTGCGCGGCGCGCCAGAATGCGGAAAAAACTCGAAACGGAGCGCCCTCACGCGTCGACACCGTCCACGGTTCGTACAACAAATGGCCATTGAAGCTGCTGGCATCGATGCCCCGCCGTCTGAAGTCTGCTTTCAGATCCTCGTCAATTCGGCGCGCCGTCCCGCTATAGCGGCGGTTCCAGAAGACCGAACGGGCTCTGCATGCGGAAACGACAAAAGGAACTACTTCCTTTGCGTCACCGCGCAATATAAGCAGCCGTCCCCCTAGCCTACGCAACGCCATGTCAAGCGCGGCGAGCGATCCGTGGAGCCACCAACGCGCAGCGCTGCCCAAGGGTCGACCTGCCGTTCCGGCACGTTCCTCTATAAAAATGCAAACCAGCGGTCTGCCGGTCACCGCCGCCCAATGGAATGCCGGGTTGTCACCAAGACGCAGGTCATCTCGAAACCAGACCACTATGGGCGCGTGGTCGGCTGGCGCTACAGGCGTAGAGTCCTTATTCTCAGGCATTTAGCCGCCAAATTTCGAAGTTAAGTAGGGTCGCGAAGCCAACCCACAGGGCAAGCGGTATGAGGCAAATCCCGGCAATGCGATCCAGCCGCAGGAACAACACGGCGACCGTAACGATCACGACCAGTTGCGGTACGATGTCGACCAATCCGGCCAGTGGACTGTGCAGCCCAAAGAATAGCCAGGACCATAAAGCATTCATAGTTAGTTGAACAAAGAAAAGAATGAGAGCGACTTTGCGCACGCTTCCAACACGATCGATCTTCAGTATCCGCCAGACAGCCCATGCCATTAGAATATACAGCGTTGTCCATACAGGGGCAAATACCCACCCTGGCGGATTAAACACAGGCTTAGCGAGCTCTGAATACCACCCCGCGAGGTTTGGATAGGTAGCCAACTGCCCAAGTAGCGAGGCGCCCAATACTGGAAGGATGGCGATCAAAGCTCTTCCAAGCTCTCCCTTCTTGCTCATATGTTGCGCACTCTTCTTCGAATGAGGTACTCTACTCTGGCCGCAGCATCCTATGAGCCACGCTGAGACCGGTTCTTTTCACTGCTGTGTGTCGGCCGTCCTGAAAATACGGCCGGAATCTGATTTCACTGACCACGGCCTGGCGACGCCACCCAGGCTTTCGCCCACGGCCAGGCCCGCCTGGATTGCATCCTCGTGGAAACCGGATCCGAAATACGATCCGCAGAACCAGGTATTGTCTTGCCCCTGCAGCGACCATAGCTGCTTTTGCGCTTTGAGTGTTGCGGCGTTGAAAAGAGGATGCTGATAGCGTCCCCGCCAGACAACCTTGTCTTCCGCGGGCGGGTGATTGGGGCTGAGCGTCACGAAGATGGGGCGAGGATCGGCAATACCCTGCAATCGGTTCATCCAGTACGTAACGCAGGGCTTGAACGCCGCATCACCGTCGCGCACGGAGTCTGCAATGTAGTTCCAGCTCGCCCAGACGCGCCTGCGGCGTGGCATCAAGGTTTCGTCGCGGTGCAGTACAGTCTCGTTGTCGCTGTAGGCGAACGCGCTCAACAGTTCAGCTTCACGCGGGGAGCGATCGCCAAGCATTTTCAGCGCCTGGTCTGCATGGGTGCCGATTACGACATGATCGAACCATTCGCACTCGCCACCCCAAGTGGAAATCTCGACCGCGCCGTTTAGTCGGCGGATTGCATTGACGGGCGTGCCGATCCGAACCCGGTCGCGGAAAGGGGCCGCCAGCCGCTCGACATAGGCACGACTACCGCCGTCGACCGTTCGCCATGTTGGCCGGCGCACGAATTTCAGCAATCCGTGGTTCTCGCAAAAGCGCACAAAGGAAATCGCTGGATAGTTGCCGATCTCGAGGGCCGGTGTCGACCAAATTGCAGCTGCCATCGGATAGAGATGGTCTTCCCGGAAAGCTTTTCCATAGTCCGCGCTATCGAGGTAGTCGTTAAGGCTCGTCGAGGGATCGAGATCGCGCACTGCGCCCGGCGCATGACGGTAGAAGCGCACGAGGTCGCGCAACATCGACCAGAAGCGAGGGCTGGCCAGATTGCTGCGCTGCGCAAAGAGGCCCGCAAGGTTCGTTCCGGCATATTCCAGCTTCCCTCCGTCCATAGAAACGGCGAAGGACATGTCTGACGCCTTTGTCGGCACATCGAGATGGGCAAACAGTGCCGTGAGATTGGGATAGGTCGCTTCATTGTAGACAATGAAGCCCGTATCGACCGGCGCGCCACCTGAATCCACCGTATGGGAATGGCCGCCGATACGGTTGTCCGCCTCGAACACGGTCACCTCATGGCGCTTCGAGAGCAACCACGCTGCGGAAAGCCCGGCAATACCAGTTCCGACAACCGCTATTTTAAGTGGCCGATCTGATTGAGGAAAATGGCGCATGGCAGTTCCTTTGCAGAGCTCGAAAAAGGCTCCTCAACGTCTTTACGAGAATACCCCTTTGGCGGATCACCTCAGGAGAGGGAATTCTGCCATTGCCATGCAACCAGTAGAATTCTACGAAACCGGACCCATAAGGGCCGCCCCGGAACCACCGCCCGCAAACACCCTACAGGATCGAACTGAGTTTAGCCGCATGGGCCCTGGATAGAATGAGGGTTATCATGAAACCTTCGAGGGCCATGCTTCATGCATCAGGCAGAAATGCAGCCTCGACGGAGGTCGGCCTGCCGAATGTCGATCTGTTCCTGGATCGACATGTCACTCAATCACGCCATTGCGCTACGGATGTTGGCCTGGCAGGCGCGCATGGCATTGCATTGGCAACACCCCTAATGTCGAACAAGTCCTCAGGCAACGCGATCCGCCACAAGAAAACCAGCGCACGCGCCTACGCTCGTGACGAACGCACCCCATGTCAGATCCGCGAGGGTGATGGCAAGCGGCCAATCTCGAAGCGTCGCCTGATTGGTGAGGTCGTAGGTGCCGTAAGCTACCAGACCAAGCAATGCGCCGTTTAGCGCAGCTTTGGCCACACCACCGTCGTGGAGCGCCGGCATGATTGCGAAAAATACAATTCCTGCAATGTAAAGAAGATAAAACACGACGGCCGGCGCCAGATGGAACTGCGGCGCCAGTTTCTCGCCCAGCAGCGGCCTGTAGAGAATGTCGGCCATTGTCGAAAGCCAGATGGCGTCGACGATGAGAAAGGCGACACCAGTCGCCAGATAGGCCGTGACGATGGTCTTCATACAGTGCCTCCTGTGGTTCTGAATGCAATTATACGTCGCTATCGGACGGCCGGATCACGGCGAGTGAACCGATTGGGTCACCTGTGCGTAAACCACCGCAAAGAAGGAGCAACCGATGAAGAGAGCAGCTTTCGCGGTATGCGCAGCAGTCTTGACGGCCGCGGCCCCGACCAGCGCCCAACAATCCGCCGATCCAACGGGCGTTTGGTTGCGCGACGACGGAAACGCTCGGGTTCAGATTGCACCTTGCGGCAACAATTTCTGTGCGGTTAATCTTTGGATCGGCGACACGAGCAAAGGCGAGGAAGCTGGTGATCGGCTGGTCATGTCGCTCGAGCCGAAATCGGCGGACACGCTTGCCGGGACAGCGTACGATTCAAAGCGCGAGCGCACGTATTCGATCACGCTAAAGGTATCATCCAATTCACTTGTGACGCGCGGTTGCGTTCTGGGAGGACTGCTTTGCAGGAATGTCCGCTGGCAACCTTCACGATGATGTTCCGGGCAAGGGGCAGGGTATGAGACGCATCCGCGTGACCAACATGATAGAGAACGGTCCTCCGCCAACGGCCGCCGGCACACTTTATCGGGGCAAGGTGATGCACCAGAGGCTCGCGCCCTTTGGCCATCGTTTCAGTTACCACGTCTTCTCGCTCCTGGTGGATATCGATCGCCTTGATCAGCTTGACGATCTCACGTTCCTCCTTTCGGTCAATCGGCCCGGGATAGTGTCCTTCCACGAGCAAGATCACGTCGACAAGGAAGATGAGACACTGCGCCAATGGGTTGACCGCATGCTCGCAGGAGCACGGCTCGCCGAACCTGCGGCGCGTGTCCTCCTGCTCGCCTACCCGCGCATGTTTGGATATGTCTTCAACCCTCTATCGACATACTTTGCCTACGATGCGGAAGGTCGGCTGATCGCCATAATCTACGGGGTCCGAAACACTTTTGGCGAGCGGCACAGCTATGTTGCGCCTGTACTTGCGGGAGAAAGCAGCAACGCCGGTATTCGCCAGACGCGCACCAAGATCTTTCACGTGTCGCCCTTCATCGACATGGGGCTCCGCTATCATTTTCGCATTCTGCCACCCGGTAAAGCCGTTCGTGTTCGCATTCATGAGACGGACGCAAATGAGCCGGTCCTGGAGGCCACGTTCAGTGCGAACGCAGCACCGCTGACAGATGCCAGCCTCGCCCGCTGCCTTGTGCGCTTTCCATTCATGACGTTCAAGGTAATGGCGGGCATCCACTGGGAGGCGCTCAAGCTCTGGATCAAGGGCGCACGCTTTCGACGGAGCCCCGCGCCGCCACGTCAATCTGCAAGCTATCGCGACATCGTGTGAACCTACCTTCGACGAGCGGCGTCCACCGCGGCCGCTCACATTTCAAAGGCACAAGTGCAAAATATCATCGGGAAAATAACGTGGCAGCCTTCACAAGAATGATGAGAAGAAACTCTGACAGAAATTTGGGTCGGCTGGGCTTCGCGTCCAGGGCAATACAGGCAGCAGTTTTGTCGATCGATGTGGGAAGGATAACAGTCGTTCTGCCATCGGCTGAACGAATCGAACATACCGGAACGCAGGCGGGGCCCTCAGCATCGATCATAATCCGAAAGTGGCGCGCCCTAAGACGGCTAGCGACAGGCGGCGATCTTGGATTTGCTGAAGCGTATATCGATGGTGACTGGACAACGCCAGATTTGGAGGCCGTTCTCGATCTGGCCGCGCGCAATATTGACCTTATAGACGAACAGATCTCCGGATCCTGGCCGATGAGGCTTCTGAACCGCATTCAGCATGTCCTGCGTGCTAACAGCAGGACGGGCAGTCGCAAGAACATCGCGTATCACTACGATCTCGGCAATGCGTTCTACAAGGAATGGCTCGACGCCAGCATGACGTACTCTTCGGCGCTATACACATCGCCGGGTCTTAGCCTGGAAGAAGCCCAAGCGGCAAAGATTGATCGCGTTGAGAACCTCTTAAGACTGACAGGGGGCGAACATGTCTTGGAGATTGGTTGCGGCTGGGGGGCCCTAGCCGAGCGCCTTGGACGCGCCAGCGCGCGCGTAAGCGCCATCACGCTTTCTTCCGAGCAACTGGGTTTTGCAGACCGGCGCATTCGATTGTCGGGGTTGCAGGATACGGTGAAGTTTGAGCTCAAGGATTACCGTGATGTTACAGAGACGTACGACCGGATTGTTTCAATCGAAATGCTTGAAGCCGTTGGCGAAGAGTATTGGCCGGTATTCTTCAAGACGCTGCACCAACGGCTTCGCGCCGGAGGGTTCGCTGTCCTTCAGGTAATTTCAATTAGCGAAAGTCGCTTTGCCAGCTATCGCGGCGCAGCCGATTTCATACAGCGTCACGTCTTTCCCGGCGGCATGCTGCCGACCAAAACGATCCTCAACGCGCAAGCCAGCCGCGCCGGACTCCGGCTAGCACAAACAGAATACTTCGGGATGGACTATGCAACGACGCTTGTCGAGTGGCGGAGGCGATTCCTTGCGGCTTGGCCGAAAATCAAGGCTTTGGGCTATTCTGATGAGTTTCATCGCATGTGGGACTACTATCTTTGCTACTGCGCAGCGGGGTTTAAGGCACAAACAATTGATGTTGGATTGTATGTCCTTGAAAAGCCGACCGATTAGTGACCAGCCGCGCAAAGCTATCTGACAATAGAACTCGCTCTGCACTGGAAATACGGAAATGCAATCTCGAATGTCCAAAGCCGGTCACCCGCCCATCAAGCACGGCAAGGTCGGCGTCCTGCTCGTCAATCTCGGCACGCCGGACGGCACGGACTATGCCTCCATGCGCCGCTACCTCAAGGAATTCCTGACCGACAAGCGCGTCATCGAGTGGCCGAA